>WNFV01000095.1_pt1 | contig 103173 bp, 96 predicted proteins | sample 5400101 | NCBI WGS metagenome assembly WNFV01 (sample SAMN13153361, study PRJNA577476) | soil metagenome | isolation source: 115 cm soil or saprolite under grassland replicate 1 | place: USA:California | collected 2016-06-15
GCAGGGCGCCGGGCAGGCCCACGGCGGCCAGGGCCGCCCCGACCGGCGCCCAGGCCGGCTCGTCCGACGGTCCCAGCCGCAGCGTGAAACCCAGCGGTTCGAGATACCCCGCGGCCGCGAGCCACAACCGCAAACGCCGACCTTCCAGGGCAAAACCCGCCGGGGGTACCTTCACCGCGCCGCGCAGCCACGCCGTCCCCAACGGTGCCAGCAGCGTGGAATACGCCGTCCGTACCCCGATGTGCTGCTCAACGGTGGCGACGCAGGTCACGTCCAACCCCCGGTCGCGCAGTTCCCGGTGCAGCACCTGGGCCCGCCACAGCTCGTCGACGACCACCGACACCCGCGCGGTACCCCCCATCCGCACCACCTGCCCCGGACCGGCCAGCAGCCCCTCGAGGTCCTCCGGCGCCGGTGCGCCCGCCTCGACCCCGAAGAGTGACAGTTGCCGGCCTACGCGCACGCGGGTACCTCATCGAAGTCCGTGCGCAGATCGGCCGAGGCGAGCCGGCCGGTGTCCACGCCGGCCTGCGCGTACTCCTTGGTCAAGGTGTCCATGCTGGCCTTGACCCCGGCGTAGAACGCCGACTCGTCCCGGTCCGGCAGGGCCTGGATCCCGTCCTTGGCCTTGCCGTAGGCGTCCCGCGCGGCGGCCAGCGCGGCGACGAACCGCTGGGCGATGGCGTCGCCGCCGGCCACGTCGGGTACCCCCGCGGCGGCGACCGCGGCCCGCGCGTCCTCGGTGGCCTGGCGTGCCCCGTCGAGCAGGCGCAGCAGGTTGTCGCGGGTCTGGGCGGGCGTCGTGGCGGTCTTCATCTGCGCGGCGGCCTGCCCGTTGAGCGCGGTGATCCGGTCACGCCACGGCGCGAGCGTCTGGCACACGCTGGTCACCCAGGTGCGGTGCGGCACGCCGGGGTGGCCGCACCCGCTCACGAGGAGCGCCACCAGCACGAAGGGAACCAGCGCCCGATGCATGCCGGTCACTGTAGCGACGGCTGGCCCCCACTGGCCGTGCTCGCCTCGCCAAAACCCGGCTCGGCTCCGCTCGGCCTACTCGCGGCGCGCGAGGAGGTAGCTGCGCCGGCTCGGCTGCTCGACGTCCGGCCACGGTTCCCGGTCGGTCCGGGACACCAGGGCGAACCGACCCTCGGTCAGCTCGGCGGTGATCCGCGCCGGATCCAGGAAATGGAAGTCGAGGTCAACCTCGTGCCCCCACCACTCCGTGAGGTGATGGGTGGAACCGGCCGGCCGGTCGGCATCCTCGATGTGGAAGGCGACGAGCAGCCAGCCACCGGGCCGGATGGCGCGGGCCAGCTCCGCCCACGCCGCCGGGCGGTCCGGCTCGGCCACGTGGATGATCGAGTACGGCGCGACCGCGCCGGCCCAGCCGCCGTCGGCGACCGGTAGCTCGGCGAAGCTGCCGAGCGCGAAGTCCAGCTCCGGATACCGTTCCCGGGCCACCTCGATCATGCCGGGCGAGGGATCGACGCCGACCGGGGTGAGGCCCAGTCCGGCGAGGTATGCCGCGACGTGCCCCGGACCGCAGCCCACGTCACCGACCGTCCCGGCGCCCACCAGCTCGGCGAAGAGCTGGTACAGCGCTCGATCGACCGGCTTGGCGGCCAGTTCCCCGCCGATCTCCGCCGCGTACCGCCGCGCGACCGCGTCATAGCTCTTCCGCACGTGATCCATTAGCGCAACATAGTGCAGCCGGCGCCGGCCCCGCGGGGGAGTCGACGCCGGCTGCCGCGCGGCTGGACGGGTCAGCCCTTGGCCGTGGTCTTCGCGCTGGCGGCCTTCTCGGTGGCGGCGGCGGGCGCCTCCTCGGGCGGCCTGCCCGGCCCGCCGATGGGCCCGCCGATGGCCGCGGGCGCCGCGGCGGCCTCGTCGCCCGCCGACATCGCGATCGGCTTGCGCTTGCTCCAGGCGATCGCGGCCACCACGATCAGCGCGGCGACCACGGCGATGGTCACCCGCAACGGGGTGTTCTTGGACGAACCCGTGCTCCACAGCACGACCGCCGGGGCGATCAGCAGCGAGACCAGGTTCATCACCTTCATCAGCGGGTTGATCGCCGGGCCGGCGGTGTCCTTGAACGGGTCACCCACGGTGTCGCCGATGACGGTCGCGGCGTGCGCCGGGGAACCCTTGCCGCCGTACTTGCCCTCCTCGACCAGCTTCTTCGCGTTGTCCCAGGCGCCACCGGAGTTGGCCAGGAACAGGGCCATCAGGACGCCGGTGCTGACCGCGCCGGCCAGGAACGCCGCCAGGGCGCCCACGCCGAGGCCGAAGCCGACCGCGAGCGGGGCCATCACGGCGAGCAGACCGGGCGTGATCAGCTCCCGCTGGGCGTCCCGGGTGCAGATGTCGACCACCTTGCCGTATTCGGGCCGCTGGGTGCCGTTCATGATCCCGGGGAACTCATGGAACTGCCGGCGCACCTCGTAGACCACCGCGCCGGCCGAGCGGGACACCGCGTTGATCGCCAGGCCGGAGAAGAGGAACACCACGGCCGCGCCGATGATCAGGCCGACCAGGCTGCGCGGGTTGGACAGGTTGAGTGTGTCGGCCAGGACGCCGGCCAGCCGGTCGGTGGCGGTACCCGCCTTGTTCAGCGCCGCCCCGACGGTGTCGGTGTAGGACCCGAACAGCGCGGTCGCCGCGAGCACCGCGGTCGCGATCGCGATGCCCTTGGTGATCGCCTTGGTGGTGTTGCCGACCGCGTCGAGGTCGGTCAGCACGCGGGCGCCGGCCTCGTCGATGTCGCCGGACATCTCGGCGATGCCCTGCGCGTTGTCGGAGATCGGGCCGAAGGTGTCCATCGCCACGATCACGCCCACCGTGGTGAGCAGGCCGGTGCCGGCCAGGGCCACCGCGAACAGCGACAGCAGGATCGAACCGCCACCGAGCAGGAAGGCGCCGTACACGCCGGCCGCGATGACCAACGCGGAGTAGACGGCCGACTCGAACCCGACCGAGACCCCGGACAGGATCACCGTGGCCGGGCCGGTCAGCGAGGTCTTGCCGATGTCCTGCACCGGACGCCGGCCCGGCTCGGTGAAGTACCCGGTCAGCGCCTGGATGACCGCGGCCAGCGCGATACCGATGACGACCGCGACGATCGCCACGATCTGCGGGTTGCGGGTCTGGTCGGTCAGCGGGGAGTTGGTGAGCCCGCTGAACTTGGGAGGCAGGTACGCCACGGCGGCGATGGCGACGAGGATCGCCGAGATCGCGGCCGAGATGTAGAACGCCCGGTTGATGGCGGTCAGGCCGGTACGGTCGGAGCGGCGCAGCCGGGTGATGAACACCCCGATGATCGCCGTCAGTACGCCGATCGTCGGCACGATCAGCGGGAACACCAGCCCCTGCTCGCCGAACGCGGCCTTGCCCAGGATCAGCGCGGCGACCAGCATCACCGCGTACGACTCGAACAGGTCGGCGGCCATGCCGGCGCAGTCGCCCACGTTGTCGCCGACGTTGTCGGCGATCGTGGCGGGGTTGCGCGGGTCGTCCTCTGGGATGCCCTGCTCGACCTTGCCGACCAGGTCGGCGCCCACGTCGGCGGCCTTGGTGAAGATCCCGCCACCGACCCGCATGAACATCGCCAGCAGCGCGGCGCCGAAGCCGAAGCCCTCCAGGACGGTCGGGGCGTCCCCCTTGTAGACCAGCACGACCACCGCGGCACCGAGCAGGCCCAGGCCGACGGTGAGGAAGCCGACCACGCCGCCGGTGCGGAAGGCGATCCCCATGGCCCGCTCGCGGCTGCCCTCGCCGGTGTTGGCGGCCGCGGCCACGCGCAGGTTCGCCCGCGTGGCCAGCGACATCCCGGCTCCACCGATGAACGCGCTGAACAGCGCGCCGACGACGAAGAAGACCGATCGACCGATCTTCACCCCCGCGCCGCCCTCGTTGACGGGCAGCAGGAACAGCAGCAGCACCGCGATGATCACGAACACGCCGAGCGTCTTGAACTGCCGCATCAGGTACGCTGTCGCGCCCTCCTGCACCGCTCCGGCGATGTCCTGCATTTTCTGGGTGCCCTTACCGGTCGCGAGCACCGTCCTGACCAGGCCGGCCGCGAAGCCCAACGCCACGAGCGCGACCGCCGCCGCCACGATGACGTAGGTCAGGTTCTCACCGGTAAGGGACAGCTCGCCTTCAGCGAACAATGCCCGGGACATCTATGTCCTCCTGTACCGATACACCGCCGTCGCCGATCAATGGCGAGGCGCACTCCACGCGGGGAGTAACCGCACCCGGCCCGGACAAACCCCGAGCCAGGATGTAGTAGATGACCCGGGTACTCTAGCCGCCCGCCGAACGGCCGTTCACACCGCGTACCCGCTGAGCACGCCGGGCCCGTCCCGCGGGCGCTCTACCGCTACCCCAGCGGACGCGCGTTGGCGCCCCCGTTGCGCCCATGCTTGGTCGGCCAGGACATCAGCACCTCGGTACCCGGTCCGGCCTCGACCGGCCGTACCGATAGATCATCCACAATGCCGATGAGCAGGGCCAACCGCATACCGACCGCGACCGCCTCCTCCCCGGACGGATCACCAACCGGCAGCTCCACCGTCGGGTCGTCCAGCAGCGCCACCGGATCGGGCGGATCGGGCAGAACCGGCCCGAGCCCGGCGTCGATCGGCGCCCGGTCGGTCACCCGTACCGTGAACCGGTCCTCGTCGACGAGCGCCACCTCGACCAGGTCCGGGATGTTGTGCTCACGGTGCAGGGCCACCGCCCGCGAACACGCCTCCCCGATCGCCAGCCGGATCTCGTCGAAGAGCTCGCTGGCGACCCCGGCCCGGCGCGCGACGGCCACGCCCACCAGCCGGGCGGTCCGTACATGTGCCGCGGCGGGAGAGAAGGACAGCCGTACCGTCGGCATCCCGGCCTCAGCCGGCCGTACCCGCGGAGGGGCCGGACGCGTCACCGTTGGCCGTGGCGGCGTCGACCGACTCGTACAGTGTGAACACCCGGTCCAGCCCGGTGATCCGGAAGATCTTCAGTAAGCGCTCCTGGGCGCAGACGAGACTCAGCTCGCCGTCCACCCCCCGCAGCCGCTTGAGCGCGCCGACCAGCACACCGAGCCCGGTGGAGTCGAGAAACTCCACCCGGCCGAGATCGACGACGACCTGACGATCGCCGGACTCGACCAGCGCGATCAGGTGCTCGCGCAGTTGGGGCGCGGTATACACGTCGATCTCCCCGCCGACCTCGAGCACCTTGTGGCCAGCCACGGTCCGGGTCGACAGCGACAGTTCCATACGGACCTCCTCCTCAGGCATCTAACCATCGCACAGACAGGACGGCGGAGGCACACCGTCGACGGTGTTGGACGAACCGAACCGGGAATGCCAGAGTGCACCACATGTCCAGCCCGGTCGTGTCCGCTCCCCGCCTGGTCGACCCGGACGAGCTGCTCGCCCTGCTGGCCATCCCCGACGCCGACGGATCCGGCCCGCTCACGCATGTGGAGCGGGTACCGGCGCGCCCGGGCCGCACCGCCGAGTGGCCCACGTGGGTACCGGCGCCGTTGCGTGGCACGCTCGCCGGCCGGGGGATCACGGCCCCGTGGACCCACCAGAGCACCGCGGCGCGGCTCGCTTACGCGGGCACCCACGTCGTCGTGTCGACCGGTACCGGTTCCGGCAAGTCGCTGGCGTACCAGTTGCCGGTGCTCGCCACGCTGCTCACCGATCCCCGCGCCACCGCGCTGTACCTCGCACCCACCAAGGCCCTGGCCGCCGACCAGCTCCGCGCGCTCGACGCGCTGCCCACCCAGGACGTGCGCCCGGCGCTCTACGACGGCGACACCCCGCGCGAGGAGCGGGACTGGGTCCGCGCCTACAGCCGCCTCGTCCTGACCAACCCGGACATGGCGCACCGCGGCATCCTTCCCCGGCATGACACCTGGAGCGCGTTCCTGCGCCGGCTGCGCTACGTGGTCGTCGACGAGTGCCACACCTACCGGGGCGTGTTCGGCTCGCACGTCGCCCAGGTGCTGCGCCGGCTGCGCCGGGTCTGCGCCCGCTACGGCAGCGCGCCGGTGTTCGTGCTGGCCTCCGCGACCGCGGGCGACCTCGCCACGGCAGCCGGCCGGCTGACCGGCCTGCCGGTCACCGCCGTCACCGAGGACGGGTCGCCGCGCGGGGCGGTGACGTTCGCGCTCTGGGAACCCCGCGCACTGCCCGGCGCGGCCGGCGGGCTGGGCACCGCGCCGGGCCCGGCCGGCGGGCTGGGCGCGATGGTCCCACGTGGCGCGGGCGGGGACGCCGTGCCGGTCCGGCGCTCGGCGTTGCGGGAGGCGGCCGACCCGTCGAGTCCTATGTGGACGCCGGACCGGTCGGGCTGTTCCTGGGTACGGTCGACGTCACCGCCCAGGTAGTCAGCTACTAGCGGCGGCGCATCGGCACCGGCGAGGTGATCGACACCCGGCCGCTGGACCTGCCGGCCCGGCAGCTGCGGACCACCGCCGTGTGGTGGACCATCTCGCCCCGGGCGCTGGAGTCGGCCGGGGTCGCGGCGCCCGACGTCCCCGGTGCGCTGCACGCCGCCGAACACGCCTCGATCGGCCTGCTGCCCCTCGTGGCGACGTGCGACCGGTGGGACATCGGCGGCCTGTCCACGGCCCGGCATCCGGACACCGAGGCGCCGACCGTGTTCGTCTACGACGGGCACCAGGGCGGTGCCGGGTTCGCCGAGCGGGCCCACCACGCCGCCGCCGAGTGGCTCGGGGCCACCCGGGACGCCATCGCCGGCTGCGCCTGCGAGACCGGCTGCCCGTCGTGTGTCCAGTCGCCCAAGTGCGGCAACGGCAACGAGCCCCTGGGGAAGGCCGACGCGGTACGGGTACTGGACGCGCTGCTGGCCGCGCTGCCGCAGGGATAGGTCCCGCACCGGTCCGGCGCGGGCCGCCGCCCGTGCGGCACCGACCTGGGCGACGATGACCAGGTCGAGCCCGTCCAGCCGGCACTCGACCAGCCATGCCCCGTTGGCCGCGACGAGCTCCGCGGCCCGCGCGCAGGCGGCACCGGCACCGTCGGCGGCGTGCCGCGCCCCGGCCAGCGCACCGAGATCCGCCGCCACCTGCGCCCGGTGCCGATCGGTGCAGGCCGCACCGACCAGCACCGCCCCGAGCGCCATGGCGACCACCGCCGACCCGACCGCCAGCAGCCACACCGAGGCCGAACCCCGATCACCGCCAGCCGTCACGGCCGCCTACCCGGTTCGCTCCGCGGCACCGCCGGAAGGCGCGGCCATCGCCGCTCGCCGCGCCCCGGCGCCGCTGCACTCACGGCTGCTCCGGTTCCCGGTCGGCGGTCGCGCTGCCGGTGACCGCAACGGCGGGCAGGTACCGGCCGAGCGGATGCACGACCAGCCGGACCGTCGCCGTGGCCCGCTGCCCGTCGAGCGCCACCGACACCGTGGCGCCGCCCGGTGCCCGCCGCTGCCCCGTGCCGGTACCGTCGCCGCCCCGCGCGCTGGTAAGCGCGGCGTCGCGGGCGGCGTCCACGCACTGCATCCGGGCCAGCGTCGCGTTGACCGCGCCGAGCCCGAACAGGAGCAGCAGCACCAGGGCGGGCAGCCCGACCGCGAGCTCGGCGGTGGTCGAGCCCCGGTCGCGCCTCACCGCAGCGCCCGATCGATCAGGTTCGCCAGCGCGGCCTGCACCCGTGGCGAGGTCAGCACCTTGAGCAGCAGGCCGGCGAACGCCACGGCGGCCAGCGTGCCGATCGCGTACTCGGCCGTGTTCATTCCGGCGTCGCCGCGCAGGCGACGCAGTACTCGTTTCATACCAGCTCCTGGGATGGACTCATCGGAGGGCGTCGCCCAGCACGGCGACGATCACCGGCACGATGCCGGCGACGACGAAAGCGGGCAGGAAGCACAGCCCGAGCGGCAGTACCAGCAGGACACCGGCGCGTTGGGCGGCGGTCTCGGCCGCGGCGAGGCGGGCTCCGCGCAGGTCGTCGGCGAGCCGGCCGAAAGCTCCGGCGAGCGCGGCCCCCGAGTCGGCGCTGCGGATCACCGCGGCCGACAGGCGGGTACCGGCGGGCAGGTCGTGCACCGGCTGCCAGGCGTGTGCCGGCGTCACGCCGAGCCCGAGCGCGCCGGCCACCCGGCCGAGCCGTACCCCGATCGGCCCGCCGAGCGCGTCGGCGACCGCGCGTACCGCCCGGTCGGTCGGCAACCCGGCGCGGAGGGCCGCGGCGAGCAGGTCGGCCGCGTAAGGCAGGTCGAGGGCGGCCCGGTCCCGCTCGCGGCGCAGCGCCGCCGGTTCGAGCCGGACGAGGTACCGGCCGAGCAGTGCCGCGGTCACGACCCCCACCGCCAGCCCCGGCCATCCGCCGGTGAGCACGCCGGCGGCGAGCCCGCACAGGACGGCCACGGCACGCCGGAGCCTCATGGCTCCGTCCCGCCCGCGCGGGACAGCCGACCGGTCCACACCAGGCCGGCGAGCTGGAGCAGCACCGCCACTCCCGCACACGCGGCGCCGACCGGGGTGTGCAGCAGCACGTGCAACGGGTCGGCGCCCATGCCGTACCCGACGCCGATGCCGGCAACCGGCAGGACCGCGAGCAGACCCGCCGTCGCCCGCGTACCGGCCGCGTGCGCCGCAGCCGCCAGCCGTACCCGCTCCAGCCCGCGCAGGTCGGTGTCGAGCCGGTCGAGCAGGTCGGCCAAAGGTGCGCCGGTCGCGTCGGCTACCTGCCACGCGGCGGCCACCCGGTCCCGCACGAACGGCACCGCGTCGAGCAGCGGTGCGGCCGCCGCCCGGCCCGCCGGTGGCGCCTGCCCGGCCCGCAGATCCGCGGCGAGCGTCGCGAGCGCGTCGAGGGCGCGTGACCGGTCCCGCGCCCGCGTCAGCTCCCGCCGGCGACGCAGGGCATACGTGACGGCGATGACGGCGTAGACCGCCGCGACCACCCCGCCGACCGGTCCGACCGCGACCCCCGTCACGGCAGCCGCGGCCAGGCCGGCTACCGCCGCCACGAGCCGGGGCCGCCGCACCGCCAGGTCGAGACCTGCCCCACCCGGTGCCCGCGCGATGCCCTGGAGCACCCGCAGCCGGCGCCGGGTACGGGCCGCGGTCACGGCCGGCCGTCCAAGGCGCCGGGTGCGGGCACGCCCCGGTCGATCAGGAGCCGGGCGAGCGCGGCCGCCGCGGGCCCGGCGCCCTCGGTCCGGTGCCAGGCCGGTGCGGCCACGACCAGACCGCGACGCGCGTCGGGAACCAGCAGGCAGACCTGCTCCACGACGCGCTCGCGGGACTCGGTACGGCGCACGTGCACCACGACCTGCAGCGCTGCGGCGAGCTGCGCGTGCAGGGCGGCGCGCGGTATCCCGCCCAGTAACCCGAGCGCCTCCAGCCGGGCCGGTACGTCGCGGGGGTTGTTGGCGTGGAGGGTACCGGCGCCGCCCTCGTGGCCGGTGTTGAGCGCACCGAGCAGGTCGACGACCTCGGGCCCCCGGCACTCCCCGATCACCAGCCGGTCCGGCCGCATCCGCAGCGCCTGCCGGACGAGGGTACGCAGACCGACCTCCCCCGCACCCTCCACATTGGACGTCCGTACCTGCAGGGCCGCCACGTGTGGATGCACCGGCCGCAGCTCCGCCGCGTCTTCGACCAGCACGATCCGCTCGTCGCGCGGTACCAGCCCGAGCAGGGTCGACAGGACGGTCGTCTTTCCCGCGCCGGTACCCCCGGTGACCAGGTAGGCCAGCCGGGCCGCCACGATCGCCGCCAGCACCCCGGCACCCGCGCTCGACACCGTGCCCGCCGCCACCAGCTCTCCCAGGGAGAACGCGCGGTGGCGGAAGGTCCGCAGCGACAGGTACGGTCCGCCGACCGCGACCGGCGGCAGCACCGCGTGCAACCGGGTGCCGTCGGGCAGCCGCGCGTCGACGAACGGGCACCCGTCGTCCAGGCGCCGCCCGGCGGCCGCGGCCAGGCGCTGGGCGAGGCGGCGGACGTCGTGCGGCGTGCCGACGGGTACCGCGGCCCGGACCAGTCCACCGCCCCGGTCCACCCACACGTCCCGGCCGTTGACCAGCACGTCGGTGACGGCCGGGTCGGCGAGCAACGGCGTGAGCGGCCCGGCACCGGGCAGGTCCTCCCGGACCCGCTGCGCCAACGACAGCACCGCGCCCGTCACGCCACCCTCCCGGCGGCCGCCGCCGCGCCCAGCTCGTCGAGGATGCGCTGGCACAGCGTCGCGAGCGGGCCCCGGCCGTCCTTCGCGGGCGGCTCACCCCGCTCCAGGCCGTGGGCCAGGCGGGGCTCCGGACGCAGCGCGCCGGCGAGCGGGATGCCCAGCGCCTGCGCCACGTCCTTGGCGCGCAGCCCACCGGGTGCCGGACCGCGGACCACCGCCGCCAGCGACGAGCAGTGCGGCGCGGCGACGGCCGCGACCCGGGCCGCCGCCGCGCACGCCCGCAGCTCGGCCGGCACGACCAGGTAACCCCGGTCTGCGGTACCCAGCGCGAGCAGCGACGTGTCGTCGAGCCGGCGCGGCAGGTCCACGATCACCAGGTCCCGTCCGCGCCGCCCGGCGTCCAGCGCGGTGGCCATGGCGTCGGCCGGTACCGCGACCACCTCGCCCCGGTCCCACGACAGCACGACCAGCTCACCACGCCGCGGAAGCACGTCGACCAGTGCCGGCGGGCTCACCCGGCCGCTGGTCCCGGACAGCGCCGGCCAGCGCAGCCCGTCCAGCGATTCCCAACCGAGGACGAGGTCCACGCCACCGCCCAGCGGATCGGCGTCGATGAGCAGGGTCCGCCATCCGGCACGGGCGGCCGTCACCGCGAGCCCCGCCGAGAACACGCTCGCGCCGGCACCCCCGCGCCCGCCGAGGACCGCCACCACCTGACCGGCCGGCGCCCCCTCGGTCAGCGCGCGCAGCCGCCCGGCCAGCCAGCTCTCCCCGGCGGGCAGGGTGACCAGGTGCTCGGCGCCGAGGTCGTCGGCGACCGGCCAGTCCGGCGGCCCCGGCTCGGCGTGCTGGCCGACCAGCACCACGGCGGGACGCCGGCCCAGCCGGGCCCGGGCGCACGCGGGGGCGACGTCGACGCCGAGCAGCACCAGCGGCGCCGCGCCGTACCACGGCCGGGCCGCCGCCGGATCGGGCGCGACGTCGACGAGCAGCCCGACGTCGGCGGCGATCCGCAGCAGGTCGTCGAGGAGATCGGGGTCGGCGGTCACCACGAGCGGGTGGCGGGCGGGCTCGGACGTGCCGAGCTGGACGGTATGGGCCACAGCGTTCTCCGGTCCACGATGGGCGGGATCTGACCGGCCCACCCTGGACCGGACGGCCCTCCCCGCGCGCGGTCCGGCGGCCGTTCTGTGGATGACGAGGGTCCCTGTGTACAGCCGCGGCCGCAGTGGAGTTGATCTGCTATGGGGCCGCGGCGATGCCGAGATGGAGCGAGCCGGCGCGGCGGACGAGTCGAACTGCGGATGCCGGAAAGGGGACGACCCCCGTCGGGGGGGTGACGGGGGTCGTCGGCGGGTCCGGCTCCGGGGGGGTCGAGCCGAACCCACTCAGCGGCTACGGGGGGTGCAACCGCCGAGGGCCTCTACGCTAGCCGGTCGAACGCAGGTGTCTGACATTCGCCCGTTGCGTCACCTAAGCATGCCTGAACGACGCGGGGAACGTCGAGGGGCCAGGTGCCAGAACCATGCACGGGTGGCTCCCCGGCCGCCGGCGCCCGGGGGCCGTCCCACCCCGGTCATCCCCCCGCGACCTGCCCTTACGCTGCGCAGCGAACGGGGCGTCGGGTACCGCCCGGGCGGCCGCTAAACTTGCCCGCTGTGGGCCATGGTGCCGCCTTCTTCGACCTCGACAAAACCGTCATAGCCAAGTCCAGTGCTCTCGCCTTCGGACGGCCGTTCTTCCGCGACGGGTTGATCACACGCCGTGATGTCTTCAAGGCCGCGTACGCCCAGCTGGTGTACAAGATCGGCGGCGCGGACGAGCAGCAGATGGCTCGTATCCGTGACTATGTCGCAAAATTGTGCAACGGCTGGAAGGTCGAGCAAGTCCGGCAAATTGTCAACGAGACCCTGCACGAGCTGATCCACCCGTACGTGTACGCGGAAGCGGCCGCGCTCATCGAGGAGCATCGCGCGGTGGGACGGGACGTGGTGCTGGTTTCCGCGTCCGGCGACGAGATGGTGCGGCCGATCGGCGAGCTGCTGGGCGCCACCGACGTGATCGCCACGCGGATGGTGGTGGAGGACGGCCGGTACACCGGCGAGGTGGCGTTCTACGCGGCCGGTGCACAGAAGGTGGCGGCGGTCCGGGAGCTGGCCGAACGGCACGGGTACGACCTGGCCGACTCGTACGCCTACTCCGACTCGGTCAGCGACGCCCCGCTGCTCGCCGCGGTGGGGCACCCCACGGCCGTCAACGCCGACCGGGGCCTGCGCCGCATCGCCGCCGAGCGCGGCTGGCCCACGCTGGAGTTCCGCCACCCGATCCCGCTGGGCCAGCGGCTGCGCGACCGGCCGGCGGTACCGGTGGCGGCGGCCGCGGTCGGGCTCGGCGTCGTCGCGGCGGTGGGACTCGTCTGGTACGGCCGGCACCGGAAGGCCCGCCCAGCGGGCTGAGTCAAGTCCCCGGGCGTGCCAGACCCGGGTCCGGCCGGTCCCGTTGCCCACGGCCGTCACCCAATCGCCGAGAGGCCTGGCGCGCGCCGGGCAACCGGCGTACAAAGAGGTAGCGGGCCTTCGGGCCCGGCACACAGCCACCGGGCACCCACGCGCGACCAGCCGCGGGAGGCAAGTTGCAGCGGGACCGCGAGGACCGCTGACAACGACCAGGGTGCACGCTTGTTAACCCGGCGGACGTGTGATGACGGCGCCTCCGAGTGGGGCGCCGTCCACGTGTGCCGGTCGGGCATCATCGGGCCATGACGACAGTGGCACTGCACGGCGCCGGCCACATGGGCGCCGGTCTGGGCTGGGCCCTGCGCGAGGGCGGTGCCCGGGTGGTCACCTGCCTGGCCGGCCGCTCCCCGCGCACCGCGAAACTGGTCGCCGACGCCGACCTGGACCGGCTCGACACCCTGGACGACGTGGTCGCGGCGGCCGACGTGGTCCTGGTGGTCACCCCGCCCGGTGCGGCGCGGGACGCGGCGGCGAGCCTCGCGGCGGCGGTCGCGCGCACCGGACAACGCCCGCTGGTCGCCGACCTCAACGCGGTCGCGCCGTCCACTGTGGAGGATCTGGCGCGGATCCTCGACGGCGTGAGGTTCGTCGACGGCTCGATCTCCGGTCCACCGCCGACGGTCCGCCCCGGTGCCCGGATCTACCTCAGCGGCACCCACGCGGCGGACGTGGCCGCCCTGCCGTGGCGGGATGTCGAGGTCATCATCCTGCCGGGCCCCATCGGACGGGCCAGTGCGCTGAAGATGTGCACCGCCAGCGTGTACAAGGGGCTCACCGGCCTGTTCACCCAGGCCATGCGGACGGCGGCGGTCCACGGCGTCCTCGACGAGGTGCTCGCCGACCTGGCGATGGCCGGGCTGCCGGCGCTCACCACGAGCGTCGTGGTCGCCGCCACGAAGGCCGCGCGCTACGTGCCGGAGTTCCGGGAGATCGCGACGACCCAGGCCGCCGCCGGGCTGCCGACCGCGCTCTTCGAGGGCTTCGCCGAGGTGTACGCGCAGATCGCCGGCAGCGAGCTGGCCGCCCTCGACCCCGAGTCGGTCGACCGGTCGATGTCGCCCGAGGAGGCGGTACGGCGGCTCAGCTGAGCCCGTCGCCGATCGCGGTCACCTCCGCCGCGGCGAGCTCCACGGCGGTCGCGTAGTGCTTGATCCACGACCGGACACCATCGGGGGTACCGGTGGCGTAGGCGTTGGCCGCGCCCACGTACTCCGGCTCGCGCGCCAGGTGCCCGACCTCCGGTGCGAGCAGCCCCCGGGGGTCCAGCCCACCGGCGACGAGCGTCAGCCGGGCCGCCGCGCGGGCGACCACCCCGGCCGGTCCGCTGAATGGTCGCAGCACGAGCAGCTCCCCGTGCACGATGGCGGCCAGCAGCAGGGTCGGTACCGTCGCCAGCTGACCGACGAGGCTGAGCAGCCCGGTCAGCCGGGGCATCACCGCGGCGGACACCGGCCGGCCCAGCGCCGCGTCGGTGACCACGTCCCGCCCGGCCAGCACGTGTACCCGGGCCAGCACCTGCCGGGGCACCTTCGGCCACAGCGGGGCCATCGCGTCGACCTCGCGGGCCACCCGCAGCGCGCCCTGCGCCACCGGATCGGTGACCGTGCCCGCCCGGACCTCCTCCAGGTCGTACCGGTGCCCCTCCAGCGCGGCGCTGGCCACCGCCGACCGCAGCCCGGCCTCGGCCGCGACCTGCCCACCGGAGCGGCGCAGCGCCGGATGGCGCAGGGCGCTGTCGACCGCCTCCCGGGCGGTTTTCAGCGCGTCCGGTACGTCGGCCAGGTCGAGCAGCGGGGCCAGCGTGTCCGCGGCCGCCAGGGGTAAGTCCGCCACGGTGACACACCGTAGCCGGCGTCGGGTTGCCATCCAAGAGGCCACTCCGGTGTACGAGACTGCGCTCGCGGCGCGCAGTACTGTTCGCAACCGGCCGGAAACGGCAAGATACTGACCGGGGCCGGCCACCGCACCCGGCATTCGACCGTAGACAACAAGGGAGCTCGATCAATGAGCGAGACGCTGGAGAACCTTCTGCAAGAGACGCGTCGCTTCGAACCGCCGGCCGACCTGGCGGCCCAGGCGAACGTCACGGCGGAGGCGTACGAGCAGGCGACGGCCGACCGCCTGGGCTTCTGGGGCACGCAGGCGCGGCGGCTGTCCTGGGCCAAGGAGTGGGACGAGGTCCTCGACTGGTCCAACCCGCCCTTCGCCAAGTGGTTCGCCGGCGGCCGGCTCAACGTCGCGTACAACTGTCTCGACCGCCACGTCGAGGCGGGCCGCGGGGACAAGGTGGCCATCCACTGGGAGGGCGAGCCCGGGGACACCCGTACCCTCACCTACGGTGATCTGCACCGGGCAGTGTGTCAGGCCGCCAACGCGCTCACCGAACTCGGCGTCCAGGCCGGCGAGCGGGTGGCCATCTACCTGCCGATGATTCCCGAGGCGGTCGTGGCGATGCTCGCGTGTGCGCGAATCGGGGCGCCGCACAGCGTGGTCTTCGGCGGCTTCTCGGTCGACTCGCTGTCCGGCCGGATCCAGGACGCCGACGTCAAGCTGGTGATCACCGCCGACGGCGGGTACCGGCGCGGCAACCCCAGCGCGCTCAAGCCGACTGTCGACGAGGCGGCGCAGCGGTGCCCGAGCGTCCAGCACGTGCTCGTGGTCCGCCGCACCGGCCAGGAGGTCGCCTGGACCGAGGGGCGCGACCTGTGGTGGCACGAGGCGGTCGAGAAGGCCAGCCCGGAGCACACCGCCGAGCCGTTCGACGCCGAGCACCCGCTGTTCATCCTCTACACCAGCGGTACCACCGCGAAGCCCAAGGGCATCCTGCACACCACGGGCGGATTCCTGACCCAGGTCAGCTTCACCCACCACGCGGTCTTCGACCTCAAGCCCGACACCGACGTCTTCTGGTGCACCGCGGACATCGGCTGGGTGACCGGCCACTCGTACATCGTCTACGGGCCGCTGTCCAACTGCGCCACCCAGATCATGTACGAGGGCACCCCGGACACCCCGCACCGCGGCCGGTTCTGGGAGCTGGTGCAGAAGTACGCCGTGACGATCCTGTACACCGCGCCGACCCTGATCCGCACGATGATGAAGTGGGGTGAGGACATCCCCGCCAAGTTCGACCTGTCCTCGCTGCGCCTGCTCGGTACGGTGGGCGAACCGATCAACCCCGAGGCGTGGATGTGGTACCGGCACAACATCGGCCGCGACGAGACACCCGTCGTGGACACGTGGTGGCAGACCGAGACCGGCGCCATCATGATCTCGCCGCTGCCCGGGGTCACCACGACCAAGCCCGGCTCGGCCACCCAGCCGCTGCCCGGCATCGTCGCCGACGTGGTCGACGACACCGGTACCAGCGTCCCGAAGGGCGGCGGTGGTTACCTGGTCCTGCGCGAGCCATGGCCGGCCATGCTGCGCACGATCTGGGGCGACGACCAGCGGTACCTCGACACGTACTGGTCGCGGTTCGGGGCGGGGGCCAACCAGGGCGGCGAGTGGGTCTACTTCGCCGGCGACGGCGCCAAGCGCGACGAGGACGGCGACCTGTGGCTGCTCGGCCGGGTCGACGACGTGATGCTCGTCTCCGGCCACAACATCTCCACCACCGAGGTGGAGTCGGCGCTGGTCAGCCACACGAAGGTGGCGGAGTCGGCGGTGGTCGGCGCGACCGACCCGACGACCGGGCAGGCGATCGTGGCGTTCGTGATCCTGCGCGGTGGGGTCGAGCCGGGCGACGCGCTGGTCAAGGAGCTGCGCGACCACGTCGCCACCACGCTGGGGCCGATCTGCAAGCCACGCCAGATCCTGCTCGTACCCGAGCTGCCCAAGACCCGATCCGGAAAGATCATGCGGCGGCTGCTGCGCGACGTCGCGGAGAACCGGTCGCTGGGCGACGTCACCACGTTGCAGGACTCGGCGGTCATGGACATGATCCAGACTGGCCTGAAGACACCCAAGGCCGACGAGGACTGAGTACCCGCGAAAGGGGCGCCGGAGCGGCGCCCCTTTTCCGGGCTTGATATGTGACCATCTGGTCACCTATTCTGGCCCCGACGACCCCGCACGAACGACTGGAGAACAGCCATGACGACGCCACAGCTCTACCAGGTCTTCATCAGGGCCACCGCCGAGCAGATCTGGGACGCCATCACCAAGCCGGAGTACACCGAGCGGTACTTCCACGGCGCGCACGTCGAGAACACCGCCGACCGGCACGTCGCCCACGGGCCGGACGGCAGCGACTGGGGCGACGGGTTGGTCCTGGAGTTCGATCCGCCCCGCCGGCTGGTGCACGAGTGGCGCTCGGCCTACGACCCCGAACTCGCCAAGGAGGAGCCGAGCCGGGTGACGTGGGAGATCGAGCCCCAGGAGGGCGGGTACTGCAAGCTGGTCGTCACCCACGACCGGCTGGAGGGTGCCCCGAAGACCGCCGCCAGCGTCGCCGGCCCGGGCTGGATGTACGTCCTGAGCGCCCTGAAGACGCTGCTGGAGACCGGCGAGCCGCTCCACGCGTGAGACTGGCGTGCGGCCCCGGCCGCCGGGGCCGCACACTCAGGTCCGCAGCGAGGCGAGCAGCACCTCCCGCACCGCCATCAGACCGGCATCGAGCCCGCCGAGCAGCACGGGATCGTCGGTGACGGCGGTGATCTCGATCGTCGTCTCCAGCGGTGCGTTGGCACCCATCGCCACCCGTACCGCGTCCCGCAGCGGCACCCCACCGGCCTGCGCGACCTGGCCACCCAGCACGACCAGCTGCGGATCCAGGACGGCGACCACGGCCGACAGCCCGACCGCGATGCGTTCGGCGAGGGCGGCGAGGAACGGCTGGGCGTGCCCGGCGGCGGCCGCGGCGACCGCCTCGACCGGGGTCCGGCCGGGCAGCCCGTGCGCGTGGGCCAGGTCCAGCACGGCCTGCCCACCGATCAGGTCCTGCAGGTCGGCCCGGCGCTCGCCGTCGAGGTTGTACAGCGGCATGTACCCGATCTCGCCGGCCCCGCCACGCGCCCCGCGCAGCAGCGTACCGCCGAGGTCGATGGCGAGGCCCAGGCCCTCGCCGAGCCAGAGCAGCGCGAAGCCGTCGACGTCGGCGGCGACCCCCCGGCGGCGCTCCGCCACGGCGGCGAGGTTGACGTCGTTGTCCACCTCGACCCGCAGGCCGATCCGGCGGCCCAGGTCGGCCACCAGGCCGGGCCGGCCCCAGCCGGGTACGTCGACGTGGTGGATGATGCCGGAGTGCGGGTCGTACGCGCCGGCCACGCCGATCTGCACGTACCCGATCCCGGACTGGTCGGCCTCCGTGCGCAGCTCGTCGACCATGGTGGCGACGGCCTCCACGGGGTCGTTCCGCTCGAAGTCGACCTGCGCGTCCAGCCGTCCGCGGACGGTGCCGGACACGTCGCACACCGCCGCCGACAGCGACGGCGAGTTGCCCATGAACGTGTCCCGTACCGAGACCGCGATCACGTAGGCCGCCCGCGGGTTGGCGGCGTAGACCTCCGCGTTGGGTCCCGGCCCGGCGCTGACGTGCCCGACCACCACGACCAGCCCGGCGTCGGTGAGCCGGCGGACCGCCTCGGAGATGGTCGGCTTGGACAGCCCGGTGAGCTCACGCAGGTCGGCCCGGGTCAGCGCACCCCGGTCGAGCAGGTGCGACAGCGCGGCGATCTCGTTCATCGCGCGCAGCAGGCGCGAGGAGCCGGCGAGGTGGGTCAAGCCTGTTCCCCCCAACCGGCAGTCTTCCTAACAGTTACCGCGACGTTAGGTCGGATCTTGGTTCGCGTCAACGTGACCACGGCCAGTACACCATCAACCGAATGGGGATGAGACCCCACATGCTGGCGCAGGATGACCTCCTGGATATCTCCGGTTTCCCCCGGACCTGACCCTGAACTCGGGGTTTACTGCCCACACCGCAATTGTCCCGGCCCTACCCTGGTCACCATGAGCCCCCCGGCCGACGAGTCGTCCGTCCTGATCGACGGACCGTGGAACCACCGGTTCGTGAGCGCCAACGGAAGCCGCTTCCATGTGGTCGAAGCCGGCACCGGACCGCTGGTGCTGTTCCTGCACGGCTTCCCCGAGTTCTGGTGGGCCTGGCAGCACCAGGTCCGGATGCTCGCCGACGCCGGGTTCCGCGCGGTGGCGATCGACCTGCGGGGGTACGGCGCGAGCGACAAGCCGCCCCGGGGCTATGACGGATACACGATGGCCGGCGACGTGGCCGGGCTGATCCGGGCCCTGGGCGAGCGGTCGGCGGTGCTGGTCGGCGGCGGGTACGGCGGGGCGATGGCATGGACCACCGCCGCGTTCCATCCCAAGCTCGTCCGGCGGCTGGTGATCACCAGCGCGGCGCATCCGTTACGGCTGCGCGCCGCACTCTTCGCCGACCCGCGCGGTCAGCTCGCCGCCGCCGGGCCGATGCTGAAGTTCCAGCTCCCCCGGTACGAGCACGTGCTCACCCGCGACGGCGCCGCACTCGTCGGGCGGTACCTGTACGAGTGGGGCGGGCGCGCCTGGGTCACCGGGCCGGACTTCGAGGACTACGCGCAGCGCTGCCGCACCGCGATGCAGATCCCGCAGGCGTCGTTCTGCGCCCTGGAGGGGTACCGGTGGGCGTTCCGCTCGGTGCTGCGGCTGCACGGGTACCGCTTCGTCAAGCTCCTCCAGCAGCCGATCCTCGCGCCGACCCTGCACCTGCACGGAGCGCAGGACACCGCGATGCTGCCTCGCACCGCGCAGGGCTCGGGCCGCTACGTGGTCGCCCCGTACGAGTGGCGGCTGCTCGACGGGGTCGGGCACTTCCCGCACGCCGAGGCGCCCGACCTGGTGACCGGCGAGATCCTGCGCTGGGCGAAGGGGATCTGACCGCGCCGCGCCCCGCTCAGACGCGGAACTCGCGGACGTCGCGCACCTCGGCGCTGGGCGCCCAACCCTGGTAGACCCCGAAGTCGAACTCCTCCAGCCGCAGCCCGGCCGCGACCGACGCCTTGCCGCCGGTGTACTCGACCCGCAGCCAGCTCTCGTGCTCGCCGAGCACGATGAACGGCTCCCCCTGCCAGGTGCAGCTGGTCCGCACGTACGCCATGTCGGTGACCTCGCCGGCCGGCACGATCCGCCGGCACCGGCCCGGCCGGATCTCCTCGAAGCCCTCGCGCTGCTCGGTCGCGTACAGCCGCATCTCCTGGCCGTCGGGGCTCACCTCGTACTCGTCGCCCTGCCAGGTGCCCACGTAGCCGTCTCGCATCAGGCCGCCTCGGACGGGTCGTCGTCGATGCCGACCGGCCGCCACCGGGGCCCGTCGGCGTCGAGGAGCGCGACCAGCGTCTCCTTGCCGTCGCGGCGCAGCCGCCACATCTGCGCGCCGTGCGGCAGGCGGACGCTGTCCACCTTGAACTCGGCGATCACGTCGTTGGTATCGCCCGGCGCGAACCCGTTGCCCCGGAACGGCGCCCGCTCGATCACCCAGCCCTGCATGGCACGCATGCTGTTCTCGTCGCGCCCGCCATACGGGATGCGGTACAGGTCGGGGCGGTACGCCGTCCAGCGGAGCAGGTAGACCTCCTCGTCGGCGGAGTCGAAGGGCGATCCGGGGAAGTCCAGGCCGAGGGCCTGGTAGAGCTGGTCGGGCGTGGACAGGTGCTCGACCTCGGCGGCCCGCTGCACGAATCCGGACACGCGGTCGTACCCGCGGTCCAGGTAGTAACGCACCTGCGCCGGGGAGATCGTCTTCTGCATCACCACGGGACGGGTCGCCGGGACCGTCGCGGTGCCCACGGCCGGCGCCTCGGCCTGCTCGAACTCTACGGACGGCTGGTCGGTCAGCCCGACCTCGGCGGCCCACGCGGCCAGCGCCTTGATCTGCGCGCCCGGGAGGGTGGCGCCGACAGGGGTACCGGGGTTGACCGCGAACGACCACGACTCGTCCGGCCAGGCGGTGATCAGTTGAACGAACTTGACCTCGACGACGTCGGTGTCGGCGCCGAGGTACTCGGTCATCCGCTCGGTCGAGGTGAACACGACCACGTACGGCTGCCCCTCGACCTGCTCCCGCCGCCAGGTGAAGCCGGGCTCGCCGGGCTTGACGCTGTGTGACGCGCTGGACGGGATCGGGATCAGCACCTTGGCCAGCAGCAGCGTGGACAGGAAGTGGTCGGTCTGGCCGTCGCCCGCGGCGGCCAGCAGGTCGGCCTCGACGTCGTTGGCCGGGGTGTAGTCGGGCTCGGCGGGGGTCTCGGTGGCGGGCTCCGCCGCGGCCGGCGACGCGGTCGCGGACGGGCGCGCGGCCGGTTCGGACCGGGCAGCGGCCGGCTCCGGTGCCGGAGCGGCCGGCGACGCGGCCGGAGCGTGCGGTAGGGACCAGGCGCGCGCCTCGACGGGCGGCGACGAGGTGCCGGGGCGGCTACCCGCGGCGGGCGGCACGGGACTGGACGGCGTGATCGTCGAGGCTGCTGATCTCGGAGCGCCGGGTGGTGGCTCGGGCGGGCGGCGCCAGCTCGGCACGGGCTCGCTCGCCGCCGCCGGCGAGCCGGCGAACGACGACGGAGCGGGACCCGCGGACGACGACGGGGCCGGCGCGCTCGGGTACGACGACGGAGTCTGGCCCGCCGACGACGATGAGGCGGGCGGGCCCGCGTACGACGACGGGGCGGGGCTCGCGGACGACGATGAGGCGGGCGGGCCCGCGAACGACGATCCGGCGAAGGTCGACGCCGGCGGGGACCCCGGGAACGATGTGGTCGTCGGCTCGGCGAAGGACGACGGCGCGGGTGGTGGCTCGGGCGGGCGCCGCCAGCTCGGTAAGGGCTCGGTCGCCGGCAGCGGCGCCGGGGGCGGCGGCGCAGGGGGCGGCGGCGGGGCGGGCGGGGGTACGTCGGGCTGCCGCAGTCGCCGCGGTAAGGGCTCGGGCACCGCCGGCGCCGCGGGTGGCGGGGCGGGCGGCGGCGGGGCGGGCGGCGCCGGGGCGGGAGGCGGTACGTCGGGCTGGCGCAGCCGCCGTGGCAACGGCTCGGTCGCCGGCGCCCGGGCCGGTGTCGGCGGAGCCTCGACCACGGCACCCTCGATCACCCGCGGCCGGCCCGCGGACGGCGGCGCGGCGGGCGGTGCCGGTGCGGCCGGCCGGTCCAGGCTGAACTGCTCGGACGGCTGGCTCGGGGTGCGCACGGGAAGGGGCGCGGACGGGCTCCACGGGGTCTGTTGCGCGGCCGGGCGCGGCGGCGCCGGCTGCGGCGGAGGTGCCGGCGGCGGCAACGGCGCCCGGGGCGGGGCGCCGGCCCGGGTCGGAATCGTCGGGCGGGGTGGGATCGGGGTGAGCCGGCGCGGCGGCTCGGCTTCGGGCTCGGGATCCGGGTCCGGTGCCGCGTGGGCGGGTACCCGGGCCCGGCCGGTGGACTCCGGGCGGCTGGGCATGCGCTCCTGCGCCTGGTGCGCGCCGGTCTGCGGGGGCACCCCCCGGGCGAAGGCCAGGCGCGCGGCGGTGGTGGCGGCGAGCGCGGACATGGGTACCGGCGCGCCGCGCGCCTGGGCCGCCGCGGCCGCCTCGACCCTGGCCCGCGCACCGATGGTGCGGCCGGGCAGCCGGACCTCGCCGCGGGAGAGCTGGGCGACGAACCACGCCGGCAGGTACCCCTCGATCGGCAGGCCTGGATTGATCGCGAGCCACCATTCCGGGTTCGGCCAGCCGCTAGCCAGCTCCGCGTAGGGCACCCGCCGGGCGGCGCCGGTGTGCTCGGCCAGGCAGCTCCGCATCGCCTGCTGGGAGGTGAACGCGAGGACGTGGGTACGCCCGCCGGAGGTCCAGGTGCCCCAGCCCATCGGAGCCCGGCCGGCCACCGCGTCCCGGGACATCGGGAGCAGCAGATCGACGTGGGACAGGATGCGGAAGTACAGCTCCTGGTCGCCGGCGCGGAGGGCGTCACGCAGTGCCGCCTCGGCCTCGGTGGCCGGCTGCCAGTCGGTCACTGAGGCACCCCCTCCACCACGTCGCAGACCTGGTACTGCGCGCAACCTAACCTACAAGGCTAAAGGTAGGTCGCGCAGCTACCGAGGGGCCACCACCGAGTCTCCCGGCCGGTACGATCCGGCGATGCGCGGGCTCCGGACGGTGAGTGCGGTCGCCCTGCTCGCCGTGTTCGCCCTGGTTCCGGCGACGCCCGCGCAGGCCGAGGCCACCTGCCCGGCGCCGCCCGCGCCGGGCCAACCTATCCCAGGGGTACCGTGGCCGCAGGCGCGCTACGACCTCGGCCGGCTGGCCGGAATCGCCGACGGTACCGGGATAACCGTGGCGGTCGTGGACTCCGGGGTCGATTCCGGGCATCCCCAACTCGCCCGCACCGTGCTGCCCGGTGCGGACCTGCTCACTCCCGGCGGTACCGGCCAGCGTGACTGCGTCGGGCACGGTACCGCCGTCGCCAGCATCATCGCCGCCGCCCCCGCGCCAGGTGTGGACTTCGTCGGGCTGGCGCCGAAGGCCCGCATCATGCCTTTCCGGGTGACCGAACGCGAACTCGTCGACGGGCACCCGCAGGGACGGGAGGGCGGACCGGACGCGCTGGCCCGGGCGATCCGGGATGCCGCCGACCGCGCGCAGGTGATCAACCTGTCGCTCGCTCAGGAGGCCGACGATCCGCAGCTGCGGGCCGCCGTCGAGTACGCGCTCGCCCGTGACGTGGTGGTGGTCGCCGCCGCCGGCAACCAGCACCGCGAAGGCGGTATCGACCCGCCGTCCTACCCGGCCGCCTACTCCGGCGTGCTCGGCGTGGGTGGGGTCGACGAGAAGGGCGTGCGGGTGGCGCAGTCACCGGTCGGGCCGTACGTGCGGGTGGTGGCGCCCGGTGCCGGCGTGATCGCCGCGGCGCCCGGCCAGGGTCTCGCGCGCTACGACGGTACGAGCTTCGCGGCGCCGTTCGTCTCGGCGACCGCCGCGCTGATCCGCCAGTACCACCCCGGCATCCACGCCGACGAGGTGGTCGCGCGGATCCTCGCCACCGCCGACCCGGCCCCGGGCGGGCGCCCGAGCGGCGGGTACGGGTATGGCATCGTGAACCCGTACCGCGCGGTGACCGATCAGCTCGACCCGACCCGGCCGGCAGCGGCGGCCCCGGGACCGGTGCCCCCGCCCGGCGCGGCCGCGCCGGCGCCGCGGTCATCGGCCCGGGGTACGGCGCTGGTCCTGGCTCTGACCGGGGTGGTGCTCGCCAGCCTCATCGTGCTCGTCGCGACGGTCCTGCCCCGCGGTGCCGCCCGCGCCTGGCGCACGGCGTCCACCCCCGAACCCTGAGCCCGCACGACGCCGCCCCCGGCGCACGTCGGCGGCGGCGCGGGGGCGGCGGCGGGTCGGCGTCGTCAGTGGAACAGGCTGGTGTTGCGCTTCTCGGTGTGCTGGTAGTCGAGCATGGAGTCGTCCAGCGCCTTCTTGATGTCGCGCAGGATCACGGACAGGTCGGTCGCGGCCCGCTGCCACTTGGCCTGGCGGATGTCGTAGGCCTCCCGGGCCTCGCCGCTCCAATTGGCCACCAGCGGAGCGGCGTCGCGTTCGAGCTGGCCGAGCTGGTTGTGCAGGGCGCTGAGCGCGTTCTGGATGTCCGCGCTGGCCTTCTGCAGCGCGGCGAAGTTGACGACGAGCATGTCGTTGTCGGGCATGATGCGGACCTCCCCGATCCCTAGAGCGGCAGCTGCCGGCCGCCACCCCGGTGGGTGCCGAGGCGGTCCGCGGCGGCGGCGTCGGACGCGGTGTACTGGTGGCCGGAGGTCCGGATCCCCTGCGCGGTCTCCCCGAGCGCCTGGTGCAGCGCCTCCTGGTCTTCCGACCAGGCGAGCTTGACCTGCTCGAAGGAGCGGCCACCGGCACCCTGCCACTGGGAGCGCAGCCCCTCCAGCTCGGCCAACAGGGTCTTGAGCATGCCCTGCAAGGACTGGTTGGTCTGGTCGAACTTGTCCGCGGTCTGACGCATCACCGCGGCTTGGGCCTGGGTCGTGGCCACTGGTTGTCACCCCGTTCCGACTGGTCGCTACTGACGCCGCTGACCGTAGCCGTGCGCCGCGCGGGGTCGCTACCCTCGGCTTCCCGCCTGTGGATAACTTCAGCCGCCGGTCGGGGTACGGGCGGCGGTGGGGTCCAACGTGGGTCCCACGGGCAGCAGCGCGACCAGGCCCGCGGGCAGGGGTACCGGGTTGATCCCCTGGTACCCGAGCAGCGTCAACACGTCCGTGCCCGGCACCGGGTACCGGATGCCCAGCTCCGACACCACGCTCAACGCGCCCGGCGCGTGCGGCGACGGCACCGCCGACACGACCGCTCCCCGCCCGGGCTCGACCACGACCCGGTCGGCGCTGACCGACCCGGCCGGCGCGCGGGACGCGGCGACCGGAGCAGCCACCGGACCGCCCGCCGCCGACACCGGTACGTCGAACGCCAGCGTGTCCTTCGGCCCGCCCACGGTCACACACAGCCCCCGGTCGGCGCCCTGGGGCCGGGCCAGCTCGGGCCGGCTGGCCGGCGGGGCCAGCGGACCGGTGGGGATGAGCGGCGGCGCGGTCAGCCCGGCGGCGAACTCGGCCGGGCTGAGCTCCTTCTGCGGGGTGCCCGACTCGGCGAGCAGCAGCGCCGCCTGCAGCTCGGAGATCGCGGCGAGCCCGTCGGCGAGCGCGACGGCGTACTGCTTCGCGCCGCCCGGTACGGTCTCCACGACCACCTGGCCGACCCGCAGCCCGGGTACCTTCGACGGCCCGCCGCCGGGCAGCGCCGGCGCCGCCAGATCCGGTCCCGCTGCCAGGCTGTTGACCAGTGCCGGTGCCACCGGCGTCAGCGGTTCGGCGCCCCACGCCAGCGCGCCGAGCGCGACCCGGGGCACCCGGTACCGGTTGTGCCGCCAGACCAGGTACCCCGTGCCGTCCGGCGTGGCCACCAGCAGCCCGGTGCCGTCGGCCAGCGCCACCCCGCCACCCGGCGAGCGGCCCACGTACACGATGGACTCGGGCGGCCCGTCAGCGAGGCGTGCGGAGCACACCGCCCAGGGCGCGCCCGCGAGCCGGCCCCGGTCGGGTAGCGGGTCCGGGGCTCCCGGGATGCCCAGCGGCGCGCCGCGGGGTACCCCGTCGAGCGAGGCGCGCGCCACCGTCACCGAGTGCGCCTCGCCGGAGCCGATGACCAGCAGCGCTGACGCGTAGTTGGGCACCGGGTGCAGCACCCCGGAGACGTACACGTACCGGGCGCCGGACTCGCGCTCCACGATCACCGCGCCGCCGTCGCGCCAGTCGGTACCCCCGCCGGGCGCCAGCACGCCGTAGACCGCGACGGCGGCCAGGGCAAGGGCGCCGAGCAGGATACCGGCGAGGGTCGCCCCGGCGGTGCGCCGGAACGGCGACCGGGCCGGATCGGTGTCCCGCATGACCAGCGCGGAGACCACCCGCTGCACGGTGAACTGGTACGAGTGCAGCTGGTCCTGCCGCGATGCCATGCGAACCCTCCCCTGCCGGGGCGTCCCCACGGCCCCGCGATCCCGCCATACGATAGGCCGCCGGCACGCAGGAGGGGAGGCGCCCAGCGGTGGCAACCGGTGGCCAGACCCGTCCGATCCGCAGTGGGCAGCTCGTCGTCGCCGAGGTCGTGCTGGTCACCGTGCTGCTCGCGGTCGCCTCGCCGGCCCCGGTCGGCTGGCTGCTCGGGGTACCGGTCGTGGTCGCGCTGACCGCCCTGGGCTTCGGTCGCTGGCGGCGGCGTTGGCTCTACCAGTGGGTGGGCATCGCCCTGCGGTACGCCGCCCGCCCGCGCGCCCTTCCCCCGGCGGCCCCGCCGGCGGACCTGCTCACCCTGGTCGCGCCCGCCGCGGCGGTCTCCGCCGTGGAGTTGGGCGGCCGGGGGTACGGCGTGATCGAGGACGAGTTCGGCATGACCGCCGTCCTGGAGCTGGGCGACCCGACCGGCCTGCTCGCCGACGCGCCACTGAGCCTGCCCTCCCCGGTGGCGCTGTTGCCGCCGGCCGCTCCGGACGTGCCGCCGGTACAGGTGCAGCTGGTCGTGTCCGGCGCGCCAGGCCCGGCGGTACGCGCCGCGGCGGGCATCCCGGCCACCAGCTACCGGCAGCTCACCGAGGGCCGGGTCGCCGCGTGTCAGCGTGCCGTGCTCGCCGTCCGGGTGCTCCGCGACCACGGCCGCTGGTCCGACGACCTGCACCGGGCCCTGGCCAGCGCGGTGCGCCGGGTGCGCCGCCGGCTCGACCAGGAGGGGGTACCGCACCGGCCGCTCGGCTACGACGCGACCCTTGCGGCGCTGGCCGACCTGGCCCACCATCATCCGGGCACCCCCATGCGGGAGAGCTGGCCCGGGCTCGACGCGGGTGGCCTGCGTCAGATGAGCCTGCGCCTGCACCGGTTCGCCGGGTTGCGTCCTGAGGTGGCCGGGCAGCTCGTCCCCCGGTTGCTGGCTCTACCGGCCACGGCGACGACGGTCGGGCTGAGCGCCTCGGCCGGCGGGGTGGAGCTGGTGGTCCGGATCGCCGCGCCCACCGTGACCGGGCTGGCCCCGGCGAGCCAGGCGCTGCGCCGGCTGGTCGGCTCGGCCGGGCTGGGGGTCAGCCGGCTCGACGGCGAGCATCTGGCCGGCCTGGCCGCCACCTTGCCGCTCGGCCTGGTGAGCCGGCCCGGACCGCCCGGTGCCCTCGGGGCGGCCCGCGTGGAGCTGCCCAGTGCCGGCGTGGTGCTGGGCCGCAACCGGCGGGGAGTACCGGTGACCGCCCGGCTGATCCGGCCCGAGCCGACGCGGGCGCTGCTCGTCGGCGGAGTATGCGCGGCAGAGGTGCTCACCCTGCGAGCCCTGGCCCTCGGGGTGCACGTGCTCGTGCAGACCGGCCGCCCGGACGCCTGGGAACCGTTCGTCCGCGCGGTCACCCTGCCCAGCGACACGATCGCCCTGGTGCCGCCCGGCCGCCCGGTCGCGCTGCCGCCCGCTGCCCCGTTCGCCCCGCAGCTCGTCGTCGTCGACGCCGGCCCGGTGCTGGGCGAACCGCCGGCGGGTGAGGCACCCTGGCGTACCACCCTCGTCGTGCGCGACGATCTGGCACCCACCGACCTGGACACGCTGGCCCGGGCCGACCTGGTGATCCTGCAGCCGCTGCGACCCGACGAGGCCGCGCTGGCCGGGGCCACCCTCGGTCTGGGCGACGGGCAACAGTGGCTCACCCGGATCCGGGCGGACATGGTAGGGATCGTCAACCGCCGGACCGTACGCTTCGCGTTGCTCTGCGCAACCGGGCTGGAACAACAGTTGATCGGCACGCCGGAGCGGCTCGCGGTCGGTTGATCCGACATGGAAGGATCCGGCCCATGGGCATTGTCATCCGGCTCGTGGTGACCGCGGCAGCGTTGTGGATATCCACTCTGCTGCTGGACGGGATCACGCTGGACACACCGTCGGCGGCCAAGAAGGTCGGCACGCTGCTCGCGGTCGCGGTGATCTTCGGCATCGTCAACGCCATCCTCCGGCCGATCATCAAGACCGTCGGCTGTGCGTTCTACGTGCTCACGCTGGGCCTGATCTCGCTGGTGGTCAACGGCGCGCTGTTCCTGCTGACCAGCTGGATCGCCGGCCGGCTGCACCTGCCGTTCCACGTCGACGGGTTCCTCACCGCGGTCCTCGGCGCGCTGATCGTAGGCGTGGTGAGCTGGCTGCTGAACGCCCTGGTGCCAGACAAGGTCAAGAACCGCAACCAGCGGTGAGGCTCGTCACCGGCAAGGAGCGAACCCGGTTCTCCCCCTTACCGTTGGGGAATGGGTGGACACCGCGACGGACATCTGTTCGGCATCGGCGCCTATGTGCTGTGGGGCTTCTTCCCGCTGTACTTCAAGCTGCTGAAGCCGTCCGGTCCGCTGGAGATCCTGGCCCACCGGGTGCTCTGGTCGGCGGTGTTCCTCGCACTCGTGCTGACCGTCGTGCGCGGCTGGCGCCGGGTCGCCGGCCTGGCCCGCCGGCCCGGTACCCTGCTCGTGATCGGGCTGGCCGCGGCCCTGATCGCGGTCAACTGGGGTACCTATATCTACGGCGTGAACACCAACCGGGTGGTGGAGACCTCGCTCGGTTACTTCATCACCCCGCTCATCTCGGTCGCGTTCGGACTGGTGTTCTTCAGCGAGCGGCTGCGCCCCGCCCAGTGGGCCGCGCTCGGGGTGGGTACCGTGGCCGTCGCCGTGCTGACCGTGGACTACGGCCGGCTGCCCTGGATCGCGTTGACGCTGGCCGCATCGTTCTCCTCGTACGGACTGGTCAAGAAGCGCCTGGGCCTGCCCCCGGCCGACGGGCTGTTCGTGGAGTCCGCGGCCCTGGCCGTGCCGGGGCTGGTCTACCTCGGGTGGCTGGCCGCGGCCGGGCGGTCCACGTTCGCCAGCTCCCCCGGCCACGTCGCGCTGCTGCTCGTGTCCGGCGCGGTGACCGCGGTACCGCTGATGCTGTTCGCCGCCTCGGCCAACCGGATCACGATGACCGGCCTGGGCATCCTGCAGTACATCGCCCCGATCCTGCAGTTCCTCGTCGGCGTGGTGATCGTGCACGAGCCGATGCCGGCGGCGCGGCTGTTCGGCTTCGCGCTGGTGTGGCTGGCGCTGGTGGTGTTCACCTGGGACGGGCTGCGGGGCGGCCGGCGGGTGGCGCGGGACATCGAGCCCGCCGCGGAACCGGTGACCGCGACCTGACGGGTCAGGCGCGGTAGGTCAGCAGGACGACGTCGCCCTCGCGGATCTCCAGCCGGCCGATCTGGTCGGGCCGCAGGTCCGTCTCGGCCCAGAAGGTGTCCCGGTCCCCCGGCCCGGCGTCCCAGTACCAGACAGACCTGCCGGCCCCGCCGTCGCGCGGGAAGATCCACAGGTCCAGCCGCACCGACCCGCCATGTGCCGGCCCTGGCTCGGTGGCGTAGGCGCAGCTCAGCCGGATCTCGGTGCCGCCGCCCTTCGGGTCCGGCCAGTACGCGACCAGCGCGGTCACCGGCTCGTCCATGTCCACCGGGCTCATCGCGGCCATGACCGGCGCCGGCGGGGCCGGGACGCTCATCGTGGACACCCCGAGCCCGACCACGAGCGCGAGCGCGGCCGCGGTGGCCAGGGTCAGGCCGCGTTCCCACCAGCCGCGCCGGCGCCGGCGCAGCCGCTCGGTCTGGGCGCTGGCGAGCACGCGGTCCAGCAGTGCCGGCGGCGCGCCCTCGGGCCGCCCGATCGAGCTGGCGGTATGGGCGTCGAGCCGGCCCAGCAGCCCGGGCAGCCCGGCCAGCTCCGCGACCTGGTCACGGCATTCGGCGCATGCGGTGAGGTGCTGCTCGTAGGCGGAGCGCTCGACGGGTGGCAGCGCGCCGAGGACGTATGCGCCGGTCTCGACGGTCTGCGTGCACCTCATTGCGTCACCCCCATTTCCTCCAGAACGAGCCGTAACGAGCGCAGGGCGTAGTGCGTGCGGGACTTGACCGTCCCTGGCGGTACCCCGAGCCGGGCGGACGCCTCGGCGACCGACCGACCCTGGTAGAAGCACTCGACCAGCACCTCCCGGTGGACCGCGGAGAGCCGGCCGAGCGCCTCGGCGATCAGCCACGCTTCCACGGTGCGCTCGGTCTCGTCGTCGGTGAGCGCTTCGGGAAGCGCATCGGTGACCACCTCGCCTACCCGGGCGGAGCGCCGGCGCCAGGAGTCGATCGCCAGGTTCCGCGCCGTCGTGAACAGCCACGCCCGGACCGAACCCCGGTCGGGGTCCAGTGCCTCCGGATGTTGCCAGGCTCGCAACAGCGTCTCCTGCACGAGATCCTCCGCACGCTGACGGTCCCCGCTGGCCAGCCGCAGAGCATGGGCGTAGAGCGCATCACCGTGCTCTGCGAACATCGCACGCAGCAGGTCCGCGTCCTGGCCACCCATGCCCTCTGGCCCCTCCGTCCCCTACGACTGTCACGCACCGGGAAACGTGCCGGTTCAGCCCGCTAGTAGATGTCCTCGGCGTAGGCCGCCGCGATGCCACGGGCGCAGGCGGTGAGCCGGCTGCGGATCATCTTGGCGGAGGTCATCAGCTCCGGAGCGGGCAGGGAACACGCGATGACGACCCGGCGCTCGGGATCCCGGTCGGCGACGGCGAGCACCGCGGCGCACGCCACCCCTTGCCGGTACTGGTTGATTTCGATCTGCATCTGGCGCCGCTCGCCGGCGGCCAGGTCGGCCTCCAGCGCCTCCGGCGTGGTCAGCGTCTGCGGTGTGTACTGCCGCATGCCGAAGTCTTTGAGGTACCGGGCGCGCTGCTCGGCGGTGAGTGTCGCGAGCAGCGACTTGCCCATGGCGGTGGCGTGCGCGGCGTCGTCGAAGCCGGGGATCAGGTCTTCCAGGTGCGGCGACCGGGGCCCCTCCGCCACGGCCGTGAGCACCGCCCGCCCGCTGACGAAGCGCCCGAGGTAGTGGCTGTACCCGCTGTCCAACGCGGCCCGGCGCAGCACGTCGCCGACCGAGGTCGGGCCCCGGAACGCCACCACCAGCTCGCGGAACCGGTCGGAGACTTCCATCCCGACGGTGTATGTGCCGTCTTCACGCCGCGTCACGTAGCCCTCGTAGGCCAGTGTGCGCACCAGGTGGTACGTGGTGGCGACGGTCAGCTCGCAGCGTCGGGCGATCTGCTTGACGGTCAGTCCGCGCGGCGACGCACCGACCGACTCCAGCACACGCAACGCCCGGGACACGCTCCGGATCAGATCCGAAGGCTCGCCCTGCGGGTCACGCACCGCCGCACCTCCCCAGAAGCAGCAGTACCAGGCTTTACACCATATGAAATGGCGGTGCGCCTTGTGAATGGTTCTCTCGTGTGACCGAAATGTGCAAGGGATCGGCGAGGGTTGGTTATCCGCCCCTTTCGCGTCAGCCCGTCGCTTAGGTTAGAGCACGCGCCGTGTTCGCGCCATAACGCAGTGATGCCTGGATCACCATAAATACAACGGGGGAGAGTCAACTCGTCCGGTCGGCGATGAAGTCACACAGCGACTCCAGCGCCCGCCGGGCCGGTACCGGAGGCAGTGGTGACAGTTCGGCGCGGGCCCGCTCGGCGTGGGCGCGCACGGTCTCCCGCGCCCGCTTCAGGGCCGCCGACTCCCGCAGCAGCCCCAGCGCCTCGGCGTGCAGTGTGTCATCGGTCACCGGTCCCGCGGACAGAATCGCCCGCAGCCGTACCGATTCGGCGTCCCCCTCGTCGCCGGCCAGCGCGTAGAGCACGGGCAGGGTTGGTACCCCCTCACGCAGGTCGGTACCCGGGGTCTTGCCCGACTGCCCCGACTCCGACGCGATGTCGAGCAGGTCGTCGGAGAGCTGGAAGGCCACGCCCATCGACTCGCCGTACCGGGCCAGCGCCTCCACCTGGCGCGGCGGCAGGCCGCCGAACATCGCCCCGAACCGGGCCGACGTGGCGATCAGCGAGCCGGTCTTCTCCGCGATGACGTGCAGGTAGTGCGCGACCGGGTCGGCGTCGCGGTGCCCCACGGTCTCGGCGATCTGCCCGTGCACCAGCCGGGCGAACGTCTGCGCCTGGATCCGTACCGCCTCCGCGCCCAGCCGTGCCACGCAGTCGGCCGCGCACGCGAAGAGGAAGTCGCCGACCAGGATCGCCACCGAGTTTCCCCAGCGCGAGTTGGCGCTGGGCGCCCCGCGGCGCACCAGCGCCTCGTCCATCACGTCGTCGTGGTACAGGGTGGCCAGGTGGGTCAGCTCGACGACCGTGGCGGAGAGCACGACCTCCGGGCCGCCCCCGGTGCCGAACTCGGCCGCGATCGCCGCGAGCAGCGGCCGGAACCGCTTGCCGCCCGCGTCGACCAGGTGCCGGGCGGCCTGCGCGACCAGCGGGTCGTCGCTGGTAACCGCGAGGTACAGGCGCTCTTCGACGGCGGCGAGGGTGGCCTGGATGGCCGACTCAAGACCCGGATCGGCGAACTCGACGCCGATCGAGCTACCCGGGATCGCGTGTGCCACCGGTCCACCCTCCCATAACCGCTAGGTACGCCTCACCGCGCCACCTCGTTCGCTGCGCGGAGCCGCCCGGAGGCGCGACCATCGCCCCACGCCGCGCCGCGGCTCCGCTCGCCTCACCGCACGAACTCCGCCGCCCGGTTCGTGAGATCGAGCAGCGGCTGGGGTACCACGCCGAGCCCCAGCGTCACGAAAGCGCCGATGGCCAGCGCCATCGAGGTCAGCATCCCGGGGATGGACACGCTCGGGGTGTTCTCGCCCGGCTCGGACAGCCACACCAGGACCACCACCCGCAGGTACGGGAAGGCGAGGATCATGCTGCTCACCACGCCGAGCACGACCAGCCACCCCTGCCCGCTGGACAGCGCCGCCCCGAACACCGCGAACTTGCTGGTGAACCCGCTCGTCAACGGGATACCGGCGAAGGCGAGCAGGAGGAACGTGAACAGCGCGGCGAACAACGGCGAGCGCCGGCCCAGCCCGGCCCACCGGGACAGGTGGGTGGCCTCGCCGTCGGCGTCGCGCACCAGGGTCACCACGCCGAACGCGGCGACCACGGTGAAGCCGTAGGCGACCAGGTAGAACATGCTGGAGGACAGGCCGTCGCGGTTGCCGGCGCCGCCGACGGCCAGTGCGCCGACCAGTACGTACCCGGCGTTGGCGATCGACGAGTAGGCGAGCAGCCGTTTGATGTCGGTCTGGGTCACCGCGAGGATCGCGCCGACCAGCATGGTCAGCACGGCGATGCCGCCGATCACGAGGCGCAGGTCCCAGGCGGTGCGCTCGAACGCGACGTAAACCACCCGCAGCAGCGCGCCGAACGCGGCGACCTTGGTGCACGCGGCCATGAACGCGGTCACCGGCGTCGGGGCGCCCTGGTACACGTCGGGCGTCCAGACGTGGAACGGCACCGCCGCCACCTTGAACAGCAGCCCGATCGCGACCAGGGCCAGGCCGGTGTAGAGCAGGACCGGGTTGTTGGTGGAGTCCTGGATCGCGGCGTGCAGGTCGGCGAACGCGATGCCCGACCGGGCCGGGCGGTTCTCGGTCTTCGGCGCGGCGGCGAAGCCGTACAGCATGGCGATGCCGAAGAGGAAGAACGCCGAGGCGAACGCGCCGAGCAGGAAGTACTTCAGCGCCGCCTCCTGCGACAGCAGCCGGCGCCGCCGGGCCAGTCCGCACATCAGGTACAGCGGCAGGGAGAAGACCTCCAGCGCCACGAACATGGTCAGCAGGTCGTTGGCGGAGACGAACAGCATCATCCCGCCGAGGGCGAACAGCAGCAGCGGGTACACCTCGGTACCGGCGTCGCGGCGCTGGGCCTGGGCGCGGTCGGCCTCGGTACCGGCGGTCACCGCGGCCACCGCCACGAACGGGCCGCCGGGCTCCAGGGACCGCTCGGCGACCAGCAGCAGCGCGACGAGCCCGAGCACGACGAGGGTGCCTTCGAGGAACAGCGCCGGCCCGTCCACGGCGATCGCGCCGCCGGCGGTGAGCTGCCGGGTGCGGGCCACCTTGATGACCATGACCAGCGCCGCCACCATGGCGACCACCGACACCGTGAGCTGCACCGGGTACCGCCGGCCGCGCCCGACGAACGCCTCGACCAGTACCCCGACCGTGGCGCTGCCGAAGAGGATCAGCATCGGCGCCAGCGCCGCGTAGTTGATATGCGGCAGCGTGAACGTCTCTTCCGCCAGGATCACTTGCCGCCTCCCTGTGCGACCGTCGGGTTCGGGTCGGCCTTGCCCACCTGGGAGAAGGTCTCCTGCACCGCGGGGTTGATGACGTCGAGTACCGGCTTGGGGTAGAAGCCCAGCAGCAGGATCAGCGCGATCAGCGGGGCGACCACGGCCACCTCGCGGGCGGAGAGGTCGCGGCGCATCCGGTCGATCTTCTCCAGCGCCGGGTTCAGCGCGCCCTGCGTGGTGCGCTGCACCATCCACAGCACGTACCCGGCGGCGAGGATCACCCCGAGCGTCGCGATCACGGCCACCGTCTTGTTCACCGTGAACGTGCCGATCAGGACCAGGAACTCCGAGACGAACGGTCCCATGCCGGGTAGCGACAGCGAGGCCAGGCCGGCGATGAGGAACACCCCGGCGAGCAGCGGTACCAGCTTCCCGGCGCCGCCGAAGTCGGAGACCAGCGCGCTGCCCCGCCGCGCCACGAGCATGCCCACCACGAGGAACAGCAGCCCGGTCGCCAGGCCGTGGTTGACCATGTAGAGCACGGCGCCGGTGCCGGCCTGGGTGGTGAACGCGAAGATGCCGATGCCGATGAACCCGAAGTGCGCGATCGAGGTGTAGCTGACCAGCCGCTTGAGGTCGTTCTGGCCGACCGCGAGCAGCGCGCCGTAGATGATCCCGACCAGCGCGATGGCCAGCGCCAGCGGGGTGAAGTACTTCGACGCGTTGGGGAACAGCGGCAGGCAGTACCGCAGGATGCCGAAGGTACCGACCTTGTCCAGCACTCCGACCAGCAGCGCGGCCGCCCCGGCCGGCGCGGCGCCACCGGCGTCGGGCAGCCAGGTGTGGAACGGGAAGAACGGCGCCTTGATCGCGAAGGCCACGAAGAACCCGAGGAACAGCCAGCGCTCGGTGACCGGATTCATCTGCAGCCGGGTCAGCTCGTGCCAGTCGAAGGTGGCGTGGCCGAACGACGAGCGCGCCACCACCCAGAGGCCGATCAGCGCGGCGAGCATGACCAGCCCGCCGACCAGCGAGTAGAGGAAGAACTTCACCGCCGCGTACTGCCGCCGGGCGCCGCCGTAGCTGCCGATCAGGAAGTACATCGGGACGAGCATGACCTCGAAGAACACGTAGAACAGGAAGACGTCCGCCGCGGCGAACACCCCGATCATGGTGAACTCCAGCGCCAGCAGCAGGCCGAAGTAGGCCGGCACGGACCGCTCTCCCGCGTCGTGCCACGACGCGAGGATCACCAGCGGCACCAGCACCGCGATCAGTGCGATCATCACCAGCGCGATGCCGTCGGCCGCCAGCGTGAAGCGGGTGCCCCACGCCGGGATCCAGGTGTACGACTCGCGGAACTGGAACCGCGCCCCGCCCACCTTGAAGGCCGCGTACATCACGACGGTCAGCGCGAGGACCGCGAGCGACCAGACCAGCGCCACGACCTTGGCGAGCTGCGGCTTCGACCGCGGGATCGCCGCCACCACCCCGCCGCCCACGAGCGGCAGGAGCGTCAACACGCTCAAGTAAGGAAAGGAGCTCATCCCAGCGCCACCGCCAGCATTGCCGCCACCACGAGCAGCGCACCTCCGAGCATGGACAGGGCGTACGTGCGGACGAAGCCGGTCTGCGCCCGGCGCAGCCGGCCGGAGCTGCCGCCGACCGTGGCGGCCAACCCGTTGACCAGCCCGTCGACGCCCTTGTTGTCGAGGAAGACCAGCGCACGGGTCAGGTACAGGCCCGGCTTCTCCACCAGCGCCTCGTTGACCGCGTCGCCGTACAGGTTGCGCCGGGCGGCGGTGACCACCGGGCCGGCGGGCTGCTCGGCCAGGGCGGTACCGGTGCGGAACATCGCGACCGCGAGCCCGGCGCCGATCAGGACGACCAGGAGGGTGAGGATGGTGACCGGCCACCTGCCCAGGTGCTCGGCGTGCTCCTCCGCAGGGTTGCCGAACACCGGCGCCAACCACTCCTTGACCGGGGTCGCCATCAGGGCGCCGGCGGCGAGCGAGCCGATGCCGAGCAGGATCAGCGGGACCGTCATGACCGGTGGCGACTCGTGCGGGTGTACGGCGGCCGAGCCGCCCGGAGTCTCCGCGTCGGTCCAGCGCTCGGGGCCGTGGAAGGTCAGCACGAACAGCCGGGTCATGTAGAACGCGGTCAGCCCGGCGCCGAGCAGCGCGGCGCCGCCGAACAGCCACCCGGTCCAGCCGGGCCGGTTGAAGGCCGCCTCGATGATCGGGTCCTTGGAGAAGTACCCGGACAGCGGCGGGAGCCCGATGATCGCCAGCCAGGCCAGGCCGAAGGTGATCCAGGTGATCTTCAGGTACCGCCAGAGCCCGCCGAAGCGCCGGATGTCCACCTGGTCGTTCATGGCGTGCATGACCGACCCGGCCCCGAGGAACAGCCCGGCCTTGAAGAACCCGTGCGCGAGCAGGTGGATCAGGGCCAGCGCGTACGCCGCCCCGCCAAGCCCCACGCCGAGGAACATGTACCCGATCTGCGACACCGTCGACCAGGCCAGTACCCGCTTGATGTCGTCCTTCGCGCAGCCGATGATCGCCCCGATCAGCAGGGTCAACGCGCCGACCGCGACGACCACGGTCTGCGCGGTGGCGTTGGCCGAGAAGATCGGGTTGGACCGGGCGATCAGGTACACGCCGGCGGTCACCATGGTCGCGGCGTGGATCAGCGCGGAGACCGGGGTCGGGCCCTCCATCGCGTCGGGCAACCAGGCCTGCAACGGGAACTGCCCGGACTTGCCGCACGCGCCGATCAGCAGCAGCAGACCCAGCAGCAGGACCGTCGTCGAGCCGGCCTTGCCGACGTTCGGGAACACGTCGGCGAAGCTGAGCGAGCCGAACATGCTGAACATCAGGAACATGGCGATCAGCAGGCCGACGTCGCCGACCCGGTTCATGATGAACGCCTTCTTGCCGGCCGTCGTCGCGCTCGGCCGCGCAAACCAGAACGCGATCAGCAGGTACGACGCGAGGCCCACGCCCTCCCAGCCGATGAACGTGATCAGGTAGTTGCCGCCCAGCACCAGCGTCAGCATCGCGGCCACGAAGAGGTTGAAGTACCCGAAGAACCGCCGCCGCCCCGGGTCGTGCGCCATGTACCCCACCGCGTACAGGTGGATCAGGAAGCCGACCCCGGTGATGAGCAGCACGAAGATCGCCGACAGCGGGTCGAACAGCAGCTCGACCTTGATCTGGAACCGCCCGACGGTCAGGTAGTCGTAGAGGTTCAGGGTCGCCGACCGGTACGGGCCGGCCACCCCGCGCAGCGCGACGAAGTAGACCAGACCGAGGACGAAGGAGACGAAGACGCTGGCCACGCCGAGCCAGTGGCCCCACCGGTCGGCCCGGCGGCCGAGCACCAGCAGGAGCGCGGCGCTGGCCAGCGGGATCGCGATCAGCAGCCAGAAGCTGGACAGCGTCCCGGTCGCGGGCGCGTAGTGCACAGGCATGGGTCCGCCTCAGTACTTGAGCAGGTTGGCGTCGTCGACGCTGGCCGAGCGCCGGGTCCGGAAGATCGCCATGATGATGGCCAGCCCGACCACGACCTCGGCGGCGGCCACCACCATCACGAAGAACGCGATGACCTGGCCGTCCAGGCTGCCGTTGAGCCGGCTGAACGTGATCAGGGCGAGGTTGGCCGCGTTGAGCATCAGCTCGACGCACATGAACAGCACGATGGCGTTGCGGCGGACCAGCACGCCGACGGCGCCGATCGTGAACAGCGCCGCCGCCAGGATGACGTAGTAGTGGGGATAAACGCTCATTGATCGGTCCCCTTCGGCGCGGCCTCGGCGGAGGTGAGCTCGCGGACTGGCAGGATCGGCGAGATGCTGCGGTCGGCGGCGGTACCGTCGGGCAGGCGGGCCGGGGTGGCCACCGAGTTGGAGGTGGCGAACACGCCGGGTCCGGGCTTGGGTCCGGGGTAGTTGCCCGGGGCGAAGCGCCGCCGCATCAGCGCGGGCTGGCTCACCTTCTCCTCCTCGCGCTTCTCGACGTGCGCGAGGATCATCGCGCCCACCGCCGCCGTGATCAGCAGCGCCGAGGTGACCTCGAACGCGAAGACGTACCGGGTGAACAGCAGGTTCGCGATGCCCTGGATGTTGCCACCCTGGTTGGCCTCGTCCAGGCCCCGGGTGGCGACCGTGCTCAGCCCCCGGGCCACGGCCGTGCCCACCAGGCCGGCGAAGCCGAGGCCGAGCACGATCGCGGCGGTGCGCTGCCCGCGGAGCGTCTCGATCAGCGCGTCGGAGGAGTCCCGGCCGACGAGCATCAGCACGAAGAGGAACAGCATGATGATCGCGCCGGTGTAGACGATGATCTGCACCATGCCGATGAACGGACCGGCCTGCAGCACGTAGAACACGCCGAGCGAGAGCATCGTCAGGACCAGGAACAGCGCGGAGTGCACGGCATTGCGTGCCCAGACCATGCCGACCGCGCCGAAGACCGCGAGCGGCGCGAGGATCCAGAACGTGAGCGCCTCGCCGGTACCGACCTTGGTGGCCTCCGCGAGGATCAGGGGGTAACTCACGACGCCCCCTCCACCTTGGCGTGCTCGGCGCCGACGGAGGTACCTGGGTTGGCCAGCGCGCCGAGGTAGTAGTCCTTCTCGTCGCGGCCCAGGCGCATCTCGTGCGGCGGCTGCTCCATGCCGGGCAGCAGGGGCGCGAGCAGCATCTCCTTGGTGAAGATCAGATCCCGCCGGTTGTCGCGGGCCAGCTCGTACTCGTTGCTCATGGTCAGCGACCGGGTCGGGCAGGCCTCGATGCACAGCCCGCAGAAGATGCAGCGGGCGTAGTTGATCTGGTACACGCTGGCGTACCGCTCCCCCGGCGAGTACCGCGCCTCGGGCGTGTTGTCGCCGCCCTCCACGTAGATCGCGTCCGCCGGGCAGGCCCAGGCGCACAGCTCGCAGCCGATGCACTTCTCCAGCCCGTCCGGGTGGCGGTTGAGGATGTGCCGGCCGTGGAACCGGGGCGCGGGCGGGCGCCGGACCTCCGGGTACTTCTCGGTGACCACCTTCTTGAACATGTGCGAGAAGGTGACCCCGAACCCCCTCACGGGGTCGAGAAAACTCATGACCTCTCCTCGGGGTCGGCGCCGACGGCGACCGGTTCACGCTCGGCCTCGATGCGCTTGAGGCGTGGGCTCGGCGGTACCTTGAGGTCCATCGGCGGTACCGGGAAGCCGCCTTCCTGGGGCGGCAGCTCGCCCGGCGTGGGCTCCGGCTTGCGGCTCGGCCACAGCGTGAGCAGCACCAGCACCACCAGGGCGAACCCGCCGATGATGAGCGCCTTGCGCGACCAGGCCAGCGCGGAGCCCTGCATCACCTTGAAGCCGGCCAGCAGCAGGATCCACACGAGGTTGCCCGGCAGCAGCACCTTCCAGCCGAGCCGCATGAACTGGTCGTAGCGCAGCCGGGGCAGGGTACCGCGCAGCCAGACGAAGACGAACAGCAGGATCAGGACCTTGACGCTGAACCAGAGCACCGGGAACACGCCGTGGTTGACCCCGCTGCCGAGCAGCGTGATCGGGAAGGGTGCCCGCCAGCCGCCCAGGAACAGCGTGGTGCACAGCGCCGAGACGGTGACCATGTTGATGTACTCGGCGAGGAAGAACAGCGCGAACTTCAGCGACGAGTACTCCGTGTGGAAGCCGCCGACCAGCTCCGACTCGGCTTCCGGCAGGTCGAACGGGGCCCGGTTCGTCTCGCCGACCGCCGACACGAAGTAGATCAGGAAGCTGGGCAGCAGCAGCAGCGCGTACCAGCTCGGCAGCGTCAGGTGCAGGCCGAACCAGGTGATCGGGTTGCCGTGCGCCTGCTGCTCGACGATCACGCTGGTGGACATGGAGTTGGCCGTCATGAACACAGCCACGATCGACAGCCCCATGGCGACCTCGTACGAGATCATCTGGGCGCTGGAGCGCAGGCCGCCGAGCAGCGGGTACGTGGAGCCGGACGCCCAGCCGGCGAGCACCACGCCGTACACGCCCATCGACGAACAGGCGAGCACGACCAGTACCGCGACCGAGGTGTCGGCGAGCTGCAACGGGGTGGAGCGGCCGAACAGCGAGACCGTCGGGCCCAGCGGCATCACCGAGAACGCGGTGAACGCGCACACCGTGGAGATCACCGGCGCGAAGAAGTAGACGACCTTGTCGGCCATCGTCGGCATCAGGTCTTCCTTGAACGCCAGCTTCAGCCCGTCGGCGAGGCTCTGCAGCAGGCCGAACGGGCCGTGCCGGTTGGGCCCGAGCCGGTGCTGCATCCGGGCCACGACGCGCCGCTCGTACCAGATGGTGAACAGCGTCATGACCACGAGGAAGACGAAGACCACGACGACCTTGATGAGGATCAGCCACCACGGGTCGTGGCCGAACTGGTCGAGGTTCACCGGGTACCCCCAGCCGCGTAGCTTGTCGGAGCGGCGTCCAGCCGGCGCTTGTCAGCGGTGAGCGTGACGATGGCGCCCGCGGTCACGCCGAGTGCCCGGTGGACCGTGGAGCCGGGTGAGTTCGTGGGCAGCCAGACCACCCCATCGGGCAGGTCGGTGAGGGCGGCCGGCAGGGTGATCGCGCCCCGGTCGGTGCCGATGGTCAGCGGGTCGCCCTCGGCGACGCCCAGCTCGGCCGCGGTGGCCTTGGAGATCCGGGCCAGCGGGGCCCGGGCCGTGCCGAGGAGGTACTCGTCGCCGTCGGTCAGGCTGCCCAGGTCGAGCAGGTGGTGCCAGGTCGCGAGGACGGCCTCGCCCTTGCCGGGACGGGGCTGCTCACCGGGCGGTACCACCGGGGCGGCCAGCCGGGTGCCCCGGGTCGCCGGCAGCGACACCAGCTCGGCCCGGATCGTCTCGGCGTCGGCGCAGCCCAGGTCGTAGCCCAGCTCGGCGGCCACCGCGTCCAAGGCGCGGGCGTCGCTGATCGCGGGGGTGTGCAGGACCTGCGGGAAGGTACGCAGCCGGCCCTCCCAGTTGAGGAACGTGCCGGCCTTCTCGACCACCGGGGCGACCGGGAACACCACGTCGGCGCGCCGGGCCACCGGACTCATCCGCAGCTCGAAGCTGACCAGGAAGCCCACCTCGTCCAGCGCTTGCTCGGCGAGCCGCACGTCGAGCAGGTCGGCCGGGTCGACGCCGGCCACGACCAGCGCGGAGAGCTTGCCGTCCGCGGCCGCCGCGAGGATCTGGTCGGTGTCGCGGCCGGGCTTGCTCGGCAGCACCCCGGCCTCCAGCCCCCAGGCGTCGACCAGCTCGGCCCGGGCGCCCGGGTCCCCGACGAACCGGCCACCGGGCAGCAGGTTGGGCAGGCAGCCCACCTCGATCGCGCCCCGGTCGCCGGCCCGGCGGGGTACCCAGGCCAGCCGGGCGCCGGTGTCCGCGGCCAGCGCGGCGGCGGCGGACAGTCCACCCGGGACGGTGGCCAGCCGCTCGCCCACGATCAGGAGCGCGCCCTCGGCGCCGAGCGCGGTCCGCAGCGCATCGTCGTCGTGGGCTGGCACTTGGGCCAGACCAGCAAGGCGGCGCTCGTCAGCGAGCAGCGCGGCCTCCCCACCCGGTACCACCGGCCGGATCGTCGCGCCGAGCTTGGTCAGGCCGGGCGAGGCGAACGGGGCGACCGCGTACACCGGCATCCGGCGCTTGATGTAGGCCTTGCGCAGCCGCAGGAAGAGGATCGGGCACTCCTCCTCCGGCTCCAGCCCGACCAGGACCACCGCCGGCGCGGCCTCGACGTCGGCGTAGGTCACGCCGGTGACGCCGACCACGTGCGCGGCGAGGAACGCGGTCTCCTCCGCCGACAGCGGCCGGGCCCGGAAGTCGATGTCATTGGTACCGAGCACGACGCGCGCGAACTTCGCGTAGGCGTAGGCGTCCTCGGCGGTCAGCCGCCCACCGGTCAGTACCCCCACACCCTGGGCGTCCTTCGCGGCCCGCAGCCCCTCGGCCGCCCGGGACAGCGCCTCGGGCCAGGACGCCTCGCGCAGCACGCCAGTGGTCTCGTCCTTGACCATCGGCGTGGTGATCCGGTCGAAGGCGGTGGCGTACTGGAACCCCCACCGCCCCTTGTCGCAGTTCCACTCCTCGTTGACCGCGGGGTCGTCGCCGGCCAGGCGGCGCAGCACCTTGCCCCGGCGCCAGTCGGTGCGCATGTCGCAGCCGGCCGCGCAGTGCTCGCACCCGCTGGGCGTGGAGACCAGGTCGAACGGGCGGGAGCGGAACCGGTACTGCGCGCCGGTCAGCGCGCCGACCGGGCAGATCTGCACGGTGTTGCCGGAGAAGTAGGACTGGAACGGGTCCCCCGGGAAGATGTTGATCTGCTCACCGGCCGAGCGGTCCATCAGGTCGATGAACGGGTCACCGGCGATCTCGTCGGAGAACCGGGTGCACCGCTGGCACAGCACGCACCGCTCGCGGTCCAGCAGGACCTGCGAGGAGATGTTGATCGGCTTCTCGTACGTGCGCTTGACGTCGTGGAACCGGGTGTCGGCACGCCCGTTGGACATCGCCTGGTTCTGCAGCGGGCACTCCCCACCCTTGTCGCACATGGGGCAGTCGAGAGGGTGGTTGATCAGGAGGAACTCCATGATCCCCGCTTGCGCCTTCTTGGCGACGTCGGAGGTGAGCTGAGTCCTGACGACCATCCCGTCGGAGACCGTCTGGGTGCACGAGGCGACCGGCTTGCGCTGCCCCTCGACCTCGACCAGGCATTGGCGGCAGGCGCCGGCCGGGGCCAGCAGCGGGTGGTCGCAGAAGCGCGGGATCGCGATGCCCAGCCGCTCGGCGACCCGGATCACCAGCTCGCCCTTGGCGGCCTGCACCTCGATCCCGTCGATGGTCAGCGTGACGGTATCCACCCGCTTGGCTACGTCGGTCACGTGTGCGCTCCCACCAGGTGATGGTCGGCCGGGGACAGCAGCGGGGGCTTACGGCCCTCGATGTAGTCCAGGTAGTCCTGCTTGAAGTACTTGATCGACGAGGTCACCGGGCTGGTCGCGCCGTCGCCGAGCGCGCAGAACGACCGGCCGAGCAGGTTGTCGCACGTGTCGAGCAGGGTGTCCAGGTCCTCGTGGGTACCCTTCCCGGACAGGATCCGGAACAGCACCTGCGCCATCCAGTAGTTGCCCTCGCGGCACGGGGTGCACTTGCCGCACGACTCGTGGTGGTAGAACTCGATCCACCGGTAGGTGGCGTAGACCGGGCAGTCCTGGTCGGAGAAGATCTGCACGGCGGTGGTACCCAGCATCGTCCCCGCCGCGGCCATGGCTTCGAAGTCCATCGGCACGTCGAGGTGCTCGGCGGTGAGCAGCGGCGTCGACGAGCCGCCCGGGGTCCAGAACTTCAGCTCGTGCCCCGGCTGCATGCCCCCGGCCAGCTCGATGAGCTGGCGCAGGGTGGTACCGAGAGCGCACTCGTACTGGCCGGGCTCGTTGATCCGGCCGGACAGCGAGTAGATCTTCGGGCCGGGCGACTTCTCGGTGCCCATGCTCCGCCACCACTGGGCGCCACCCAGCACGATGTACGGCACGCTGGCGATGGTCTCGACGTTGTTGACCACGGTCGGGCTGGCGTACAACCCGTGCGTGGCCGGGAACGGCGGGCGCAGGCGGGGCTGGCCCCGGTACCCCTCCAGGGAGTCCAGCAGGGCGGTCTCCTCGCCGCAGATGTACGCGCCCGCTCCACTGTGGACGACGACCTCCAGGTCGAAGCCGGAGCCGAGGATGTCGGTGCCGAGGTAGCCGGCGGCGCGCGCGTCGACGACGGCCTGGCGCAGCCGGCGCGCCGCGTGCACCGCCTCGCCCCGCACGTAGATGAAGGCGCGGTTGGCCCGGATCGCGTAGCAGCAGATGACGATGCCCTCGATCAGCGAGTGCGGGTCGGCCATCATCAGCGGCAGGTCCTTGCAGGTGCCCGGCTCGCCCTCGTCGGCGTTGACCACGAGGTAGTGCGGCTTGCCGTCGTTCTGCGGGATGAAGGCCCACTTCATGCCCGTGGGGAAGCCGGCGCCGCCCCGGCCCCGCAGGCCCGACTCCTTGACCAGCGCGATCAGGTCGTCGGGGTGGGCGGCCAGGGCCTTGCGCAGCCCGGTGTACCCGTCGAGCCGCTCGTACACGTCGAGCTTCCACGCGTCGGGCGAGAGCCACCGCTTGGTCAGTACCGGCGTGAGCGCGTTGAGCGCTTCCTTGGAGGGGGCCGTCACGGCGTGGTCTCCTTCGCGATACCCGGGGGTGGAGCGTCGCCGGCCGGCTTGCCGGTCTGCGCCACGCCCGCCTTCTCCGCCGGCTGGGCCGGCGCCGCCGCGGGTTTGGCGGCCGGCGCCGGTGCGCCCTCCTTCGCCGCGTCGCGGTCGTCCTGCGTGGGGATCGGGGTGTTGGGGTCGAAGCCGGCCACCGCGATCCCGTACCGCTCGGCCAGCCGGTTACCCCGCAGCGTGGGCTCGCCGGCCGGCCCGTCGCCCAGGGCGCCCTCCCGGTCCTCGGGGAAGCCGGCGAGCTGGAGCGACATCTCCGTCAGCGTGCAGAGCCGGGCGCCGCGGCTCGGGGCGGGGCGGTCCCCCTCTTCGAGCTGGTGGATGATCGACAGCGCCTCGTCGGCCTGCACCCGGTCGAAGAACTCGTAGTTGACCGTGAGCACCGGGGCGTAGTCGCACGCCGCGAGGCACTCGGCGTGCTCCAGTGTGATCAGGCCGTCGTCGGTGGTCTCGTCGTGCCCGACGCCGAGGTACTCCGACAGCGCCTCGAAGGTCTGGTCGCCGCCGAGCACCCCGCACATCGTGTTGGTGCACACGCTGACGAGGTAGTCGCCGGCCGGGCGGCGCTTGTACATGGTGTAGAACGTGGCCACCGCCCCGACCTGGGCGCGGGTCAGGCCGAGCTGCTCGGCGCAGAAGGTCACCCCGGCCGGGCTGACGTACCCCTCCTCCGCCTGCACCAGGTGCAGCAGCGGCAGCAGCGCCGAGCGCTCCTTGCCCTCGGGGTACCGGGCGATGATCTCCTTGGCCCGGTCGTACAACTCGTCACTGAACGGCATCAGCGGTCACACCCACCCATGACCGGGTCGAGCGAGGCTCCCCCGGCAATCACGTCGGCCAGCAGGCCACCTTCGGCCAGGGCCGGAATGGCCTGGAGATTGACGAAGCTCGGTTCGCGGTAGTGCACCCGGAACGGCCGGGTACCCCCGTCGGACACCGCGTGCACGCCCAGCTCGCCGCGGGGCGACTCGATCGGCACGTACACCTGGCCCGGCGGTACCCGGAAGCCCTCGGTGACCAGCTTGAAGTGGTGGATCAGCGCCTCCATGGACTGGCCCATGATCTTCGCGACGTGGCCGAGGGAGTTGCCCAGCCCGTCGGCGCCGAGCGCGAGCTGCGCCGGCCACGCGATCTTCCGGTCGGCGACCATGATCGGGCCGGGTTCCAGCCGGTCCAGCGCCTGCTGGACGATCCGCAGCGACTGGCGCATCTCGTTGACCCGCACCTGGTACCGGCCCCACACGTCGGCGTCGGTACTGGTGACCACGTCGAAGTCGTAGGTGTCGTAGCCGGCGTACGGCATCGTCTTGCGCAGGTCCCAGGGCAGCCCGGCGGCGCGCAGCACCGGCCCGGTCACGCCCAGCGCCAGGCAGCCCTGCACGTCGAGGACCGCGACCCCCTTGGTGCGCTGGTGCCAGATCGGGTTGCCCGACAGCAGGTCCTCGTACGATTCGATGCGCGCCGGCATGAACGACAGCAGCTCGCGGGTCCGGGTGATCGCCTCCTCCGGCATGTCCTGGGCGAGACCGCCGGGGCGGATGTACGCGTGGTTCATCCGCAGCCCGCTGGCCAGCTCGAAGATGTCCAGGATGTACTCGCGCTCGCGGAAGCCGTAGATCATCATGGACAGCGCGCCGAGCTCCATGCCGATCGTGGCGAGCCATACCAGGTGCGAGGAGATCCGGTTGAGCTCCATCATCAGGATCCGGATCACGTTGGCCCGCTCGGGTACCTGGTCGGTGATGCCCAGGAGCTTCTCGACCGCCATGCAGTACCCGGCCTCGTTGAACAGCGGCGCCAGGTAGTCCATCCGGGTGACGAACGTGGTGCCCTGGGTCCAGTTGCGGAACTCCAGGTTCTTCTCGATCCCGGTGTGCAGGTAGCCGACGACGGTACGGGCCTCGGTGACCGTCTCGCCTTCCAGTTCGAGGATCAGCCGCAGGACCCCGTGGGTCGACGGGTGCTGCGGGCCCATGTTGACCACGAGCCGCTCCTCGGACAGCGGGTCCCGCCCGGCGACCACCTCGTCCCAGTCCCCGCCGGTGACGGTGAAGACCCGGCCCTCGGTGGTCTCCCGCGCGCTCGCATAGGCGTCGGTGCTCATGCCGCCGCCTCGCTTCGCTCGCCGCCGTCATGAGGCACCATGGCGCTGAGCCGGCCGATTCGCTCGCTGCGCTCGCTCACTGGTAGCTCCTCCGTTGATCAGGAGGTGGGATCTCGGCGCCCTTGTACTCGACGGGTATGCCGCCCAGGGGGTAGTCCTTGCGCTGGGGGAAGCCCTCCCAGTCATCCGGCATGAGGATCCGGGTCAGGTTGGGGTGGCCGTCGTAGACGATGCCGAACATGTCGTAGTTCTCGCGCTCGTGCCAGTCGGCGGTCGGGTAGACGCCGGTGATGCTCGGCTGGTGCGGGTCCTCGCCGGTGACCGCCGTCTCCAGGCGGATCACGCGCCGGTAGGTCATCGAGGTGAGCTGGTAGACGGTGTGCAGCCGCCGGGGGTCGCTGCCCAGGTAGTCCACGCCGGACACCGACGAGCACAGCTCGAAGCGCAGCGCGGGATCGTCGCGCAGCACCTGGCACACCTCGGCGATCCGCGCCGGCACGATGTGCAGGGTCAGCTCGCCCCGGTCGACGACCACCCGCTCGATCGCGTCGGCGAACGCCGGGAAGGCCACCTCGAGGGCGTCGACCACGTCGTCGAAGTAGCCGCCGTACGGGCGCTCGGACTCGACCTGCGCCGGTCGGCGCCGGACCAGGCCGCCGAAGCCGGAGGTGTCGCCGCTGCCCTGCGCGCCGAACAGGCCGCGCTGGGTAGGGCTGGCCGGGGGATACTCGGCGGGTGCGGTCAGCGACGCGCCGACCGGGTCGGCGGAGGCGTGCACGGGCACGTCGGTCGGATCGGTCACGCCGCCTCCTCGCGTTCCGCTCGGAGCCGCCGTGCCCGCCAGCTCCTGTGCTCATGGCTCGCTCGCTGACGCTCACTCACCGCTGATCCCCCCGTCCGCCCGCCAGCTTCAGCGCGGGGCCGGAGTGCTCGCGCATCCAGTTCTCGATGCGCAGCTGCTCCTCGCTCCCCTCCTTGGCGGCCTGCTCCCACTGGGCCCGCTTGGCCTTGTCGTAGAAGTAGCTGGACGGGATCGACCCCGGCGGTACCGGCGACGGCTCGGCGGATTCGAGCTGCCTGCGGCGCTTGTCGCCGAGCGGCTCGTGCAGCACCTTGTCGTGCAGCCGCAGGATCGCGTCCATGAGCATCTCCGGGCGCGGCGGGCAGCCGGGCAGGTACATGTCGACCGGCACGATGTGGTCGACGCCCTGCACGATCGCGTAGTTGTTGAACATGCCGCCGGAGCTGGCGCACACGCCCATCGACAGCACCCACTTGGGCTCGGCCATCTGGTCGTAGATCTGGCGCAGGACCGGGGCCATCTTCTGGCTCACCCGGCCGGCCACGATCATGAGGTCGGCCTGCCGGGGGGAGGCGCGGAACACCTCCATGCCGAAGCGCGCCAGGTCGTACCGGGCACCGCCGGCGGCCATCATCTCGATGGCGCAGCAGGCCAGGCCGAACGTCGCCGGCCAGAAGCTGGCCTTGCGCGTCCAGTTGACCAGCTTCTCGACGGTGGTCAGCAGGATCCCGGAGGGGAGTTTCTCTTCGATGCCCATGTCAGTCCCAGTCCAGACCGCCGCGGCGCCACACGTAGGCGTACGCGACGAACACGGTGCCGATGAACAGCACCATCTCGACGAACCCGAACAGGCGCAGCGAGTTGAACGACACCGCCCACGGGTACAGGAAGATGATCTCGATGTCGAAGATGATGAACAGCATCGCGGTCAGGTAGAACTTGACCGGAAACCGGCCGCCGCCGATCGGTTGCGGGGTCGGTTCGATGCCGCACTCGTACGCGTCGAGCTTGGCCTTGTTGTACCGGTGCGGCCCGGTGATCCGCGCCGCCACCATCGAGAAGAGCGCGAACAGAAGCGCGAGCGTGAACAGGCCCACGATCGGTACCCACAGAGCGAGCGACATGATCAGCTCCGCCTCGTCTTTCCGTCGCAGTCATTTCCGCTGGCAAATAACCTATTAGTGGCGCTGCGTGCCCCCGCGTCCGGGGTGTCCCCGGCGACCATCACGCCGCCGGCGCGATCCGCGCGAGCCCGTTGATGATCCGGTCCATCGCGTCGCCGCCCTGGGGATCGGTGAGGTTGGCCATGAGCTTGAGCACGAACCGCATCAGCACCGGGTGGGGCAGCCCGTGCCGGGTACCCACCTTCATGACGTGCGGGTTGCCGATGAGCTTCACGAACCAGTGGCCCAGCCGGTAGTACCCGCCGTAGCGCGCGGTCAGCTCCACCGGGTACGCCCGCAGCACCCGTTCCCGCGCCGGACCGGCCGGCCGGTGCAGCGCCTGTACCGCGATCTCCGCCGCCAGCTCCGCCGACTCCATGGCGTAGGCGATGCCCTCGCCGTTGAACGGGTTGACCATGCCGCCCGCGTCGCCGACCAGCATCACCCCGCGCGTGTAGTGCGGTACCCGGTTGAAGCCCATCGGCAGCGCCGCGCCCAGGATCGGCCCGTCGGCGTTGGCCTCGTCGTTCATGGCCCAGTCGGGCGGGGTGGTGGCCAGCCAGTCGACGAGCATCGTGCGGAAGTTGGTCTTCCCCCACGCCGACGAGGAGTTGAGCACGCCCAACCCGACGTTGACCCGCCCGTCGCCGAGCCCGAAGATCCACCCGTAGCCGGGCAGCAGCTTGTCCCCGCTCTCCCGGCTGCGCAGCTCCAGCCACGACTCCAGGTAGTCGTCGTCGTGCCGCGGCGAGCGGTAGTACCGGCGCACCGCCACCCCGATCGGCCGGTCCTCCCGCTTGGCCAGGCCGAGCGCGAGCGGCAACCGGGCGGACACCCCGTCGGCCGCGATCACCAGGGGGGCCCGGAACTCGCGCGGGGTCTTGTCGGCGCCGACCACGGCGGTCACGCCGACCACCCGGCCGGCGTCATCGAGGACGGGTCCGGTGACGTTGTGGCCGGTCAGCAGCTCGGCGCCGGCCTTCTCGGCGTGCCGGGCGAGGAGCTCGTCGAAGTCCAGCCGGGTCCGGGTGAGCCCGTAGCCGGGGAAGCTGGCCAGGTCCGGCCAGTCCAGCTCCATCCGGACCCCGCCGCCGAGGATGCGCAGGCCCTTGTTGTGCAGCCAGCCCTCGCCCGGGCTGGTGTCGATGCCCATCCTGACGAGCTGGCGGACCGCCCGCGGGGTCAGCCCGTCCCCGCACACCTTCTCGCGCGGGAACTCGGTCTTCTCCAGCAGCAGCACGGACAGCCCGTGCCGGGCCAGGTGGAAGGCCGCCGAGGAGCCGCCGGGACCGGCGCCGACCACGACGACATCCGCCTGCCGGGTCTCGGTCACGACATCACCGCCTCGTCGTCCTGGCTCGTGAAACTCTTCACAAGCCATCCGGCGGCCAGTCTAAGACCGCTCGACGGGCCCGGCGACCGGGGGGCCCTATCACGCCGGTCGGCATCCTGGGAAGGTCGCAAGTACCTGTAGACCTTGGACGCGTGGACCCCCGGGAGGGGGTGCCAGCGTCCAAGATCCCCGAGTCACGAGCGCCGCTGAGGCCGGCGGGCCCGGTGCAGCGCGACGACGCCGCCGGTGAGGTTGCGCCAGGCCACGTCGCGCCAGCCGGCACCGGCCAGCTCCGCCGCCAGCCCGGCCTGGTCCGGCCAGGCGCGGATCGACTCGGCCAGGTAGACGTACGCCTCGGGGTTGCTCGCCACCCGCCGGGCTACCGCCGGCAGCGCCCGCATCAGGTACTCCAGGTAGACCGCGCGGAAGACCGGGGAGCGCGGGTGGCTGAACTCGCACACCACCAGCCGCCCGCCCGGCCGGGTCACCCGGGCCAGCTCGCTCAGCGCCGCCCCGGTGTGCTGCACGTTGCGCAGCCCGAAGGAGATGGTCACCGCGTCGAACACCCCGTCGCGGAAGGGCAGCGCGAGCGCGTCGCCGGCCACCAGGGTCACCGCCGGCCGGGTCTCCCGCCCGGCGCGCAGCATGCCGAGCGAGATGTCCAGGCCGACCGCCAGGGCACCGGAGCGGGCCAGCTCCTCGGTGGACACCCCGGTACCGGCGGCCAGGTCGAGCACCCGCTCGCCGGGACGCGGGTCGAGCGCGTGCCGGGTGGCCCGCCGCCAGAGCCGGTCCTGGCCGAAGGAGAGCACGGTGTTGGTCCGGTCGTACCGCCGCGCCACGCCGTCGAACATCGCGGCGATCTCGCGCGGCTCCTTCGCGAGGTCGGCGCGGGTCACCGTGCCTCGATGAGCGGCAGCGAACGGCCCGCGCCCCCGCCCGGCAGGGCGATCGACGAGAAGTGCGACACGATCCGCTCGTCGGTCGGGTCGTCCTCCGGCGTCCAGTGCACCTTTGTCCGCAGGTAGAGCGTGTCGCGCTGGGCCGGGATCCGCCCGGCCGAGCGGATCATCCACACCAGCTCGGTCAGCTTGGACCGGTGCCGCGCGCCTGCCGAGGAGATCACGTTCTCCTCCAGCATGATCGAGCCCAGGTCGTCGACGCCCATGTGCAGCGAGAGCTGGCCGACGTCCTTGCCGGTGGTCAGCCACGAGGACTGCAGGTGGTTGACGTTGTCGAAGAACAGCCGGGCCACCGCGAGGAAGCGCAGGTACTCCAGGCTGGTGCACTGGGTGCGGCCCTTGAGGTGGTTGTTCTCGGGCTGGTAGGTCCACGGGATGAAGGAGCGGAACCCGCCGGTGCGGTCCTGCACGTCGCGGATCATCCGGATGTGCTCGATCCGCTCGGCGTTGGTCTCGCCGGTACCCATCATCATCGTCGCGGTCGACTCGATGCCCAGGCGGTGCGCGGTCTCCATGACCTCCAGCCAGCGCGCGCCGGACTCCTTGAGCGGCGCGATGGCGGTGCGCGGGCGGTCGGGCAGCATCTCCGCGCCCGCCCCGGCGATCGAGTCCAGCCCGGCCGCGTGGATGCGGCGCAGCGCCTCCTCGATGCTCACCCCGGAGACCTTGGCCATGTGCAGGACCTCGCTCGGCCCGATCGAGTGGATCACGAGCTGCGGGTACGCGGACTTGACCGCGGAGAACAGCTCCTCGTAATACTCCACGCCGTAGTCGGGGTGGTGCCCGCCCTGGAGCATCACCTGGGTGGCGCCCAGCTCGACCGCCTCCCCGCACCGGCGCAGGATCTCCTCGAGCGAGTGCGACCAGCCCTCGGCGTGCTTCGGCGCCCGGTAGAACGCGCAGAACTTGCACGCCGTGACGCACACGTTGGTGTAGTTGATGTTGCGGTCGATGATGTAGGTCACGATCCCGTCGGGGTACCGGCGGCGGCGCACCGCGTCGGCCGCCTCGCCGAGCGCGTGGAACGGCGCTTCGGTGTAGAGCAGCAGGGCCTCCCCCGCGCTGATCCGGCCACCGTCGGCGGCGCGCTGAAGGACGTCCTCGGTACCCCGGTCACCTGCCACGCCTCCGAGGGTACCTACGACTCGGGCGGCACGAGCCGGGCCCCGAGCCCCGGGTGCCTCCGGCCCTCACGCGCCGACCTGCCGCGCGGTGGCCCGCCAGCGCAGCGCCACCCACGTCGGCCACGGACGTCACGCGGGCGATGATATTAGGGTCGGGGCATGGCAGACATGCGGTACCGCAGGCTCGGCGACTCCGGGCTGGTCGTCTCGGTGGTCGGGCTCGGGTGCAACCAGTTCGGGCGGCGGGTGGACGCCGACGGTGCCCGGGCGGTCGTGGACGCCGCGCTGGAGCACGGCATCAACCTCTTCGACGCCTCCGACACCTACGGCAGCCCGCAGGGCGCGTCGGAGGAGCTGCTCGGCGCGGCGCTCAAGGGCCGACGCGACGACGTGGTGATCGCGACCAAGTTCGGGATGGACATGGCCGGGGCGAACGGGCCGGACCACGGGGCGCGCGGGGCGCGGCGGTACATCGTGCGGGCCGTCGAGGCATCGCTGCGCCGGCTGGACACCGACTACCTCGACCTGTACCAGATGCACGCGCCCGACCCGGCCACCCCGATCGCCGAGACACTGTCTACATTGGACGACCTGGTCCGCGCCGGCAAGGTACGGTATCTGGGCAACTCCAACTTCGCCGGCTGGCAGATCGCCGACGCCGACTGGACCGCCCGAACCGGGCACCTGACCCGGTTCATCAGCGCGCAGAACCTGTACAACCTCATAGCTCGCGACGCCGAGCGCGAGGTCATCCCGGCCTGCCAACGCTTCGGGCTGGGCCTGCTGCCGTACTTCCCGCTGGCGTCCGGCCTGCTCACCGGCAAGTACCAGCGGGGCGCCGCCGCGCCCGCGGGCACCCGCCTGGCCCAGCCGGGCTACGCTGACCGGCTGGCCACCGCGCCCTGGGACCAGGTAGAGGCACTGGAGGCCTTCGCGCAGGCCCGGGGCCTGCGCCTGCTCGACGTGACGATCGGCGGGCTGGCCGCGCTGCCGGCGGTCACCAGCGTCATCTCCGGGGCGACCCAGCCGGAGCAGGTCGCCGACAACGTGGCCGCGGGCCGGTGGACCCCGACCGCGGAGGACCTCGCCGCGCTGGACCGGATCCGGTAGGTAGCCCGGCCGGATCCGGTCCGCGCGGGCGGTCAGAGCGCGGGCGGTCAGAGCGCGGGCGGTCGTCGCGCGATGCCAGCACAGTCCGGTATGCGGGGCCGCGCCGGGTGGGCTGGGCCTAGCCGTCGTAGTCGACGGTCAGGCGATCCGTCAAGGGGCTGGACTGGCAGGTCAGGACGTATCCGGCGGCCAGGTCGTCGGGCTCCAGGGCGTAGTTGTGGGCCATCCGCACCTCGCCGTCGACCAGCCGGGCCCGGCAGGTCGAGCAGACCCCGCCCCGGCAGGCGTAGGGCAGCTCGGGGCGCACCTTCAGGGCCGCGTCCAGCACCCGCTCGTCCTGGCTCATGCGGAAGGTGGAGGTCCGCCCGTCGAGGACGATCGTCACCTCGGTCTCGCCGGCCACCTCCTCCGGCGGGCGGGGCGGCGGCGGCTCCTCGGTCACGTGGAACAGCTCGGCGTGCACCGTGCCCTCGGCGACCCCGCGGTCGGCCAGGACCTTGCGCGCGCCCTGGACGAGGCCGAACGGGCCGCACAGGAACCACTCGTCAACCGTCGCCGGATCGACCAGGGTGTCCAGGAGCGCGCCGAGCCGGTCCTCGTCAAGCCGGCCGGACAGCAGCGCCGACTCCTGCGCCTCCCGGGACAGCACGTGGACCAGGTGCAGCCGGGCCGGGTACCGGTCCTTGAGGTCGGCCAGCTCCTCGGCGAACATCACCGACCGGGCGTACCGGTTGCCGTAGACCACGGTGAACCGGCTCGCCGGCTCGACCGCGAGCGCGGTGGCCACGAGGGAGAGCACCGGGGTGATCCCCGAACCGGCCACGATCGCGGCGTAGTGCCGGCGCCGCGCCGGGTCCAGGTCGATGGTGAAGCGCCCGAGCGGCGGCAGGACCTCCACCGTGTCGCCGGGCTTGAGCGCGCTGGTCGCGTAGCTGGAGAAGGTACCGCCGGCGACCTGCCGGACGCCGATGCGCAGCACCCCCCGGTCCAGGTCCATGGGCGTGGAGCAGATCGAGTACGAGCGCCGGACGTCCTCCCCGTCGACGATGCGCCGCACGGTCAGGTGCTGCCCCGCGGCGAAGGCGAACGCCGCGCGCAGCTCCTCCGGTACCGCGAAGGTGACCGCCACCGCGTCGTCGGTCAGTCTGTCCACAATGGACACCACGAGCGGGTGGAACGCCGGCCGCCGCTTCACCGGCCTGGTGATGACCACACTCACAGTGACTCCGGTTCGCTCGCTTCACGGCGCCTCCAGGCGCCGTCCTCCTCCGTCGCTACGCTCCTCCACCCGGACGACGCCGCGCCGCTGTGCTCGCTCATAGCGGCTTCACCGCCTCGAAGGGCTCGGTGCAGGCCCGGCAGCGCCACAGCGCCTTGCACGGGGTGGAGCCGAACGTGGACAGCCGCTCGGTGTCGGGCGATCCGCAGTGCGGGCACCGGAAGCCGATGGTCAGCAGCCGCGGGCCGGGCGGCGCGATCCCCGCGGCGGCGAGCTTGGCCTTGCCGGCGTCGGTGATGTCGTCGGTGCTCCAGGCCGGTGCCAGCACGGTACGGACCGCGGCGTCCGGGTAGCCGGCGGCGCGCGCGGCGGCCACGACGTCGGCGCGGATCACGTCCATCGCCGGGCAGCCCGAGTAGGTCGGGGTGATCGTCACCGTGGCGCGGCCGGCGCCGTCGACCGTGACGTCGCGCAGGATGCCCAGCTCCTCGATCGTCACCACCCGCAGCTCCGGGTCGACGACCGCGGCGACGGCGTCGCGCAGCGCGCTCACCAGCGGGCTCCCGGGTGCGCCCGGTGCAGGACCTGCATCTCGCCCAACAGGTAGGACAGCGCCTCGGTGTGCCGCCCGGCCCGGCCGCCGCGTGGCTGCCAGCGGTCGTCGGGCCGGGTCAGCGTCGCCTCGGTCAACCCGCTGTCCACGGTGGACAGCCAGGCCGGCCGCAGGTCGGGCACGTCGTCGAAAAGCTCATGCGTGTACGGCCACACCTCGTCCACCGCGTCCTGCATGCGCCGGTGCGACTCGTCGGTACCGTCGCCCAGCCGTACCGTCCACAGTGCACTGTGGTCCAGGTGGTACGCGGACTCCTTGACGGCCTTGGCCGCGATGCCGGCCAGCCGCTCGTCATCGCCCGTCGCCAGGTCGGCGTACCGCAGCTTCTGGTACGCCGAGAGGAAGAGCAGCTTGGCCATCAGCACCGCGAAGTCCCGGTCGGGCAGCTCGACCAGCAGCACGTTGCGGTACTCCCGGTCGGTGCGCAGGTAGGCCAGCGCGTCCTCGTCGCGCCCGGCACCCTCCAGCTCGCCGGCGTAGGTGAGCAGCAGCCGGGCGACGCCGAGCTGGTCCAGCGCGATGTTCGCCAGCGCGACATCCTCCTCCAGCTCGGGCGCCCGCGCGCACCACATGGCCAGCCGCTGCGCCGCGATCAGCGCGTCGTCGCCGAGCCCGAGGACCTCGTCAAGAGTGGCGCTCACAGGTGCTCCGCCCCGTCGGGTACCTCGTAGAAGGTGGGATGGCGGTAGACCTTGTCGGCGGCCGGGTCGAAGAAGGCGTCCTTCTCGTCCGGGCTGGACGCGGTGATCGCCGCGGCCGGTACCACCCAGATCGAGACGCCCTCCTGGCGCCGGGTGTAGAGATCCCGCGCGTTGCGCAGGGCCAGCGTCGCGTCCGGGGCGTGCAGCGAGCCGACGTGCGTGTGGGCCAGGCCGCGGCGCGGCCGGACGAAGACCTCCCACAGCGGCCACTCAGACATGGGTCAGCTCCGACGGCTGCGGCGCGGCGGCGCGCGCCGCGCGCTTGGCGGCGTAGGCCGACGCCGCCTCGCGGACCCAGGCGCCATCCTCGTGCGCGGCCCGGTGGTGCGCCATCCGCTGCCGGTTGCACGGCCCGTTGCCGCGGATGACCTCCATCAGCTCGGCGTAGTCGGGCGGGGTGTAGTCGTAGGCGCCGCGCTCGGGGTTCCAGCGCAGGTCGGGGTCGGGCAGGGTGAGACCGAGCACGGTCGCCTGCTGGGCGCACATGTCGACGAAGCGCTGGCGCAGGTCGTCGTTGGAGAACCGCTTGATCTTCCAGGCCATCGACTGCGCCGAGTGGGTGGAGTCGGTGTCGGGTGGGCCGAACATGGCCAGGGACGGGTACCACCACCGGTCCACCGCGTCCTGCGCCATGGCCTTCTGCTGGGGGGTACCGTGCGCGAGCGTGTGCAGGATCTCGAAGCCCTGCCGCTGGTGGAAGGACTCCTCCTTGCAGATGCGGATCATCGCGCGTGCGTAGGGGCCGTACGAGCAGCGGCACAGCGGTACCTGGTTGACGATCGCCGCGCCGTCCACGAGCCAGCCGATCGCCCCGATGTCGGCCCAGGTGAGGGTCGGGTAGTTGAAGATCGACGAGTACTTCTGCTTCCCGCCCAGCAGCAGCTCGTAGAGCGCGTCCCGGGACACGCCCAGGGTCTCCGTGGCGGCGTAGAGGTACAGCCCGTGGCCGGCCTCGTCCTGCACCTTGGCGAGCAGGATGGCCTTGCGCTTGAGCGAGGGCGCGCGGGTGATCCAGTTGGCCTCGGGCTGCATCCCGATGATCTCCGAGTGGGCGTGCTGGGCCATCTGCCGGATCAGCGTCGCACGGTACCCGTCGGGCATCCAGTCACGCGGCTCGATCTTCTGGTCGGCGGCGACGAGCGCGGCGAAGTAGTCCGACCCGGCGCCCGCGTCGCCGGCGCCCACGTCCTGCGCGTTCCGCGCGCGCAGCTCACGTTCGGCGTCGGCGACCTCGTCGAGCAGCCCGGATCCGGGAGGCTGGTCGGGGTCGGCGAAGTCGTTCCCGTACACCCTCCCAGTGTTACAGTGATGGCTATCAGTCGGCAAGCTATGTAACACGACCGACGTTGTGTCGGCCATGTCCCGATTCACGGGAGGCGGTTACGCTGGTTGCCGGCTGGCGGGTAGCGTCAGCACGCGTCCCTGTCGTCGACCATTCTCGGAGCCGCTCCGCCCATGCGTCCTCGCGTGGTCCTGGTCACCTGCGTCGCCGCCCTGCTCGGGGTGGTGGCGCTGACCATTCCCACCACCCGTGGCGCCCTGGCGTCACTCGGCGCGCACAGCCGGGCGGTGACGGCGTTCTCCGACCCTCCGCCGACGACGCCCAGGACGCAGACCGCCCAGGTGGTCGCGCAGCCCCCGCCGCCGCAGCCGACCCTGCGCGCGCCGGCCAACCCCGCCGCCATCCACCCGCCGGGCGGGGCGAGCTTCTTCGGCTGGGCGTTCCTGGACCGGCGCACCGGGGCGATCACCGGCTCGGCCAACTCCGCGACCGGCACCAACAGCACCGAGTCGATGGTCAAGGCCTGGATCACCGCGGACTACCTGCGCCGGCAGACCGAGGCGGGGCGTGCCCCGGACCAGGGCACGCTCGGCGAGCTGACCCTCATGATCATCGACAGCAACGACAACATCGCCGAGAAGTACTACGAACTGGACGGGACCAACGCGGTCATCCAGCGGCTGATCTCCATGTGCGGGCTGACCCACACCACGATCTACCCGTACTGGTGGGCGAAGACCCAGATGACCCCGCAGGACGCGGTCCGCTACGGGGACTGCCTGGCCAGCGGCAAGGCGGCCGGAGCGAAGTGGACCGACTGGCTGCTGGAGACCATGCGGCACGTCCGGGGCGGGGTCAAGGACCAGATCGGCCCGGCCAAGCAGGGCGGCCGGTGGGGCGTGCTCGACGGGCTCCCCCCGGCCCTGGCGGCCACCACGTCGATCAAGAACGGCTGGACCGCGTACAAGGACGGCTGGCACGTCAACTGCCTCGCCGTCCAGCGCGAGTGGGTGCTCAACGTTATGGTTCGGATCGGTGGCCTCCAGGCCGCCGCCGACACCTGCAAGCTCATCACCCAGCAACTGGTAGTCACACCAGCGCTCTGAGTAGGGAGCCGCCCGCGGAATGCGTGTCCGCGCCGTCGTCCTGGTCCACCTCGCTGCCGCGGTCGGTGCCGCGGCGATCGCCGTACCGGTGGCCCGTCTGGCCCTGCCGCCCCGCCCGGTCCACGCGGCGGCCTCCGCTGCCGCGTCGCCGTCACCCACCGCGCCGTCCGCGACCCCGTTCGTTGGGCACCTGCACGTCGGCGCGCAGCCGGCGCCGGCACCGCCGACCATCCACACGCCGGCCAACCCGGCCGCGATCACCGGGCCGGGGTACCTGACGTTCTTCGGCTGGGCGCTGCTGGACCGGCGCACCGGGCAGCTCACCGGATCGGCCAACCGGGAGACGATCGCCAACACCACCGAGTCGATGATCAAGGTGTGGATCGCCGCCGACTACCTGCGCAAGACCCCGACCCCGGGTACCGGCGCGCTCGACGAGCTGTACCGGATGATCGTGGACAGCGACGACAACCTCGCGCACAAGTACTACGACCTGGACGGCGGCGACGCGGCGGTGCGCGAGCTGGCGGCGCTGTGCGGGTTGCGCAACACTCGTACCCCCGGCATCAACCAGTGGTCGATGACCACCATGTCCCCGGCTGACGCGGTCGGGCTCGGCAAGTGCGTGGCGACCGGCGCCGCCGCCGGGCCGAAGTGGACCGACTGGCTGCTCAAGACGATGCGCGAGGTCCGGGGCGGGGTGGCCGACCAGAAGCGGACCAGCGGCGGCGGCCGGTGGGGCATCCTCGACGCGCTGCCTCCGGCCACGGCGGCCCAGACGTCCATCAAGAACGGCTGGACGCCCCAGCCCTACGACCACCTCTGGCACATCAACTGCCTGGCCATCCACCCGGACTGGATCCTCGCCGTGCAGCTGCGGTACCCGTGGACCGGCCCGGACGGCGACTGGCACCACGCCAACAACCTGCGACCCGGTGCCGAGGCCTGCGCCTCGGTCGCCCGCCAGCTCCTCACCTCACCGGACTGACCGCGGTAGCCGGGCGGCGCGGTGGCCGGGCCGTGCTCAGGCCGCGAAGAACTCCGGCCCGTCGTCGGGCAGCGGGGGTACCTCGTCCAGCGCCGCCGCCCGCCGGGCGAACTCGCGCAACCCGGCCACCTGCCGGTCGCCCAGCGAGAAGTCCAGCGTGCGGAAGTACCCGGCCAGGGTCGCGGCGTCGAACGGCTCCCAGCGCGCCGCCGCGGCCGCCGCCTCGTCCAGCTCGGCCAGGCACAGGTCGCGCGAGCGCAGGAACGCCTCGTGCACGTCCTTGACCAGCCCCGGGTGCGCGGTGGCGAAGTCCCGGCGGGCGGCCCACACCGCGAAGACCATCGGCAGCCCGGTCCACGCCCGCCAGGCGGCCCCGAGGTCGGTGACGACCAGACCGCGCCGGGGCGCCTCGTACGTCGCCCGCAGCGCCACGTCGCCGATCACCACCCCGGCGTCCGCCTCCAGCAGCATCTCGGTCAGGTCCGGCGGGCAGTGGTAGTACCGGGGCGTCACCCCGTAGCGCTCGCCGAGCAGCATCCGCGCCAGCAGCACGCCGGTGCGGCTGGTGGAGCCGAGCGCCACCAGGCCCCCGTCCAACTCGCCGGGCGGCCGGGTGGAGACCATGGTCACCGACAGCACCGGCCCGTCGCTGCCCACGGCCAGGTCGGGAAGCAGCACCAGGTCCCCGGCGTGGCGCAGGTACTCCACGAGCGAGATCGGCCCGATGTCCAGCCGGCCGGCCACCAGGTCGGCGTTGAGCCGGTCGGGGGTGTCCTTGTGCAGGTCGACGTCGAGCAGCGCGCCCGAGCGCATCAGGCCCCAGTAGATCGGCAGGCAGTTGAGGAACTGGATGTGCCCGACCCGCGGTCGCCGCTCACTCATGCGCCAAAGCTACCTGCGGCACCGGAGCCGGCGCCGGCGCCGGGAGGTCACGGGTCGCCCGGAGCAGCGGTACCGCGAACGCCAGCGCCACCCCGAGACCCACGCCTCCGCACAGCGCGATGAGCATCCGGGCCGGGACGAACACCAGCGCGATCCCGGCGAGCAGGTACCCGGTCGCGTTCGCCCCGTTGGCCACCGCGCCGAACACCGCGAAGGCCCGGCCCCGCACGGCCGCCGGTACCCGCCGGGCGAGCAGCACGCCGGACGAGACGTTGGTCCCCCCGTTGAACACTCCACCCAGTGCCCACAACGGCACCAGCCAGGCCACCCCCGGCACCGTCGCGGCCAGCGCGACCGCCCCGCACGCCCCCGCCAGGGAGACGAGCAGGGCCAGCGCGAACCCGCCGTCGCCCAGCGGGCGCCGCACCACCAGCCAGGCGCCGAACATCATCGCGCCGGTCCACACCGCGCCGAGCAGCCCGTAAGCGGTCGGCGAGCCGTGCAGGTCGCCCCGGATGAAGAACACGTCGGCGACGTTGACCGCGCTGACCGCTGCCACGACCGCGCCGACCGTGACCAGGATCGCGCGCATGAGCGGGTCCCGGCGCATCGACCAGGCCGGGGCGTCGGGCGTGCTCGCGGTGGCATCGGCCGGCCCGCCACCCCGGCGGGTCCGCACCGCCAGCGCCGCCACGGTGATCGCCAGGTAGGACGCCGCGTCGATCAGCAGCGGCACCCGCAACCCGAACCGGCCGACCAGCAGGCCGCCCAGCGCGGGCGCCATGAGCATGCCGATCGAGCTGGCGGTCTGCCCGATCGCGGTGGCCTTGGGCAGCCGCTCCCGGCTGACCATCTCGGGCAGCAGCGCGTTGATCGTCGGGCTGGTGACCGCCAGGCCGCAGCCGAGCAGGGCGACCAGCGCGACGATCAGGGCCGGGTGGCCGGCGAAGGCCAGGGCGGTGCAGATCGCCGCCTCGGCGAGGCTCACCGACACCAGCAGGACCCGGCTGTCCACCCGGTCGGCCAGCCGGCCGGTCACCGGGGCGAGCAGGGTCGGCGGGGCCGCCGCCGCGATGAGCAGGGCCGCCACCGCGAATCCGCCGGCGCCCCGGGTCTGCAGGGCGATCACCAGCGCCGTGGCGGCGAGGAAGTCACCGCACGTGGACACCGCCCGGGCGATCGTGGTCAGGTGCACGTCGACCCAGCGGTCGGGGTGGCCCGCAGATGTGAAAGACATGTTGCGAAGCTACTGCTTCATATCTCGGCCTGGCAAGGGGATGGCGCGGAAGGTTACCGACACTGTCCGGCTCCCGTCCGGGACCGGCGTCCGCACGCCGCGGCGGTACGGCCTGATCAACTCCATCACCTTGCCTCGGAGTTCGCGCAGCTCAGCCGCGGTTACTTCGACGAGCGACTCGCTCAGCGTAGCCTCCTCAAACCACTCGGGCGGCTCACGGTCCCGCCCCGCCATGAACCGCCGGGCCCGCTCGTGCTCCACAAGCAGGAAGGACTCCACCAGCCTGTCCTCGGCGTTCCGGACCTCCGGCTCGACGTGCTGGTCGGTGGCGACCTGGTAGCCGTGCACCGCGCTCGTCCAGACCCGCTCCCGGCCGTCGCCCCGGCCCGGCGCCTCCCGGACCAGCCCGACCTTGGCCAGCGCGCGCAGGTGGTAGCTGGTCGCGCTCGGGGACAGCCCGACCAGCTCCGCGCACTCGGTGGCGGTGGCCGCCGCGCCACCGCCCAGGTAGCTCATGATCTCGATCCGGGCGGGATGGGCCAGGGCCCGCAGCAGCGCCGGATCACGCAGCTTGGTCGACGGCAACGGGTCGACGGTGGTCATGGCGCCAAGGTAGCCGGTGCGATAACCGGGTGTCGGCCGGGCCGCCGGGGCGTAGCATCGTTTGCTGCTCTTTCGGGGCACAGCCGGCACCGCCGCGACCGGGCGGACGGAGCGCCGGGCGGCCGACCCCATACCTGACCGGGGTATTGGATGACCACGCCCGATCTGGACACCGAACTCACCGACGAACGGGAACACCTCGCCGCCTCCCGCGCCGCGCTGCGCCGGATGCGCGAGCGCGCCGAGTACCTGTACTCCACCGGCGACACCGTGGCCGGCGACGCGTACAGCTCGGAGACCCTGGGCACGACCCTGCGGCGGCGGGTCGCCGCGCTCGCCGACGACCCGACCACCCCGCTGTTCTTCGGCAAGCTCGACTTCCACGACGACTCCCGGTACCACATCGGGCGCCGGCACGTGGTCGACGAGCGCGGGGAGCCGATGGTGCTGGACTGGCGGGCGCCGCTGTCCCGCGCGTTCTACCGGGCGTCGGCCCGCGACCCGCAGGGCGTCGCGGTCCGGCGTCGGTTCGGCTTCCAGGCCGGGGTCCTGACCAGCTTCGAGGACGAGCACCTGGACCGGGGCGAGGAGCTGGGTACGGCCAGCCGCATCCTCACCGAGGAGATCGAACGGCCCCGCGTGGGACCGATGCGCGACATCGTCGCCACCATCCAACCCGAGCAGGACGAGCTCGTGCGCGCCGCGATCGAGGACTCGATCTGCGTGCAGGGCGCCCCCGGCACCGGCAAGACGGCCGTCGGGCTGCACCGCGCGGCGTACCTGCTGTACGTGTATCGGGAGCGGCTGCGCCGGTCCGGGGTCCTGATCGTCGGGCCCAACCGGGCGTTCCTGCACTACATCGCGGCGGTTCTGCCCGCACTGGGCGAGGTCGACGTCAGCCAGTCCACTGTGGACGACCTGCTGACGACACGGGTCACCGGTACCGACCGGCTGGCGGGGCAACGGGTCAAGCACGACGCCCGGATGGCCGCGGTGCTACGCCGGGCGACCAGCCGGTACGTGCGCAAGCCGACCCAGCCGATCGTGGTGTCCGACGGCTCGTACCGGTGGCGGCTGTCCGAGGACGTGCTGCGCCGCGTGGTCGACGACGTACGGCGCGAGGGAACGCCGCACGCCACCGGCCGGGAACGGGTCCGGGCCCGGGTGGTGAGCCTGCTGCAGCGCCAGGCCGAGGCACGCAGCGGGGACTCGCCGGGCGAGGCGTGGGTACGGCGGATGGGCCGCTCGGCTCCGGTGATCGCGTTCCTCGACGAGGCCTGGCCGGCGGTGACCGCCGAGGCGCTGGTGTTCGGGGTGCTCTCCGACCCGTCGGACGCGGCCGCCGGCATCCTCACCGACGAGGAACAAGCGGCCATCCGCTGGGCCAAGCCGCCACGCTCGGTCAAGTCGGCCACGTGGTCGGCGGCCGATGCGGTGCTCATCGACGAGGCGGCCGGGCTGATCGACCGGCTGCCCAGCTTCGGGCATGTGGTGGTCGACGAGGCGCAGGACCTGTCGCCGATGCAGTGCCGGGCGATCGCCCGCCGCAGCGAGCACGGGTCGGTGACTCTGCTCGGGGACCTCGCGCAGGGCACCGCGCCCTGGGCCGCGACGGACTGGGCGACGACCATGGCCCACCTGGGCAAGCCGGGTACCCCGGTGGTGCCGCTGACCACCGGGTTCCGGGTACCGGAGGTGGTCGTCACGCTGGCCAACCGGCTGCTGCCGGCGCTGGCGGTGGACGTGCCGGCGGCCCGCTCGCTGCGCCACGACGGCTGGCTGCGCATCACCGCGGCGGAGGACCTCGACGAGCGGGCGGTCGCCGAGGTCCTGGCGGCCCTGGAGTACGACGGCTCGATCGGCGTGATCGCCGCCGACGCGGCGGTACCCCGCCTGGCGACCGCGCTGCGCGCGGCGGGCGTGGATCCCGGGGAAGCCGAGGACGAAGAGCGGGTGACCCTGCTGCCGGCGAGCCTGGCCAAGGGGCTGGAGTACGACCACGTGGTCGTGGTCGAGCCGGCCGAGATCGTGGCGGCCGAACCGCGCGGACTGCACCGGCTCTATGTGGTGCTGACCCGGGCGGTGTCGCGCCTGTCGGTGGTGCACCGGGCGCCGCTGCCGGATCCGCTGGCAGGCTGACGGGAGGGCCGCACGACCCGCGGGTCGTGCGGCCCTCCCCATGAGATGCCGGTCAGGCGGCCGTCCCGTTGGCCTGGGCGACCTGCTTGCTCATCGTGAACAGGTCGATCAGCAGACCGATGCCGAGCCAGCCGAAGGTGAAGATATAGCTGATCGCGCGACCGGTGCGGCCCAGGTAGAACTGGTGCCCGCCGAGAACGCCGAGGAAGAACCACAGGAGATACGCGATGCCGACGCTCTTCTGCTGAGCGGGGGCGACTGAACTGGACACCGGGAACAAACCTCCAGGGATGCAAGGGGGTTGATATGGCGACTGCGCAACATACTCGCCCCCGGTGCGCCGCGCTGCCCCGTCACGGGATGAGCACCCACCGCCGGCCGGACCGGTGCTTGTCCCACACCCGCCCCACCTCGGCGAGCGGTACCGGATCGACCGCCACTGTCAGATCCGCGACCCGGGAGAGCAGCTCCCCGAAGCCCTTCACGAGTACCTCCGGTGGCGCCGCGCCCAGGCCGTACCCGCTGAGGGAAAGCCCGCAGGAGCGCAGGCGGCCGGCGGGCAGCGAGATGCGCGGCCCGGCGCCGTCGCCCACCTGCACCAGTCGTGCCGGATTGTCCACGATGGACAGCAACGCCTCGGTCGGCGCACCCCACAGGTAGTCGATGACGACGTCGTAGGGGCCGGCGCCGGCCAGCTCCACAGTGGACAGTCCGGTGACCGCGTCCGCGCCGACCGTGGCGAGCGCGACCGGGTCACGGCCGGCGGCGACCACCCGCCCGGCGCCCAGCGCGCGGGCCAGCCGCACGGCGAGCCGGCCGGCGACCCCGGTCGCGCCCAGGACGAGGACGGTCTCCCCGCTCCTCTGAATCGTGGTTCACTGAATCTCGGTTCAGTTTGTCCGCTGATAGCGTCGGCGTCAAGCGGCGGAAAGGGCGGCGAGGGTGCCAGATCAACGGGGCCGGCGGGCGCGGGCGGCCCAGACCGAGGCCGCGCTGAAGGCGGCGGCGCGGCGGGTCTTCGCGCGGCAGGGGTACCTGAACACGAAGATCGTCGACATCACCGCCGAGGCGGGCCGGGCGGCGGGGTCCTTCTACAACCACTTCGCGAGCAAGGAGGACCTGCTCGAAGCGCTGGCCGCCGACCTGTTCGCGGAGGGCTCGCGGCGGGCCACGGCGAACGGTACCGACCACGACCTGTCCGACCCGGACGAGCTGCGCAACCACGTGGCCACCACGTGGCACGTGTACCGCGACCACCTGCCCGAGATCTCCGCGCTGCTGCAGGCGCAGCTCGTGCACGAAGGGCTGGCCCGGCGGGTCCGGGAGCTGCGCGCCCGCCAGGTACGCGTGATCGAGGACCACCTGCGCGACTCGGGGTACGACCTGCCCGGCGACCCGGCCGTGGTGGCGTCGGCAATGGTCAGCCTGCTCGAACAGTTCTGCACCGCATGGCTGGTGCACGGCGGGGACCCGCCCGGGCGACCACTCGACGATGACGAGGCGATCGACACGCTGACCCGGTTCATCCGGTTCGGGCTTACGGGCACCGGACGGCGCTGACCGTCCGTGTTGCCATCCCCCGATCGGGTCATCACGACCCCGGGCGTCGTACCGCGATGCCAGGATGGGGCGCGAAGAAAGGGTGCGGACGAATGAAGGTTTCCGAATACGCGCCGGGCGTGCCGTGCTGGGTCGACCTGGGCACCCCGGACGTGGAGGGCGCGGAGTGGTTCTACGGTGCGCTGTTCGGCTGGACACCGCAGCCGTCGACGTCCGAGACCGGTGGCTACACGTTCTTCCACAAGGGCGACGACCCGGTCGCCGCGGTCGGTCCGCTGTTCAGCGCCGAGCAACCGCCGGCGTGGACGTGGTACGCGGCGACCGCCGACGCCGACGAGACGGCCCGCGCGGTCGAGGCGGCCGGCGGGAAGGTGCTCAGCGCGCCGCTCGACGTGCTCGACGCCGGGCGGATGGCGGTGTTCCTCGACGTGAGCGGCACGCCGTTCGCGGTGTGGCAGGCGCGGGCGTTCCCCGGGGCGACCGTCGTGACCGAACCGGGGGCGTTCGCGTGGAACGAGCTGATGACCCGCGACCCCGAGGCGGCCACCGAGTTCTACGGGCAGGTGTTCGGCTGGACCCCGAAGGTCAACGCCAACCCCGACGCTCCCTATACCGAGTTCCAGCTCGCCGGGCGCACGATCGCCGGGATGATGCCGATGCGCGGCGAGGCGTGGCCGGACGACCTGCCCGACCACTGGATGGTCTACTTCGCGGTCGAGGACTGCGACGCGAGCTGTGCGCGCATCGGGGAGCTCGCCGGCACCGTGTCGGTACCGCCGATGGACGTGCCGGGCGTCGGCCGCTTCGCCATCGTCGGCGATCCGGCGGGGGCGTTCTTCTCGGTCATCGCGCTCGAGTGATCCGGACCGGTACCACCAGAGGCCCCTGGTCCCCGTCGACCACCCGCACCCGGGCGCGGTAGTGCGTGCCGAGCAGCTCCTCGGTGAGCACCGCCCGGGGCGGCCCGGCCGCGACCACCCGCCCGCCGGCGAGCAGCACCATCCGGTCGGCGTAGCCGCCGGCGAGCGACAGGTCGTGCATGGTCGCGATGACCGTCAACCCGCCGGCGCCGCGGAGCTGGTCGACCAGCTCCAGCACGTCCTGCTGGTGGCCGATGTCCAGCGCGGTCGTCGGCTCGTCGAGCAGCAGGAGGGTGGCGCCCTGCGCGAGCGCCCGGGCCAGGAACGCGCGCTGGCGCTCCCCGCCGGACAGCGAGGTCAGCCGGCGCCCGGCGAACCCGCTGAGGTCGAGGCGGGCCAGCACCTCCTCGACCGCGGCCAGGTCGGCGGCGGACTCCCGGCCCAGCGGCGGGATGTAGGGGGTACGGCCGAGCAGCGCGTAGTCGAGCACGGTCATACCGGCCGGTACCACGGGATTCTGCGGCACGGTCGCGACCAGCCGGGCCCGTTGCCGGGTAGGCAGCGCCGCCGCCGGGCGGCCGAAGAGCGCGACCGTGCCGGTGTGCCGCACCAGCCCGCCGACCGCGCGCAGCAGTGTCGACTTGCCGGCGCCGTTGGGCCCGATCACGGTCACCCACTCGCCGGCCGCGACGGTCAGGTCCACCCCGCGCAGGATCTCGTGCCCGTCCAACCGGACCGACACCGCGACGACCTCGACCGCGGGCGCGCCGTTCATGCGATCCGCCGGCTGGTGCGCAGGACGACGACGAAGAACGGGGCGCCGAAGAACGCGGTGATCACCCCGATGGGGATCTCATTGGGCGCGAGCAGGGTGCGGCTGGCCAGGTCGGCCAGGGTCACGAAGGCGGCGCCGAAGAGCATCGACATCGGCAGGATCACCCGGTAGCTGATGCCGGCCAGCAGCCGTACCGTGTGCGGCACGATCAAGCCGACGAAGCCGATCAGCCCGGAGACCGACACCGCCGCGGCGGTACCCAGCGAGGCCGCCAGGATCAGCACGTACCGGGTCCTTGCCGGTTGCGCGCCGAGGCTGCGCGCCTCCTCGTCGCCGACCGACAGCACGTCGAGCTGCCGCCCGTGCACCACGATCACCGCCCCCGCCACGAGCGCGTACGGCGCGAGCAGCAGCACGTCGTGCCACCCGGCGACGGTGAGCCGGCCCATGATCCAGGAGTAGACCAGCTTGATCGTCTCCACGTACCGCTGCTGCAGGTAGAGCTGCCCGGCGGTGAGGAAGTTGGTGACCGCGACCCCGGCGAGGATCAGCGTCGCCGGGGTCCGGTACCGGCCGGTGCTCGCCCCGAGCGCGTAGGTCAGGCCGACGGCGGCCAGCGCCCCGGCGAACGCGGCGAGCGGTACCGCCAACGGGGTACCGCCGCCGCCCACCACCGCCACCGCGTCGAACGACCCGGACAGCGCGATCGCCGCGGTGGCGCCCAGCCCGGCACCGGCGGCCACGCCGAGCAGGTACGGGTCGGCCAGCGGGTTGCGGAACACGCCTTGGTATGTGGCGCCGGCCGTGGCCAGCATCGCGCCGACCAGGAGCCCGAGGCACACCCGGGGCAGCCGCAGGTCGGTGACGATCGCCGCCTCCCGCTCGGACAGCCCGCTGCGCAGGTGCACCCCGGGTACCAGGTCGAGCAGCTGTGCCCCGACCGCGACCGGGTTGAGCCGGACCGGCCCGAGCGCGAGCCCGGCCACCCCGGCGAGCAGCACCGCGACCAGCCCGGCGAGCAGCCAGCCGAGCGTGAGCCGGCCCGGTCGCGTCACGCCGGTCCCTCGACCCGCGCGAGCGTAGCGAGCGCCGGCTAGCTCGGTCATGCGCCGCCGCCCGCGGCCGGCCGGGAGCGAGGGAGCGTAGCGACCGAGTCGGACGGCCGGCCACAGGGCGGCTGGAGGGGCGCCTGACCCGCGCGAGCGTAGCGAGCGCCGGCTAGCTCGGTCATGTACCCGGGACCCTGGCGACCGCGCTGGTGATCGCCCCCACCAGGTCCACCACCCGCGGACCCCAGCGGGACGCGACGTCGTCGTTGAGCTGGATGACCTGCCTGGTGCGCACGGCGGTCAGCCCGGACCAACCCGGCCGCGCCCGTACCGTGTCCAGCGACTGCTTACAGCACACCGTGTCGGCCAGGAAGATCAGGTCGGGGTTCGCCTGGAGCAGCACCTCCGCCGACAGCTGCGGGTACCCGGTGCCTTTCTGGTCCGCCGAGTCGGCGATGTTGCGCAGGCCGATCATCGTGAACAGCGAGCCGATGAACGTCTTCGACGTCGCGGTGAACAGCGTCGGGTCCAGCTCGTAGTAGTAGGTGAGCGGCTTGGCCCGCTGCGGTGCCGACTTGACCAGCGCGGCGATCTGGTCCTTGAGCCGGAGCACCAGGGCGCCCGCCTCGGTGCCGTGACCGGTCAGCGTCCCCAGGTCGGTCAGTTGCGCGTACGTGTCGTCGAGCGTCTTCGCGGCCGGCGCCTGGTAGACCGGGATCTTCAGCTTGGTGAGCTGCCCCTTGACGTTGTTGGTGTCGTCGGAGATGACCACCAGGTCGGGGTTCTTCGCGGCGATCGCCTCGGCGTTGGGCTTGAACCCGGACAGCGCGCTCCGCGGCGCCTCCGGCGGGTAGTTGGACTGGTCGTCTACGGCGCCGACCTGGCCGCCCGCGCCGATCGCGAAGAGCATCTCGGTCGCGGTGGGCGACAGCGACACGATGTGCATCGGCCGCTGCGCCAGCGTCACGCCCCCGGCGCTGGCCGGAAACGCGGCGGCCGTGGGCGAGGCCGAGGGGGCGGGCGAGCCGCCCGGCTGGCTCGCGCAGCCGGCCAGCGCAAGCACCATCAGGAGCAAGGGGGTACGTCGTCTCATCGTTCCTCCAGTCGCCGGGTGGCTTCGCCGGCGGGGGTACGTGAGCCCGCCTGCGAGGCGCCCTTTCCACGAGAGCGCGGTTCGCGACCGCCGGCGGGCGACCTGGCTCACCCCGGGCGGGGGCTCACAGTTGCGGGACAGCTCCGGATTCCCACCGGATTCGCAGCCCAACGGTCGGTTAGACGTTAACCCGCGCTGTTCACCGGGCACACTGAGGGGCATGGCGAGCAGGAGCGAGCAGGCGTACGAGCGGCTGGTGGCGGACCTGTCGGGGCGCGGGGTCACGGCTGGGCAGATGTTCGGCAAGCCCACGCTCAAGGTGGGTACCAAGTCGATCGCCTGCCTCTACAACGACGGCATGGCGTTCAAGCTAGGTGCCGGCACGGACGAGCACGTCCAAGCGCTGGCCCTGTCCGGGGCCAACCTGTTCGACCCCTCGGGTACCGGCCGGGCGATGAAGGACTGGGTCTGGGTACCGGTCACGCACGCCAAACACTGGGTGGAGTTCGCCGACGCGGCGGTCTACCGGTTGACCTGATCCTCGTCGGCGTCCCCGGCCTCGCCGTCGGTGTCGCTGTCGCCGGCAAGTGCGGTGCGCAGCTTCGCCTTCTCCTGCCGGCGCCGGGCCAGCGACTCGTCGACCTGGCCGATCATCTCCAGCCGCCACCTGCGCAGCAGCACGAACTGCAGCGCGAACGAGACCACGACCGCGATCATCAACTTGACCCAGAGGCTGAGCGGCACGGGCCACAGCGCCAACGCGCACGCCGCGAAGAGGCCCACCCGGCCGAGCGTGTACTTGACCGCCGGGTTCATGCCCACACCTGCTGCGGCTCGGCGCGCCGTTCGGCGAGCGGTACCGGCGGGTCGTACTCCCGGACCACCTCGTACCGGGTGTTGCGCTCGACCGGCCGGAAGCCGGCGTCCCAGATCAGGTGCAACAGGTCCTCCCGGTGCATGGTGTCCGGGGTGCCGTAGTGGTCGGCATCGTGGGTGATCTTATACTCGACCACCGAGCCGTCCAGGTCGTCGACGCCGAAGTTGAGCGAGAGCTGAGCCACCGACAGCCCATGCATGACCCAGAAGCACTTGACGTGCGGCACGTTGTCGAAGAGCAGCCGGGACACCGCGAACGTCTTGAGCGACTCGGCCGGCGCGGCCATCGTGGTGCGCTCCTGGAGCCGGTTGCGGATCTTCCCGTCCGCCGCGTCGACGAAGTCGTGCTGGTAGCGCAGCGGGATGAACACCTGGAAGCCGCCGGTCTCGTCCTGCAGCTCGCGCAGCCGCAGCACGTGGTCGACCCGGTGGCGGTGCTCCTCGATGTGTCCGTACAGCATGGTGCACGGGGTCTTCATGCCCTTGCTGTGCGCGAGGCGGTGGATGCGCGACCAGTCCTCCCAGTGGGTGGCGTGGTCGACGATCCGCTCGCGGATCTCCCAGTCGAAGATCTCCGCGCCGCCGCCGGTCAGCGACTCCAGGCCGGCGTCCATCAGCTCGTCGAGGATCTCGTCGGCGGGCAGCCCGGAGATCTTCTCGAACCAGTGGATCTCGGTGGCGGTGAAGCACTTGAGCGAGACCTGGGGCAGCGCCGCCTTCAGCTCCCGCAGCACCTTCGGGTAGTACTTCCAGGGCAGCGTCGGGTGCAGGCCGTTGACGATGTGCAGCTCGGTGAGCTGCTCGTCCTCCATCTCCTTGGCCTTGGCGACGGCCTCGTGGACGCGCATCGTGTACGCGTCCTTCTCGCCCGGCTTGCGCTGGAACGAGCAGTACGCGCAGGATGCCGCGCAGACGTTGGTGAGGTTGAGGTGCCGGTTGACGTTGAACATCACCCGGTCGCCGTTGCGCTCCGTGCGGACGTGGTGCGCGAGCCGGCCCAACCAGGCAAGGTCGTCGCTGTCGTACAGGGCGGTGCCGTCCTCCCGGGACAGCCGCTCACCGGCGTACACCTTGGCTTCGAGTTCACGCTTGCGACCCGGATCCACGGTGTCGACTGTACGACCGGATGCGGAGAGCGTGCCCGGCGACCCCACGGTTTGCCGCGGCTCAGCGATCCGTTACCGCTTAGGCAGTGACAGATCTCGCATTTGTGAGGTAGACCAGAACAGGGAAAGTCCGGGCGCTCCGGGACGGTGGGATGGACAGGCGCAGTATCGGGTGGGCGGTGATCGTGCTCGGCACGCTGGGCGCGCTGTTCGCCACGCCCGCGTTCGCCGACCCGGCCCCGCCGCCCGGCGGAGTACCCGACCCGGGGGTGCCGCCCGTCGCCACCGCCCCGCTCGTGCCCGGCGGCTCGGTACCGATCAGCACCCAGACCGGTACCCCCGTCGTCGGACCGCTGGCCGCCCAGATCCTCACGCTGCGCGCCGAGGTCGAGGGGATCGGCGAGCAGCTGACCAAGCTCAGCATCGACGTCGACGCGGCCAAGCAGGCGACCGCCACCACACGGCGGGCCTGGGCGCAGGCCAAGGAGCAGGCCGACCGGCTGCGGGAGCACGCCGACGACGCGGCCGCCAAGGCCTACAAGCAGGCCACCGCGCTCGGCCCGTGGGGCGACTACGCCAACGACCTCAACCAGCTCAACGAGCTGGTACCCGGCGACCTGGCGATCGACCCCGACCACGATCCGGGCGGCGCCCAGTCCGCCGCCATGGACGCGGCCACGGCCGCCGACCTGGAACACCGCGCGCACGAGGCGTATGACGCGGCGGTCGCCGCCGAGAACCGGCTCACCACCCAGCAGGCCGCCCTGCGCGCCACGCACACCCAGAAGTCCGCCGCGCTGGCCGACCTGACGACCCAGAACACCCAGGCGGTCCAGGAGGCCGACGCCGCGCAGATCGCCCGCGACGCGGCACTCGCCGGCCAGTTCGCGCCCGGCAGCGACGCGGCCGGGCTGGCGCCCAACCCGATCGCCCTCGCCGCCGCCCGGGCCGCCTACAGCAAGCTGGGCAAACCCTATGTCTGGGGTACCCAGGGCCCGAACACGTTCGACTGCTCCGGCCTGGTGTTGTGGGCGTACCGGCAGGCCGGGTACACCGGGCTGCCCCGCGTGGCCGCCGACCAGTACCACGCGACCAAGCCCGTGCCGACGAGCCAGCTCGTCGTCGGTGACCTGCTGTTCTTCAGCACCACGAGCCGCAGCGACTGGACCACGATCTCGCACGTGGGCATCTACTACGGCGGCGACTTCATGATCGAGGCGCCGAACAGCGGCGACGTGGTCAAGGTGGCCCACATCTGGTGGTCGGCGTTCTTCGGCGCCACCCGGGTCGTCAACGCCGTACCGGCGCCGGCGCCCGGGCCGACGAAGGCGAGCCCGTCACCGACGAAGCCCTCGTCGCCCGCCTCATCCTCCGCCAGCTCGTCGGCCAGCGCGTCCGCGTCGTCGTCGGCGCCCTCGTCGGCGCCGCCGTCCACGAGCAGTGCCGCGCCGACATCCGCGACCAGCTCGTCGGCGTCACCGACCCCGCCGGCACCGGCACCTGCGCCGGCGCCGGTCAGCCAGTCAAGTTCGCCCGGTCCGGCGCCATAGCCGCGATCTGCCCGAAATCACCGGGTCCAGCTACCGGAACGTGACCGGGGCCGGCTGTGCGAGGTGGTTCTCATGTGGCACGGTGAACGCGAGGTGTCGCGGACGCGGTGACGCCTCGGGTTCGTCGCCATGCCGGCCGGATGGCAGGCGGGGACTAGCTGGGAGACTGCCATGGACGACCGCAACCCATACCGGGCTGCACCGCCGGACGCGCCACCCGCGGACGCCGAGGACGGGCTGCCACCGCTGCCGCCTCCGCCGCCGGTCGGCACCCAGCTACCGCCTGAGGTGCCCGACGAGGACGACGGCGAGCCGTTCGAGATGCCGCCGCCCCCGTCGGGCGGGATGCTGTGGCCCGGCGCGACGCCGGCGCCCGCACCGGCCGCCGAGGCGTCCCCGGCCGGGTCGAGCTGGCCGGCCGCACCGTCGCCGTCCTCCCCGTCGCTGCCGCCGCCGCCCACGTCGTCGCCCCCGCTGTCTGCGTCGTCGCCGCCGGCCTCATCGCCGCCGTCGGTCGCGGCGGTGCCGCCGGTGTCATCGGCGCCCGTGTCGGTCCCGCCGGTGTCGTCGGCGCCGGTGTCGGTGCCGCCCCGGGATCGCCCGGCCGGTTCCGGACCCGCGCTGCCCACGCCGCCGTGGGCGCCCGCAACCGGGTCGGCCCCGGTCCCGCCACCCGGTCCGGCCGCGGCGGAGCCCGCGGACCCGCCCCGTCCGCCGTGGCTGCAGGCCGAGTCCCCGCCCGCGCCCGAACCAGATCTCGGGCCTAACCGGTACGACCCGGTGGCCGTGCGTGACCTGGCCGGGCGGACCGAGCCCCCGAGCGAGCAGTCGCGGTGGCGGTCGGTGCCGGCCGGCGGCCCGGCACCGCGGCCGTTCCCCGGCGACCCGGCGCCGCAGCAGCCTGACCAGGCGTCGCTGCCGCCGGCCGCCGGCCCGACACCACCGCCCGCCGCCACCGACCGGCCGGGTCCGGCCGAGCGCCCCCCGTGGGAGCCCGAGCCCCCCGCCGAACGCCGCGCGTGGGAGCCCGAGCCGGCACCCGCCGCTGAACGCCGCCCGTGGGAGCCCGAGCCCGCCGCTCAGCGCCCTCCGTGGGAGCCCGCGCCCGCCGCCGAACGCCGCCCGTGGGAGCCCGAGCCCGCACCCGCCGGCGAGGTACCGGCCGACCGGCCTGCCCCGGCGGAGACCTTCCCGTCCGGGACGAGCGGCGATCGGGCCACCCCCGAGCCGGCCAGCGACCGGCCCGGGCCCGGCGCCGCCGACCCCTACTCGCCCGACCCCTACGAGCCCGACCCCTACGCGGTCGATCCCGCCGCCCGCGAGCCCGGCCGATGGACACCGCCCGCCGCCGAACCGCCGCCATCCGCGGAGCGTCCCTGGGAACCGGCGGCCGAGCGTCCGCCATGGGAGCCCGCCGAGGCGCCACGGCCCTGGGAGCCGGCGGCCGAACGACCCGCCGCGCAGCCGTCGCCAGAGCCCGTGGCCGCGCCCTCGCCCGAGCCGCTGGTGCGCCACGACCCGGGCGCCCGGCCCGAGCCGATCGTCGTCGCCTCCAACCTCTTCACCGAGCCCGCCGAGGACCGGCCGGCACCCGCCCCGGCCGAGCCACCGTCGGGCGCCGTGGTCGGCCGGGCCAGCGTACGGACGGCCGAGCCGCCCCCCACCGACCTGCCGGCACAGCGCCCGAGCAGTGGCACCTACCGGGCCGGCGAGCTCGGCGCCCGGGCCGAGGCCGCCGTACCGGTCCCGCCGTCGGCACCGTCCTTCCCGCCGCCGGCCCCACCGGCACCGAACCCGGCCGAGCCGCCCCGCCGGCTGGCGGCCGAGCCCGCCGAGTCCGCCGGGTTCGGGGTACCGCCCTCGCCCGCGGCCGCCGACAACCGCATCGGCGGCGAAGGGCCGTACCGGCCGCCGCGCACCGCGGCCGAGTCACCCTGGGCGGCGTTCGCCCAGCCCTGGCTCGAACAGGAAGCCCGCCCGGCCGGATCGCCGGTGGCGGACACACCCCCGGCACCTCCGTCCGCGTCGGGCGGGTTCCCGCCGCCGGCCGCGACGGAGCCGCCCGGACCGCCCGTGCCACCTCCCCCGGCACCGGGACCGCCGCCACCGCCACCACCCGTGCCACCGGCGCCGGTGCCCTCGCCGGTGCCGCCACCGCCCATGCCACCGTCGCCCGTGCCACCGGGACCCCCCGCGCCGCCCGCACCGCCGCTCGCGCCGGCCGCCCCGCCCGGCCGGGCGCCGGTCGCCCGCGCGAGCGCCGCCGTGGGCAACGCGGCACCGCCGAGCGTGCACGAGGTCGCGGCCCTCCTCGGCCACCAGTCACCGCAGGCCGAGCCGCGGGTGTACCGCTCGACGGCCGCGAACGAGCCGCCCGAGCCCCCGGAACCGGCCGAGCCGCCCGAACCGGCCTCCCCGCCCCGGCCGGTCGAGCCGCCGCGCCCACCGGAGCCGCCCCAGCCACCGGTACCCGGCCCGTTACCGACGCCGTTCCCGCAGCCACCGCCGGGACCGGTGCCGCCCGCGCCGGTGCCGCCCGGGCCGGTACCCCCGATTCCCGGGCCGCCCGGACCCGACCCGCAGCCGCCGGTACCCCCAGGCCCCCCGCAACCGCCGCCACCGGTGCCACCGGGTCCCACGCCGCCGCCCCCGTTCCCGCCGCCCCCGCCGAGCATTGACGGGTTAGCCGGCGGCGACGGCGTGCCCGCGGCGGCGCTGCCCGTCTGGCCGCCGCCCACGGCCCTGGGCCCGGCCGGCGTGGGGGGCGGAGGGTTCCAGTCGCGTACCAGTGCGGCGGTGCTGCCGGCACCGGCGCCACCCCCGCCGCCCCGGCCGGTCGCCAAGCCGTCGGCAATGCTCGAGCAGCGGCGGTCCATCGACCCGGTGTGGTCCGCCGAACCGGTCCTGCCGCTCGAGGAGGCACCGGCGACCTCGTCGCAGTACGGCGACTGGGCCCGCCGGCAGCGGCCGCAGGGCACGGTCTACGGGGGTTCCCCACCGGCGCACGACCCGGCGGGACGCACACCGCAGGAGACCACCGGCTCGCTGGCCGGCCATATCCTCGCGCAGGGCCGGTCCGACGAGGCGGACGGCGGGTCCGGCTCGAAGGCGGTGATGATCATTCTGATCGTGATGATCATCCTGGTGGTCGGTGGCCTCGGGTTGGGGATCGCCTACCTGTCGGGGGTGTTCCACTAGCGTGACCGGCGTCACCCGTACACTGGCAAGAGCCCGTTCGGCGTCCTTCCGGTAACTGAGGCGGTCAACCCAGGACCGCGGCCGATGTACGCCCCCGCTCTGGAAGGTCGCCACCCGTATGACGCTGCCCGCTGTCCGGCCGCCGTTCACCGATCCGCGCGCGTTCCCGTCCGTCTTCGACGAGCCGGAGGGGAGCGGCTTCGCCGCGCTCGGGCTGCCCCAGCCACTCGTGCGGGCGCTGGCCCGGGCCGGGATCGACGAGCCGTTCCCGATCCAGGCGGCGACCATCCCCGACGGGCTCGCCGGGCGGGACGTGCTGGCCCGCGCGCGGACCGGTTCCGGCAAGACGCTCGCCTTCGGGCTGCCACTGCTGGCCCGGGTCGCCGCCGGACCCAAGGCCGCGCCCGGCCGGCCCCGCGCCCTGGTCCTGGTTCCCACCCGGGAGCTGGCCATGCAGGTCAACGACGCGCTGGTACCGCTGGCCAAGGCCATCGGCCGGTTCAGCCGCACCGCGGTCGGCGGGGTCCCGTACGACCGGCAGCTGCGCGACCTGTCCCGGGGCGTGGACCTCCTCGTCGCCACCCCCGGCCGGCTCGGCGACCTGATCGAGCGCGGTGCCTGCGCCCTGTCCGACGTCGACGTCACCGTGCTGGACGAGGCCGACCAGATGGCCGACATGGGGTTCCTGCCCGACGTGATGGCGCTGCTGGAGCAGACCCCGGCCGGTGCCCAGCGGCTGCTCTTTTCCGCCACGCTCGACGGCGACGTGGACGCGCTCGTCCGCAGGTTCCTCGTCGACCCGGTCACCCACGAGATCGACCCGCTGGTCGCCTCGGTGTCCACAATGGACCATCACCTGCTGCTGATCCCGCCGGGCGACAAGCTGCCGATCGTCGCGCGCATCGCCGGGCGGCGAGGCCGGACGATCATGTTCGTACGCACGCAGCTCGCCGTGGACCGGCTGGTCGGCCAGCTCGCCGAGAAGGGGGTACGGGCGGGCGCGCTGCACGGTGGCAAGAGCCAGGCGGTACGGACCCGGACGCTCGCGGAGTTCCGCGAGGGGCGCACCCCGGTGCTGGTCGCGACCGATGTCGCCGCGCGCGGCATCCACGTCGACGGCGTGTCGCTCGTGGTGCACGTCGACCCGCCCCGTGACTCGAAGGACTACCTGCACCGCGCCGGTCGTACCGCCCGGGCCGGCGAGTCCGGCACCGTGGTCACGCTGGTGCTGCCCAGGCAGCGCGCCGGTACCTTCTCGCTGGTGGAGAAGGCCGGGGTGGTGGCCGGCCGGACCAAGGTGACCTCGGCAGCACCGGAGCTGGCCGCCCTGGTCGGCGCGCCGGCCTGACGCGCCGTGGGCGACTCGCCGCGCTGGGTCATAGGCGTCGCGGTGGCCCGGCGCACCGCATAAGGTCGGGTGCATGCCGGTGCTTCCCCGTTCCCTGTTCTGGCGTCGCCTGGACACGGTCGGCACCGACCATGCGCTGGTCGCCGAGCAGTCCGGCCTGTACGCCCGGGGCACCATGGTCGCGGCCGAACCCGTCCCGTACACCTGCGGCTATGAGCTGCTGGTGGACGACGGCTGGGTGAGCGGGCGGCTCAGCGTCACCGCCGAGGGCAGCGGCTGGCTGCGCAGCGTCAAGCTGGAACGGGCCGCCGGCCGGTGGCGGGTCACCGCCGGCGAGCAGGGTGACCTGGACGCGGCGCTGCGGGCCGCCGGCCACGCCCGGGCCGGGCTACCGGGCATCGAGGACCCGAGCCAGCTACGCGACGCGCTCGACGTCGACCTGGGTGACTGCCCGTTGACGAACACCCCACCGGTGCGCCGGCTCGGGCTCCTGCGGGCCCGGCCGGATACGTCGTCGACGCTGGTGGTCGCGTGGGTACTCGTGCCGTCGCTGGAGGTCGTGGCGGCCCGGCAGACCTACACGGCGCTCGGCGAGGGGCGGGTCCGGTACGAGAGCGGCTCGTTCCGGGCCGACCTGACGCTCGACGAGCAGGGGTACGTGGTGCACTACCCCGGGCTGGCCGAACGGGTCTGAACCCCGCCGCCGCGCGGACGTCCACTGTGGACAGTTGAATAGCTGGGCGACCGCCCAGCCGGTGATCGGGTTCCCCGGCACCCGCCCGCGCACGCAATGGCGCCAGCAGGTCCGGTCAGCCTCGGTGCGAGGAGGGGTCGTGGACACGGGAGATCGTCTGCTGACGCCGGGTGAGGTGGCCGCGCTGTTTCGCGTCGACCCGAAGACCGTCACGCGCTGGGCGGCGGCGGGCCGCATCGGCAGCATCCGTACCCCGGGCGGGCACCGCAGGTTCCGGGAGTCCGAGGTACGCGCGCTGCTCGGGGGCGAGGACGTGATCGAGTCCGCGGAGTCGACCGGCCAGGAGGGCAACGCCGACGGCCCGCGCCTCTGACGTCAGTCCGTGCCCGCCCGGTCCCCGCCCGGTGCACCGTCGGCGCCGGCCCGGCCCGCGCCCAGCTCGCCGCGCCAGCGGGTGAACAGCGTGTGCGGTACCCCGGCGGCGTCCAGCACCTTGCCGGCAACGAAGTCGACGAGCTGGGCGGCGCTGGCCCCGGCCCCCGAGCCGTAGAAGCCGGGGCTGGCGGGCAGCACGGCGGCGCCGGCGTCGAGCAGGGCGATCAGGTGCTCCAGGTGGGACCGCGACACCGGGGTCTCGCGGGGCACGACGACGACCGGCCGGCGCTCCTTGAGGTTGACCTCGGCGGCGCGTTGCAGCAGGTCCTTGGAGAGCCCGAGGGCGATGCCGGCGCAGGCGGCGGTACTCGCCGGGACGACGATCATGCCCCGAGCCGGGTAGGAACCGCTGCTCGGCCCGGCCGCCAGATCACCGGCGGGCCAGTACGCCACGTCACCGGGTTCCCGGTCCAGCCATGTGGTCAGGTCGTCGCGCCAGTGCCCGTCGCGGAAGGACACCCCGGTCTCGTCGAGCAGGGTCAGCCGGGCGGCCCGCGAGATCACCAGGTCGACCGCCACGCCGGCCTCGAACAGGCCGCGCAGGACGGCCGCCGCGTAGGGCGTACCGGACGCCCCGGTCACCCCGACGATCCACGGGCACCGCGCACCGACCGGCGAGGCGGGGCCGGTCACCCCCGCAGCCCCAAGCGCACAACCAGGTCAACCAGAGCGAAAGCAAACAGCGCGATCCCCACGAACCCGTTCGCCGTGAAGAATGCCCGGTTCACCCGGGACAGGTCGTCGGGCCGGACGATCGCGTGTTCGTACACGAACGCCAGCGCCGTCAACGCCAGCCCCGTCCACCACCATCCGCCCAGCCCGACCAGCACGCCGAACCATACGAACAGCGCAAACGTCACCAGGTGCACCGCGGAAGACAGCAAGAGCGCAAACCGGACCCCGTACCGGGCCGGCACGCTGTGTACCCCGATCGCCCGGTCAACCTCCGCGTCCTGGGTCGCGTAGATCAGGTCGAACCCGCCGATCCACAGCCCCACCGCGGCGCCCAGGACCCACGCCGGGAACGAGCCCCGGACGGTACCGGTGACCGCCAGCCACGCCCCGGTCGGCCCGACCATCTGTGCCAGTGCCAGGATGCCGTGCGGCCAGTTGGTGAACCGCTTCGCGTAGGGGTACCCGACGAGGGGCAGCACGGCCAGCGGCGACAGCGCGAGACACAACGGGTTGAGCAGTGCCGCCGCGCCGACGAAGACGACCAGCGCGACGATCGCCCCGACCCAGGCGGTGCGCACCGACATCACGCCGGTCACCAGCTCCCGCCCGGCCGTGCGGGGGTTCCGGGCGTCGATGTGCCGGTCGATGATCCGGTTGGCCGCCATCGCGAACGTCCGCGCCCCGACCATCGCGACGGTGATCAGCACGAGCGTGAGCCAGCGCACCCGGCCGGGGCCGAGCGCCAGCGCGGTCAGCGCCGACAGGTACGCGAACGGCAGCGCGAACACGCTGTGCTCGATCTTCACCAGGCTCAGAAAGGAGCGCGCCGGCGCCACCGTTGTGCTCACGGCAACCCCGGTTCGCTCGCTCCGCGGCGCACGGAGGCGCCGTCCTCCTCCGTCGCTGCACTCCTCCACCCGGACGACGCCGCGCCGCTGCACTCACTCACAGCAACCCCCGGTTCGCTCGCTCCGCGGCGCACGGAGGCGCCGTCCTCCCCCGTCGCTGCGCTCACTCACAGCCCATACTCCTTCCACCGGCGATCGACGAGCGCGGCCACCGGTTCCGACATCACGGCCGGCGCCGGCCACCCCCGGGCGTACCCCTCCGACGGCAGCTTGCGGGTCGCGTCCAGCCCGGCCTTGCCGCCCCAGAACTGCTGGTACGACGCGTGGTCCAGGTGGTCCACCGGGCCGGAGGTGAGCAGCAGGTCGTGCGCGTAGTCCACGTTGCCGAACGCGCGGAAGGCGACCTCGTGGTAGTCGTGCGGGTCGCAGTCGTCGTCGACGACCACGATCAGCTTGGTCAGGGACAGCAGGTGCGCGCCCCAGATGGCGTTCATCACCTTCTGCGCGTGCTTGGGGTACCGCTTCTGGATCGACACGATCAGGCAGTTGTGGAACACGCCGGGCTCGGGCAGCGCCATGTCGACGATGTCCGGGATCAGCATCTTGATCAGTGGTAGGAAGATCCGCTCGGTGGCGTACCCGATCCCGCCGTCCTCCTGCGGCGGCTTCGACGTGATGATCGAGTGGTAGACCGGATTCCGCTGCGAGGTCATCGCCGAAAGTCGCAGCACGGGGAACGGCTCGACCGGCGTATAGAACCCGGTGTGGTCACCGAACGGCCCCTCCGGGTGCCGCTCCCCCGGCTCGACGTAGCCCTCCAGCACCATCTGTGCATGCGCCGGTACCTGCAACGGCACGGTCAGGCAGTCGACCATCTCCACCCGCTCGCCCCGCAGGAACCCGGCGAACAGGTACTCGTCGATGTCGCCGGGCAGCGGCGCGGTCGCGGCGTAGGAGACCACCGGGTCGCAGCCGATCGCGATCGCCACGGGTAGCCGCTCGCCACGCCGCTCGGCCACCGCGTGGTGGGCGGTCGAGTCCTTATGGATCTGCCAGTGCATGCCGAGCGTGTCGGGCGAGTGCTGCTGGAGGCGGTACAGGCCGAGGTTGCGCTTGCCGGTCTCGGGGTGCTTGGTGTGGGTCAGGCCGAAATTGTGGAAGATGCCGCCGTCGTCGGGCCACGTCTGCAGGCCGGGCAGCCGGTTCAGGTCGACCTTGTCGTAGACCACCTCCTGGCACGGCGCGGACCGCACCCGCTTCGGCGGTACCGACTTGAGCTGCATCAACTTGCCCAGCCCTTCGCGGATCCCGGACCAGCCCACCGGCAACTCCGGCCGGATCAGCTCGCCGATCCGGGCGCCGATCTCGTTCACGTCGTCGACCCCGAGCGCCATGGCCATCCGGCGGTGGGTGCCGAAGAGGTTGATCGCGACCGGCATCTCGCCCCGGGTGGGCTTCTCGAAGAGCAGGGCGGGGCCGCCGGCCCGGACGGTCCGGGTGACGATCTCGCTGATCTCCAGGGTCGGATCCACCGGTACCGGCACCCGCCGCAGCTCGCCGGCCCGCTCCAGGGCCGTGAGGAAGTCCTTGAGGTCGGGGTACGGGAAACCGCGCGGTGCCATGCCGCCCAGTCTGGCAGGTCCGCCGGGCGTCGCCCCCCGGCGGCTGGGTAGTTGATCGTCACCGATCCCTTGGGATGCACGAGCGTCCATGATCCGTCAGTTTTCGTCACCTTGACGCGAAGGCCGCTCAGGGCTTAGCCTAGTTATCGTCAAATTGACGACAGCAGCCACGGTGTGCACCGCTGATTCCCCCTCCCCGAATCAATGGATGGTCGTGTCATGGCGATTTCCTCACCCCCTTGCCCAGTCGACGTCGCCGAACCCGTGGAGCCGCCGCCCCGCCGGCGGGCATCCATCGCCAACACCAACGCCACCCGCCACCTCAGCGCCGGGGCCTACCTCGACCCCGAGTTCTGCCTCACCGCCCTACGCGAGATCTACTACAAACCGAAGCGGATAGTCGCGCCGTCCTACGGCTTCGACCCGATCACCGTGCTCGGGCACTGCCTGCGCGCGCGGCGGGCGCTGCTGGTCCGCGACGCCCTGCTGGTCGGCGTGCTCCTGCTCGCGTCGTGGGTGTCCGTGGTCGCCGTCGCGGTGGTGCTGCTGACCCTGCTCGCGGTCCATGCGGTCCTGGTCGCCGGCCGGGTGGGCCGGGACTCGGTGCGGTACCTGCGCGAGCCGCCGAACCAGTCGGACAGCGCGGACGACGAGGACGACCCGCGGCGGCGCATCCTGCGCAGGTCCCGGGCCGCACGCTCCGGCGACAAGCAACAGTGGTCGCGCGGGTTCCGGCGGCTGTGGCTGGAGAACGTGCTCGCGCAGATCGCCGGCCGGCTGATCGGTGTGGTCTTCGCCTACGTGGTGTTTCTCGCCGCCGGTACCGGCCTGGCCACGCTGGTCTGGCATGCCGGGCTGCTCGGCCGGACCCGCCTCGGCGTCACGCCCACCGCGGCCGTCGGCATCCTGGTCGGGTTGGTGTTCGTCATCCCGGCACTGGCCCGCGGGTGGTGCCGGTACCAGATCCGGGCACTGGTACCCGGCCACACACCACATCCCCCGGTGCGTACCCGGCGGTTGGCGGAGATCGCGGGGCAGGGCGGCGGGAACACCGTGGTCTACTCCGGGTACCAGCCCTTCGTGGGGTCCGGGATCGTGCTGCGCCGGTGGAACCTCACCCAGCGGCTGGTCCGCCCGGCACCGGTGACCCGGGACCCGAAGACTCCGGTGGAGTCCGAGGCGGAGCGCGAGTTCCGGACCCCGCCGTTCCGGGCCCGCGAGATCAGCGAGTACGTCCGCGACCACATCGCCGGCCTGGCCCACGATCCCTTACCCGAACGCCACCTGGCCGACCTGACCGTCGACGACCGGATCTTCGTGGCCGGTACCGAAATCACCGACCTGCGGCCATACACCACACCGGAGCAGGTCGCCCGCGTCATCCGCCACCCCACCGCGCCGCAACGGCACTACGTCGCCTGCCAGATCGTCTCCTGGCGCGGGGAGCTGGTGACCACGGTGTACGTGCACTTCGCGGTCCAGGGCAAGGTGTTGTATGTGGAGTTGCACGTCACCGGCCTGTTGCCGTGCGACGAGCGGTACCGGGTGGTCGACCAGCTCGACGGCACCAGCCTGAGCCAGGTCCTGCGCGACGCCGGCAGCGGCCTGCTCAGTGCGCCCACGGTGGTTGCCGGCGCGCCGACCGGCTTCCTGCGCGGGTGCGCGGACGCGCTCGGCCTGGCGTTCGCCGGACCGGCCAAGACGTTCCCTGACCATCCTCAACGCCGGCGCGGTCGCGACGGCCGGCGGCACCGTCAACGTCAGCGGCGACGCCGTGGGCACTCAGGTCAACACCGAGGGAGGATCGGAGTGATGGCACCCGGAGACACCACGAACATCGGCGCGTACGCCACCACGGGCGGCACCGTCAACGTGTCCGGCAACGCGGTGGGTACCGCGAACTACGCGCCCGCCCGGCGACCCGCGCCGCGGCCCCGGCCGCGATCTCGCGTGGACATCGGCATCCTCACCGTGCTGACCGAGGAGCTGCAGGCGGTGGTCGAGGTGCTGGAGCGGTACCCGAACTACCGGATCGAGCAGTTGCCCCACGGCGCCGAGGCGCACCTGGCGGAGGTACCGGCCGGGGACGGGCCGCTGCGGGTGGTGGCCGTCCAGACCCTGGCGCCCGGTCCCCGGTCCGCCGCGGTGGCGTTCCAGCAGCTACAGGAGGCGTACCAGCCCCCGATCGTGCTGCTCGTCGGCATCGCCGGCGGCATCCGGCCCGGCCTCGCGATCGGCGACGTGGTGATCGGCGAGGAAGTGGTCTACTACGACGCCCGGCGGGAAACGCCCGAGGGACCGGCCCGGCGCGGGCAGAGCCAGCCGATGTCACCGGTACTGCGGCACCGGCTCAACGCGTTCTTCCGGCGCTACGGCACGTCGATCGCGATCTCGCCCGGCGAGGCCGTCCGGCTGTACCGGGGACCGATCGGCTCGGGCGACGCCGTGGTCACCGACGCGGACTCCGACATCATCGCCTGGCTGCGCCGGTTCAACGAGAAGATCCTCGCGGTGGAGACCGAGGCCGGCGGCGTCGGCCAGGCCTTCTACGAACACGTCGACGAGGACCGCACGCTGACGGGCTGGCTGACCATCCGGGGCATCTCCGACCTCGCCGACCGGCACAAAGGACACGACCGGCACCGGTTCGCGTCCGACCGCGCCGCACTGGTCATGGACCGCCTGCTGCCCCTGCTGAAACTCCCCGCGGAGGGGCAGCCGTGACCGTCCTGCGCCCCGCCGCCCGCCCCGAAACCGCGACCACCTCCTTCCAGCTCGCCATCGACCTGGTCATCTTCACCATCCGGGAGGGCCGGCTCAGCGTCCTGCTCATCGAGCGCGGCAAGCCGCCGTACCGCGGCCGGCTCGCCCTGCCCGGCGGGTTCGTCCGCGGCGACGAGGACCTGCACGACGCCGCCGTCCGGGAGCTGGTCGAGGAGACCAACATCCGGGGCGAGCACCTGCACCTGGAACAGGTGCGGACCTACGCCGCACCCCGCCGCGACCCGCGCGGGCCGGTCGCCTCGGTGGCCTACCTCGCCATCGCTCCCGACCTGCCGGCCCCGGTCGCCGGTACCGACGCGGCGGCCGCCCGGTGGGTACCGGTCGCCGCCCGGCACCGCCTCGCCTTCGACCACGACGTCATCATGCGCGACGCGGTGGAACGCGCCCGCGCGAAGCTGGAGTACGCACCGCTGGCGACCGCGTTCTGCCGGGAGCCGTTCACCATCGGGGAGCTGCGGGCGGTCTACGAGGCGGTCTGGGGGGTACCGCTGGATCCCCGCAACTTCCACCGCAAAGTCACCAGTGTGGAGGGTTTCGTCGTGCCCACCGGCGAGCAACGCCAGCCACCGACCGGCCGCCCCGCGGCGCTGTACCGCCGGGGCGACGCCACCGTCCTGTACCCGCCGATGCTGCGCACCGCCCGACCGCGCTACTGAGGGAGCTTCCGTGAACCGATCCCATTGCCCCACCTGGTGCGCCGGCGGCCACCGGTGCACCGCCCGGTACGGCTACCCGCACGGCGAGCACCGCTCGCGCCCGATCAGCGTCCGCACCCCCTACGGCGTCGTGGTGTGTACCCGCGTGCAGAACGTCGACTGGCGCAGCCGGCTGGAGATCCGGCTGCAGGTCGACCTGTCCAGCGACGAGCGGGTCGCCGAGGCGCAGGCGGTACAGGTGGCCGACCGCGTCGACCTCGCGGTCCGGCGCGCCCTCGCCGCCGTCGAACCGTCCCGCGCCCGGTGATCTAGGCTGGGCCCAGCGCCGCGCGGGCCTTACTTGACCCCCGCGTAGGAGTGCAGACCGGCGATGACCAGGTTGACCCCGAACAGGTTGACCATCATCGCCGCCCAGCCGAGCACCGCGATCCAGGTGGCCACCGTGCGCCGGACGCTGGGCGTGGCGCGGGCGTGCAGGTACCCGGCGTAGATCACCCAGGCGATGAAGGACCACGTCTCCTTGGGGTCCCAGCCCCAGTACCGGCCCCAGGCCGCCTCGGCCCAGATCGCGCCGCAGATCACCGCGAACGTCCAGATCGGGAACGCCAGCGCGTGGATCCGGAAGGTGGTCCGCTCCAGGCCGTCGGCCTCCGGCAGCCGGCCCCCCAGCGTGTACGGGAACCGCACCTTGCCCTCGTCGTACCCGGTCCGGACCAGGGTGAGCGCCGCCGCCACGAACCCGACGAGGAAGATCCCCGACGCGGTGACCGCCGCGGTGACATGGATCTTCAGCCAGTACGAGTTGAGCGCCGGTACGAGCGGGGCCACCTTCGTGTACAGCAGCATCCCGTCGATGCCGAGCAGCACCACGAGCACCAGCGTCACGAAGAGCCCGAGCGGGCGCAGGTACGGCCGGCGGGTGAGCAGCACCAGCCAGGCGGTCGCACCGACAAGGCACACCGCGAGCACGAACTCGTACATGTTGCCCCACGGCACCCGGTGCGCGGCCAGCCCGCGGGTGACCAGGCAGCCCAGGTGCAGCAGCGCGGCGAGCCCGGTCAGCGCCAGCCCGGCCCGCCCGGCGAGCGCCGCGACGCGGGCGTTCTCGGCGAGCCCGAGACCCGCGCCGGCCGGCGGCCCGTCCCCGTCGACATCGTCGTCGATCTCGTCGATGCCGTCGATCTCGTCGACGTCGGCCGGCGGGCCGGCGGCCCCGATCCGGTCACCCGTCCCGACCAGCTCCCGGGTCGCCACCCGCCCGACCACCGACCGGGAGCCGAACGCGTACTCCACCGCGTGGGCCAGCATGGCCAGTGTGTACCCGAGGATCGCGTACACGAGGAGCTGGTCGGAGAGCGCGGCCATCAGCGGACCTCTTTCACGATCGCGTCGAATTCAGCCTGGAAGCCGGTGTACTCGCTGCGGGCCAGCGCCCCCGCCGAGACCGGCCCGGACGGCGGGACCCGGAACCAGACCCGGCGGCGCCGCCCGGTGAGCGAGGCGAGCAGCCCGAGCATCAGGCACCAGGCCCCGCCGAGCACCACCTGCTCGCCCGGGTCGTACCGGACCGACAGCGCGGTCCACGGCCGGGTACCGAGGAACTCCACCGTGCTCCCGTCGTCCAGCCGCGCCGACTCGCCCGGCCGCAGCCGCAGCGGCTCCGGCGCGACCGCGCGCAGCCGGCCGGTGTCGATCTGGCGCTGGTCGAGCGTGTAGACGGAGTGCGGGATCCCGGCGTCGAGCCCGAGGTCACCCCGGTACGGCGTGACCACGAGCACCGGGTTGCGCTCGGTGGGGAAGACCGACGCGGCGTGGGTGCCGTCGGACGTCGGCACGTAGACCCCGGCGAAGGCCACCTGTTGCTTGTCGTTCGGGTCGCGCCCCTTGGCCGGGTCCACGTTGGTGTCGGGGAACGCCACCACCCCGCTGCTGGTCTTGTTGTCGTCGAGGTAGAGGAAGGGCGCGACGGTGGTCTGCGCCCGCCCGTACCGGTCGACGTAGCGCAGCACCGGCGCGTACCCGTGCCCGACCAGGTAGACCCGGGCCCGGTCCAGCCGCAGCGGCTCGTTGACCTTGATCACGTGGTCGGTGGCCGCCGCGTCGCCGACCGACACCGACACCGCCGCCCGGTAGTCGGCCGGCTGCCCGGTGTCGAGGAACCGTGCCTGGAAGTCGGTCAGCGTCAGGCAGAACGGCTCCAGGTCGCGCGGGCTCACCCGGGCCCCGAGCCCGTAGTCGTCGTACTGCTGCAACGTGTTGCAGAACCCCTGATCCGTGCCCTGCACCACGACCCGGTCGGCCTTGTAGCCGTACCACGACCCGAACGCCATCCCGAGCAGGAGCGCCAGCAACGCGAAGTGGAACAGCAGGTTGCCGGTCTCCTTCAGGTACCCCTTCTCGCCGGAGACGGTGAAACCCCCGCCCGGCTGGGAGTGCACGACCACCCGGAACCGCCGCTTGCGCAGCAGGCTGCGCAGGCGCGCGGCCACCTCCGCCGGATCTCCTTGCGCGGCAAGGCCGTCGGCGTGTGCGGGCAACCGGTCCAGCCGGCTCGGGGCGTCCGGGGGTACCCGGGCCAGCGCGATCACGTGGGCCCGCAGGCGCGGCACCAGGCAGCCGACCAGCGACACGAAGAGCAGCAGGTAGATCGCGGAAAACCAGGGTGAGGAGAAGACCGCGAAGCCGCCGATCCGGTCCAGCAGCGGGGCCAGCTTCGGGTGCGCGGCGTAGTAGTCGCGCACCTTGTCCACGTTGAGGTTGCGTTGCGGCAGCAGCGACCCGGGGATCGCCGCGACGGCGAGCAGGAAGAGCAGGATCAGCGCGGTGCGCATGCTGGTCAGCCAGCGCCACGAGCGGCGGGCCAGCGCCACGAGGACGGCGCCGGCGCGCGGTCCGGCCGGAGCCGGCGGTGGCGCGACGGGCCGTTCGTCCACTGTGGACATCACACGCTCACCGATCCGGCGCCGACGCTGGCGCGCAACCAGTTGACGAACTCGGTCCAGCCGCCGGTCACCAGCGCCAGCCCGACGAGGATGAGCAGCGCGCCGCCGATCCGGGTGACCCAGGCGCTGTGCCGGCGGACCCACGCGAAGAGCCCGAGCAGCCGCCGGAACCCGAGCCCGAAGGCGAGGAACGGCAGCCCGAGCCCGAGGCAGTAGGCGACGGTCAGGGTCACCGCCCGGCCGGTCTGCCCGCCGACCGCCGCGAGCCCGAGCACCGCGCCCAGGGTCGGTCCCACGCACGGGGTCCAGGACAGCGCGAACACCGCACCGAGCACCGGCGCCCCGGCGAGGCCGGCGCCGGGCAACCGGTGGATGCGCAGGTCCCGTTGCAGCCCGGGGATCAGCCCGGCGAAGGCCAGCCCGAGCACGACGACCAGCACCCCGACCACGATCTCGACGACCCGCTGATGGTCCAGCAGTGTCCGGCCGGCCTGCGCGGCCAGCACCCCGGTGAGCGTGAACACGACGGTGAACCCGGCCACGAAGAGCAGCCCGCCGAGCAGGACCCGGCCGCGCACGCGGCGGCCGCTGCGCGGGACCGGCCGGCCGCGCGGGTCGGTACCGAGGGCGGCGTCGAGGTCGGCGCCGGCCATGCCGGTGACGTAGGACACGTAGCCGGGTACCAGCGGCAGCACGCACGGGGACAGGAAGCTCACCAGCCCGGCGACCGCGGCGACCGCCATCGCCCCGACCAGCGGGCCCCTGCTGGCGATGTAGGCGAAGGCGTCTCCCACCTCAGGACTCCGCGCCGATCCGGGTGACCAGCTCGGTCAGCTCGGCCTGCCGCACGGTGGTCCGGATGACCACGGCCACCTTGCCGTTCTTGTCGACCACGAGCGTGGCCGGGAACGTGTTGGGCGGAACGTCGGAGAAGCGCAGCGCGATCCGTCCCTCCGGGTCGAACAGGCTCGGGTAGGTGATCCGGCCGGCGAGGAACGCCGCCGCCGCGTCCTTCTGGTCGCGGCTGTCCACGCCGACGAAGCTCACCCCCCTGTCCTTTGTGGACTGGTGGGTCGCCTCCAGGTCGGCCGCCTCCAGCCGGCACGGCGGGCACCACGACGCCCAGAAGTTCACCACCACGACCTTCCCCCGCAACGTGGCCAGGTCGAACGAGCCACCGTCCAAGGTGGACCCCGACAGCGCCGGCGCCGCCTTGCGGTCGGCCACGGCGAACACGACCGTCTTGCCGTCCCCGGCCACGTACCGGTTGTCGTTGCCGGTGCCCTGGCCGGTCGTGCAGCCGGCGAGCACCACGAGGGTCAGCAGGAGGACGGCGAGCCGGCGCATCAGGCGCCCTTGGCGGTACGCGCGCCGGGCGACAGGGCGATCAGGTGCGCGGCCGGCTCGGTGTAGCCGATGCCGACCAGCTCGGTACCGGTGAAGTGGAAGCTGGTCAGGCTCGCCAGCGCGCACTGGCGCCGGCGCGGGTCGTGCCACAGCCGGCGGTGCTCCAGAAACAGCCGCAGGGTCCAGATCGGAAGCTGGTGCGAGACGAGTACCGCCTCGTGCCCCTCGGCGGCCGCGCGCGCCTCGTGCAGCGCGGCGAGCATCCGGGCGGCGATCTGCCGGTACGGCTCGCCCCAGGACGGGCTCACCGGGTTGCGCAGCTTCCACCAGTTGCGCGGGTCGCGCAGCGCCCCGTCGCCCACGCCCATCCGCTTGCCCTCGAAGACGTTGAGGCTCTCGATGAGCCGCTCGTCGGTGTGCACCGGCAGCGTGAACAGGGCGGCGAACGGCTCGGCACTCTGCTGCGCCCGCTCCAGCGGGCTGGCCCCGAGATGCGTCACGTCGTGCCCCTGCAACGACTCCGCCGCCACCTTGGCCATCTGGATGCCCAGCTCGGACAGCCGATACCCGGGGAGCCGGCCGTACAGGATCTTCGTGGGGTTGTGCACCTCGCCGTGCCGCAGGACGTGGACGACGGTGGTCGGGCTCATGCCCCGGCCTCCGCCGCCGCGTGGGCCGCCACGGGCAGGGCCGCCGCGATGGCCTCCACCGCCGCGTGGTCGATCGCGGTCGACACGAACCACGCCTCGTAGGCGCTCGGCGGCAGGTAGACGCCCTGGGCGAGCATCGCGTGGAAGAAGGCCCGGAACGCGGCGGTGTCCTGGCGCTGCGCCCCGGCGAAGTCGACGACCTCGGCGTCGGTGAAGAACACCGAGAACATGTTTCCGGCGGTGGACAGCCGGTGCGGTACCCCGGCCGCCGCCAGCGCCTCGGTGGCGAGCTTGCCGATCATGGCGGCGGTGGCGTCGAGTGTGGCGTAGACCTCGGGCGTGGCCAGGCGCAGGCTGGCCAGGCCGGCGGCGCAGGCCAGCGGGTTGCCGGACAGGGTACCGGCCTGGTAGACCGGCCCGGCCGGGGCCAGGCGCTCCATGATGTCCCGGCGGCCGCCGAACGCGGCGGCGGGCAGCCCGCCGCCCATCACCTTGCCGAACGTCCACAGGTCGGCGTCGACCGGGTCGAGCCCGTGCCACCCCGAGCGGCTCACCCGGAACCCGGTCATCACCTCGTCGACGACGAGCAGGGCCCCGTACCGGCGGCAGAGCCGGGCCAGCTCCGCGTTGAACCCGGGCCGCGGCGCCACCACCCCCATGTTGCCCGCCGCCGCCTCGGTGATGACGGCCGCGATCGCGTCGCCCCGCGCGGCGAAGGCGGCCTCCACCGCCGCGACGTCGTTGTAGGGCAGCACGACCGTCTCCGCCGTGGCCGCACCGGTGACGCCCGGCGTGTCGGGCAGGGCGAGCGTGGCCACGCCCGACCCGGCCGCCGCGAGCAGCGCGTCGACGTGCCCGTGGTAGCAGCCGGCGAACTTCACCACGGTGGACCGCCCGGTGCACCCGCGGGCCAGCCGGATCGCCGACATCGTGGCCTCGGTGCCCGAGTTGACCAGCCGGACCTCCTCGGCGGCGGTCCGCGCGACCAGCTCCTCGGCCAGCTCGACCTCACCCGGGGTCGGGGTGCCGAAGCTGGTACCGCGCGTGGCCGCGGCAATCACCGCATCGACCACGGCCGGGTGCGCGTGCCCGTGGATCAGCGGTCCCCACGAGCACACCAGGTCCACGTAGCGCCGGCCGTCCGCGTCGGTCAGCCAGCAGCCCTCGCCCCGGACCATGAACCGGGGCGTACCCCCGACCGCGCGGAACGCGCGCACGGGAGAGTTCACCCCGCCCGGCACGACGGCCCGGGCGCGGTCGAAGAGAGCCTGCGAGCCGGGGGCGTCAGGCGGATACGCCACGACCGCAGTTTACTGTCGCCACCCGCACGCCCCGACGCCGCCCGTCACCAGGGCTGTCCGAGGCCACGTCGCGTCGAGGCCGGCCCACCCGTACCGTGCTCAGCCCGGTCGCCGCCGTCAGGCTACGCTGTCGCTGTGGAGCGTCCGGAGCTGACCATCTCGGTGCAGCACTCGCCATCCGAGGTGGTGGTGGGGCTGACCGGGGAGATCGACCTGTCCACCGCTCCGCGCCTTTCCATCACCGTCACCGAGCTGCTGGCCGAGCCGCCGTCGCGCGTCGTGCTCGACATGGCCGGGGTCACCTTCTGCGACTCGCAAGGCCTGGGCACGCTGGTGGTGCTGTCCCGCAAGGCCTCCCTCGCGCAGAGCTGCCTGGTGCTCACCAACGTCGGCGACTTCCTCCTGCGGGTGCTGGACATCACCGGCCTCCGCCCGGCGCTCATGATCACCTAGGGCCGGGCCTTCTCCAGTAACGCCAGGGCACGCTTGATGTCCGCGTCGGTACCGCCGCGCAGCAGCATGACCGCCTCGTCGACCGCGTTGACCAGGCCGCGTAGCTGCCGGGCGGCATCCGCGTGCGCTTCGAGCTGCCGGTTCTTCGTCCACAGCTCGACGAAGACCGACACCTTCGCCCGCAGTACCCACGGGTCGAGCGGTTTGGTCAGGTAGTCCACCGCCCCGACGGCGTACCCGCGCAGTGCGAGCTGGGCGTCCCGATCCGCGGCGGTGAGGAAGATGATCGGTACGTGGCGGGTGCGTTCCCGCTGCTTGATATGGCTGGCCGTCTCGAAGCCGTCCATCTCGGGCATCTGCGCGTCGAGGAGGATCACCGCGAAGTCGTCGATCAGCAACTGCTTGAGCGCCGCGGCGCCGCTCTCCACGGCGACCGGTTCGACCGGGAGGCCTTGCAGGATCGCCTCCAGCGCGATCAGGTTGTCCTTGCGGTCGTCGACGAGCAGCGCCTTCGCCTGGACAACCTCCGGCCCGGCCACCACAGCTGATCCCTCCATCCGGTCCGGCAGGCCACCGCCCGTGCTCAACTCGTCTCTCCCTGTACCCAGGAGGCCATCAGCTCAAGCAGATCGTCAAGATCGACGGGCTTGGTGATGTAGGCGCTCGCCCCGGCGGTGATCGCCGACTCCCGGTCCCCGGGCATCGCCTTGGCCGTGAGGAAGATGACCGGCAGGTCGGCGAACCGGCGGTTGCGGCGGATCGCCCGGGTCGTCTCGTACCCGTCCTGCTCCGGCATCATCGCGTCCATCAGGACGATGTCGACGTACGGGTGCTCGGTGAGCATGCGGATGCCGTCGGCGCCGGTGTCGGCGTAGAGCACCGTCATGCCGTGCAGCTCCAGCGCGCTGGTCAGGGCGAAGACGTTGCGCACGTCGTCGTCGACGATCAGCACGGTGAGGCCGTCGAGCTGGTGCGCCGACGGGGTGACGACGCGTTCCGGGGCGGTCGCCTGGCGCAGGATCGCCGGGGTACCCCGGGTGGTCGGCGGCGCCGGTATGAGCACCGGTACCGGGCTACCGGTGAACGCGTCGGGCAGCAGCACGTCGGGCAGGTACAGGGTGAAGCGGGAGCCGCGACCCGGGGACGAGGACACCGTGATCGCGCCGCCGAGCAGCCGGGCCAGGGACCGGCTGATCGACAGCCCCAGGCCGGTGCCGCCGTACCTGCGGCTGGTCGTACCGTCGGCCTGCTGGAACGCCTCGAAGATGAGCGCCAGCTTGTCGTCGGAGATGCCGATGCCGGTGTCGGTGACGGTGAACCCGACGACCGCGTTGGCGGCCCGCAGCGCCGGCACGTCGATGGCCAGGTCGTCCGGCGCGGGCGCCACGACCAGGGTCACCGAGCCGGTGTCGGTGAACTTGACGGCGTTGGCGAGCAGGTTGCGCAGGATCTGCTGGAGCTTCTGCGCGTCGGTGACGATCGCCGCGGGTACCCGCGGGGCCACGTCCACCCGGAACGCCAGCCCCTTCTCCTCCGCCTGCGGCGCGAACGCCTGCTCGACGTAGCCGCGCACGTCGGCGAGGTGTACCTCGGAGGGCTCCACGTCCATCCGGCCCGCCTCGATCTTGGACACGTCGAGGATGTCGTCGATCAGCGAGAGCAGGTCCGACCCGGCCGAGTGGATGGTCCGGGCGAACTCGATCTGCTTGGGGGTCAGGTTGTTCTCCGGGTTGTCGGCGAGCAGGCGGGCGAGCAGGAGCAGCGAGTTGAGCGGGGTACGCAGCTCGTGGCTCATGTTGGCCAGGAACTCGGACTTGTACTGGGAGGCCTGGGAAAGCTGCACCGCCTTCTCCTCCAGGCCCAGCCGGGCCAGCTCGATCTCCCGGTTCTTGGTCTCGATGTTCGCGTTCTGCTCGGACAGCAGGGTCGCCTTCTCCTCCAGCTCCGCGTTGGTGCGCTGCAGCTCGGCCGACTGCTCCTGCAGCTCGTGCGCCAGGCGCTGGGACTGGGCCAGCAGCTCCTCGGTGCGCCGGTTGGCCTGGATCGTGTTGAGCGCGATGCCGATCGTGGCCACCAGCCGCTCCAGGAACGCCAGGTGCAGCTCGGAGAACTCGCCGACCGAGGCGAACTCGATCACGCCGAGTACCTCGCCCTCGAACAGGATCGGCAGGACCACCAGGTCGGTCGGGGCGGTGTCGGCCAGCCCGGACCGGATGGTGATCCGCCGGTGGGGCGCGGCGTTGACCCGGATCGTGCGGCGCGACACGGCCGCCTGGCCGACCAGGCCCTCACCGGGGGCGAAGAGCACCTCATGGTCGGGCGCCAGGTACCCGTAGGACGCGGTCAGCCGTAACCGCAGCGCGCCGTCGCGGATACCGGCGAGGAAGAACGCGCCGAGCTGCGCGTTGACCAGCGGGGTGACCTCGTTCATGATCATCCGGCAGACCTCGCCGACGTCGCGCTGGCCCTGCAGCAGGCCGCCGATCCGGGCGAGGTTGGAGTCCAGCCAGCCCTGCTCAGCGTTCTTCTTCGTGGTCTCCCGCAGCGTCACGATCATCTGGTTGATGTTGTCCTTGAGCTCCAGTACCTCACCCTGGGCCGCGACGTTGATCCGCTGGGTCAGGTCGCCACGGGTCACCGCGGTGGAGACCTGCGCGATGGCGCGCAGCTGGGTGGTCAGTGTCGCGGCGAGCTGGTTGACGTTTTCGGTGAGGTCCTGCCAGGTCCCGGCGACGCCCTTGACCTGGGCCTGACCGCCCAGCTTCCCCTCGATGCCGACCTCTCGGCCGACCCGGGTCAGCTCGTCGGCGAAGGAGGAGAGCTGGTCGACCATGGTGTTGACGGTGCTCTTGAGCTCCAGGATCTCGCCCTGCGCGTCGACCGTGATCTTCTGGCTCAGGTCCCCCTTCGCGACCGCCGTGGTCACCTGCGCGATGTTGCGCACCTGGGCGGTCAGGTTGGACGCCATGGAGTTCACGTTGTCGGTCAGGTCCCGCCAGGTTCCGGAGACGCCCTTGACCTGCGCCTGACCGCCCAGCTTCCCCTCGGTACCCACCTCCCAGGCCACCCGCGTCACCTCGTCGGCGAACGACGAGAGCTGGTCCACCATCCGGTTCACGGTGTTCTTGAGCTCCAGGATCTCCCCGAGCGCGTCCACCGTGATCTTCTGCGACAGGTCGCCGTTGGCCACGGCCGTGGCCACCTGGGCGATGTTGCGCACCTGGGCGGTCAGGTTGGACGCCATGAAGTTCACGTTGTCGGTCAGGTCCCGCCAGGTACCGGCGACCCCGCGCACCTGCGCCTGACCGCCCAGCTTCCCCTCGGTACCCACCTCCCGGGCCACCCGCGTCACCTCGTCGGCGAACGACGAGAGCTGATCCACCATCGTGTTGACCGTGTTCTTCAGCTCCAGGATCTCGCCCCGGGCATCCACCATGATCTTCTGGCTCAGGTCACCCTTCGCCACCGCCGTCGCCACCTGGGCGATGTTGCGCACCTGGGCGGTCAGGTTGGACGCCATGAAGTTCACGTTGTCGGTCAGGTCCCGCCAGGTACCGGCGACCTCGCGCACCTGCGCCTGACCGCCCAGCTTCCCCTCGGTACCCACCTCCCGGGCCACCCGCGTCACCTCGTCGGCGAACGACGAGAGCTGATCCACCATCGTGTTGACCGTGTTCTTCAGCTCCTCGGTGAGGTCCCGCCAGGTACCGGCGACGCCGCGCACCTGCGCCTGACCGCCCAGCTTCCCCTCGGTGCCCACCTCGCGGGCCACCCGGGTCACCTCGTCGGCGAACGACGAGAGCTGGTCCACCATCGTGTTCACGGTGTCCTTGAGCTCCAGGATCTCGCCCAGCGCGGCCACCGTGATCTTCTGTGACAGGTCGCCGTTTGCCACGGCCGTGGCCACCTGCGCGATGTTGCGCACCTGGTTGGTCAGGTTGGACGCCATCGAGTTCACCGACTCGGTGAGGTCCTTCCAGGTACCCGCGACGCCCGGTACCTCCGCCTGGCCGCCGAGCTTGCCCTCGGTGCCCACCTCGCGGGCCACCCGGGTGACCTCCTCGGCGAAGAGGCGCAGCGTGTCGGTGAGCGAGTTGATCGTGTCGGCCAGCTCGGCGACCTCGCCCTTCGCGGATACCGTGATCTTGCGGGACAGGTCGCCGCGCGCCACCGCCGTGGACACCTCGGCGATCGAGCGCACCTGGTTGGTGAGGTTGGCCGCCATCAGGTTCACGTTGTCGGTCAGGTCCCGCCAGGTGCCGGACACGCCGCGTACGTCGGCCTGGCCGCCGAGCTTGCCCTCGGTGCCCACCTCCCGGGCCACCCGGGTCACCTCGGCCGCGAACGAGGAGAGCTGGTCGACCATCGTGTTGACCGCCCGCCCGATGCGCAGGAACTCGCCGCGCAGCGGCCGGCCGTCGATCTCGTTGGCCATCTTCTGCGACAGGTCGCCCTCGGCCACCGCCACGATCACCCGGGCGATCTCCGTGGTGGGGCGGCCGAGGTCGTCGATCAGGCCGTTGACCGCGCGCACCCCGGTCGCCCAGTCGCCCTCGAACATCTCCTCGTCGACCCGTTCGGTCATCCGGCCCTCCCGGCCGACGACCCGGCTGATCCGCCGCAGTTCCCGGTTGCGCCGCTCCTGGAGCTCGGCCACGTCGTTGAACCGGTCGACCACCTCACCGGCCAGACCGGTCCGGCGGGGCAGCCGTACCTTGAAGTCGCCTTGGCGGACCCGAAGCAGCGCCTCGGCCAGCTCGGCGAGCACCGCGCCGTCGGCCGTCCTGTCGGGTGCACGCTCGACCGTAGTCATGTCACTCCTTGGTCGTCCTGGGGTGCGGACCTGGTCAATCATCACCCGAGCGGGTCGGGCCGCGCGAGCCGACCGGTTGGCTTCATAGCGTGCTTCGGTGGACACTGCTTTCGTGTCAGCCACTGTGGTTCGCCGGGTCCGCCTGCCGGCAGACCGCCGCACACCGGGGGCGGCGCGGGAGCTCGTGCGGGCCGCGTTGACCGAGGTGGAGCTGACCGAGGTGATGGACGAGGCGCTGCTGCTCACCACCGAGCTGGCCACCAACGGGGTGATCCACGCGGCCACCGAGATCGACCTGGAGGTGGTCGCCGACCGGGACGAGCTGACCGTGACGGTGACCGATTTCGCCGAGAGCCTGCCCACCCGGACGACCCCGAACGGGGTGGAGCTGGCCGAGGGCGGCCGCGGCATGCTGCTCGTCGACCATTTCGCGACGAGCTGGGGCACCATGCAACACGGCGCGGGAAAGGGGGTGTGGTTCCGGTTGACCCGGGGGAAGCGGCCGAGCACGGCACCCAGCGGCGCGGTGCCCCCGTTCGGCGCGCCCAGTGCCGCCGCGCTCGCCGCGCTGGCCCACAGCGAGCTGCCGGTGTCCGACCCCGCCGCGATCGGGCCGCTGTCGGGCCGGCTGCTCGCCAAGCTGTGCGGGGCCACCGGCGCGACCGGCGGGGTGGTCCGGCTCGACCAGGCCGACGGGCGCGGGTCGCAGCCGATCGCCGAGTACGGCTCGCCCGACGCGGCCGGCCCGGGCGAGGTGACGGTGTCCCTACCGGTGTCGTGGCCCTGGCAGGGCGGGCTGACCCTGCGCGTCTCCGCGACGCCCAGCCCGTACGCCCGCCCGCTGGCCGAGCTGACGGCCGAGCGGCTCGGGCTCGCCCTGGAGAACGAGCGGCTGCGCCGCACCGACCTGCGCCGCCAGGCCTGGCTCACCTTCCTCGCCGAGGTCAGCGAGCTGCTGGCGCACTCGCTCGACATCGAGCTGACCATGGCCCTGATCCCCCGGCTGGTGGTACCGCGGTTGGGTCGCTGGTGCGCGATCTACAGCGCCGACGAGTGGGGCGACCCGCGGTTCGCCGCCGCGGCGCACGTCGACGAGGACCTCGTCGGCCCCCTGGTCGAGCAGCTCGGCGAGGGTGGCCGCAGCGGGGCGATGAACCGGCTGCGCGAGGCCGTCCGCACCGGAACGCACACGCCGCTGCCGGCCCCGGTCGACGGCACGGCAGTCCCCCTCATCGCACGCGGCCAGCGGCTCGGGCTGCTGGCGATCGGCCGCCACGCCGAGCACCGGCCCGATCCGGAGGAGTTCGCGATCGTCGACGACGTGGCCCGCCGGGCCGCGCTCGCCATCGACAACGCCCGCATCCACGCCGAGCGCCACCGGATCGCGCAGACCCTGCAGCAGTCGCTGCTCCCCCCGGCGCTGCCGACGGTCGACGGGATCGGGTTCGGCGCCGAGTATGTGCCGACCCAGCGCGACGCCGACGTCGGCGGGGACTTCTACGACCTGGTACCCATGCCGGCCGGCCGCTGGCTCGTGGTCATCGGCGACGTGTCGGGCAAGGGCGTCCAGGCGGCCACCGTCACCGGCCTGGTCCGCGACGTGATCCGGGTACTGGTCCGCGACGGGCGGCCGGTGCCCGACATCATGGCCCGGATCAACGAGACGCTGGTCGAACGCGGCGGCGGCCGGTACTGCACGCTCGCCATGGCCGCGCTGGCCCGGGACGGGCAGGGTCAGCTCGACGTGACGCTGCACCTGGCCGGGCACGACCGCCCGGTGTTCGTCGGCGCCGACGGCAAGGCCGCCTACGTCGGCACCCCGGGCACCGCCCTGGGCCTGCTGCCGCAGGTCAAGTCCCCGAGCCTCGCGCTGTCGCTGGCCCCGGGCGACACGCTGATCTTCTACACCGACGGGATCACCGAGCGGCGGCGCGGCAGCGAGCTGTTCGGCATCGAGCGGCTGCGCGCGGCCGCCGGTACCCTCGCCGGGTTGAGCGCGGCCGCGATCGCCGCGCAGTTGCGGGCGACGGCCCTGACCTTCTCCTCCGAGCCCCCTCGGGACGACATCGCGATCCTGGCCCTGCGGAACGACGCCTAGCGGTGCGGCAGCGTGCTGAGAAACCGGTCTACCTCCCGTCGGAACGCCGTCGGCTGCTCGACCCCGGGATAGTGTCCGCGGCCGGGGAACGTCGGCATTGCTCGACGGTACTCAGGCGTTAGGGTCTGCGGGGTGACCAACTCTCCCCCGAGCGCGAAGCGGGTGCCGCACGAGCGGACCTTCCACGGCGATACGGTGACTGACGAGTACGCCTGGCTCGCCGACAAGAACAACCCCGATACGGTGGCCTACCTCAAGGCGGAGAACGGATACACCGAGGCGGCCGTCGGGCACCTGGCCGGGCTCCGGGAGACGCTGTTCACCGAGATCAAGAACCGGACCCAGGAGACCGACCTGTCGGTACCGGTCCACAAGGGCGGGTACTGGTACTACACGCGGATGGTGGAGGGGCAGCAGTACCCGATCCACTGCCGGGTCGCGGTACGCCCCGACGAGGTGGACCCACCGTCCACGGTGGACGGACAGCCGCTGCCCGACGAGGAGATCCTGCTCGACGGCAACGTGCTGGCGCAGGGGCACGACTTCTTCGCCCTGGGTACCTTCGACGTCTCGCCGGACGGCCGCTGGCTGGCCTACTCGGTCGACTTCGCCGGGGACGAGCGGTTCACCCTGCACGTCAAGGACCTGTCCACCGGCGAGGTGCTGCCCGACCAGATCACCAACACGCACTACGGCTCGGCCTGGTCCCTCGACGCGTCGACGCTGTTCTACCTCACCGTCGACGACGCGTGGCGCCCGTACCGGGTGTGGCGGCACATCGTGGGTACCCCCGTGGCGACCGACGCGATCGTCTACGAGGAGCCGGACGAACGGTTCTGGGTCGGCGTCGACCTGAGCCGTTCCGAGCGGTTCATCTTCATCGACGTGCACAGCAAGGTCACCTCGGAGGTGCGGTACCTGCCCGCCGACCGGCCGCTGGACGAGCCGGTCGTGGTGGCGCCGCGCCGGCAGGGCATGGAGTACTCCGTCGAGCACCACGGGCACCGGTTCCTGATCCTGCACAACGACGGGGCCAAGGACTTCGCGCTCGCCTACACCTCGTGCGACACCCCAGGCGACTGGACGCCGCTGATCCCGCACCGACCCGGTACCCGGCTGCTGGCGGTGGACGCGTTCAGCCGGTACCTGGTGGTGTCGCTGCGCCGCGACGGGTTGACCGGCCTGCGGGTGATCCCGCTGTCCGGTGGGGCGGAGTACGACATCGAGTTCCCGGAGCCGATCCACGCGGTCGGGCCGGACGCCAACCCGGAGTACCAGACCGACCGGTTCCGGCTGCACTACGTCTCGCTCGTGACCCCGGACTCGGTCTACGACTGCGACCTCGCCACCGGCGCGCTGACCCTGCGCAAGCGCCGGCCCGTGCTCGGCGGTTACGACCCCGGCGCCTACGAGCAGCACCGGGAGTGGGCGCTGTCCGACGACGGTACCCGGGTGCCGATCTCGCTGGTCTGCCGGCGCGGCACCCCCCGCGACGGCACCGCCCCGGTACTGCTGTACGGGTACGGCTCGTACGAGATCTCGTGCGACCCGTGGTTCTCCATCCCGCGGCTGTCCCTTGTGGACAGAGGCGTGGTGTTCGCGGTGGCCCACGTGCGCGGCGGCGGTGAACTGGGCCGGGCCTGGTACGAGCACGGCAAGCTGCTGGCCAAGAAGAACACCTTCATCGACTTCGTGGCCTGCGCCCGGCATCTGGTCAAGGAGGGCTGGACCACGCCGGAACGGATGATCGCCCGGGGCGGCTCGGCCGGCGGGCTGCTCGTCGGCGCCGTCGCCAACCTCGCGCCCGACGCATTCGGCGGGTTCGTCGCCGAGGTGCCGTTCGTCGACGCGCTCACCACGATCCTCGACCCGTCGATGCCGCTGACCGTCACCGAGTGGGAGGAGTGGGGCAACCCGCTGGCCGACCCCGAGGTGTATGCCTACATGAAGTCGTACTCGCCCTACGAGAACGTCGCGGCCGGGCCGTACCCGCCGATCCTCGCGGTGACCAGCCTCAACGACACCCGCGTGCGGTACCACGAACCCGCCAAGTGGGTCGCCCGCATGCGCGCGGTCTCGCCGTCGACCCGGGTGCTGCTCAAGACGGAGATGGAGGCGGGGCACGGCGGGCCGTCGGGGCGCTACGACGTCTGGCGCGAGGAGGCGTTCGTCCTGGCCTGGATCCTGGACCGCTTCGGCCTGGCTTGAGTCCTCGGTTGCGCTTGAGGCTGCGGGCGGCATCCCCACCGAATCCCGTCAGGCTTGATGTCTTCGGTGGGCACGCCGCCGCTCGGCCTTTCCCGGGTCGCCCGACACACCTCGCCCCTACGTAACTTGACGCTTACGTAACTGGCGGGTTTCATGACGGTGTGGAGGCACGGGCGTTCGAGGCGTTGGCGGATCCGACGCGGCGACGCATCGTGGAGTTGCTCGCCGGCGGGGAGCTGACGGCCGGCGAGATCGCGGACGAGTTCCCGGTGTCGCGGCCGGCCGTGTCGCGGCATCTGCGGGTGCTGCGGGAGACCGGGCTGGTGCGCTACCGCGAGGAGGCGCAGCGCCGCGTGTACGCGCTGCAGCCGGAGCCGCTGGCGGCGCTGGACGCGTGGCTGGCCCGGTACCGGCCCTTCTGGCAGAACCGGCTCGACGCCCTCGGCACCGAGCTGGCGCGCGGCCGGCGCGAGTTTGCCGCACCACCGCAGGGGTAGCCGAACTTCAGGACAGACGTGAAGGATTGGGTGAGCCGCCGTGGCAATCGCAACCATCAACCCAGCGACCGGCGAGGTACTGAAGACCTTCGACGCAATGACCGCCGAACAGGTGGACGCCGCGCTGGCGCGGGCGGACGCGGCGTTCCGGGAGCTGCGCGGCACGTCGTTCGGCCAGCGGGCCGGGTGGGCCCGGGCGGCGGCCGACATCCTCGACGCCGAGCGCGACGACATCGCCTCGACGATGACCACCGAGATGGGCAAGACGCTCGCGGCGGCCAAGGCGGAGGTCACCAAGTGCGCCACGAACCTGCGGTACTACGCCGAGCGCGCGGAGGGGTTCCTGGCCGACGAGCCGGGCGACCCGACGGCGGTCAAGGCGCGCCGCGCGTTCACGCGGTACCAGCCGCTCGGGCCGGTACTGGCGATCATGCCGTGGAACTTCCCGCTGTGGCAGGTGGTCCGGTTCGCCGCGCCCGGCCTGATGGCCGGCAACGTGGGCCTGCTCAAGCACGCGTCCAACGTGCCGCAGACCGCGCTGTACCTCGGTGAGCTGTTCCGCCGGGCGGGCTTCCCGGAGGGCGCGTTCCAGGCACTGCTGATCGGCACGGACCGGGTCGAGGCGGTGCTGACCGATCCGCGGGTGCGGGCCGCGACCCTGACCGGCAGCGACGCGGCCGGCCGGGAGGTCGCCACCATCGCCGGCCGGGTGCTCAAGAAGACGGTACTGGAGCTGGGCGGCAGCGACCCGTACGTGGTCATGCCGTCGGCCGACCTCGACCGTGCGGCCGAGGTCGGGGTCACCGCGCGCTGCCAGAACAACGGCCAGTCCTGCATCGCGGCCAAGCGGTTCATCGTGCACACCGACGTGTACGACGCGTTCGCCGGCCGGTTCGTCGAGACGATGGCCGGCCTGGTCGTGGGCGATCCGACGGACGACGGTACCGACGTCGGCCCGCTCGCCACCTCCGCCGGCCGGGACGGGGTCGCGGCCCAGGTGGACGACGCCGCCGGGAAGGGCGCCACGGTGCTGTGCGGCGGCGCCGTGCCGGACCGCCCCGGCTGGTACTACCCGCCGACCGTGGTGACCGACCTGAACCCGGCGATGCGGATGTGGCACGAGGAGGTCTTCGGCCCGGTCGCCGCGCTGTACCGGGTGGCCTCGTACGAGGAGGCGGTGGCCGTGGCCAACGACACGCCCTTCGGGCTGGGGTCCAACGTGTGGACCAACGATCCCGAGGAGCAGGAACGCTTCGCCACCGACCTCGACGCCGGCCTGGTCTTCGTCAACGGGATGGTCACCTCCTACCCCGAGCTGCCCTTCGGTGGCGTGAAGGACTCGGGGTACGGCCGGGAGCTGTCCGCGCACGGCATCCGCGAGTTCTGCAACATCAAGACCGTGTGGATCGATACTCCTGGAGGGTGATCCCGTCGGACTTCTGGAACTGCTTGGCGAGCATGTTCCGGACCGGCCAGGCGGTCATCATCCGCATCGAGAGGTTTTGCATCGAGATCATGAACCGCGATCGCGGAGCGAACCCGTTGCCGCCACCCGGGGGCAGCTTCTGGCACGCCGTCACGGAGGCGCGCATCTCCTCCTGGTAGCGCGCGCGGGCCTCTAGGTGGCTGGTGTCTTTCGTGAGCGCTGGTGCTGGTGATCTTGCACTCAGGGATCGAGAATTACATCGTTGTAGTTCTTGGTCCAGGGGTGCTGGGTGACGCTGGGACAGGCCGATCGTCAGGGTGACCTGCTCG
>WNFV01000100.1_pt1 | contig 103009 bp, 98 predicted proteins | sample 5400101 | NCBI WGS metagenome assembly WNFV01 (sample SAMN13153361, study PRJNA577476) | soil metagenome | isolation source: 115 cm soil or saprolite under grassland replicate 1 | place: USA:California | collected 2016-06-15
AGTCATGCCGTCCCGACCGGCGAATGTCAGTCTGATCCACCGTCGCTGCCAAGGACCATCCGCTGCTCCAGGCCGAGAGCAAACCCACCAACCCGAGCCGGACCCCTTGACCCTTTGCTCCATGTCAGTGATGTAACCGCCCGGCCCGGCTGACCGGGGTCTGGCGGGCAAACTGAGGCGGCGATGCTCGTTTCTTCGTCCGCTTTTGCCGATACAACTTCGATATGTACGACGCGCTGACGTCCCGGTACACGTTCTCGTGTCCTCGGAGAGGCGAGAGCCGCGTGTCCCTCTCCGCCTTCCGGACGCTGGAGCCCCTGGCCGGAACCGCGCATCCAGTCGTCTTTCAGGTGCGCTTCGCATGCCCGTGCGGCGACGAGCACGACGGGCTCGTCAGCCATGACGAGCTCGACTGGGCGCCGCTCGGGCTCGAGGGCGGCGTCTTCCTGAACCTCATGACGTCGCGCGTCGAGCCGGTCTCGGCCGAGCTCGGCGAGCTCGCTGCGGCACGGATCAGAGCGGGGGAGTGGCCCTGGAGCTTCTTCTGCTATCCGGAGGAGCGCCCGCGGCCGGTGTTCCCGTCGGCGTTCTTCCTGCTGGCTCCCGGCGACGGCGCGCTCGGACTGGCCGTGCGCTGCCCGTCCTGCCGGCGCACGTCCGTGAACATCGTCTCGCACGAGCACGTCGACGTCCCGTTCCACAACGACCGCGAGGTGGGGGTGGTGGGGCACGTCTTCCCGGATGACCTTCACGCGGCGCTGGCGGAGTTTCGGGCCGAGCTCTGGTCGACCGGGTTCGACGCCCGCCGGCTCGAGCTCGGCTAGCCCGTCCTGGCCGCACCCGCCGGGGCAGCTTTCTCGTTTCCCTTCCAGACGCGTCAACGCGGAAAGGTGATTGGGATGCGCAAATATGGGCTCTATGACACAACGCGCGGTCTCACGATCGCGCTCGCGGCCGCCCTCGCAGGGTTGTTGCTCTATCTCGCCACGCAGGTCGGCATGCAGTCCACGGCCCGTTTCTGGGAATCGCTCGGAATCGTCGCCGCCGCAGGGCTCGCATTGGCGCTCGCGCCGGTGCTCGGCGGCTGGACGACGGGGCTCCGCCTGCGGTTCTCGCCCGCGACGTTCGTGCTCGGGTTCTTGCCGGTGCTCGTCTGCGTCGGCTGGACCTTGATGGCAACGCAGCCGGGCAACGGCTGGCACGAGGGGACGATCGTCTCGTGGAGTCACAACGTCGGTCTGATGGGACTCGTTCAAGCCCTCGGCCTCTGGCACGGCGCGCTCGCGTTCGGATTCGGCATCGTGCTCGGCACGACGCTCGACGCGGTTCCGGCGCCCGTGGCGGTCGAGGAGGTCAGGCCCGCGGTCGAGCGCAGACGGGACAGGGCGACGGTCGTCGAGCGCGAACCGGTGGCAGACACGGTCGCCGACGAGCCGCTGACCGCGGAGCGTGAGGCCGCACAGCACGCCGAGCCACACACCGTGACGGTCGGTCCGCGCACCGAGCGGACGACCGAAACGGACGAATGACGAGCCGGTGGGGTGAGGGGTCGCGGTCGCCGCGACCCTAACCCCTTGGCCCAGGGATCATGCGGCTCGGTCGGCGTTCCCGATAGTCAAAGCGGGATGAATGCCGTTCAGCAGGATCGGGGCCTCGCCCTTATCGCCGCGCATTGCGCAGCCCTCGACCCGGGGGTTTCGACCGCCCGCGAGCGGCTCGACAACGCGGTGGGCGAGGAGCTCGCGCACAAGCTGCTCTTCGCCCTGACGGGCGGTGGGCAGACCCGGGAGCGTGCCGACGCCTTTTTAGACGCCGCGCGCGTCTTCGCCGCGTAGGCGGATGAAGAGCCAGATCGCGGCGAAGGACACGAGCGCGATCACGATCGCGAACGCGGCCGACGCGCCGATCGCCAAGAGCCCGAAATAGATGTAGACGGTCAGCAGGAGCGACCAGACGAACGCCATGACGCCGGGGTCGATGCTCGGCAGGTGGAAGTGCATCGGCGCGATCCTACCGGCACCGCCAGCGGGACAAAAAAGGGACCGGCGCCCGAAGGCGCCGGTCCAAAAGATTCGCCGAGCCGCTCGCGATTCCGTCCACAACACCGCTTGACTTTCCGATCTTGGCCCTTGCGGACCTCTTCGTACGGCCCTTCGGTGCTGCTTCGACCTACTCTCGCTGCGCGCTCGGCGCAATTGCCAATCTAGGGGGTCTCCAAGGGCGGTGCAAGGCCCCACGACACGAAAAATCCGCACTTTGCGGATTTTGAATAGTCAACATTTCCACAGTGCTTTGTGCAACCTGTGGATAACGGGCGTTTTCGGGCCAACTTGACATAACGCCTGTTCCCGTGCACGCGGCAGGGCCGCCGCCCAGGGCCGTGAAGCAACCGTGCTTTAGCCTGGTTGCATTGGCACTTTCGACGACGCCAGGCAAGCGGACCACTTGATTTCGGGAGGCCCGGCGTGTTTGGGTTGTATGAAGGCGCGGGACACTAGGCCAGGGGCAACGCCGAACTAGATAAGGGGACCGAATTGACGGTCGAGATCGAGACCATCCTCGTCAACGAGGAGCTGGCAGCGCTGCTCGAGACGGCAGAAGCGAGCGGACAGCTTCGGCGCCTCGAGCTCGCGGAGCTGCTCGAGCCGATGGAGCTCGACCCGCTCGAGCTCGAGGCCGTCTATACCGAGCTCGATCGGAGGGCGATCGAGCTCGTCGAGGAGCCCGAGAAGGAGGAGGCCCCCCCGCCCCAGCCGGCCGCTGTCCAGCCCGTCGAGACGACGACCGACGCGCTCCAGCTCTTCCTGCGCGAGGCCGGCAAGCATGCGCTGCTGACCGCAGCGCAGGAGGTCGAGCTCGCGAAGAAGATCGAACGCGGCGACATGCTCGCGAAGCAGCGGATGATCCAGTCGAACCTCCGCCTCGTCGTCTCGATCGCGAAGAACTACCGCAACCAGGGCCTGCCGTTCCTCGACCTGATCCAGGAGGGGACGCTCGGCCTGATCCGCGCGGTCGAGAAGTTCGACTGGCGCCGCGGCTACAAGTTCTCGACGTACGCGACCTGGTGGATCCGCCAGGCGGTCGCACGCGCGCTCGCCGACAAGGCGCGCACGATCCGGATGCCGGTGCACATCGTCGAGCGCATGCAGAAGATGAACCGCGCCGAACGCACGCTCTGGATGGAGCTCGGCCGCGAGCCCACCCTCGAGGAGATCGCCGAGGAGGCGTCGCTGCCGATCGAGCAGGCGCGCGAGGTGAAGGCCGCCGCACGCGCATCCGCGAGCCTCGACCAGCCGGTCGGCGAGCAGGAGGATGCGGTCTTCGGCGACTTCGTCGCCGGCGACGATCCGCTGCCCGAAGAGCGCGTGGAGGTCTCGTTGCGAAGCCAGGCGCTCGCCGTCGCGCTGCAGGCCCTGCCGGACCGCGAGCGGATGGTGCTCGTGCTCCGCTACGGACTCGTCGACGAGGAGCCCAAGACGCTCGAGGAGATCGGCAAGCGCCTGGGGCTCACCCGTGAGCGCGTCCGCCAGATCGAGCTCGAGTCGCTGCGGCGCCTCGCCGGCCTCCGCGAGATGCAGATGGTGGCCGCGCTCTAGAAGCAGTTACTCGACGCGGAGGTAGTGCTCGAGGTCCGGCGCGGCGATGCGCAGCTCGCGCAGCGCGCGCGACTCGAGCTGGCGCACGCGCTCGCGGGTGATGCCGAGGCCGGCACCGACTTCTTCGAGCGTCTGCGGAGACTCGCCGTCGAGGCCGAAACGCAGCGCCAGGACGCGGCGCATGCGCGGGTTCAGATGGGACAGAGCGTTCGCGAGCTCCCGTGCGCGCAGCCGCGTTGCCGTCGTCTCGTCAGGCGTTTTCGAGTTGACGTCTTCGATGAGGTCGCCGTACAGCGACTCGCCGTCGCCGACCGGCGTCTCGAGCGACACGGGTACCTCGACGAGGTCGAGTAGGTCGCACACGCGCTTCTCCTCGAGCCCGGTCTCCTTCGCCAGCTCCGCCACCGTCGGGTCGCGATTCAGCTTCTGTGCAAGCTGGCGGCGTGACCGCAACAGCCGTCGCACCTGTTCCGCGACGTGCACGGGCAGACGGATCGTCCTGCCCTGGTCGGCGAGCGCGCGCGTCACGGACTGGCGGATCCACCACGTGGCGTAGGTCGAAAGCTTGTAGCCCATCTTGTAGTCGAACTTCTCGACGGCACGGATCAAGCCGAGGTTGCCCTCCTGGATCAGGTCGAGCAACGGGACGCCCGCCTTCGTGTAGTTGCGCGTAATCGACATCACGAGCCGAAGGTTCGCCTCGATCAGCCGCTTCTTCGCCTCCTCGTCCCCGGCGTCCTTGCGGCGCGCGAGGTCGCGCTCCTCCTCGCGGGTCAGGAGCGGTCCGCCGCCGATCGAGCGCACGTAGAGCTTGAGCGGATCCTGCGCGGCGACGGCGCCCTCGAGAGCCTCGAGCTCCGCCGCCTCCGGCGCGTCCTCGACAGCCTCGTCGTCGGCGTCCGCGACCGGTTCGTCGGCCACGTCGACGTCTACCGCCTCGGGATCGTCCAGCGCCTGCACGAGCTCCAGGCGGGGTTCGACGACCTCGGGGGCGGCGAATGTATCGGGGAGCGGCCGCTGCTCCATCCCCTTTCCTATCGGCCTGCGCCGCGTCGGGCTTGATACCTACAAGGGGAGGCTTCGGCACCGCCGAATGGATCGCTAACCTGGGCTCAAGCTTCTCGTCGGAATGACGAGGACCACTCCGAGGAGCTCTTTTCAGATATGTGTGGGATAGCGGGATACAGCCTTTCGTCGCGCAGCGCCGTCGACCGGACGCTCGCGGCGCAGAGCCTCCTGGCCGGGATCGCCGAGCGGGGCGCCGATGCGGTCGGCTACGCCTACCGCGGCCCCGAGAGCCCGTATCCGGTCGTGACGAAGCAGCGGACGCCCGCGAGCAAGCTGCTCGAGCGGATCGCCGTGCCGCAGACGGCGACCGAGGTGCTCGTCCACGTTCGCGACTACACGAAGGGGCACCCCTCGATCTCCGCCAACAACCACCCGGTCCGCCACGGGCCGGTCGTCGGGATCCACAACGGGATCATCCTGAACGACGACGAGCTGCTCGCGCCCCACAGCTGTGCGCGCTCCGAGGCGCGGATGACGGTGGACTCGGAGGCGATCTTCGCGCTCGCTGCCCATTCGCAGAACGAGGCCCGCGTCCTCGAGGATCTCGACGGTTCGTTCGCAACAGCCTGGCTCGACGAGCGCGTCCCCGACACGCTCTTCGTCGCCCGCGGCGCCGGCCGTCCCCTGTGGATCGGGGCCGGCAAGCATGAGCTCTTCTTCGCCTCGACGCACGACGCGCTCGAGGTCGTCGAGCACTACACCCGGCTGAAGCTCCGTAAGCGTGAGCTCAAGATGGGTACGTTCCTCGCCCTGCGGGCCTCGCGCATCGTCCGCGACGAGTGCTTCCGGCCTGACCTCGGCTACCGCGACCCGGTCGCGCTGCCGGCGATCCGGGCCCCGCAGGAGGGCGTCTCCTGTCTCGAGCGCCTCGCCGCGCTAGCGGCTTTCTAACGCTTCTTCAGCAGCCGCCCGTCGGTCGAGACCCGAACGCCCTGCTCGTCGAGGCGCTCGCGGACGAGGAACTGGAAGGTCGACCACGCGCCGCGGCGCGCGTCGAGCATCCGGTAGACCTGCCACTCGGTCAGGAGCGAATCGTCCTCCCTACGCGCCTCGGCCCAGTCGGCGAACTTCGGCAGCCGCCCGAGCCGCCGAGCGAGCGCGGTTCCCTGTTCGACGGCGCGCTCGAGCCGCTCCTCCCCCACCGGAACGTCGAAGCCCGCCTCTCGCAGCGCGTTCGTCAAGGAGCCGAACGTATGCCAGTACAGCGACTTGGACGGCAGCCGCCCCTTGTGCTCGTCGATGTCTCGCGCCGTCGGAGGGCGGCCGAGCTCCTCCCCAAGCTCGCGAAGCAGCCCGAGCAGCTCGTCGCGGGTCGCGAAGCGGCGGGGCACGAGTCCCGCGGCGCGCTTTGCCGCATTCCAAGACCCGTAGTGCTCGATCACCGTTTGGGGATGAACCGTCGTCTCCGGGTCGGCCGCGAACTCGCGCATCGTCGGTGAGCGGCCGAGTCGCGCCGCGGACGCGCGCAGCTCGGCGAGGATCTGCTCGTCCGAGTAACGCTTGCGGATTCCCGCCTGGAACTCTGCGAGCCTGGCCTGGTCGATGTCGGCCACCGCCCGGAAGCGGCGCTTCTGCGGCATGTCAACAATGGTAGAGCAGGTTATGAAAAGCGCAAATGAACACGCGCGCCGGGGCGAGTGCGCGGAGCGGGCTAGGAGGCTTTGACGAGTTCGGGCAGTTGCGGCGCCCCGACCGCCGGGAAGGCCTCGACGACGGAGTCGAGCGGAAGGATGCGCTCGAGCGCCGCGACGCAGCGCGGGCAGAACTGGGAGCTCGACTTCGCCTTCACCTCGCTGAGGGCCTCGTTGACCGGGCGCGCCGCGCGATAGATCCGCGTGGTCAGCATCGAGTCGAGGGCGTCCGCGACGTGGATGATCCGGGCGCCGAGCGGGATCTCCTCACCGGCGATCCGGTCGGGATAGCCCGTTCCGTCGAAGCGCTCATGGTGATGGCGGATCGACGGCACAGCGTCCTGGAGGAAGCCGAGGCGGTCGATGATCCGCGCGCCCTCCTCGGCATGGCGCTGCATGAGCGCCCATTCCTCCCCCGTGAGGCTGGCCGGCTTCAGGAGGATCGCATCTGGGATCGCGAGCTTGCCGATGTCGTGGAACAGCGCCGCATGCCCGAGCAGGTCGAGCTCGGCTTGTGAGAGGCCGAGCTCGCGGCCGATCGCGAGCGAGAGCTGCTGCACGCGGCGTGAGTGGCCGGCGGTGTACGAGTCGCGCGCGTCGACCGTTGCCGACAGCGACTCCATCGCCGCGGTCGAGCGTTCGCGGAGCGCCTTGTTCGCCTGCTCGAGCGATACGTTCTGCGACTGGATCGTCTCCGCCGCCTCGCGCAGCTTCTGCGCCGACTTCTGCGTGTGCTTGAGGTAGGCCTCCTGCGTCTTGCGCATCAGGAGCAGCGGCACCGCGAACACCGCGAGCCCGTACAGGCCGACCGCGTCGTAGCCGATGCCCATCACGGCGCCGATGAAGCCGTACACGACATAGTGCGGTAGCAGCCAGGCGAACCGCTCGTGGAACACCGCCCACGGGCTCTCGTGACCCTCCACGCCGGACGCGAAGCTCAGAAGGCCCATGTTGACGAGGAAATAGACCGCGCCCGCCAACAGGCCGAACGTCGCGATCACGAGCCGGCCGGCGTTGCCCGTCCCCGACCAGATCGTGAAGACCGACGCCGCGGCGAGCGACGACAGTGCCATGGTGCCGATGTTGTAGACGACGGTGTGCAGCGAATTTCGGCGCGCACTCCAATCGACGACGGCGATCGTCAGGGCGAGCGGCAGCGCGGCGCGGTAGTCGAAGAGTGCGGCGCCCGCGAGCGAGCCGACGACGCTCACCGACAGCGAGCCCTCCACCTCCGCGAGCTCGAACGAGAGCGCCTGCCCGGCGCCGACGAGTGCGAGCACGGCGAGGAGACCCACGTAGTCGGTGCTCTGGCCCCAGATCAGGCCTGCGAGGCCCGCACCGATGCCGATGACGCTCACCGACGCGACGACGAACGCGAGCCGCGTCGAGAGCTGGAAGAACGTCGGCCCGTGGAGAGTGCGCGGCTTGGGCGTCCGCCGTTCCTCCGCCTGCTCGATCGGCTCGGCCGCCGGCAGCGGCATCACGTGCTCGCCGTCCTCGACGACCGCCCGCAGCTTGGCGCCGCGCTCGGCAGCCATCAACAGCGGCTCCGTGCTCGCGGTGAGCACGCGGTTGCGTCCCTGGAGCTTGGCGCGGTAGACGGCGAGGTCTGCCTGGTGGATGAGCTCGTTCGCGTCGAGGCCGTCCTTCGGGAATCCCGCGACGCCGAGGGACACCGTCGCGCGGATCGGCTCAGCCGCGGTCTCGACCTCGAACTCGCGCTCTGCCACCGCGCGCCGGATCCGCTCTGCGATCTCGAGCGCCTGCTCGGGCGGTGTCTCCGGTAGGAGGATCGAGAACTCCTCGCCGCCGAACCTGGCGGGCACGTCGTAGTGCCGCAGCTCCATCCGAAAGATCTCGGCGATGCCCTTCAGCACCGCGTCGCCCGCGAGATGCCCGTAGCTGTTGTTGATGTCTCGCAGCAGGTCGAGGTCGGCCATGATCACCGACATCGGGCGGTCGAACCGAGCGGCGCGCGCGAGCTCGGCGGCAAGGGTCGTCGCGAAGTAGCGCGCGTTGTAGAGGCCCGTCTTGGCATCGACCCGCGCCTCCGCCTGGAGCTGCGGGACGCTGAGCGAGCGGTGGACGACGACGAGCGGCGCGAGCGCCGCGAAGATGAGCCACGGATTCCAGTTCCAGAATGCCGCGAGCGAGACGCCGAGAATCGTCAACACGATGTCGACCGAGATGGTCTCGGCTCCGAACAAGCCCGACTCCCAGAAGCCGTGGCCGCGGCCGAGCTTGAGGATGACCGCAACGAGCACGTGGTTCACGGCGACGAAGACGACACTGGCTGCAAGGCCGGCCACGGCGAAGCGCGCGTCATTGCTGCTGATGAGATTGCCGGCGTGGTCCTCGACGAGGTTCGCCACCCCCCACGCCGCGAGGGCATTGAGCGTGTAGTTCGAGATGTTGAAGCCCTGGATCGGCCAGGGGTAGCGCTCCTTCAGCCACTCCGGAACCGTCTGGACGAGCGGGATGAGGACGATCAGCTCGGGCGGGAGCAGCAGCGCGGCGGCAACGAGGAATACGACGGAGGTGTGGTACATCGCGTTGCGGGGCGACTTCACCGGGAATGTGTGCGCGATCGTCGCCGCAGCTGCGAGAACGGCGAACGTCACCCAGCCGTGCCGGATGTTCGGCGCGTCGAGATAGAACTTGCCCGCCGCCGCCACCGTCACGAGCGCGAGGAATGCCAGGTAGATCCGCGCGCCGCGGGGGAGGCCCCCGCCGCGAACCGGTCCCTCGCCGGGCGCGGGCCCGAGGTGCAGGGCCTCGGCGCCGGCGAGCGTCTCGGGCACGGCGCTCAATTGGTCGACCTCGGTAGAAAGATGTCGGGGCCGCAGAGCCATGTGCTGATTGTCGGGATACCGGGTACCCGTCACGTCACCCGTTTGGAGGATTCGGGCCGCATGGCTGCAACGAAGCGGGCCTCGTCTCCGGGCCCGCGCCTTGCGTTCAGGGCAGATCGGCCTGCATCGGCTACGGCAGGAGCCCGCCGGTGGTCCCCGTCACCGCGCCCGTGACGCTGCAGACCGAGGCCAGCGGATCGCACAGCTCGCCCGCAAGGCCGAGCTCCTGGAGCAGAGCGCTCTGCTCTGCCGCACTCGCATCGGGTGCATCGGTGCCGCCGGGCTCGAGCGAAGTGTTGTCGGCCCAGGCTACATCACTCCAGGCGACATCGCCCCAGGCGACGTCTGCCCAGGCGACGGAGCCCCATGCAGAGGCCACTGCGTTCCACGCCTTGTTGGCGAGAGCCGCCCGCTGCCAGGCAGCGCCGTCGAACGAGCGCGTCCCATCACCAGCAGTCCTGACGAACTGGTTCAGACCGGCATTCGGGTTCGGCGGGGTCTTCGCGTAGTGCCGCGCATTCGCGAAGTTCACGTCGCCGACGCCGAGGGCGTTGCCCGTGACCCCGGCCTGCGGAGTCGCGGTCACCATCAGCGCACCCTTGATCTGATCGGGCGTCCACGTCGGATGCTGTGCAACCATCACCGCCGCGGCAGCGGCGACAATAGGCGCCGCGAAGGACGTGCCGCTGAGCTGCATATAGCCGTTCACCGGATCGATCACGTTCTCCGGCTTCACCTTCGTGAGCACCGAGTTCGCCGGCACCGGGCCGACCATGTACCGACCCGGAGCGCCGATCTCGGGCTTGAAGAAGCCGTCGCCGGTGTAGCCGTACGCCGACCAGGGTGCAACGTTGTCGTCACCGGCCTTGACGCTGGAGCCGATGTCGGCCGCGCCGACCGTGATCACGAAGGGGTCGTTGCCCGGGGCGAACCCGACGCCGCTCGGTACACCCGAAGTGCCGTAGTTGCCCGAGGCAGCCACGACCACGACGCCGTTGAGCCAGAGCCGCTCCACCGCAGCGTCGAGCGGGTCGAACAGGATGCTCGCCCGGTTGACCGCGTGCAGGGAGAAGTTCGCGACCTTGATGTTGTAGGTCTGCTTGTTCGCCAGGATCCAGTCGGCTGCCTCGACGACGTCGCCGACCGTCGCCTGGCCCTGATCGTTCATGACGTCGATCGAGACGAGATCGGCCTTCGGGGCAGCGCCGGCGTAGCCGGGGGCTGCGCCTGCCGCGATACCCGCAACGAACGTTCCGTGCCCGTATCCGTCACCCGGTGAGTTCGGCGAGAGGCTCGCAAGGTTGACGCTGGCGAGCACGCGACCGGAAAAGTCGCCCCGGTTCGCGTCGATGCCCGAGTCGACGACCGCGATCGTCGCCGCGTCCGGGCTCGACTTGACCCAGTCCACCGGGGCACCCGTCGCCCACGGCCACAGCTGCGTGTTGGTCAGGCCCGCGCCCGCGCCGAGCGCCTGCAGCTTGACCGTCTCGTTGGGCACGATCGACGACGCGAGGCCCTTCTTCGCGAGAAAGAGAATCTGGCGACCGCTCAGCGTCATCTCACCCCCGGAGATCGACAGGAAGACCTGCTTCACGTTGCCGCTCTGGATGTTCTCGTCGCTGGAGCCGCTCGTGTCGCCCAGGATCTTCTGAACGAACCCACGAGACTTCTCCGCGCGATCATTCGACTGGACGATCACGTCGAACGTCTGCTTCGGGTCCTGCTGAATCGAGCTCAAGAGGGTGTCGGGCACGTACGACTTGAGCCTCATGTCGCCGCCCCTACTCCCGTCGCCGGCGCTCTTCAGCCCTGCGCCGGCCACCGAGGCCATCGCAAAGACCGAAACAGCTGCGACGAGCACGCCTGCCCGACGGCCGCCGCGGCCCCAGAGCGCATTCGACCGCAACTCGCCTCGCGATCCGCGTCCCCAAAGTGCGTTCGAGCGACCTTCGCTCTTCGCTCGCAAATGCCGCATCTACCCGTTCCCCTCCTCAGTGTTCGCGTGCGCAATGGCGCACATGAAGCCCCAGTCCACCGTCGAGCCGGCGCAACGTAGGTTGCTTCGGGGGACGCCACCTCCCCCGGAAGGGTCAGGACAGGGGAGATTCACTCGATCGAGGTATGTACCGTCGCCGGGCGGCATGGCCAGGACGAGGAGCGGGCCCCTCTCGGGGCCCGCTCCGTCGGATCAGGGTAGAACTGCGGCTTCCGTTTACTGCACCGAGCTGTCGGCCCACGCAGCGTCGCTCCAGGCGACGTCCGACCAGGCCGCGTCGCTCCAGGCAACCGTGCCCCAGGCAGCAGATGCCCAGGCCGCGTCGGCCCACGCAGCGTCGCTCCACGCGACGCTCGCCCAGGCCGCGTCAGACCAGGCCGCGTCAGACCAGGCCGCCGTGTCCCACGTCGGGCTCGCGAGGGCCGCCGTCCGCCAGGCAGTCGCGTTGAACACCGTCGTCCCGTCGACCGCCGTCGTGAGATAGCGGTCGAGCGAGGCGTTCGGGTTCGGCGGGGCCGTGACCTGACGTGCCGCACCGATGTTCACGTCGCCGACGCCCACCGCACGATTGGCGATCGGCTCCTTCTGGGCCGAGAGCATGAGCGCGCCCTTGACCTGATCGGGAGTCCACGTCGGATTCTGCGCGCGGAGTGTCGCCGCCGCCGCGGCGACGAACGGTGCCGCGAAGGAGGTGCCGCTGAGCTGCATGTAGCCGGGTGCCGTGACCTTGTCCGGCCGCGTCAGCGGCAGGGTCGAGGTGGCGGGCACCGGCCCGACCAGATAGCGGCCGGGAGCACCGATGTCAGGCTTCGAGAACCCGTCGGGCGTGTAGCCGTATGCCGACCAAGGCGCGACAGAGTCGTCTCCCGCACCGTTCCCGTTGCCGATGTCCGTCGCGCCGACCGTGATCACGAAGGGATCGTTGCCCGGAGCGAAGAGCACGCCGCTCGGGACCGGATCCGTGCCGTAGTTCCCGGCCGCGGCCACGACCACGACGCCGTTCAGCCACAACTTCTCCACCGCCTGGTCAAGCGGGTCGAACATGACGCTCGCCTTGCTCGCCGAGTGAAGGGAGAAGTTCGCGACCTGGATGTTGTACTTCGCCTTGTTGGCGAGGATCCAGTCGCACGCGCGGATCACGTCCACGGTTGTGCCCTGTCCCAGGTCGTTCATGACATCGATCGACAGCAGGTTCGCGGTCGGCATGGCGCCGGCGTAACCGGACGCGGAGCCGGCCGCGATTCCCGCGACGAACGTGCCGTGACCGAAGCCGTCACCGCTCGAGTTCGGGCCGATGCTCGTCAGATTCACCTGGGCGAGCACCCGCGAGCCGAAGTCGGAGCGGGACGCCTGGATACCCGAGTCGACGACCGCGATTGTGGGCGCGTTCGCCACCGGCGAGCTCCAGTTCGGCCAGACATTGACGGCCGACGTCCAGCCCTGTGGGTTGCTATACCCCTGAGCCTTGACGGTCTCGTTCGGGACGATCGACGTGACGAACGACTTGTTCGCCAGTGTCGCGATCTGCTTACCGGTCAGGTTCGCCTGTAGACCGTCGATCGAGTTGAACTGCTGTCGCACGGACGCCGCCGCGGACGCAGTGTCGAGGTCGCCGACGATCTGCTTGTAGAGGCCGTTCGACGTTCCCTTCTTGTCGCCCTGGACGATGACGTCGAACGCCTGGTCCGGGGTCTGTGTGATCGCATCGCTCAGCGAAACCGGGACGTACGCCTTGAAGCTGCCGCCGCTCGAGCCGGTGGACTGACTGCCCAGACCGGCCGCAGTCGCGCCCGCCGCCATGGCGAAGACAACTGTGAGAGACGCCACGAGCGCGCCGGCACGCCGGCCGCCGCGGCCCCAAAGTGCGTTCGAACGCGACTCGCCTCGCGAGCCTCGTCCCCAAAGTGCGTTCGAGCGAGCATCACGTACCGCTCTATGCCGCATCTACCCTTGCACTCTCCTTCTGTGTTCGCGTGCGCGAATGCGCACACAAAGCCGCAGGAACACATCAAGCCGGTGTCAACGTAGGCCGGTTCCGTTGGCGCCACGTCCCCCAGAAAGGTCAGGGCGTGCGATTCACCCGATCGAGGTACCCCACCGGTCGCGTACCCTCGGCCGCGTGCGCCTCGCCGCCGAGATAGCCGCAGCACGCTTCGTCGCCGGCCTCTCCCGGCTGCTCGGACGCGGCGCCGGCATGACCGTGCCCGGGAAGCTCCTCTCGAAGCTCGACCCCGGCGCGATCGACCGGCTGGCGGCGCGGCTGCCCGCGGGGATCGCCGTCGTCTCGGCGACGAACGGCAAGACGACGACCTCCGCGATGACCGCCGAGATTCTGCGACCGCGCTTCCGGCTCGCACACAACCATTCCGGCGCGAACCTCGTGTCCGGGGTCGCCTCCACGCTCCTCGCGGCCCGCGAGGCCGAGCTCGGCCTGCTCGAGGTGGACGAAGGAGCGCTGCCCGAAGTGCTGCGGCGCGTGCGCCCACGGGCCGTTTGCCTCGGAAACCTCTTCCGCGACCAGCTCGACCGCTACGGCGAGCTGGAGCTGATCGCCGGGCGCTGGCGTCAAGCCGTTGCCGCCCTGCCGGCCGGAACCGTTCTCGTGCTGAACGGCGACGATCCGCAGGTGGGCTCGCTCGGCTCCGGCGTCGTCTACGGCCTCGACGACCCGCAGGTGGCGCGGCCGGTGCTCCAGCACGCCGCCGACTCGAAGTACTGCATCCGCTGCGGCACGCCGTACGACTACGCCGCCGCGTACGTCGGCCACCTCGGGGACTACCACTGCCCGAACTGCGGGCATGCACGGCCGCCGCTCGAGGTGAGCGCGCGGAACGTGGAGCTCCACGGCCTGGAACGTGCCGCGTTCGATCTGGCTGCTCCCGAGGGCACACGTCGGATCGAGCTCTCGCTGCCGGGGCTCTACAACGTCTACAACGCGCTCGGCGCCGCGACGCTCGCGCGCGCCCTCGGCGCCTCTCTCGACGAGATTGCCGACGGGCTCGGCCGCTTCAGCGCCGCGTTCGGCCGCTTCGAGCGCATCCCCGTCGACGGGAAGCGCCTGCTCCTCCTCCTGATCAAGAACCCCGCCGGCGCGAACGAGGCCGTCCGGACGCTCGTCGACGGTGGCGCGCCACTGGTCGCGGTCGTCGCGTTGAACGACGCGATCGCCGACGGCCGGGACGTTTCGTGGATCTGGGACGTCGACTTCGAGCCGCTTCTCGAGGGGCTCGAGACGATCGTCGCCGCGGGCGAGCGCGCCGCCGAGCTCGCGCTGCGCTTCAAGTACGGCGGCTTCGATCCCTCCCGCATCGTCACCGAGCCCGACCTCGCCGCGGCGCTCGACCGCGGGCTCGCACTGACGCCCGAGGGCGGCGAGCTCGTCGTCCTGCCAACCTACACGGCGATGCTCGCGCTGCAGCGGCTCGTCGCCGAGCGAGGCCTCGCCAAGCGCTACTGGGAACGGGCCGCATGACTGTGTTTTTATCGGGGAACCTTCCGGTTCCCCCAGACCCCCTCCCCGCTGGTCACGCGTCGGGAGCCGACGCATGACCAGCATCCGCGTCGGCCACCTCTATCCCGACTACCTGAACATCTATGCCGACCGGGGAAACATCGCCGTCTTCGCGCGCCGCGCGGCGTGGCGCGGGCACGAGCTCGAGGTGACGCCGCTCGGGATGGGCGACGCGATCGTTCCCGGCGCACACGACCTCTACTACGTCGGCGGCGGCCAGGACCGCGAGCAGCTCCTCGTCGCGGCGAACCTCGCCGCGAAGGCGGAGCCCTTGAAGGAGGCCGTTCTCGAGGGCGGCGCCGCGCTCCTCGCGGTGTGCGGCGGCTACCAGCTGCTCGGACGCGGCTATCGCGGCTTCCACGGCGAGGACATGCCGGGGGTCGGTCTGCTGCCGCTCGAGACCGTCGCGGGCGACCGCCGCATGATCGGCGACGTGCTGCTCGAGTGCGAGCTCGATCCCGGCGCGCGCCGCACGCTGGCGGGCTTCGAGAATCACGCGGGACGCACGAAGCTCGACTCCGGCGCCCAGCCGCTCGGCCGCGTCGTCTCCGGCTTCGGCAACGACGGCGAGAGCGGCTTCGAGGGCTGCCGGCTCGGACGCGCGGTCGGGACGTACCTCCACGGGCCGCTCCTGCCGCGCAACCCATGGCTCGCGGACTGGCTCCTCGCGCAGGCGATCGCGCACCGAAGCGGCGGCGAGCCGCCGGAGCTCGAGCCGTTGCCGGACGATCTCGAGTCGCGCGCGCACGACGTCGCGGCCGAACGCGCGCGAGCGCGCGGCGGCCGCTTCTAGGACCGGGCCGCCTTCAGGACCTTCTCAACCGCCGTCCTGAGCGGTTGCGGCACCTCACCGTTGCCGGTGTAGCGGCGAATCGCCTTCCGCGGCTTTCGCCCGCGGCCGCGGGCGCTTACGCCGGAAACCGCCTCGAAGTCGGGGGCGAGCACGACCGTGCGCCGCTTGCCCGCGACCTCGAGGATCTGGCGGTTGACGATGCGCTCGGACTCGACCGGCCGCTGCCCCGGCGGCGCGTCGCGGTCGTGGACGACGACGTACGGGATGTCGCACGCATTGCAGATCCGCGCGAAGAGCGGGATGTTTCCCTTCCCGCCGCACTCGAGAGTGAGGATCCCTTCCTTGTCCGGCTCGATGCCGAGCGCCTCGAACACGAGCGGGAAGGTCATCTTCTCCGTGCGCCCCTCCACGAGGAGAACAGCCCGGGCGAGGAAGAGCTCCGCGCGGTTGCTGTCGAACTCGGAAAGGACGCGGAACGCCTCGGCCTCTGCGAGGGGCTCGGGCTGGAAGAGCGTCGTTCCCTCCTGAGAGGTGTGCCGGACGAGCGCGAGCTCCTCGATGCGGTCGACGCTCAGGAACACCGGCGCGTGCGTCGAGTACAGGATCTGGTTCCCGCGCTGTGCGAGCGCGCGCAGGAGCCGGAAGAGGTGCCGCTGCGTGTGCGGGCTCAGGTACAGCTCCGGCTCCTCGACTAGCAGCACGAACCGCCGGAGGTTCGAGCTGACGAGGCGCTCCATGCCCATCACGAGCTGGAGCCCTCCGTCTGCGGCCGACCAGTGGTGGTCGGCGATCGGCGGCCGGAACAGCTCAGCCACGTCGGCGGGCCCCGCGCCGGTCGCGGGGGCCACGACCGTGCGCGGCCGTAGGTTCGCCGGCAGGAACAGCACCGGCGGCGAACCCGCGCGGTTGAGGTTGAGCGTGTCCGGCGGACGGGCGTCGAGGAAGATCGTCTGCCCGCGCTCGAGGTCGGCCTCGAGATGGATACGCCCCGAGGTTCCGTGCGAGACGTCGTCGATCGTCGGCGGCGGAGCCGCGGCCTCGAGCATCGTCCAGATCGCGGTGAGCACGGTCGACTTGCCGCTCGAAGCCTCGCCGACGAGCGCGCACATCGAGCGCGGCTCGAAGTCGAGGTCGCGAACTGCGCGGTAGCTCTGGATCGAGATTCGCTTCAGCGGCGGCACTAACCTCCTACGGTGCCCAGAGCGACCCCAGATACACCGCCGGGTCGCCTGGTTCCCATCGCCGCAGGAAGCGCTGAATCGGCGGATGGAGCACGACGTCGTCGAGCTCTGCGCGCTCGAACAGGCGGTGGCCGCAGACCGCCGCATCTTGCGACGTCACCGCCTCGAGCGACCGGCCGGACAGATCCCCGGCGAAGATGATGTGCACGACGTGTTTCGTCGCGAACGCGCGCTTGGGCGAGATCGAGTCGATGATGGCGATCGGGCCCTCCACCGGGATCTCGTCCTCGATGCCGACCTCCTCGCGCAGCTCGCGGTGGAGCGCGGCCGTAAGGCTTTCACCGGCGTTCACGCCGCCCCCCGGCAGCAGCCAGTAGTCGCCGCGTCCCGGCTTCTCGTGCCGGCAGAGCAGAACCCGGTCCTGCCAGCGCAGGAGCGCCGAGACCCGGATCCGCGGCTCGGCCGGCATCACGCCTTCGACGACCCGAAGCCGCGCACGCCGCGCTCGGTCTCTGGCAGCTCGTCGACCTCGACCGGATCGACCCCGGGGACCTGGAGTACGACGAGCTGCGCGATGCGCATGCCGGGCTCCACGACGAACGGCTCGCGCTCGTCCGTGTTCAGGAGGACGATCTTGAGCTCGCCGCGATAGCCCGAGTCCACGAGCCCAGGCGTGTTCACGATAGTCAGCCCGTGGCGCGCCGCGAGCCCGGAGCGCGGCTGGACGAATCCGGCATAGCCGTCGGGGATCGCGACCGCGAGGCCGGTGCCGACGGTGGCCCGCTTCCCCGGACCGAGCTCGACGCGTTCGCACGACGCGAGGTCGAGACCGGCGTCGCCGGCGTACGCGCGCTCCGGCACGACGGCGTCATCCCGCAGGCGGCGGATCGGAAGCTCGATCACACGCGATCGTCGGAAACGAGGTACGGCGCGAAACGGAGGATCTCGCGGCGCGGCAGCCGGGCAACGACGAGCACGCCCTCGGTCGTGTCCTCGCGCTGCTCGATGGGCGCACCGAGCGCATAGAGCTCGTTCAGCTTGCCGCCCTCCTCGTAGGGCAGAAGCAAACGCACCGGCTCGAAGCGCTCGGCGAACCGGTCGGCGATCCTCGAGCGCAGCTCGTCGAGCCCTTCGCCGGTGAGCGCAGAGACCTGCACTGCGTCCGCATAGCGGTTCTCGAGGCGTCGGCGATGCAGTGGGTCGACCATGTCGATCTTGTTGATCACGAACTCCATCGGAAGGTCGTCGGCTCCGATCTCGTGCAGGACGGAGTTGACGGCCGCGACCTGCTCGACGAGCGTTTCCTCCGCCACCGAGCCGTCGACGACGTGGAGGACGAGGTCGGCGACGAGCGTCTCCTCGAGCGTCGCGGCGAACCCCTCGACCAGCTGGTGCGGCAGACGGCGGACGAAGCCGACCGTGTCGGTGACGAGATAGCGCCGTCCCTCGTGCTCGAAGCCGCGCGTCGTCGGGTCGAGCGTCTCGAATAGCCGGTTCCGAACGGACACCGTCGAGTCGGTGAGAGCATTCAGGAGCGTCGACTTGCCGACATTCGTGTAACCGGCCAGAGCGACGGTCGGTGTCTCGGTGCGGCGGCGTTCCTTTCGTCCCACGTCACGCTGGCGGCGGAGCTTCTTGAGCCGGTTCCGCAGCAGCGAGACGCGGTTGCGCGCGATCCGGCGGTCGGTCTCGAGCTGCGACTCACCGGGGCCCCGCGTACCGACGCCGCCACCGAGCCGCTCGAGGTGCTGCCACATGCCGCGCATTCGCGGCAGGTTGTACTCGAGCTGCGCGAGCTCGACCTGCAGCTTCCCTTCGGCGCTGACGGCATGTTGCGCGAAGATGTCCAGGATCAGCTCGGCACGGTCCACGACCCGCGCCTGGAGCTCGTTCTCGAGCACGCGTTGCTGCGACGGCGAGAGCTCGTCGTCGACGATCAGAACCTCCGAGCCGGCGTCGTGGTAGGCCTGCTTCAGCTCGGCGAGCTTTCCTTTGCCGACGTATGTCCGCGGATCCGGCTGCGTCCGGTGCTGGACGAGGCGTGCGACCGGCTCGACGCCCGCCGTCCGGGCGAGCTCCTCGAGCTCCGCGAGCTCGCCGTCCGGGTCGACGCCTTGTGCGAGCACGGCCAGGACGAACCCGCGCTCGGGCTCCGGGCCCGGCGTCGGATCGGGCTGTCGTACCGCCATCTGCAGGTCATTATGACCTCTGCCGTGCCGGCTCCGGATCTCGCCGCCAGGACGCTCCAGCTCGTCGACGTGCCCTCCGAGAGCCGCTCGGAGGCGGCGCTCGTCGCCCTGGTACGCGAGATCGTCCCGGGGGAGCCGCTCTACGACGACGGTGAGGTCTTGCTCTACGGCGACCGGGAGGCGCCGGTCGTTCTCGCCGGCCATCTCGACACCGTCCCTCGGCAGGCGAACATCCCGGGCCGCATCGAGCGTGGCGCGGTGCACGGGCTTGGCGCGAGCGACATGAAGGGTGGGGTCGCGGTGATGCTCGAGCTCGCACGGTCCGGCGTTCCAGGGCGCTACCTCTTTTTCACCCGGGAGGAGATCCCGGTCGTCGAGAGCCCTCTTCCCGCGTTCTTCGAGACCGGCCTGATCGCCGACGCGCGGCTCGCCGTCGTCCTCGAGCCGACGGACTGCATCCTTCATGCCGGCTGCCTCGGAAACATCCAGGCCGGCGTCACCTTCCACGGCGAGAGCGCCCATTCGGCCAGGCCGTGGACCGGGGTGAACGCGATCCACGAGCTCGTGCGCGGGCTCGGGCCGCTCGTCGAGCTCGCACCGCTCGACGTCGAGCTAGACGGGCTCACGTTCCGCGAGGTCGTGAGCGCAGTCCGCGTTGCGGGCGGAATCGCGGCCAACGTCGTCCCGGCGGAGGCGAGTGCGGAGCTCAACTTCCGCTATGCGCCCGGACGCTCCCGTGAGGCGGCCGAAGCGCGGCTGCGTGAGCTCGTGTCGAGCGGCGAGCTCGAGGTGCTGAGCAACGCTCCCTCCGCGCCGCCGGCGCTGGCGAATCCGCTCACCGAGGCGCTGCGCGCACTCGTGCCGGAGGTCGCGCCGAAGCAGGCGTGGACGCCGGTCGCGCAGTTCGCGGAGCATGGCATCGACGCAATCAACTACGGCCCCGGCGCGACCGGCTACGCGCACAAGCGGGATGAGCAGATCCCGATCGAGAACCTCCACCGCGCTTACAACACGCTGCATACATTCCTCGCATGATCAATCCGACGCTCGCGACGATGGCGACGTATCCCTTCGTCCGCCTCGAAGAGGCGCGGCGGCGTCTTGCTGCCGAGGGAATCGAGGTCATCGACTTCGGCAAGGGCGACCCGAACGAGCCGACCGACCCGATGATCCGCGCGGCTCTCATCGACGCTGTTCCGGAGCGAGCTCCGTATCCGCTCGCAGCCGGCCTGCCCGAGCTGCGGGAGGCGGCGGCGCGGTGGTGCAAGACCCGGTTCGCCGTCGCGGTCGATCCGGGGACTGAGATCGTGCCGACCTACGGGGCAAAGGAGGCGATCTTCTCCCTCGCCCAGGTGCTCGTCGATCCGGCGTCGGAGAAGAACGTCGTCGTGTACGGCGAGCCGGCCTACCCGGTCTACGGGCGCGGAGCGCTCTTCGCCGGTGCGCGCGTGCGCACGCTGCCGCTCGTGCGCGAGAACGGCTTCCTCCCGCAGCTCGACTCGCTCGACGACGACGTCGCGATCGTGTGGGTCAACTATCCACACAACCCGACGGGAGCCGTGGCCCCGCTCTCGTTCTACGAAGAGCTCGTCGAGCGCGCCGGCCGCCACGACTTCGTGATCGCGTCCGACGAGGCGTACACCGAGCTGTGGTTCGACGAGCCGCCGGTGTCGGCGCTCCAGGTCGCCGACCGCTCTCGCGTCGTCGTCTTTCAGACGTTGAGCAAGCGGTCGTCGATGACCGGCTACCGGTCCGGCTTCGTCGCCGCGCCGCCGGAGGTGATCGCCGCGCTGAACGCGTACCGGCCCACGGTCGGCACCGCACCGCAGGAGTTCGTGCAGCGCGCATCCGTCGTCGCGTGGAGCGACGAACGTCATGTCGAGGAGACTCGCGCGCGCTATGCGGCGAAACGCGACATTGTGATACCCGCGATCGCGGCGCGAGGCTGGGAGATCGTCGCGAGCGACGCGACGATGTACCTATGGGTTGCGGTCCCCGACACCGAAGCCGTCGTCGGGCGCCTGCTCGAGCGCGGCGTCCTCGTCTCCCCCGGCTCGTTCTTCGGCCCGAGCGGCGAGGGCTACGTCCGTTTCGCACTGGTCCCCACGCTCGACGAGTGCGAGCGCGCAGCGGCGATACTCGCGGATCTGTGAGCACCGAAGAGACGATTGCCGCGCTCGATCGCGGCGAGCTGCGCGTCGCGGAGAAGGTCGACGGCGAGTGGCGGGTGAACGAGGACGCGAAGGCCGCGATTCTCGACTACTTCCGCATCCGGAAGCTCGAGCCGATCGAGGTCGGGCCGTATGAGTATCTCGACAAGATCCCGCTCAAGCGCCATTACGCCGAGCTCGGGGTCCGCGTCGTGCCGCCTGCGACCGCGCGCTTCGGCGCCTACCTCTCGCCCGGTGTCGTTTTGATGCCGAGCTACGTCAACATCGGCGCCTGGGTCGGCCCGAACACGATGGTCGACACGTGGGCGACGGTCGGCTCGTGCGCGCAGATCGGGGCGGACGTCCACCTCGCGGGCGGCGTCGGCGTCGGCGGCGTGCTCGAGCCCGTGCAGGCGCGTCCAGTGATCGTCGAGGACGGCGCCTTCATCGGTTCGCGCTGCATCCTCACGGAGGGCGTGCTGATCGGTGAGCGCGCGGTGCTCGCGCCGAACGTGTCGCTCACCGGTTCCGTGCCGGTGATCGACGTCACCGGGCCAGAGCCGGTCGAGTATCGCGGCTACGTCCCGCCGTACTCGGTCGTCGTCCCGGGAACGCGGCCGAAGGCGTTTCCCGCCGGCACCTTCCAGATCGGCTGCGCGCTGATCGTCGGACGCCGTAACGCGCAGACGGATCTCAAGACGTCGCTCAACGACGTCCTGCGCGAGTTCGAGATAGGCGCGTAGCGCAGAGCTCATCTGCGACCCCGACGAGCGTCGCCGCCGTCGCCGCGCCCTGTACGTTCACCATCGCCGTGACGACGACGCCGCCGTCGGAGGTGGCGCGCAGGATGATGTCGTGGCCAGGCATGTCGCCACCGTGGCCCCACCAGCGGTCGGACTCCCACGGCACTCCGAAGAGCCCGAGGCCGACGATCGCTCCCTGCTCGTTCGTCCGGCCGCTCCGCATCTGCGCAAGCGCGTCCTCCGGCAGAACGCGGCCGCCGAGCAGTGCGGCAAGGAAGGCCGTCACGTCGTTCGCGTCGGAAACGATCGCCCCGTCGCCGTGCGCACCGTCCAGATGCGCCGTCACCTCCCCTGCTATCGGGTACCAGCCGTCGGGCTGGGCATAGCCGCTCGAGAGACCGTCCTCGACGCGGCCCTCGACGGCGAACGTCGTGTGCTCGAGCCCGAGCGGCTCGAGCAGCCGCGTTTGAACGAGCTCCGCAAGCGGCGCGCCTCCGGCCTGCTGGACGATGACGCCGGCCGCCTGGTAGTTGGTGTCCGAGTACGACACGCCCTCACCGGGCGCGAAGAGCCTCGGCATCGCCAGGGCCTGCTCCACATCTGCCTGTGGGTCGGCGCCGCGCAGCGGGTCCGCTGCGCGGGCTGCGGCGATCGCTTCGCCGTCCATGTAGTTCGCGAGCCCGCTCTGATGAGAGAGGAGCATCCTCAGCGTCAGCCGCGGCTCCGCCGGGAGCACGCCGGGCTCGTCCAGGTCGAGTAGCCCTTCGGCGGCCAGCATCAGCGCGAGCGTCGCGACGTAGGTCTTCGTGGTGCTGCCGATCCGAAAGCGGTGAGCCGGCGTCATCGGCTCCGCCCGTTCGACACTCGCCAGGCCCGCTGCTGCAATCTCGAGCACGTCGGATCGCACGGCGACGACCGCGCCGGGGCACCCGCCCTCGACGAGCGCGGCCGCCGCTGTCTCGACGTTCATACGGGCTCAGCCGGGCCCGTCAGCATCGCGCGTCCTTCCCGCAGGCGAACATGGAGATCGCCGCCGGGGAAATGCACGAGCACGTCGCCGTCGCCGTGCGTCGCCGCTGCGACAGCGACGGCACTCGAGCCCGACGCCGTGGTCTCTCCCACTCCCCGCTCCCACGCGCGTGCCGTCACCTCACCGGGCGCGTCCACTCGTGCGACCTGGACGTTCGTGCGATTCGGAAAGTGCGGGTGCGTCTCGAGCAGCGGTCCGATCTCGGGCAGATCGTCGGGATCGCCGACGACGACGGCGTGAGGATTCCCGACCGACACCGGCGTGAGCTCATGTCCCTCGACGGTCTCACGCGCGCCGACCTCGACCTCTCCCAGGTCCGACTCGTAGAGCCCCGCGTCGACCCGACGGACTTCGACCGTGAGCGGGCCGACGTGTACACGGGCGCTGTCGGCGCCCGTGCTGTTCATGAGCCATGCTCCGGCGATCCGCGTTCCGTTGCCGGACATCTCCGCAAGCGAGCCGTCGGGGTTGACGATCGCAACCCGGACGTCGTCGCCGTCGACCTCCAGCACCTGAAGGACGCCGTCGAGATCCGGGTCCATCGTGTACTCCTCGTCCTCAGCGACGAGATAGACGTTCCCGTGTGCCTGCCAGCGCGACGATGTCATCGGCGATCTCGCCCGACGGGCGGTCGGCCTCGACCATAACGAGGCCGGGCACGCGACGCATCCATTTCCGCTGGTAGGCGGCGTAGCGCCGCGTGCGCGCGACGATCGCCTCGATCGCCTCTTCGCGCGGCAGCGACGCGACCTCGTCGATCCCCAACGTCTTGCGCGCGGTCGTCGAGATCCGTCCCGCAAGCGCGTCGCGAACCTCGTCGGCCACGCCGGCGTCGAACATGGCGCGCGTGCGCTCGTCGATGCGCCGCTCGAGGACGTCCTTCGGCACGTCGAGCCCGACGAGCACCGTTGGATGCCTCGTCTCGTCCGTCCAGAGCCGATCGTGCTCCGGCGCGAGCGATGCGCCGGTCTCGGCGAGCTCGAGCGCCCGTACGACGCGGCGGCGATCGTTCTCGTGTAGACCCGCCGCCGCCCCGGGATCGAGCTCGGCCAGATGGTCGTGCGCCGCGCGGGCGCCCTGCTCGTCGTAGAAGCGCGACCAGTGCTCGCGCACGCCCGGCGCGGGCCGGGGCGGGAGCGAGAGCTCGCCGAGGGCGGCGCGGAAGTAGAGGCCGGTGCCGCCGACGACGACGGGATTCCGCCCGGACGCGAGGATCTCGTCGATCGCCGCGTGAGCCAGGGGCGCGTACTCCCCGACCGAGGCCTCGTGGTCCAGCGGCCAGATCCCGACGAGGCGCGTCGGGTAGCTAGCCTGGTTGGTCAGGATCGGGAGGCCGCGGTAGACCTGCATCGCATCGGCCGATACAAGCTCGGCCGGCAGCCGCTCCGCCACCGCCTCCGCAACCCTCGATTTGCCGCTCGCGGTGGGACCGAAGATGCCGATAACCGTCACTAGTGCATTCTCGCGCGCGTTCTATTCGCATGACTCTGTCGCGCTTCGCGCGTAAGTCCCACATGGAGCGCACGCGGGCCGAGGCGCTCGTGTTCGTCGCCGCGAGCACCGCTATCGCGCTCGGCACGCTCTTCGCAGTGACCTGGGTCGCCGGCTTCGGCCCGGTGGCGACCCGGTTGCGCTCCGTGGATCCCATCTGGTTCCTGGCCGCCATCGGCGCGGAGGCCGTCGCGTACGTCGGCTACGTCCTCAGCTACCGCGAGGTGGCGCGCGTGGATGACGGGCAGAAGATGAACGCGCGCACGGCCGTCGCAGCCGTTACGGCGGGATTCGGTGCGTTCGTGGCCCGCGGTGGCTTCGCCGTCGACCTGCACGCCTTTCGCCAGACCGGCGTTACCGACCGCGAGGCGCGCGTACGGGTGCTCGGCCTCGGTGCGCTCGAGTACGCCCTGCTCGGGCCTGCGGCGTGCGTGACCGCGATCCTGCTGCTCGCGAACGGCGTCCACAAGCCCAACCCGGCGCTGACGCTGCCGTGGGCGATTGCGGTCCCGGTCGGATTCGTCGCTGCGCTCTGGGCGGTCGGCCACCGCCAGCGCTTCGCCGACAAGGGTGGCTGGCGAGAGGGCATTTCCCAGGCGCTCGAGTCGATCCACGTCCTCAAGTGTCTGTTCAAGACCAGACACCTCATCGGCCCGCTGGGAACGGCCGTGTACTGGTTCGGCGACATCGTCTGCCTGTGGTGCTGCCTCAGGGCGTTCACCCACGGCACTCCCGACATCGAGATTCTGCTCATCGGCTATGCGACGGGCTACGCGCTCACGCGGCGGACGCTGCCGCTCGCCGGCGCCGGGGCGGTGGAGGCGCTGCTGCCGTTTGCGCTCTCGTGGTGCGGCATCCCGCTCTCGGCCGCGGTGCTCGCGGTGTGCGCGTATCGCGTCTGCAATCTCTGGCTACCGCTCGTCCCGGCCGCGCTCGGGCTGCGCTCGCTGCGTGCCGCCGCCGCGGATTAATCCCTAGGCGGCTACGACCGCGACCTGCGAGCCGCCGAGCGTCGTCGATGTCGCGCGCTCGATCAGCACGTCCGCGAACTCGCCAGCTTGGGCGGTGCCGACGAAGTTGACGGTCGTATTGCGGCGCGTGCGCCCACGGAGGAACGCCGGGTCGGTCCGGCTCGGCCCCTCGACGAGCACGTTCTCGATGCGGCCGATGCGCTCGGCATTCCGCTCTGCGGCCACCCGCTGCACGAGCTCGACGAGCCGTTCGATTCGCTCGCGCTTGACCTTGTCGGGCACCTGGTCTGCCATGGCGGCGGCGTCCGTGCCGGCGCGCGGCGAGTAGACGAAAGTGAACGCGCTCTCGAAGCCGACCTCTTCCACGACCTCCATCGTCTCCTGGAAGTCGTCCCCCGTCTCGCCGGGGAAGCCGACGATGATGTCCGTCGTCAGGGCGAGATCCGGAATGCCGTCGCGCAGATCTCCGACGAGCTTGAGGTAGCGCTCGCGTGAGTACGTGCGGCGCATCGCCTTCAGGATCCGCGTCGAGCCGGACTGGAGCGGGAGGTGCGCGTGCTCGCATACCGCGGCGCACTCGGCCATCGCCTCGATCACCGGGCGGCGGAAGTCCTTCGGGTGCGGGCTCGTGAAGCGGATGCGCTCGATCCCGTCGACGGCGTCGCAGGCGCGGAGCAGCTCGCCAAAGTCGGTGTGGAGCTCCGGCAGGAGGTCCCGGCCCCACGAGTTGACGTTCTGGCCGAGCAGCGTGAGCTCGCGAACGCCCTGCCCGGCGAGCTGCGTCACCTCGGCGAGCACGTCGCCCGGGCGGCGGCTCACCTCGCGGCCGCGTACGGCGGGGACGCTGCAGTACGAGCAGGTCGAGTTGCAGCCCATCGAGATCTGAACCCAGGCCTGGAACCTCCGCTCGCGGTGCATCGGAAGCGTCGCCGCGAACGTGCGCTCGCCCTGGATCCCCCACGCCCCGCGCGCGACGCCGAAGCCGCCGGCGCCGAGCCACTCGCCGAGGTGCGGGATCGTCCCGGGCCCGAAGGCGACGTCGACCGACGGATAGAGCGAGAACAGGCGTTCGCGCTGCGCCTCCGCGTAGCACCCGCCGACGGCGATGATCATGTCGGGGCGCTCGCGCTTGCGGGCCGCGGCGTCGCCGATGTACGCCGCGAACTTCGTGTCGGGCTTCTCCCGGATCGTGCAGGTGTTGAAGACGACCACGTCCGCCTCGTCCTGGCTTCGCGCCTCGCCGAGCCCGAGCTCCTCGAGCATGCCCTTGATCCGCTCCGAGTCGTGAGCGTTCATCTGGCAGCCGAAGGTGGTGACGTGGTAGCAGCGCACTGCCGCGTCAGGGTACCGCCCGGCTACACAGGGTGCTTCGCCCAGATCACCGCCCAGGTCGCGAACGGCGGCACGGGGACCACGTCGTGACGCCCGTCGAGCTTCGGCTCCAGAGGCTTCAGCGCCGGCGAGCTTTCCGGGCTCGCGAAGAAGATCTCCGGCGCCTCGCGGCCCAGACGCTCGACAGCGAGCCTGACGCCCGAGAGCTCCAGTGCAGGCCGCTTGGGCGCATCCCACGCTGCGGTCTCCTGCGAGCTGAGGTCGATCAGGTGCACGAGCAACCCGTGCGTCGTCTCGACCACCCGTGCCCAGAGGGCCCCCGGCAGGCAGTCCGCGCCGACCGGCACCGGGGCCTCGATCCGCACCTCGTCGTTGATGCCGCCGAAGTGCGTCCTCGTCACGTCGATCGCCGCCGGGTCGAAGAGGAGATCGCCGTAGCGGACGGCGAAGTCGTAGTAGGCGCGTGCAGCCTCCGTGCTCGCCGGGTCCATCCGGTGGTTTCGCACGTAGTAAGGATCCACGAGCACCGCATCGGCCTCGCCGTGCAGCAGGCAGGTGCCGCCGTGCGCGAACACGGTGGCGAGCTGGAGCCGCATCGCGTCGCGCGCACCCGCCTCTTCTCCCGCGAAGACGGTCAGATACGCGGCGAGAGAGACGGACTTCTCCGGTGCCAGCCCCTTCGCCTTCGTCACGAGCCCGGCGAGATGAGCGAGCGAGTCGTGCGGCGGCCACACCTCGACGTACACCGCGTCCTGCGGAGCGGTCGCCGTCGACCACGTCGGAAAGTCGTTCACGTTGTTGAAGACGAGCCGGGTGGAGCCGAGCGCGTCGCGGACGTGCCGGATCAAGGCGGGAAACGCCTCGGCCAGGTCGACGAGGGTTCCGTCCCGTCGGACCGCGGCTTTCGGCCAGCCGAACTGATCGAGATGGAACCCGTCGAACCCGAGTCGCTTTCGTGCCGCAATAAGGTCGTCTGCGAAGTGCTCGAGCCAGCGCTCGCTGCTCGGGTCGACGATCCAGAGGAAGTCGTCGCCGAGCTGCCAGGGCGTGCCGTCAGCGTGGTAGAGGCCCTCGCCGCTCCAGTCGAGCCAATGCTCCCGTCCGACGGCGTAGACGGCTGCATAGCCGACCGCCAGGGAACCGGCGTCTTGCAACGCGCGGACGAGCGACCGCACCGTGTCGAGCGACACGTACCTCCCGAGCGCATCGTCGAAGTCGAGCTCCGGCGGCAGGAGATCGGCGTGGCGGTACATCCAGTCGTAGAACATGACCGCGTTCAGATGGAGACGGCGTGCGTTCTCCACGACCTGCTCGACGTCGCGGTCGGCGGCGAAGTCGGCCACGAATCCGTAGCGAAGCCTCCGCAGCGGATCCTCGACGACGTCGACGGCCGTTCGCGCTCCGTCGGCCTCGATCCCGTAGCCGCCTTCCTCGAGTCCGGCGAACCGGGCCACCCCGTCCGCGACGACCTCGTCGAGCTTCTCGTCGAGATGCCACAGCGAGACCGTCACGGCGCCGCCGGCACCGCGGATCTCGACCTCGACCGGCTCGCCTGTCCGGAAGCTCGCCTTGGTCGGCAGAAGCTCCGTCACAGGGCTGCCGCTTCGGCGAGGAGGTACATCGCATGCGACCAGAGCAACGGCGTCGCGACGGAGCCCCACCTGCGCACCCACGGATCGACCATCTCGGCTACCTGAGGATGGTCGCAGGCCTGCTCGGGGAAGTCGCCGTTCGCGAGCGCCTGTCCACGCACCCACGCCTGGCTCGACCCGGATTCGTCGCGGTTGCCTGCAACGGCCTGGTGCCAGGCGAGCGACGAGGTGAGCAGGAGCCACTGCCCTCCCCCGTAGTACGTATCGCCGCGATAGCGGTAGATGCCCCCACCAGCGCCTGCGAGCTCGCGGCGGATTCCCTCGACCGTGGCCACGATGCGCGGGTCGTCGGGCGGCAGAACCCCGAATGGGACCGAGAGCCAGAGCAGGCTCCCATCCAGCCGCGCGTCGTGCGCACCGCGGCGGAACCGTCCGTCGGAGACGAAGGTCTCGAGCAGGTGCGCGCGCACCTTGTCGGCCTCGGCGGCCCAGGCCTGCTCGCCGAGCATGCGTCCGGCGGACTCGATGCCCGCCACGACGGCGCCGACCGTCGACGCGTGCTCGCCGCCGTCGTACTCCTCCCAGCAGTTGAAGCACTTCAGCGGCCAGCTCGCGGTGAGATAGCCGGCAACGAGCGCGATCGTGCGGGCGAGCCCCGCCTCCGGCCGGCGTCCGCCGAGGTGCGCTTCCAGGGCCCACAACCACATGCCGTACCCGTCGACCTGGAAGTTCGGCCACGGCTCATCCTCGTCGTGCTCGCGCGCTCCTTCCAACGTGTAGCGAGCCGGCGGCATCGCATCCGGCGCGGGCGTCTCCCCGTTGCCGAGAGCGTGCACAGCCGACTCGAACAGCTCCCGGTGGGCTTCCACGCTCGTGGCGACCCACTGGTGAAAGGCACTCGCCGCGAGGTGCTCGTCGACGACGTCGAGCGCGCGCGCACAGAATGCGCCGTCGCGCAGCCACGCGAAGTCGTAGACGGAGAACGTCGGGCTCGCGACGAATGCCCCCGATCGGGCCTGGCCGGCCTTGAGCACCTCCAAGCTCCGGCGTGCGAGCGGGTCGCCGAGCAGCGGCGACGATCGTGCGACGAGTGACATCAGCCCTTCAGCGCTCCGGCCGTGATACCGGACACGAACTGGCGCTGGAAGGCGACGAAGAGCGCGATCACGGGCGCGACGGCGATAACCGACGCGGCGAAGACGAGCCCCCAGCTGGTCGCGTGCTGCCCCTGGAACAACGCGATCGCAATCGGCAGCGTCCGCTTCGACGGGTCGCTGATGATCGTGAGCGCCCATGCGAACTCGTCCCAGCTCGCAAGAAACGTGAACAGGCCCACCGTCGCGAGCGCGGGCCGCGACAACGGCAAGATCAGCTTGCGGAAGCGCAGCCACGGGCCGGCGCCGTCGACGATCATCGCCTCCTCGAGCTCGCGCGGGATGTCCTGGAAGAAGCTGCGCAACAGGAACGTGTTCAGTGCGAGATTGCCGCCGGTATAGAAGACGACGAGACCCCAGATGCTGTCGAGCAGCAGAAGCTTCTTCGCGACGAGGAACTGCGGGATGAGCAGCATCATCGCCGGGACCATGAGCCCGACCAGGAGCAGCCCGAAGAGGACGTTCCGACCGGGGAAGCGGAAGCGCGCGAACGCGTAGGCCATCATCGAGGCGAGGAAGACGGCTGCGAACGTCGTCGCGCATGCGACGATCACCGAGTTCAGGAAGTACCGGGCGAACTCGTTCGACGTCCACGCATCGACGTAGTTCGACACGGTCGCGGGGTGCGGAAGGAGCTTCGGCGGCACCTCGAGCACGAGCCGGTCCGGCTTGAACGAGGTCGATACCATGTACGCGAACGGCAGCAACATGATCACGGCCCCGGCCGCCAACAGGCTCATGCGCAGGCCGAGGATCGTGCGGGCGCGGCGCACGCTGCCAACGACCATCATGCGTCCACCCGCCGCGAGAAGACGCGCAGCTGCACGAGCGAGAGCGTGAACACGATCAGCGTCAGCGTGAAGCTGAGTGCGGAGCCGTAGCCGAAGTCGAGGAAGGTGAACGCCTGCCGGTACATGTACGTCAGGAGGACCTGCGTCTGATCGAGCGGGCCGCCGTTCGTGATCAGGAACACGGAGATGAAGACGTTGAAGCCGCCGATCACGAGCATCACCGTCACGAACGCCACGACCGGGAGCAGCGTCGGAAGCGTGATCGCGCGGAACGTCCGCCACGCGCCGGCTCCGTCGACGGCAGCGGCCTCGTAGAGGTCGCGCGGCACTCCCTGGAGTGCGGCGAGAAAGATCACCATCGACCAGCCGATGCCCTTCCAGACGCCGAGCACGCTGATCGCCGTCATCGCCGACCACCGGCTGCCGAGCCACGCGACGTTGTGGTCGACGACATGGAGGCCGTCGTGGAGGATCCAGTTCGCGAGCCCTCCGTCGGTCATGAACAAGTAGCGGAAGAGCAGCGAGACGACGACCCAGCTCGTGATGACCGGCAGGTAGTAGAGCGTGCGGAAGAGGCCGCGCCCGGGCATGCGCGCGTCGAGCAGCACCGCGGCCGCCAGGCCGAGCACGATCTGGGTTGGAACCGTGACGGCCATGTAGAACCCCGTGTTCACAAGCGAGCGCCAGAAGACCGGATCGTGCAACGCGCGGCCGTAGTTGTGGAGACCGAGGAACTCGCTCGCCGCACCGGGGACGATCGACCAGTTGTAGAGACTGATCTGGAACGCGCGAGCGATCGGATAGAGGATCACCAGCGCGAAAAGCAGAAAGCCCGGCGCTAGGAAGAGGTACGCGGCAAGCGCGTCCTGGCGACGCCTGCGGTCGAAGATCAGCGCCCCCGGACGCCGTGCCGCGGCGCGACGCCCGAGAGCGCTCGTCTGGCTCCAGGCCGACACTCGCTCCGCTAGCCGGCGAGGAGCTGGTCGATCTGCCTTGCCGCGTCGTCGAGGGCCGCCTGGGTCGGCTGGGCGCCCTGGATCGCCGACGCGACCGCCTTGCTCAGCACCTGGTCGATCTGCGGCCAGTTCGGGCTGGGCGTCCGCGGGCGTGCGAGCTTCAGCTGCTTCGCGAAGATCCCGAAGTACGAGTTGATCTTCGTCAGCTGCTTCGACACGTCTGCCCGGACGGGCATCTGGCCTGCGTGCGCCATCTCCGTCTGTGTCCACGGTGACAGCATGAACCGAATGAATTGCCGCGCCGCAGCCTTCTTCTTCGAGGACTGCGAGATGACAATGTCCTCACCGCCGACGACGCTGACGCTGCCACCCGGACCGGTCGGCACAAGGGCCGTCTGGAGCTGGAAGCTCGGGTAGGCCTTCCGGAAGATCGGGAACATCCATGGTCCGTCGAGAATCGTCGCGTACTTGCCCGTGGCGAGCCCGTCCTCGGTTCCCGTCGCGCCCGCGTCACCGGTGATCAGGCTCGGGATCGCCCCTTCCTTGTAGAGGTCGGCGAGCAACTGCACGGCGGCAACGGACTTTGCGCTGTTCAGATAGCCGGTCGACCGCGTGAACGTCTTGTTCGTGAGGCTCCCGCCTCCCGACCAGATCCACGGCAGGACGTTCCAGCCGCCGGTGCCGCCGTCGGCGAAGAGATAGATGCCCTTCGCCTTCAGCTTCGGGGCTGCAGCCCGGAGTGCCGCGAACGTCGTCGGGGGACTGGTGATCCCGGCCGACGCGAGCGCCTCTTTGTTGTACATCAGCACACGCGTGTTCGTGTCGAGCGGGAGGCCGTAGTAGTGACCCTTGTAGTAGTTCGTGGCGAGCGAGCCGGGATAGACGGCGCTCGCCAGCTTCTTGAAGTCGGGCATCTCCCGGTCGAGCTTCGCGAAGGCGCCGAGCTTCGCATACTGCGGCACCCAGGCGAGATCGGCGCGGATGACGTCCGGCAGGGTTCCGCCGGCGACACTCGTCGTGAGCTTCTGCTGAAGGCTCGAGTAGCTGAACGGCACCTGCTCGACCTTGATGCCGGGGTTGAGCTTCTCGAAGCGCGGGATGACGATCTTCGTCAAGCGCTGCATCTCGGGCGCCGACGCGTTCTCGGCATAGGCGTGCCAGAACGTGATCGTGGTGGTGGCGCGCGTCCGATCCGAACCCGCGGTCGCCACAGTGACGGCGACGGCGGAGACGGCTGCGACGAGCGACGCAAGCATGGCGAATCTGGCGAAGCGCATCTGGTGCTACCTCCTGAGGACGCTGATGAACGGCGATCCCACCGCCGCCGGGGACGCAACGAGCAGCTGACTCTTCAGGCGACCACCCCCATCCGCACGTCCGCGTCGAGCGGTGCTGCGAAGCTCGCCCGGAGCACAAGCGTCGCTGCTCCGACGGCCCACTTCGCGTCGTCCCACGGATCGACCTCGATCCGAATTCCGTCGAGCGGAGAGAAGAGGCCCGCCTCGAACGCCTTCGTGAAGCCGTCGGAGATGTGAAGCCACGCTTGTGTGCCCTCGCCGCTGACGAGTACGAGCTCCGGACTGAGCACGTTCGCCACATCGGCGACCGCGCGCCCGAGGGCAGCGCCGGCGTCCGCGAAGAGCCCGCGCGCCGTTCGGTCGCCCTCGGCGGCGAGTGCCCGGAGCTTCTCGATTCCCTCGTCGTCCGAAAGCAGCTTCCGCCTCCGCGCTTCGGCGACGAGCGCGGGATCGCCGACGACCGTCTCGAGACAGCCGTGCTTCCCGCAGCGGCACTCTCCTCCGCCCTCGACGGCGGTCGTGTGGCCGAGCTCGCCCGCGCCGCCGCGGAAGCCGCGGTAGATGTCCCCGCCGGCAACGATGCCGAGACCGACGCCGGCGCCGATGGTGACGGTGACGAAATTGTCCGCGTCGCGGCCGCGTCCGTAGAGGCGCTCCGAGACCGCGAGCGTGTTGACGTCGTTGTCCGCGAACACGAGGATCCCGAGCCGGTCCTGGAGGATCTGCGCGAGCGGGACGCCCCGCCAGCCGAGCATCGGCGAGTCGAGCCGCCCAGTGGCCGCGTCGACGACGCCGGAGATCCCGAGGCCGACGCCGAGGAGCGGTGCCGAAAGACTCGCGCCTTCGATCCAGCGCGCAAGCACGTCGCCGAGGTGCTCGATCGCCCCTGTCGAGGTCGCATCGAACGACTCCTCGAAGCGCTGCCGAACGTCGGCCTCGATGTCGACGAGCACGCCGACGAGATGGTCAGGAGCGACCTTGACGCCAAGGGCGGCTGCCGCTCCACCGACGAGCTCGAGGAGCAGCGCGGGTCGACCCCGCCTGGGCTGCGCCCGCTCGGCGACCCGCACGAGGCCCTGATCGAGCAGCTCGCGGGTGACTGCCGTGACCGTCGCAGGGCTCAGGCCGAGCCGACGCGCGATCTGCGTCCGGGCGATCGGCCCCGAGGCCCCGATGAGGCGGAAGATCGCCGCCCGGTTGAGGTCGCGTGTCAGGCCGGTGGAGGCGGTGCGGTACGTCGAGCCGGATGCCGTCGGCGGCACTGCCTCACTCATTAGTTCGGAAGTTAAATTTATCTGCCAGCGAAAGTCAAGTCACCACCTCCTCTTTCATCTCAGGCTGTTCTCCCTCCCGCTCGCGCTGGCATTGGCGCGCTACTTCGGAGGCAGCGTCGAGGAGGTGTTCTCCCTTGATGGTTCGTAAGTACCCGAAATGGTTTCTCGCGTCGTTCGCCTTCCTCCTTGGCGGCGGCTGCCTCGCCTCGTTCTGGGTCGGCGGCGATCCCAGGTCCGGCTGGATCTCGTTCGCGGTTCTCGGCGGCGCCGGGCTCGCGACGCTCGCCTTCGGCCGAAGCGAGCTGATCCGCGGCTTCCGGGGCGACGGACGCGACGAGTACTGGTGGTCGCTCGACCGCGACGCTTCGCTCGTCGCCGGCATGTTCCTGATCGGGCTCGTGATTGCGATGTCGATGTGGGAGTGGGCGCACGGCCGCGACGGCACGCCGTACTCACAGCTCGGCGCCCTCGCCGGGGTCGTCTAACTCATCGCCGTCGTCGCGCTGCGGCTTCGCCGCTAGCCCGACGGCTCGCGGATCACCGCGCGGGCCTCACGGCGGCTCAGCCGTCAGCTCCGCGGGTCTTGGCGGCGACGAGCTCTGCCGCCCGCGCCTTCCTTCCGTACCCCCAAAAGTAGTCTGCCGTCCGCTCGGTCGGGCAGGTTCTACGCGGCCTGGATCGGCGAGTCCTCCTGGGCGGTGTGCGTGTCGAGCGCGTGGCCGTTCTCGCCGTTTTGGAGTGCGCCGTGGTTCCGGGCGACGTCGACCGACCGGCTCTCCCGGATCACGGTCACCTTCACCTGACCCGGGTACTCCAGCTGATCCTCGATCTCGCGCGCGATCTGATGGGACAGAAGTGCCGCCGAGTCGTCGTCGAGCTCGCTCGGGCTGACGATGACGCGGATCTCGCGACCTGCCTGGAGGGCGTACACCTTCTCGACTCCGGGCTTCGACGCGGCGAGCTCCTCGAGCGACTCGAGCCGTTTGATGTAGTGCTCGAGGCTCTCGCCCCTCGCGCCCGGCCGGGAGGCGGAGATCGCATCGGCGGAGATCACGAGCACCGCCTCGACCGTCTGCGGCTGCACCTCGTAATGGTGCGCCTCGATCGCGTGCACGACGTGCTGGGTCTCCCCGTAACGGCGTGCGAGCTGCGCCGAGATCGAGGCATGCGAGCCTTCGATCTCGTGTGTCATCGCCTTGCCGAGGTCGTGGAGCATCGCGGCGCGCTTCGCAGTTGTCACGCTCGCTCCCAGCTCGGTAGCCATGATCCCGGCGAGGTGGACGACCTCGAGCGTGTGCCGGAGCACGTTCTGGCCATAGCTCGTCCGGAAGCGCAGCCGGCCGAGGATCTTCACGAGCTCCTCGTGGAACGGGCCGCAGTTCGCCTCGAAGACTGCCTGCTCGCCCGCCTGGCGGACCACCTCCTCGAGCTCGGCTTTCGACTGGTAGTACGTCTCCTCGATCCGGGCAGGATGGATGCGCCCGTCCTCGATCAGCTTCGTCAGCGTGAGCCGCGCGATCTCGCGCCGCAGCCCGTCGAAGGACGAGAGAACGACCGCGTGCGGCGTATCGTCGATGATGAAGTCGACGCCCGTGAGGTGCTCGAGCGCGCGAATATTGCGCCCCTCCCGGCCGATGATCCTGCCCTTCATGTCGTCGGAGGGAAGCTCGATCACGGTCACGGTGGTCTCGGCGGCATGGCTCGCCGCGACGCGCTGCAACGCATCCGCGACGAGATTGCGCGCGCGGCGCTTCGACTCGGCCCGCGCCTCCTCCTCGAGCATGCGCACGCGCCGTCCGAGATCATGCTTCACGAGCTCCTCCCCACGCTCGAGCAGGTGCGACTTGGCCTCCTGGAGCGTCATACCGGCGACCCGCTCGAGCTCGGTCTGCTCCGTCGACTTCATCTGCTTCAGCTCCTCCTGCAGCTGGCGGAGATGCGTCTCGCGGTCGGCGAGCCCCTGATCCTTGCGCCCGAGCTCGACCAGCTTTCGCTCGATCTCCTCCTCCTTCGCGAGCACGCGCTCCTCGATCTTCAGCACCGACTCACGGCGGTCGGCGAGCTCGGTATCGATCTCGGCGCGCAGCTGCACCGCCTGCTCGCGCGCTTCGATCTGCGCCTCGCGACGCACGGCCTCAGCCTCGCGCTCGGCGTCCTCGATCAGCTGCCTGCGGATGCGCCGCGTCTTGCCGACGCTCGTTGCACCGAAGACCTGCACGGCGACCAGCGCGAGCGTGAGTCCTGCGACGATCCCGGCGGCGACTCCGATGACGATCTGCACGGGCAGGCTCCTCGCTCGGTTGAGGTGGCCCCATCCGCCATCGGGCCCGCAGCGCGGATCACCGAAACTCGCTCAGTTCGACGGCGCGCACCACCGGGCGCGCGCCCGCAGGGCCGGCCCTACCTCGGCGTGAGCCTCCGTCGTCTGCGTCTCGAGGGGATCATGGAGTCGGGATTCGAAGAGTCAGCGATTTCGGAAAAAACCCAGTTTGCAGGCAAAATGTCGGGTGAAGCGTGACTGGATCCTAGCGCGGTCAGGCCTCATCCGCAAATCCGTCGGCCGCCTCGAGCGCGGCCTCGTCGAACCCTCTGGCTGCGAGCCAGCGCGCGGTTTTCGGCCCGAGGCCGCGTTTCTCGACCTGCCGACGGGCCCGCTCGGCCTCCGGTTCGAGGCCCGCGAGCGCCTCGGCCACGACCTCGGCGGCGAGCCCCTCGCCCTCGAGGGCGAAGTGGATCGCCGCGTCTCCGTAGCCACGCTCGGCGAGCGCCTCGGCCCGAAGCAACGCAACCCTTCGGTCGTCCACGAGGCCGGCCTGCTCGAGGGCGGCGAGCGCGTCCTCGCGGGCGTCGGAGCGGGTCCCGCGCCGCTCGAGCCGTTCCTCGAGCCGCCGCCGGGAGAGGTCGCGGTAGCGGAGCGCTCGAGCGGCGGCGCCGATCGCCTCGGCTCGGCGGAGCTCGCGCCCGAGCAGGCGCGCCGTGTCGCGGTCGAGCGCGCGCCCGACCGACAGGCCGGCCCGCACGACGGCATCGGCAGGCACGAGCCGCCACGGGGCGCCGTCGAGCTCGACCTCGACCTTCCCCCGCGGCCGCTCGCGCAGCGCGGTGATGAACGGCACTTACTCTTCGGCGGCGGCGCCGACCTCGGCGACGACGGCCGCGGCGGCTGCTGCGCGGGCGGCCTTGCTCGCCGGCTCACCGTTACCTGCCTCGGCGATCGGGGCCTCCTCGACCGGAAGCAGCCGTGCGGACACGACCTGCTCCGGGCCGACCTCGAGCTGGATCTGCTGGAGGATCTGCTGCGTCACGTCGGGGTGCTCACGCAGGAACGCGGTCGCGTTGTGCCGGCCTTGTCCGAGCCGCTCGTCGCCGAAGCTGAAGTACGAGCCGGACTTCGTCACGACCTTGCGCTCGCTCGCGACATCGATGACCGTGCCCTCCCACGAGAAGCCGGTGCCGTACATGATGTCGAACTCGGCCTGCTTGAACGGCGGCGCGACCTTGTTCTTCACGACCTTGACGCGAATGCGGTTCCCGATCGCCTCGACACCTTCCTTCAGCGTCTCGATGCGGCGGATGTCGAGGCGCACCGAGGAGTAGAACTTGAGCGCTCGGCCGCCGGGCGTCACCTCGGGATTGCCGAACATGACGCCGATCTTCTCGCGCAGCTGGTTCGTGAACAGGCAGATCGTGTCGGTGCGGTTGAGCGTGCCGGCGAGCTTGCGGAGCGCCTGCGACATGAGCCGCGCCTGGAGGCCGACGTGCGAGTCGCCCATCTCGCCCTCGATCTCCGCCTTCGGCGTCAATGCGGCGACCGAGTCGATCGCGACGACGTCGAGCGCGCCCGAGCGGATGAGCAGCTCGGTGATCTCGAGCGCCTGCTCGCCGGTGTCGGGCTGGGAGACGAGGAGGTTGTCGATGTCGACGCCGATGCGCTTCGCATAGGCGGGATCCATCGCGTGCTCGGCGTCGATGAACGCGCAGATGCCGCCCCGCCGCTGTGCCTCGGCGATCACGTGGTAGACAAGCGTCGTCTTTCCGGACGACTCCGGGCCGAACACCTCGACGATGCGCCCCCGCGGAAGACCGCCTATCCCCAGTGCAAGGTCGAGGGCAAGTGACCCGGTAGACACAGCGCCGACCGACACGGCCGCGCGGTCGTTCATCTTCATGACCGAGCCCTTGCCGAACTGGCGCTCGATCTGCCCGAGGGCGACGTCCAGTGCTTCGTGCTTGTCCACGCTCAGCCTCCTAAAGCAACCGATTCCAGTACGACGTACTGCGCCCCGCCGGGATGCAGTCGTGACAGATAAGCAGCTGCGTCGGACGGAACAAACGTTCCCATGGCCGGCGGGTCGAGCTCCAGGCGGGGACGCTCCCTGAAGCGGGCCACCGTGAGGTGCGGCAGCCACGGCCGATCCTCCCGCCGATAGGCCCCGAGGCGCTCCAGGCGGCCCTGGACGTCCTCCGCGAGCGCGGTGACCCCGCCGTGGAGGTCGTCGAAGACGAGCATCGCGACGCTCCGCGTCTCCCGGTAACGGGCCGGGGCGAGACGCAGATCCGCCGGGGCTTCCGCCGCAGCGGCGCGCAGCTCCCCGACGATCGCGTCGAGCTCGCCGGCGGGCCGGGAGCCGAGGAAGGCGAGGGTGACGTGGAGATGCCCCCGGGGAACCGCGCGGACGCCCTGCAGGTGCTCGCCCAGGAGCTGATCACTCTGCCACGCCTCGACGCAGTCGAGGAGAGGCTCGGGCAGGCGCAGCCCGAGAAAGAGTCGGAGACGCTCATCGCCGCCGACCCTATCCGTTGCGGTCATACGACTTGGTCAGGGCTCCGTGTCAGAAGCCTGCGCACGAGGTGCAGCGCCCCGACCACGGAGCGGGCGCGGATCGAGGCGCGGTCGCCCGGGAAGCTGAACTCGCGGCCGATGCCCCCGCTCGGCCCCTCGGCGTGCAGATAGACGAGGCCGACCGGCTTCTCCTCCGACCCGCCGTCCGGCCCGGCGATGCCGGTCACGGCGACCGCCACCGAGGCGTCGAGTCGCTCGCGCGCGCCGCGCGCCATCGCCGCGGCAACCTCGGCGGATACCGCTCCGTGCGCTTCGAGCAGCTCGTCCGGCACGCCGAGCTCGTCGCGCTTCACCGCGTCCGCGTACGCGACGATCCCGCCCAGGACGACCTCGCTCGAGCCTGGAATCGACGTCAGGCGCGCCGCGACGAGGCCGCCCGTACACGACTCGGCGGTCGCGAGCGTGTAGCCGCGCCCCCGGCACAGCTCGAGCACGTGCTCCTCGACGCCCCGCTCGTCATCGCCGTAGAGCCACTCCGCGAGCGGCGGCAGGAACCGCGCCTCGAGCTCGTCCGCCTGGTGCTCGGCGCCGGGTTGCACGACGAGGTCGACGTGGATCTCGAAGTCGCGCGCACAGATCGTCACCTCCACCCCGTCTCCATCGCCGCCCGCCTCGGCGAGCGCCCGGGCGACCGCCGACTCGCTGACGCCGAACAGGCGCCGCACCCGCCGGCTCGGGGGGTGCGCACGCGAGAGCAGCTCCCGGAACGCGTCGGTCGCGAGTGCGTTCGGCCACAGGCGCCGCAGCTCCGACGGCGGGCCGGGCAGCACCACGACCACGCGTCCGCCGTTGCGGGGCACGAGCAGCCCCGGCGCGGTGCCTGCGAGCCCGAGCGAGATCGCCCCGTCAGGGACGGTTGCCTGCTTCGTGACGCCCGGAGCGAAGTCCGCGTAGTCGCGCTTCAGGCGCACCGCCGCTGCGCGGGAGACGGCCTCGATCTGCGACTCGAGCTCCGGCTCGACGTGCAGCCCGACCTCGAGGGCCTTCGCGACGAGCTCGACCGTGCGGTCGTCGTGCGTGGGCCCGAGCCCGCCGGAGACGAGCACCACGTCCGCCTCGACGAGCGCCTCGCGCAGGGTCGCCTCGAGCTCAACCGGCGAGTCGCCGACGATCGCGATCCGGGCGGGATCGAGCCCGAGCCTCATCGCCTCGCGCGCGAGAAACGGGCCGTTCAGATCGGTTCTCTCGCCGCGCACGAGCTCGCTGCCCGTGACGACGACGACCGCATGCGGCCGCGTCAAGCGCCCGCGCGCGCCGTCTTCGTCGGCGTGACGACGACCTTGAGGTTCCGGCGCGCGGGCAGCGAGACGGGCTTGCCGGCGAGCCTGAAGCGGACGCCGGCCGGACGGCGGATCGCGAGCCAGAAGCGGCGGCCGACGAGGAACTCCTTGTCGCCCCGCTTCAACGTGCCCTGGAAGACGACGGGCCCGGTGGCCGAGCGCCTGCGGATCTCGAGATATGTCCCCTTCTTCACGCCGACGAACTGGAGCCCCTCCGGCGCGACCGGGGTCTGCTGTTGGGTCACGACGGCCGGGGTCGAGGGCGACGAGTCGCCGCCTCCGAACTTCCACGCGACGATCACGAGCGCGGTCACCGCCGCGATCCCGAGGAGGCCGAACAGGACCATCCGGCCCTGGAGACCGCGCTGCTGCTGGATCCGCGGCTGCCGCCGCTCCCGCGGCGCCTCCTCGAAGCCGTCGGCGATGAAGCGCGAGTTGTATTCGTCGACGTAGAGCTGCCCGTCGAGACCTAGGTACTCGGAGTACGAGCGGAGGAAGCCCTTGATGTACGTGCCGGACGGGAGGAGCTCGAAGTGCTCGTCCTCGAGCGCCTGAATGTACTTCGCGCGGATCTTCGTCGCCAGCTCGACCTGCGAGTACTCGAGTCCCTGGTGCTCGCGCGCCTCGCGCAGGCTGTTGCCGATCTCGAACATTCGCCGGCCATTGTAGAGCCGAATGTCACCTGAAATGCGGGTTCGCGTTGGGGGTGCTGTATCCCGATTCAAACCCGTACCGGCACGTCTTTCGGCGTGCTTCTACGAGTCGAACGGCAAGCGCCGTCCGCTGTCGCTTCCTGCTTCAGCGAGGCTGGTTTCACGCTCGCCGGGGCGAGCGTCAGAGCCTTCCTCTCCACAGGCGTCACGTCCCGGCGATCCACCGGTAGCCCCGCCAGCCCGAGCCGGCGGAGGTTCACAGCGGCGTTCTCATCCCGGTCCAGGGAGCGGCCGCAGGCTTCACACTCGAACAGGCACGCGCTCGGACCTCCCAACGGGAGTCCGCACTTCAAATGTCACCTACCCTTCGAGGCGGAGCAGGAGCTCGTAGAAGCCCACGGCGATCGACGCCGAGAGGGCGACACAGAGGCCTGCGACCCCGAGATAGCGGCCCAGGCGGCTCCTCCCCGCCCCACCTGCGCGCTCGAGCGTCCGGCGGATGCGGCCCCTTGCGCCCCGCGCGAGGAGCAGGGCTGCTATCCCGCACAGTGCCGCCACCGGGATCGCCCAGGCGGCGTCGAGCAGGTGCACTCCGGCCGTCTGGCGCGAGACCACGACTCCCACGGGAACCGCGGCTACAGCCGCGAGCCCGAGCAGGACCGCGACCGACGCGCGGTGGTTACTGCTTGACGTAGGGGCGGCCAACTGCTGCGGGAGGAATCGAGCGCCCGATCACGCCGGCGACGGCGATGAGCGTCAGGAAGTACGGGAGGCCCTGGAAGAGCACCGCGCCCGCGTCCGAGTACGTCGCGAGGCGGAACGAAAGCGCCGTCGAAGCGCCGAACAGAACCGCGGCGGCATACGCGCCGAAGGGGCGCCAGTTGCCGAAGATGACGGCCGCCAGGGCGATGAACCCCTTGCCGACGGTCATGTTCTCGTTGAACGAATGCACATAGCCGATCGAGAGGTACGCGCCGCCGAGCGCGGCGAGGATCCCGGATGTCACCACGGCAAGGTAGCGCGTGACGTACACGTTGATGCCCACCGTCTCGGCGGCGCGCGGATGCTCGCCGACCGCCCGCAGCCGCAGCCCGACCGGGGTGCGGAACAGCACGAGCCAGGCGACGATCAGCAGAACGAACGAGAGCCAGATCATCAGGTTGAGGTCGGAGAAGGCGTCGCCGAAGAAGGTGACGTTGTCCAGGAAGTGGAGGTGGACGGCGGGGATCTGCGGCAGATCGCCCGGCGTGCCGTTCTCGCCGTAGACCTGGATGAAGAAGTAACCCGTCACTCCAAGCGCGAGGAAGTTGATCGCCGTCCCGCCGACGATCTGGTCTGCGCGCAGGTGGATCGCGAAGAACGCGTGCACGAGCGCGAAGCCCGCACCGGCGACCATCGCCGTCAGGAGGCCCATCCCCCAGGAGTTGAACTTGTCGGCGCCGAGACAGGCGAAGAACGCACCGGAGAGCATCATCCCCTCGAGGCCGATGTTCACGACGCCGCTGCGCTCCGAGAACATGCCGCCGACGGCGGCGTAGCAGAGCGGGGTCGCCCAGATCAGGGTGGAGGAGACGAGCGCGCCCCACGAGACGACCGTCGCGAGATTCCCGGTCGAGGATTGCACGGCGAGGTTGCCGAGCCCGATGCCGATCAGGCCGGCGGCGACGGCGCCGTAGCCGAGCCGGCGGACGCCGCGGCTCACCGCCCAGACGCCGCACGCGGCGGCGACGATGCCGATCAGCGCCGGCACCCAGCGCTGGCGCGTCTCGACCGGCGGCAGAGCGAGGAAGAACGCGAGCGCCGCGAGCAGGATCCCGAAGCGCGCGACGTGCGCCGGCCCGACGGCGAAGCGGTCACGTGTGGCGGCGAATGTGTTCACGCCGGGACCCTCTCCTCTGCGGGCTTCCGCGAGAACCTGATCTTCCTGCGCGCGTTCCAGATGGCGAGGATCAGGACGTCGGCGCCGATGAAGAGCAGCACGAGCGCCTGAATCATCAGGGTCAGATTCCCCGCGAGCTGCGGCGGGAAGACCGACGGATCGAGGCCGCGCGTCGACGTGCCGTTGACGAGCGCGCCGAAGAGCAGCGCGGCGAGCGCGACGCCGACGGCCGTGTTCCGTCCGAGGAGCGCAACGGCGATCCCGATGAAGCCGATGTTCGACACCTGGATGTCGAGCACGCCCAGCCGGTACTGCCAGCCGAGAATGTCCATGGCACCGCCGAGCCCGGCGAAGGCGCCGGAGATAGCCATCGCGTAGACGTAGTTCCGCGCCACGTTGATGCCGCCGTAGCGCGCCGCCTCGGGATTGAAGCCGACGGCCCGAACCTGGTAGCCGAGGGTTGTGCGGTTCAACGTCACCCAGTACACGACCAGCGCTCCGAGCGCGATGAAGAAGCCGATGTGCAATGCCTGGAGCTCCGGGTTCCCCCAGAAGGTCGGCAGCCTGCCGCTCGGAACGACGTCGTTCGAGATCGGGACCGAGATGTCGACGCTGTTCTGCAGCGGGCCGCCGCGGCCGAAGAGGAAGCTCCCGAACCAGTAGGCGATCCAGTTGAGCATGATCGTCGTGATCACCTCGTGCGCCCCCACGGACGCCTTCAGAAAACCGGCGAGGGCGGCAATGCTCGAGCCGGCGAGCATCGCGAGCGCGATCGCCAGGAACACGTGCAGGCCCTTCGCCATTCCGGCCCACGAGGAGCCGACCCAGACCGAGACGATCGCCCCGGTGATGTACTGGCCCTGGCCGCCGATGTTGAAGAGGCCGCAGCGAAACGCGAACGCGACCGCGAGCCCCGTGAGGATCAGCGTGGTCGTGAGGATCAGTGTCTGCGACAGGTTGTACGCCGCAAGGCCGTTCGAGTCGGTGTTCCAGGGGAAGAACACCTGCGTGTGCGTGCCGGGGATCGTCACGTGATGGTCGCCGACCTCGAAGAGCCAGTTGAGCCCGGTGCCGTCCCAGATCGCCTTGTAGGTTCGGAACGGATTGTGGCCGGTGGCGAGAACGACGAGCCCCCCGGCGAAGAACGCGAGGAGCATGGTGAAGATCGGCGTGATCACGCCGCCTGCCCGCTGGTAGAAGGCGAGCCGCTCCGCAACGCTCGGCGCGTATCCGCCGGGCTCGGCGTGCGGCTGCTCGTCCGGCTCGGTCACGGTCCCCGCTCCGGCGCCGGCAAAGCCGCCGCCTCCGCTCCCAGGCGTGTTCCCTCGAGCCTACTCACGCTGCCACTTCTTGCCGCCCGCCGGTCATCGCGATGCCGAGCTCCTCCTCGGACACGCTCGGATCGAACTCGCCCACGATTCGCCCCTCGTAGATCACGAGGATGCGGTCTGCGAGCGAGAGCACTTCCTCGAGCTCGAGCGAGACGAGGAGCACGGCTTTGCCCGCGTCCCGCTGCTCGACGAGCCGGCGGTGCACGAACTCGATCGCCCCGACGTCGAGGCCGCGCGTCGGCTGGGCGGCGATCAGCACCTGCGGGTTGCGCGAGACCTCGCGCGCGATGACGACCTTCTGCTGGTTGCCGCCCGAGAGGCTCGACGCACGCGTCGTCTCGTTGCCGCCGCGCACGTCGAACTCCTGAAGGAGCTTCCGCGCCCAGCTGAAGACACGCGCCGGATAAAAGAAGCCGTGGCGCGCGAACGGCTGCTTGTCGTAGTCGTGCAGCACGAGGTTCTCGCCGAGCGTGAACTCGAGCACGAGCCCGCGACGGTGGCGGTCCTCCGGGATGTGGCCGACGCCGTGCTCGAAGTAGTCATGCGCGCTCCCCTTCGTGAGATCGCGGTCGGCGACGAGGATCTTGCCCTGCGACGGCCGTGTCAGCCCGGTGATCGCGTCGATCAGCTCCGTCTGCCCGTTGCCGTCGACGCCGGCGATCGCGACGATCTCCCCCGTCCGCACCGCAAACGACACGCCGCGCACCGGCTCGAGGCCGCGCTCGTCGATGACGTGTACGTCCTCGAGCTGGAGGAGCGTCTCGCCCGGGCTCGATGGCTTCTTGTCGACCCGCAGCAGCACCTCGCGCCCGACCATCATCTTCGCCAGGCTCGCCTCGGTCGCGCCCTCGCGCGGAATCGTGTCGACCTTCTTCCCCCGACGGAGCACCGTGATCCGGTCGGCGATCTCGAGGACCTCGTTCAGCTTGTGCGAGATGAAAATCACCGACATGCCTTCGGCCACGAACCGGTTGAGGATCTCGAACAGCTCGAGCGCCTCCTGCGGCGTGAGCACAGCCGTCGGCTCGTCGAGGATCAGGATGTCGGCGCCGCGGTAGAGCGCCTTCAGGATCTCGACCCGTTGCTGCTGGCCGACGGTGATGTCCTGGACGCGGGCGTGCGGGTCGATGTGAAACTTGAACTGGTCGGCGAGCTCGCGCACACGTCGCTCCGCGGCAGCGGTGTCGAGCAGGATCCCGGCGGCCTTGGGCTCGGAGGCAAGGACGATGTTCTCGGCCACCGTCATCACCGGGATGAGCATGAAGTGCTGGTGCACCATGCCGATCCCGAGCTCGATCGCCTTGTGCGGCGAGTCGATCTCCACGCGCTGCCCGTTCAGATAGATCTCACCTTCGTCGGGCTTGTAGAGCCCGTACAGGATGTTCATCAGCGTCGACTTGCCGGCGCCGTTCTCACCGAGCAGGGCGTGCACCTCGCCCTTGCGCAGGTCGAAGTCGACGTGGTCGTTCGCGAGGACGCCGGGGAACCGCTTCGTGATCCCCCGCAGTTCGAGTACCGGAGTTTCGTCGGCCACAGTCGCAGGCGATTCTATGGAGGTGAGAAGAGGGCGGGCGCGGTAGCCCGCCCTCTTCCGTACCGCGGTAGTCGCCTACCTGACCTGGGTCGGCGGCTTGATCTTGCCGGCGATGATCTGCGCGCGCAGGCCTGCGATCGTCTTCAGGAACGAGGCAGGCACGTTCGGGCTGACCTTGCCCAGGCCGACCCCGTTGTTCTTCAGGTTGAAGACGAGGTTGCTGCCACCCTTGAACTTGCCGTTCTCTGCGCCCTTGATCGCGAGGTAGACCCCGCGGTCGACGCGCTTCACGGCGCTCGTGAGGATGTGCTTGCCGAGGTAGGCCTGATCGACGTCCACGCCGATGCCCCAGATCGAGGCCTCCTTCGCCGCGTCCAGCGTGCCGAGCCCGCACGGGCCGGCGACGTTGAACTCGACCTGGGAGCCCGCGTCGATCTGGTTCTGCGCGATCGTCTTGCACTTGGCCGAGTCGAGGAAGTCCTGCGAATAGCCGATCAGGACCTTGATACCGCCGTTGCACTTCTTCGCGCCGGCCTTGTATCCGGCGAGGAACGTGTCGACCGGCGGGATCTTGACGCCGCCGACGACGCCGATCGTCTGGTCGCCACCCTGCTTCTTGACCATCAGGCCCGCGAGACAGCCGATGAGGTACGAGTTCTCCTGCGTCGCGTAGGTGAGCCCCTCGACGTTCGTGACCTTCGCCTTGACGAACGGGTTTCCAGGATTGCCCTTCGCGGTCACGTCGTAGTCGGTGATCGCGAACTTCGTGTTCGGGAACTGCTTCGCAACCGTCGCCTCCTGTGGCGCGAGGAGGAAGCCCGCACCGATGATGATGTTGACGCCCTTGCGGGCGAGCGACGCGAAGTTCGGCAGATACTCGCTCGCCGAGTGCGACTCGACCGCGGAGGTCTGGAGCCCGGGAATGTGGGACTTCGCGAACTTCAGCCCGGTGAGCTGGTTCTGGTTGAAACCCTTGTCGTTGAAGCGACCGACGTCCGAGACGAGACCGGCACTGTACCCGGCCGTCGGTGCCGCGGCCCCTGTGCCCACGAACGAGACCGTCACGACGGCCACAGCCGCGAGCGCCGCAACAGGCGCAACAAAACGCCACTTCTTCACTGAACCCTCCTGAGTTAATTTCGACCCGAATCTCGGGGCGGCTCGGATGCTAATACGCCCCAGACCCCTTTTGCTAGACGTGACGTGGGCCGCTCACAGCGGTCCCACCTCCTTAGACGCCGGTCAGGCCGTTTTGACAGTTGCCGCGGCCAGCGCAAGAAGCGCTTCGGCGCACCTGACGATCCGCTCGCGGTCGTCGTCGGTCGCCTCGGCGAGCCGCTTCGAGACCAGCTCTTCACAGCGCTCGAGCACCTGCGGCCACAACTCCGGGTCCTCCCCGCGCTCCTCGAGCAGCCGCCGGAGCCAGCGGCGTCCGTACTCGGCGTGGAGCGTCTCGTCGGCCCAGTCGTATTCCATGTCGGTCTCCGAGGTGGTGTCGCCGAGCGCGCCGAATGCGGCGGCGCGCGTCTTCTTGCGGCCGATGTTCTTCGTCTCGAAGTACGCGAGCATGCCGAGCCGGTAGAGCGGGTTCTGCCCGGCCGCGGCCTCGTAGATGTAGCCGCCGAGCGGCGTCGCCTGCGCGGGCAGGCCCCAGGCGTCGAGGCGCCGTTTGCCCATCAGCATGTGGCGCGCCTCGTCGTAGGTCCAGCGGGCGGCGACCCGGATCCACTCCCAGCCGAGCTCCGGCGCGAGCCCGTGCAGGATCGCGCCCGCCGTTTCGACCGCCCAGACCTCGTTGAGATGGCTCACGGCCGCACGAACCTGGAGCGCGACGCCTTCACCGTACGGGTAGTCCGTAACGATCGTGTCCGGCCAGTAGAAGCTGTGCCAGGCGTAGCGGTCGTCGCGCGCCGGCTGCTCCGCGAGGCGGAACGGCGTGCCGGCGGGGCGCTCGAACGTTTCGATGCCGTGACGAAGCTGCGAGACCCACGGCATGGGGCCTGGCCCCTGCCTGTGGACAAGCGCACCGGTCTGCTCCTCGACGTCCTGCAAGGCAGAAGCCACGATTCGGATGGTCGGGCCGTCGGCCAGCTCGTCGGTCTTCCCCAGGAAGTCGCGATAGCGATCGGCGAGGTCCGGCAGGAGGGCCTCAGCCAGTCCGGACAGGAATGCGTCCGAATCGGGCGCGTCGATGACGGACTCGAACGAACGGATGAGCGGGGCGTCGGCGCCCTCCTCGAGGAAGCGGGTCGGATAGCGGAGCTCGAAGACCCGCTCGCGGAACGCGTCGCCGGCGAGGGCGTGGTGCCAGGCGGTGCGGGCGAGCGCCGCCTTTGCCTCCAGACGCGGCGTGGCGGCGATCCAGCCGCCGCACGCGAGGACGACCGCCCGGGCGAGGTAGTGGAAGCGCGTGAGCGCCTGCGCCGTGTCGACGCGCTCGCGGAGGCTGCTGGTCGGCGGCAGTGCGCTCAACGCAGCACCTCCAGGAAGAGCTCGAGGAAGCCCTGGGTGTCGAAGTCCTCCACGAGCGTGCAGTTCGGCTCTCGCCCGAGCGTGTTCTGGACGTCGATCGCGCTGAACCCGCGCGTCAGCTCGCCCCGCGTCTCCACGTCGACGAACACCTCGCGCGTCGCCTTGACGAGCGACGGCTCGACGATCGCCGCCGCAACCATCGAATCCGGGTGCGTCGTGCCCGGCACGCCCATCGAGCGCTCGAACTCCTCGGCCTTGCGCGTCACCTGCCGGTAGAAGCGGGCGAGCGGCGTGTCGACGGCCTCGATCCGTGCGAGGTCCGCGTCGTAGAACACCCCGTGCGAGAGCGTGAGTGTCCACGTGAAGAGCGTGATCGGGAAGCCGGCCTGGAAGACGATCTTCGCAGCCTCCGGATCGACGTAGAAGTTGAACTCGGCCGCAGGCGTGATGTTCCCGATCCCGCCGCCCATGACGTACAGCCGCTTCACCTTCTGCGCAATCGATGGGTCGAGTACAACGGCGGCCGCGATGTTGGTCAGCGGCGCCTGGGCGAGCAGCGTGAGCTCGTAGGGCGACTCGTTGATACGGCGGACGAGCTCGCTGACCGCATGCTCGGAACGCGGCCTCGACGTCGCCTCGGGAAAAAACGAGTCTCCCATGCCGTCCTCGCCGTGCACGTACGCGGCATCGACCCAGTCGGCGACGAGCGGCTTCGGGCAGCCCGGATACACGGGTACGTCCTTCCCCGCCTGCTCGACCGTGTAGAGCGCGTTCTCGACCTGCTGCTCGAAGCGCACGTTCCCGTTGCAGATCGTGATCGCCTCGAGGTGCGCGTTCGGATGCAGGAGCGCGATCAGCAGCGAGGTGACGTCGTCGCCGGCGGTGTCCGTGTCGACGATCAAGCGGACGCTCATGCCGTCCCCCGCAACCGGGTTTCAACCCGGTTGCAGTCGTTCCGGAAAGTCTGCAACCTGGCTGAAGCCAGGTTGCTCATGCTGTCACGCTCTCGAGCTTCTCTTCGAGCTGCGCCCGCGTCGGCAGCCCCGGCACCACACCCGGATGCTCGACCATGTAGGCGCCGGCCGCGCAGCCCCACCGCACGGCGTCCAGGTCGGAGAGCCCCTCGGCGAGGCCGACCGCGAACGCGGCGGTGAACGCGTCACCCGCGCCGGTGGTGTCGACAACCGACGCGGGGAATGCCGGCACGAGCCGGTCGCCGAGCCGTGCGCCCTGCTCGCCGAGCGTGAGCACGACGGTGCCGCCCGTGCCGCGCACGGCGCCGGCCTCGGTCTCGTTCGGCGTCAGGTAGTCCACCTCCGTGACGATCGGCTCACGCGGCGCCGGTGCCGGATTGAGGATCGTGCGCACGCCCTCGCTCCGTGCGAGCGCGAGCGCGTGGAGCGCCGTCTCGAGCGGGATCTCGAGCTGGACGACGCAGACGTCCGCGACGGCGATCCGGTCGGCGAACGCGTCCACATGCGCCGGCGAGAGCTGCTCGAGTGCGCCCGGGACGATCACGATCCGGTTCTCGCCCGACGGCTCGACGAGGATCGGCGCCGTCATCGTCGGCGCGTCCGCCAGCACCGCCTCGACCCGGACATCCTCCTCCTGCCAGAGCTCGAGCGCAGCGCGGCCGAATGCGTCGTCGCCGATCGCGGTCAGGAAATCCACCTCGGCGCCGAGCCGCGCTGCGCCGACGGCCTGGTTCGAGCCCTTGCCGCCATGGTCGGTGCGGAAGCTGCGCCCGACGACCGTCTCCCCCGCCTCCGGAACCCGGTCGAGCTCGACGGTCAGACCGACTCCGTAGCTCCCCACGACCGCGACCCGCGCCACGCGGGCCATCGTAGTGGCCGCGGCCGCAGGGACAGTTGTCTGCCCGTGCGGCTGCAAACCGGCGCATCGCCGCGTCCTCGGTCGTGTCGATAGCTTCGGCTATCAACACGACCTGCGTCCTTGCGCTGCTTGGTTTTCGCGCGCACGGACAGGAACGACCTTACGGCCGCGGCCACTATGCCGCGAACAACTGCAACCCGTCCAGCTCGCGCACGCGCGCCTCGCCGCGCTCGACGAGATCGAGGAGCGTCTCGCGGGAGCGCTTCAACCGCCAGCCGAGCGCGCCGCCGAGGTCGGCCGCCGAGAGCTCGCCCGACGACGCGAGCACAGTGCGCGCGAGCGAGCGCAGCGCATCGTCCGCCGCCGGCAGCGCGCCGAGCGGCCAGCGCCGCGGAAGCACCTCGACCGCGATCGCGCCCCAACCCTGCTGCCGTTCCACGAGCCCGGAGTTCGTCAGCACGAGCGCACGCTGGAGGACGATCACCGCTGCGTCGACCTGCTTCTTGTCCACGCCGACGAGAGCACGGAGCTCGGGGCCGGTCGACGGCCCCGCCGACAGCACAGCCTCCGCCACCTCGAGCTGGAGCGGAGTGAGCTCGCCGTCGCGGAAGTCATCTGCGCGGCCGGCACGGCCCGTCAGCGCGTAGAGCGGCGGCAGCACCCGCGGTGCAATGAGCGCGGCCCAGCGGCCCAGATGCTTCCCGACGCATACGAGCCCGCGCGCGGGAAGCTCGTCCTTCCAGCCCCAGCACTTGTCCATCTCAGGTGTGAAGGAGACGTATTTCCCCTCGTCGTTCCGCACCGCCCAGTCGACCTCCCGCGAGCCCGACACGGCCTCCCAGAGCGACGGCAGGACGAGATCGCTGCCGGGGAAGAGCGCCGCGATCCCGACCCGGTCGACCCAGGCCGCCGCGCCGCGAATCGACTTAATCGGTGGAGGCGTACTGGTGGACCTGCGTCTCGTCGATGAGGACGCGCCGCGGCTTCGAGCCTTCATAGCCACTGATGATGCCTCGCCGCTCCAGCATGTCGACGAGGCGCCCGGCCCGGGTGTAGCCGACCCGCAGGCGCCGCTGGATCAGCGACACCGACGCGGTCTGGGTCTGGACGACGATCTCGATCGCCTTGTCCAGCAGCGGATCGTCGTCGGGGTCGAAGTCGCCGTGTGCATCCTCGTCGCCGGCGTCCGCCGCGAAGACCTCGGGCAGCTCGAGGTAGGCCTCGTCGAGCACCTGCTCTCGCTGGCGGGTTTGCTCGACGACGAGCGCGATCTCCTCCTCGGAGACGTACGCACCCTGGACGCGTTGGAGCCGCGAGGTGCCGAGCGGCTTGAACAGCATGTCGCCCTGGCCGAGCAGCGACTCCGCCCCGCCCTGATCGAGGATCACGCGCGAGTCCGTCATCGACGACACAGCGAACGCGATGCGCGAGGGGACGTTCGCCTTGATCATGCCGGTGATCACGTCGACCGAAGGGCGCTGCGTCGCGAGCACGAGGTGGATGCCGACGGCGCGCGACTTCTGCGCGAGCCGGATCACCGCGTCCTCGACCGCCTGCGGCGCGATCATCATCAGGTCGGCGAGCTCGTCGATCACGACGAGCAGGTACGGGATCGTCGCCTCGCCGCGCTGCCGGAACGCCCGGTTCGCCTCGTTCAGGTTCCGCGCGCGCACAGACGCAAGCCGCTCGTAGCGCCGCTCCATCTCGGCGACGCAGTTGGCGAGCACCGCGCTCGCCTCCTTCGGGCTCGAGACGACGGGCGTCAAGAGGTGCGGAATCGACTCGTAGTGGTTGAGCTCGATGCGCTTCGGGTCGATCAGGATCATCCGCATCTCGTCCGGCGTGGCCCGCAGCAGGATCGAGGTCAGCAGTGCGTTGATGCAGCCCGACTTGCCGGAGCCGGTCGTGCCGGCGATCAGCAGGTGCGGCATGCGCGCGAGATCGGTCCAGACCGCTGCGCCCGAGATGTCCTTGCCGAGCCAGACCGAGAGCGGCGAGGCGGTCGCCGGGAGGTCGTCGAAGATGTCGCCGAGCGTGACGAGGTTCGGCGAGAGGTTCGGCAGCTCGACGCCCACCGCCTGCTTGCCCGGGATCGGCGCCAGGATCCGGATCTCCGTCGTCGCCAGGGCATAGCTCAGGTCGTCCTTCAGCGCCGCAACCTTCGACACCTTCGTCCCCGGGGCGAGCTGGAGCTCGTAGCGCGTCACGCGCGGGCCGGAGATCTGCCCGATTACGTTCGCCTCGATCCCGAAATGCGCCAGCGTCTGCACGAGCAGGTCGGCCACGCGTGCAGCGGTCTCCCCCGACGAGTCGGTCTTCTCCGGCGAAGTCCGCAGGACGTCACGATCCGGCAGGCGGTACTCCGGATGCTCGGTCGTGATGTCGTCGAAGAGCTGTTCCTGCTGAAGCAGCTGGGACTCGAGCGTGAGGAGCGGCGACGGCGCGAGGGGCGGCGGCTCGACGACGTCCGGATACGCGGCCTCGGCGTCGACGATGGGCTTCTTCGCGCGCGCTCGAGCCGGAGCCACCGGCTCGTCCCACGTCTCCACGACGGGCCGCGGCCGGCGGGCGCGCGACGCGGCCAGGCGCACCTGATGATGCGAGCGGCGCAGGAGTGCGCCGAGCGACGCGCCGGAGAGCAGCAGCCCGCCGACGAGGAGCAGGAGGATGCCGAGGATCGTCGACCCGGTGACGCCGATCGCGACACCGACGGCGCCGCCGACGGCCTGACCGAGGTAGCCGCCCTGGTCACGGCCGAGGGCGAGCATCAGCCCGAACGACACGACCACGAGCCCGGTGCGAAACGGTCGGACGTCCACGAGCGCGCTCTTCGCGACCATCAGCCCGCCGAGCAGGACGAACGCAACGGGAACGACCCACGAGGCGCCCCCGACGAGCGCGTCGAGCCCGTCGGCGAGCGCTCCGCCGACGTAGCCGCCGTTCCAGCCGGCGTAGATGACGCTGCCGAGGAAGAGCCCGAGCGCGACGAGTCCGAGCCCCCAGAGCTCGGGATGCTGCAGGCTGCGCGGCCGGACCGCGGGCCGCCGCTTCTTGACGCGGCTCGGGGTTCTGGGCCGCAGCTTGCTCTTGCGCTTCTTGCGCGGCATGTCGGCCCGGTTTCGCCGTGCCGGCGCCAAGCCCTTCCTACGGGGTTTCCTAGGGTGAGACCTTCGCCTCCAGGAATCGCCAAGGGCCGTCGGAGGTGTCGCGGAACGCCGTGATGAAGAGCCCGACCCGGCCCGGCTCGGGTACGAGAGCCGGCCAGGGAAGCAAGGAGTCGTACGCGATCACGATGCGCTGGTGCAGGCGTGGGTCGCGGCGGTCGTACAGCGGCGGCGGCCAGCGCTTCAGCGCGGCGAGCGTCGCCTTCGGCGGCATCGTCCGCACCCACCACGACGCGACCTCCTCCGGCGTCGCGAACGACGGCCGCGCGAGCGTGCCCGGCGCGAGGACCCGCAGGAACCACCGCTCGGAGCGGATCAGCGGAGCGCCGGCGCGGGCGCGGAGCTCGATCGGATAGACGCCCCGGAACTCCGGCACGGGCAGCGTCGCGCGCCAGATCGGGCCGACCCTACGGAGGGACGTCCACGGCGTCCGGTGGCCGAGGGCGACCGACGCGCCCACGAGGCGCACCTGGAGGGTCGGCGTCCACGTCCCGACGACGGTGACGGAGGCCGGTTGGCGGAGGCTGACGACGCCCGGGTCGACGGTCACGGACGGCCCGCTGAAGCCGGCAAGCGCCGCGAGCAGGAATATGAGCACCCCCACAGGGTTCCACGTGGGGCGGTTGTTATGCCTGCAGTACTTGCGACCGCCGTTCCGTAGTAGGCGATCACGCGAGGCTGGAGACGCGCTCGACGAGCAGCTCGAGGAACCGCGCGGCGTCGACGTCGATGCCGACCTGCGCGTTCCGGCGGCCGTCGGTCACGAGCCAGCGGTCGACGACCGTGCGGCCGTCGCAGTACTGCGAAGCCGTCTCGATTTCGACGTTGCAGTGCAGCCGGGTGACGAGCGTCGGGTCGATCACGTCGGCGACGGCCAGCGCGTCGTGGATCGGCGAGCCGTGGAAGCCATAGCGCTCTTCGTGGAACTTCTGGAAGAAGTCCGACAGCTCGGCGACGACTCGCCCTGCCTTGCCGGTGCCTCGCAGCCGGTCCGCGTGCTCCGGCGTGAAGAGCGCCATGTGTGTGACGTCGAGCCCGATCATCGTGACCGGGATGCCGCTGCGGAACACCGCGGCCGCGGCTTCGGGGTCGACGAACGCGTTGAACTCGGCGGCGGGCGTGACGTTGCCCTCGGCGATCGCGCCGCCCATCCACACGATCCGCTCGACCCGTCCGGCCACGTCGGGATGCCGCTCGAGTAGGAGCGCGACGTTCGTGAGCGGGCCCGTCGGCACGAGCACGACGCCGGGCTCGATCAACTCTGCGAGAAGATCGGCCGCGTCGGCGGCGACCGGTTGGGCCTTCGGCTCGGGGAGATCGGGGCCCTCGAGGCCGCTCGCCCCGTGCACGTTCGCCGCCGTGCGCAGCGCACGACGGAGCGGTCCAGCCGCGCCTGCGGCGACCGGAATGTCGGTCCGGCCTGCGAGCTCGAGCACCTTCAGCGCGTTGCGTGTGGTCTTCTCGAGCGTCTGGTTGCCGGCGACGGTCGTGATCCCACGCAGCTCGACCTCCGGCGACGCGAGCGCGAGCAGGATCGCAATCGCGTCGTCGTGGCCGGGGTCGCAGTCGATGACGATGGGAGTGCTCACAGCAGTGCGTCCACCTCGTCGGCAGTGGGCAACGAAGTCTGCGCGCCGAACCTCGAGGCGGTGAGCGCGCCCGCCGCGCACGCCCGCCGCAGCGCCTCCTCGCGCTCCCGGCCTTCGAGGAGCGACACGACGAGACACGCGGTGAACGCGTCGCCTGCAGCCGTGCCGTCGACCGCCTCCACGCGCGGCGGCGCCGCGCGCACGACCTCCACCCCGTCCTCGAGCAGCATCGCGCCCTCGGCGCCGAGCGTGACCGCGATCAAGCCGCGTCGGCGCGTGAGTGCCTCGAGCTCGTAGCGATTCACGATCGTCAGGTCTGCGTCCGGCACCGGCCCGTCGGGAGCCGGCGCGGCATTGAGGAAGAACCCCGCCGGCGCAGCGCGTGCAACGTGCTCGACAGTCTCGAGCGGGATCTCGAGCTGGCAGAGCGCTGCCGCGCCCTCGGGCAGCTCGACGTCGGCGGGGCGAAGCTCCGCATTCGCGCCCGGAGCGACGACGATCGTGTTCTCGCCTGCGCTGTCGACGACGATGAGTGCGACGCCGGTCGCCGCTTCTCGCTCCTTCCAACCCGCGCCGACGCCGGCGTCGCGCAGGCCGCGCAGCGCGCTCCCGGCGAACGCGTCGTTCCCGACGCACCCGATCATCGTCACCTCGGCGCCGAGGCGTGCGGCGGCGACGGCCTGGTTCGCGCCCTTTCCGCCCGGGATCTCCGAGAACGTGGCGCCGGTGACCGTCTCGCCGGGCCGCGGGAACCGTTTCGTTCGGGCGACGAGGTCGAGGTTGATCGAACCGACGACTGTGAGGCGGACCGGCACGTGCGCGAGACTATCCCCTCATGACCGTCAAGCTCACCGGCGACAGCCTCCGTCTCGAAGACGTCCTGCGCGTCGCGCGCGAGCGCGCACCCGTCGCGCTGGCAGCCGGCGCGGCAGACCGGGTGCGCGCGGCGCGCGCGGTTGTCGAGGCGGTCGTCGAAGGAGGCGCGCCGGTCTATGGCGTCACGACGGGCGTCGGCGTGCGGAAGCGAATGCGTGTCCACCCGTCGGAGCTCCCCGAGTTCAACCGGCGCCTGATCCTCGAGCATCTCGTCGGGCAGGGCGACGCCGCGCCTGCGGACGTCGTGCGGGCGCAGCTGCTGCTCGTCGTGAACGGATTCGCTCGCGGATCCTCCGGCGTGACGCTCGAGCTCGTGGAGCACCTGATCTCCCGGCTCAACGACGGCGCGACGCCGCACGTGCGGACACTCGGCTCGATCGGGATGTCCGACCTCCCGGCCAATGCCGATCTCGCCCACGGCGTCCTCGACGGCTTCGAGCTCGGGGCGAAAGAGGGAATCGCGCTCCTGGACAACAATGCGTTCTCGACGGCGCTCGCCTCGCTCGCACTTGCCGATGCAGTCGCGCTTCTCGATTCGCTCGACGTCGCTGCCGCGCTCGACCTCGAAGCGCTCGCTGGGAATCTGTCCATCCTCCACCGCGCGGCGGGACGGCAGGCCGCGACCGTCGAGCGGTTGCGCGTGCTCCTCGCCGGGAGCTACCTCTGGGAGGAAGGAGCCGCGCGCAACCTCCAGGACCCGCTCACCTTCCGCTGTATCCCACATGTGCACGGCGCCGCGCGCGAGACGCTCGACTTCGCGCTCGCGCGGCTCGAGCGCGAGCTGAACACGTCCCAGGAGAATCCGATCGTCGTCGTCGACGAGCGGCGCGTGATCTCGGTGGGGAACTTCGACTCACTTCCGCTGGCGTCCGCGCTCGACTTCGTCCGCATCGCCCTCGTTCCCGTGCTGACGACTGCCTCGGAGCGCGCGCTGAAGCTGCTCCAGGCTCCGGTCACGGGCCTGCCCGAGGGGCTCGCGGCCGAGCCGGGGCTCCCGGAGAGCGCCTACTCGGAGTTCGGGGTGCCGCTGCAGGCGCTCGCCGCCGAGGCGAAGCTGCTCGCCCAGCCGGTCTCGATCGAGACGGGAAGCACGAGCCACCACGAGGGGATCGAGGATCGAATGACGCTCGCGCCGCTCGGCGCGCGTCGACTCGCGCAGCTCGTCGAGCTCGGCGAGCGGCTCGGCGCGATCGAGCTCGCCGTTGCAGCGCAGGCGATCCACCTTCGCGGCTCGCCGAAGCTCGGGGCCGAAACGGGGGCGCTCTACGCACGGGTCCGGGAGCTCATACCGCCGCTACGGCGGGGCGATGCGCCGCCGCCGGACCTCGAGCCCCTCCGGGCGCTGCTGCGTCAGCCGACGTGAATCCAGATCGTCTTGAGGTCGGAGTACTTCTCGAGCGCGTGAATGGACTTGTCCCGGCCGAAGCCCGACTGCTTGAAGCCGCCGAAGGGCGCGGTGATGTCGCCGTGGTCGAAGCAGTTGACCCAGACAACACCCGCGCGGATCGCGCGCGCGAGCTTGTGCGCGCGTGAGACGTCGCTCGTCCACACCGCGGCGGCGAGGCCGTACACCGTGTCGTTCGCGACCCGAACGGCCTCTTCCTCGTCGCTGAACGAGATCGTCGACAGGACCGGACCGAAGATCTCCTCGCGCGCGATGCGCATCTCGTTCGACACCGCGTCGAAGATCGTCGGCTCGACGAAGTAGCCGCCGCTCTCCTCGCGGGCGCGGCGCCCGCCGAGGTGGAGCTCGGCTCCCTCGGTCCGCCCCGTTTCGATGTAGCCCAGCACCCGATCGAGCTGCGTCCGGTCGACGATCGCGCCCATCCTCGTTGCGGGATCGAGCGGATCGCCCGGCTGGATCGTGGCCGCGACGCGGACGATGCGCTCGAGCAGCTCGTCCTTGATCGACTCGTGGACGAGGAGCCGCGAGCCTGCGTTGCAGACCTCTCCCTGGTTGTAGAAGACACCCCACGCCGCGGCCTCGGCCGCCGCGTCGATGTCCGGGCAGTCGGGCATCACGATGTGCGGCGACTTGCCGCCGCACTCGAGCGCGAGCCGCTTCATGTTCGACTCGCCGGAGTAGCGCAGGAAGAACTTGCCGACCTCCGTCGAGCCGGTGAAGGCGACGAGGTCCACGTCCATGTGCCGGCCGATCGCCTGACCGGCCGTCTCGCCGAAGCCGGGGACGACCTGCAGCACGCCCGGCGGCACCCCCGCCTCCGTCGCCAGCTCGGCGAGCCGCAGCGCGGTGAGCGGCGACTGCTCGGCCGGCTTCAGCACGACGCTGTTGCCGGCGGCGAGCGCCGGGCCGAGCTTCCACGACGCCATCAGCAGCGGGAAGTTCCAGGGCACGACCGCGCCGACGACTCCTACAGGCTCGCGCACGATCATCACGACCGCGGAAGGATCGGTCGGCGCAACCTCGTCGTAGACCTTGTCGATCGCCTCCCCGTAGTACGCGATGCACTCGGCGGCAAGCGGGACGTCGACCTTGCGCGAGTCGCGGATCGGCTTGCCCATGTCGAGTGTCTCGAGCAGTGCGAGCTCGTCGCGGTGCTCGTCGACGAGTGCGGCCAGCCGCTGGAGGACGCGCTTGCGGTGCTTCGGCGCACTGCGGGACCACACGCCGCTCTCGAACGCCGCACGGGCGCCGCGAACGGCGCGGTCGACGTCGTCGGCGTCGCAGGCGGCAACCTCGGCGAGGACCTCGCCCGTCGCCGGGTTGACGCACTCGAACGTCTCGCCGCTCAGCGCATCGACGTAGGCGCCGTCGATGAACGCCTGCGCGCGGATGTCGACCGCCGTGGCGCTGATCACGCCGACTCGGCGATCTCGTCGAGGTAGGTCATCGAGATGCGCGACAGCGAGCCCTGTGCGTCCGCCTCGTAGTAGCCCATGCGCCAGAGCGGCGGCGAGTAGCAGTGGATCGAGGTCACCGGCGGCCCGCCTGCGTGCCGCATCCCGTGGATATAGGCGCCGTCGAAGACGAAGCTGTCGCCGGCGGGACGCTCCCGACTCGAATGCTCGAGCCCCGCGATCGAGAACATGAAGCGGTCCTCGATCAGGGTCCCCTCGCAGACGTACACGCCGCCCGAGGAGAGGTCGTGGTCGTGGTAGCCGGTCTTCTGATCGTCGAGCCAGCAGATGAGCCACACGTCGACGTGCGGGTCGCGGTAGAGCTGGTCGTAGTAGCGCTTCCCGGCGTCGTGCCGGACTTTGTCCCGCCACAGGTCGGGCAGCTCACCGATGATCGTCGCGAGCCGCGCGAGCTCAGGCTGGTTGAGGTCGCGGTCGTCCGGTACGTGCTCGTGGATCCACTCGCCGATGGGGCGCGTCATGAGAGGAGCTCCGTTGGGTTGTCGGTGCAGATAGCGTCGGTGACAGCTTGACCGAAGCCGCGGACGGCCTCAAGCGTGGGTTTCGCGTCGATGACGGGCGCATCGCTGCCGAACACGAGCGCCTGGCCGCCGTAGGTGGCGAGGCAGAGCTCGAACGCGTGCCGGCCGTACGATGCCGTGTCGAGATAGAGCTTCGCGCCGAGCGCACGGCGGACGTCGAATCCGCGCCCTCGGAGACGCTCGAGCTGGATCGGCGCGCCACCGGCGAGGATCGCGAAGAGCACGCGAAGCTCGGGCCAGCGGTCGATGCCGGTCGCGAGCCATGCCGCGTACGCGGCCTGCATCTGGGCGGTGTACCCGACGACCGGCGCCCACCAGTCCGGGGCCCTGTCCGGCGAACCAGACGGTCCCGGGTGCACGAACAACACCGATCCCGACCGCTCGAGCTCGTCGAGCACCGATGCGATGCGGTCGAGCTCGACAAGGGCCGACGCACTCATACTCGCACCCACGAAGCCTTCACGGGGCCGTCCCATCGCGAAGGCGCGCAGCCTCCCGTCCGAAGCAGCGATCGCCTCGAGCGCACCTGCGTGGTAGGCCGCTAGGAGCGGCGCGGATTCCTCCGCCGGGAGCAGCTCGATCCCGAGCGTCGGCGGGCACGAGACCACCGCGAGGTCGATCCCGTCGCGCTCGAGGTCGTCGAGACAACGTTCGAGACCGTACGCAGCAGGGTCGACCTCCGATTCGCAGTCGACGAGCACGAGCGTTCCGTTGCGAAGGCACGGTGCAGCCGTGCGCGAACGCAGCGCCTCGACGAGCTGATCCGGCCAGAGATGACGGTGGACGTCGATCATTCGGTGCGATAGCGCTCGAGCGCGTCGAGATCGGGCACCACGCCGAAACCGGGGCCCGCCGGCGCCGCGATCGTTCCGTCGGCGTCGAGCTCGAGCGGGGCCGGCAGCAACCAGTCGCGCCGGGCTGCCGTCCAGCCAGGCGGGTCGAACGGAATCTCGAGGTACGGGCACGTCGAGACGGCGAGCGCGACGTGCAGGTTCGCGAGCAGGCCGTAGCCGTTCGACCACGTGTGCGGCGACCACACACGGCCGAGGAGATCCGCGAGCGCGGCGATCCTCTTCACGCCGCCGATTCCACCCGAGAGAACCGCATCGCACTGGACGACGTCGATGCCTCCGCGGAGCAGCAGGTCGCGCGCCTGACCCGCCTCGCGCGCCATCTCGCCCGCCGCCAGCCGGAGGTCGGTCCGCGACCGGAGCGACCGGTAGCCGTCGTAGTCGTCGCCCCTGAGTGGCTCCTCGAGCCAGTAGACGTCGAGGCGCTCGAGCTCACGGGCGCAGGCAGCGGCAGTGGCGACGTCCCAGCGGGGCGCGCGGTCGCCCGGCATCCGCCAGCCCTGGTTCGCGTCGACCATGATCTCGAGCGAGTCGCCGGCCGCCGCGCGGACGGCCTGCACGACCTCGACATCGGCGCGCCAGCCGGCCCCGTCGAAGCGGATCTTCACTGCGTGGAAGCCGCGGTCGCGGAGGGCGAGGCAGCGGCTCACACGCTCCTCCGGCGTCAGCCGCTCGCAGCTCGACGCGTAGGCGATCAACCGCTCCTGCCGGCCGCCGAGCAGCTGCCAGCACGGCGTTCCGAGCGCACGGCCGACGAGATCCCAGACGGCGACCTCGAGAATCCACGGCCGCCCGCCGTGGAAGTCGACGGTCTCGCAGACCTCGCGGACAACCTCGGTTCGAAGCGGGTCGACCCCGAGGAGGTGATGCTCGAGCACGGTGCGGTCCGGCAGGGCGTCGCCGCTCGCATAGCCCTCGACGCCGTCGTCGCTGCGGACGATCGCGAGGGTCGCCTCCTGCTCTGTACGGGGAACGGGATCCCATGCGACCTCGAGCGGCGGGTCGAGGGGGAAGACGTACCGGCGTGTCTCGATCGCGGCGATGCGCATCATTCGCCGCCGTAGAACGGGCTCTGGAGGACGTCCCGCTCGTCGACGAGCCGCTGCACGGCGGCGGGGTCGCGGCCTTCGACGCACATGCCGATCGCCTTCCGCATCGCAGAGCGCGCCGCTTTGCGCAGCGCCGTCTCGTCGTTCGCGGCGGCATCGACCCAGACGGCGACGAGCACGACGACCTCCTGCGTCGCCTCGACGAGTCCGTCCGCGACCGCGTCGAGCACGCCCTGACCGATGCCGAGCTGCGCAGCGCCCCATGTCATGGTCTGGTGACGCTCCTCGAGCGCCGTCGCCTTGTTCATCATCAGCGTCGGCGGGAACACCGGCTCGTAGCTCTGCTGGTCAGGGCCGACGCACACGAGGACGGGCGTGTGCCCTGGGGTCGGATGGGCGAGCATGCCGACGGCGGCCGCCGCGGTCGGGCTGCCGCGCCGCGCGAGCACGACGTTCAGGTGGACGCCGTTCGGGCTGACGCCTCCCCACCCTTCGCCGATGCGGCCGTCGAGCTCGTCGAGATTCACAGGTCGAGCACCACACGTGTCGCGTCACCGGAGAGCAGCAGCTCGAAGGCGCGGTCGATGTCGTCGAGCCGCAACCGGTGCGAGACGAGCTTGTCGAGCGGGAGCCTTCCGCGCCGGTACAGATCGAGTGTCAATGGGAAGTCGCGCTCGGGGCGCGACGAGCCGTAGAGCGAGCCGAGCACGCGCCGCTCCATCCGTGGGATCGAGAGCGCGGGCAGCGAGAGCACCGCATCGGCACGCGGAATGCCGATGAGCACTGCCGCACCGCGACGCCGCGTCGAGAGGACCGCCGCGAGCATCGCCTCGGGCCTGCCCGTGGCCTCGAACGCATAATCGACGCCGCCGCCCGACGCGTCGATGACCGCAGCTGCGGTGTCCTCCGGCGAGCCGCCGGAGAGCACGGTGTCGGTCGCGCCCAGGTCGCGCGCGATCTCGAGCTTGCCGGGCCGTGTGTCGACCGCGACGACGACGCCCGCGCCTGCAGCAACGGCCCCCATGACGGCCGAGAGGCCGACGCCTCCGCAGCCGACGACGGCGACACGATCCCCGGCACGCACTTCGGCGGTGCGCCAGACGGCGCCGACGCCGGTCGTGACCGCACAGCCGACGAGGCCTGCGATCTCGAACGGCACGTCGTGCGGAATCGGGACGCACGATCGCTCGGGCAGGACGCAGGCCTCGGCGAACGACGAGATGAACGAGTAGTGGTGCACGGGCTCGCCTTCGCGTGAGAGCCGCGTCGTCCCGTCGAGCAGGCCTCCCTTCCCCATCGCCGGCCAGGCGGTCGTGCAGAGGTGCGGCAGGTCGCGCAGGCACTCCTCACAGCTCCCGCAGGACGGCGCCCAGGAGAGTGCGACGTGGTCGCCCTCCTTCACCCGCGTCACGCCCGGGCCGACCGCCTCGACGACGCCCGCGCCTTCGTGGCCGAGCACGGCGGGGCACGGCGTCTCTGCCGTCCCGTCGATCGCGTTCTGGTCCGAGTGGCAGACGCCGCTCGCGTGCAGCCGTACGAGCACCTCACCCGCGTGCGGGCTCTCCAGGTCGAGCTCCGTGACGTGCTGAGGCCCGCCGGTCCGCTCGAGCACGGCTGCGCGGATCTTCACGCGGCGATCCTACGCCGCACGGCGGCAGCGGCACCGATCCCGGTCCCGATCGCGGTCTCCGTGTACCGCGTGCCGAGGTAGTCGCCTGCGAGGAAGACGGGGCCGAGCGGCCGTAGCAGCGCAGGCTGCAACCGATGGCGGCCGGGCCGCACGTACGGGAGGCCGCACTCCCACCGCTGCACCAGCGTCTCGGCGACGAGGTCGCGCACACCGGGGAAGACGGCTTCGAGGTCGGCCAGGAACGTCGCCGTCACGGTCGCATCGTTGCTGTCCCAGAGCGCTCGCGCGAGATCGGCGGCCGCGTAGACCATGAGGCTTCCGCCCGGCTCGCGCCGCTCGTCGCGCCCGCGCAGGACGTTCGCCGTGTTGAAGAGGAGGTTGAACGAGCGGCGCGCTGCTGCGAGCGCGTAGATGTCGTCCCAGGCCGTGTTCGAGGTCTCGCGTGTGAGGAACGCTGCGACGACGTACGGGCCGTAATGGAGCTCCTCGAGGGCGTGGCGTGTTTCCGCCGGTAGGTCGTGAACGACGGTGCGCGTCACATGCGCAGGCGTCGCCACCACAGCGCAGCGGGCATTGAGCTCGCCGTGCTCGTGCACGACCCGTACGCCGTCGGTGTCCGCGACGACCTCGCTGACCGCGGTGCGCGTCTGCACCCGGTCGCCGAGCGCTGCGGCAAGCGCCGCGGGCAACACGCCCGGCCCGCCGAGGATTGCGCGGCCCAGTCCGCCGCTGCGGTCCCACACGAGGTGGAAGTACCCGATCCCGTAACCGGCGGCGAGCTGCTCGGGCTCGGCCGACGAGCGCTGCAGCGTCGGACGGATGAGCGCGTCCACGTCGGCAGGCACCGGCCCGAGCCACTCTGCGAACGTCCGGTCTCCCTGGAAGTCGAGCACGGGCTCACCGGCGCGGAGCAGGCGGTCGTAGGAGGCGACGGCGCGCCGGAGGCGGAGGCCCGTGCGGGCGAGCGCGACGCGATCCCCGAGGCGTAGCGGCAGCCGAAAGGGATACGTCTCGACCCGGCCGCCCGCCACGACGCGTCCGTGCAGCTCGACCGCGGTCAGCGTGCCCGGGATCTCCGCCGCCTCGAGCCCAAGCTCTGTGAGCAGCCGGCCGGTCGCCGTGCCCGGGCCCCCGAAGACGTGGGCGCCGAGATTGAGCCAGTAGCGGCCGCGGGGCTCAGACCGGATCCGCCCGCCGGGGCGGTCCGACGCCTCGAGGAGCACGACGTCGAGATCGCGCAGCGACCAGGCAGCGGCGAGCCCGGCGACACCGCCCCCAATGACGACCGCGTCGTGCATGAGGCATCAATGCAACCAGGTTTCAGCCAGGTTGCGCGCCCTACACGATTGCGAGGACGCGCAGGTCGTCGAGCGCCTGCCCGAGCAGGTTGTCGCGCAGGTCGAACAGGCCGGCCCAGAGCGCTGCCCGGTCAGGGGTGGCCTCGATCCGGGCGGACGCGGTCAGCCCCTCCAGCGCGCGCAAGAGCACCGCGAGCTCGAGGTACGCCTGCGCGACGCGTTCCGCCGGAACGCGTACGCCGGCGCGCGTGAGCACCGGATCCCAGTCGAGCAGCTCGGCGATGCTCGGGCCCGCGTACCACGACCTGCCCTCGAGCACTTCCGCCTCGAGCTCGATCAGGTACCGCTTCAGCGGCTCCTCGAGCCCGGTCAGCGCCGTCTCGACCCGCTCGGCCGCGCGGCGCAGCGCGGACTGGCGTTCGCCGGGCGTCGAGGGCCTCGCATCGCCGCGTGCCCAACGCTCGAGCAGCCGGCAGAAGGCGAGGGCGGAGATCTCGCAGGCGCGAAGCTGTGAGATGAGGCGCGTTGCGGTCGCCGGCTCGGCGGCGCACTCCTCGAGCACGTCGGCCCACGTCGGGAGGTAGCGGACGCTCATCCCCGCTCCGGCACCGGCAAAGCCGGCACCTCCGCTCCTTGGCGTGCTCCGTCGAGCCTACGCACGTTCACACTTCCACCAGCACGGGCAGGATCATCGGGCGGCGCCTGGTCCGGTCGTAGACGATCCCGCCGAGCGCGTCGTGGACGTGTTCCTGCAGGAGCTTGATCTCGGTGATGTCCTGGGAGAGCAGCTCGCGCAGCACGCGATCGGCCTCCGCACGCAGCTCGTCGAGTAGCGCCTCGGCCCCGTCGCCGAACCCGCGCGCGATCAGCTCGGGCGCCGCCGTGAGCACGCCGTCGCCGTTCGCCGAGCCGGCGAGCGTCGCGACGACGATCAGGACGCCGTCCTCCGAGAGCCGGCGGCGGTCGCGCAGCGCGACATCGTGCACGTCGCCGACGCCGAGCCCGTCGACGAACGTCATGCCCGCAGTCACGTGGTCGACGATGCGCGAGCCGCTCTCCGAGAGCTCGATGACGCTGCCGTTCTCCGCGAGGATGATGTTCTCTTCGGTGAGACCGCTCTCACGTGCGAGCTGTGCGTGCGCGGCGAGCATGCGGAACTCTCCGTGCACCGGCATGACGGCCTTCGGCCGGAGCAGCGCCAGGATCGTGCGCAGCTCCTCCGCGCGGCCGTGGCCCGACACGTGGACCGGAGCATTGTCCTCGTGCAGAACTTCCGCTCCCGCCTTTGCGAGCCGGTTGATCGCGTCGTGGACCCGCAGCTCGTTGCCGGGGATCGGCTTCGCCGAGATGATCACGGTGTCGCCCGCCTCGACGGACACTGCCGGATGATCGTTGTAGGCGATCCGCGTCATCGCAGACATCGGCTCGCCCTGGCTGCCGGTGCAGAGGATCAGCTGCTCGTCTCGCGGCAGCTCCGCCAGCTCGTGCGGCCGCAGGATCGCCTCGTCGGGCACGTCCATATAGCCGAGATTGCGGGCGATGTTCGAGTTCTTGCGCATCGAGCGCCCGACGAACGCGACCTTGCGCCCGCACTCGACGCCGGCATCGACCGCCTGCTGCATGCGGTGAACGTTCGACGCGAACGACGAAACGAGAATCCGTCCAGTGCGGCTCGGGAAGATCTGCCGGAACGCCTCGCCGACGACCCGCTCCGACTGGGTCACTCCGGCACGTTCGGCGTTCGTCGAGTCGCCGAGCATCAGGTCGACCCCGCGGTTCCCGAGCTCGGCGAGCTTGCCGACATCGGTGCGCTGGCCGTCGACCGGCGTGTGGTCGAGCTTGTAGTCGCCCGTGTGGACGATCCGGCCTCCCGGCGTCTCGAGGACGACGGCGGCCGCGTCAGGGATCGAGTGGGCCATGCGGACGAACTCGATCCGGAACGGGCCGAGGTCGAACGGCCCGTCGTAGGGCGAGACCTCACGGAGGTCGGCCTCGCGGAGCAGGCCGTGCTCGTCGAGCTTCGACTTGACGAGCCCGAGCGTCAGGCGGGTCGCCACGACGACGGGGATCCGGCACTCCCGCATGAGGTACGGAAGGGAGCCGACGTGGTCCTCGTGGCCGTGGGTGAGCACGACGCCGAGGATCATGTGCTCGCGCTCGCGCAGGTACGTGAAGTCCGGCAGCACGAGGTCGACGCCCAGATGCTCGTCGCGGGGGAACGCGAGGCCGGCGTCGACGATCACGATCGACCCCTCCGCCTCGTAGACGGTCATGTTCTTCCCGACCTCGCCGAGCCCGCCCAGCGGGATGATCTTGCAGACGCCCATGTAAGGGGGGAAGTCTACGGGCGGGCTAGATGGTTGATGCCACGGCAGGGTGCGGCTGGGGATGGCTCAGGCCAAGACGTGTGGACGGGACGGCCGCAGGCCAGGCTGGTTGCCTGGCCAAGGCCGGCCCGGCCGCACGGCGCCGCGCCTGAGCCACCATCCAGACGTGCACTGTCGTGGCATCAGCCGTCTAGGTTCTGGCCGCGCTCAGGATTCCGGCACGGTCGAGGCAAGCCCGAACCTGCTCCCGCTCGCTCTCGGTCGGCTCGACCATCGGTAGCCGGTGGCCGCCGACACCGTGCCCGAGCAGGTTGAGCGCGGCTTTGATGGGGATCGGGTTCGTCTGGATCTGCAAGAGCTCGTACGCAGGTCCCATCTCCTCGTTGAGGCGGCGGGCGCCGTCGACGTCCCCGTCGCGGTAGCGGCGGACCATCTCTTTCGTCTGTGGGCCCCAGACGTGGGTGTGCACGCATATGCCGCCGACGCCGCCCAGCTCGAGGAACGGGAAGATGAGATTGTCGTCTCCGGCGTACAGCTCGAGCCCGAACTCGACGATCCGCCGTGCCTGCGCGAGGTCGCCGTTCGCCTGCTTCACCGCACCGACGTTCTCGATCGATCCGAGCTCGGCGATCGTCTCCGGCTCGATGTTCACGACGACCCGGCTCGGGATGTTGTAGACGACGATCGGCTTGTCAGTGCGCGCGGCGATCTCCTCGAAGTGCCGGACGATCGCGCGTTGCGGAGGCTTGTTGTAGTACGGAGTCACGACGAGGAAGGCGTCGACGCCGAGCTCGTGCGCCTTGGCCGTGAGCTTCGCGGAGTGGGCGGTGTCGTTGGTGCCGGTGCCGGCGACGACGGAGGCTCGGTCGCCGACCGCGTCGACGGCAGCCGCGAAGAGCTCGAGCTTCTCGGCGTCGCTGAGCGTCGGGCTCTCCCCGGTCGTGCCCGAGACGACGAGGCCGTCGGAGCCGTGATCGGCGAGGAAGACGGCGAGCTCACGGAATTTCTCGACGTTGACGGAGCCGTCCGGGTGGAACGGCGTCACGAGCGCGGTCAACACCTCTCCGAGCACGAACGAATTCTACGCGCCCTGCAGGCGATGCGTTCCTGCGCTAGCCACCTGTGACGACCACGCCGAGGTACGCGACACCGGCAACGAGGAGCCAGGCCAGCAGCCCGAGCAGCAGCGGCCGGGGGCCGAGGCGTCGCAGGTCGGCGAGCCTCGTCGTCGCCCCGATGCCGAAGAGGGCGGCCGTCAAGACCGCGGTCTGCACGGTGTGCAGTGTGTCGAACCACGACTCCGGAATCGCTCCGGAGGTCCGCAGGGCGATCGCGGCGAGGAAGGCGAGCACGAAGATCGGAATCGGGAACGGGCGGCCCGGGACCGTCCGACCCAACACGAGGCTGACTCCGGCGACGAGCGGAGCGAGCAGCAGCACGCGCGTGAGCTTCACCACGACCGCCGCGGCGAGCGCCGCGGTGCCGGCGGTGGACGCCGTTGCGACGACCTGACCCACGTCGTGCACGCTCGCGCCGGTCCACGCGCCGAATGCCTCGGCGTCGAGGCCGAGCGGTCGGCGCAGCACCGGGAGCACGACGATTGCGAGACTCCCGCAGAGCGTGACGAGCCCGATCGCCGCGGTCACTTCCTCGTCCTCGGCTCGGACGACGTCGCGCAGCGCGGCGATGGCGGAGGCTCCGCAGATCGCGAAGCCGGCCGCGGTGAGAAGCGTCAACGGACCACTAACCCCAAGCCGCCGCCCGAGCCAGCGGGTGCCGAAGAACGACATGAGCACGACCGCCACGACAACCGCCAGACGCGCCCAACCGAGTGCGCGCACATCGCCGGCAGCGAGCGTGAAGCCGAGCAGAACGACGCCTGCGCGGAGCACGGTCGACGCTGCGCGTGACGTCCCACCCGGAACCGGCACTCCGACGTTTGACACGAGCAGGCCGAGGCCGAGGGCAAGCGGGATCGACGGGACGGAAGGCAGCGCGCGGTGCAGCCCGTACGCCGCCGCAGCGCCGGCGCCGAGCATGACGGCATAGGCCGCCCAAGTGATCGTTACGCGCGCGTGGGCTCCGTGCTCTGCAGGCGGCGGAGCTCCTCGATCGGAATGTGGCACCGCATGAAGTGCTCGCTCTCGACCTCCGCGAGCGGCGGCTCCTCCTGCTCACAGATCGCCCCGATCTTGCGCGGGCAGCGCGTGTGGAACACGCAGCCGGACGGCGGATCGGCGGCGGATGGGATCTCTCCCTCGAGGTCGATGCGCTCGCGCTGCTCGCCTTCCATCGTCGGCACCGCCGAGAGCAACGCCTCGGTATACGGGTGGTGCGGCGGCGCGAACACCGTCTCCGCCGGGCCGAGCTCCATCAGCCGCCCGAGATAGAGGACGGCGATCCGGTCCGAGAGATAGCGCACGACGCCGAGGTCGTGGCTGATAAAGACGTAGCTCGTCTGCTTCGATGTCTGCAGGTCGACGAGGAGGTTCAGGATCGCGGCCTGAACCGAGACGTCGAGCGCCGACGTCGGCTCGTCGCACACAACGAGCCGCGGGTCGCCGGCGAACGCGCGCGCGATCGCGACCCGCTGCTTCTGGCCGCCGGACAGTCCGGTCGGCCGCGACGAGAGTGCGCGCTCCGGCAGGCGCACCGATCCGACGAGCTCCTCTGCCCGACGCTCGGCGTCCCTCCCGCCGACGCCCGCGAGCTTCGCGAGCGTGCGCTTGAGCATCCGCCGGACCGTGTGGCGGCGATTGAGCGCCGAGTCGGGATTCTGGAAGACGATCTGCAGGGCGGACACGTCCGCGGCCGACCGGTCGCCGAGCCGCGCCGGCATCTTGCGCCCGTCGATCTCGACGGTCCCGGACGTTGGCTCGACGATGCCGAGCAGGGTCCGCGCAAACGTCGTCTTGCCGCTGCCCGATTCGCCGACGAGCCCGAGCGTCTCCCCCGGCCACAGCATCGCCGAGACTCCGGCGAGCGCCTTGATGTCGCGCTTGTCCTGGTGGAACGTCTTCGTGAGCTCGTCCACCCGGAGGAGTGGAGTCGCGAACCGGTCGATGACGGCACTCGGCGGGGGTGTGGGGTCGGTCGCGCGCGGCAGGTCCTGTGCGAGGTCGTGAAAGTGGCAGCGGCTCGTATGGGTCGGGCCGACCGGATGATCGGCCGGCTTCTCGATTGCGCAGACCTCCTGCGCGAGCGTGCAACGGTGGACGTACACGCAGGCGGGCAAGTCGACGCCGATCGGCGGCAGGAAGCCGGGGATCGTGTCGAGCTTGCCGGTCTCCTTGCCGAGCCCGCCGCGGGGGATGCAGCGCAGGAGCCCGACGGTGTACGGGTGACGCGGATTGTGAAGGATCTCCTCGCTCGGCCCCTCCTCGACGAGCTCGCCCGCATAGAGGACGCCGACGCGCTCGCACATCTTCCGGATCACGCCGAGGTTGTGGCTGATGAAGAGGACGGCGGTCGCGTGCCGCGACTGCAGCTCGCGGATCAGCTCGAGCACCTCGGCCTCGACCGTGGCGTCGAGCCCGGTCGTCGGCTCGTCGAGGATCAGGAGGCTCGGATTCGTGGCCAGGGCCATCGCGATGATCACGCGTTGCTGCATGCCGCCCGAGAGCTGGTGCGGGTAACGCCGAAGCACGGACTCGGGGTCGGCGATGTGCACTTCGCGCAGGGCCGCAAGGGACCGCTCACGCGCTTCTCCGCGACTTGCCCCACGCAGCGCGAACACCTCCGCGATCTGGCGGCCGACGCGGAGCGACGGATTCAGCGCGCTGCCCGGGTTCTGGTAGACCATCGAGACGGCGTCGAGGCGGTAGCGGCGCAGCGCCTCGCCGCGCAGGGCGAGCACGTCCCGCCCGGCAACGCGGATCGATCCCCGCCTGACCCGCCCGTTCCGCGGGAGATAGCGGACGATCGAGAGCGCCGCCGTCGACTTGCCGCAGCCCGACTCGCCGACGAGGCCGTAACTCCCCTGCTTCGGGATCTCGAAGGTGATGCCGCGGACGACCTCGCGGTCGCGTCCGCGCACCTGGTACACGATCTCGACGTCGTCCACCGCAAGGGCGAGGGCGGCGGGCTCGAGTGCCGATGCGGCACTCACTTGTCGAGCACCTGCTGCACGGTGTCTGCGATCAGGTTGATGCCCACGACGAGCGTCGCGATCGCGAGCGCCGGAAAGACGACGGCCCACCACGCGAGGGTCACGTCGGCGTACTGCTCTGAGATCTGGGAGCCCCAGTCGGGTGAAGGCGGCTGCGGCCCGTAGCCGACGAAGGCCAGCGTCGCCACCGCGAAGACCGCGTAGCCGAGCCGGACGGTGGCCTCGACGATGATCGGGCCCATGACGTTCGGCAGGATCTCGACGAGCATGATGTACGGCGGGCGCTCGCCGCGCAGTTTCGCCGCCTGCACGTAGTCGAGGTCACGCTCGGCGAGCACGGCGGAGCGCACGGTGCGCGCGACGATCGGCGTGAAGGCAAGTCCGATCACGATGACGAGCTTCAGCGAGGAGACGCTGATCCCCTCCGCTGAGCCCGACAGGGCAGTGAGCACGAGGATCGCGAGCACGATGAACGGGACGGCGAGCACGGCGTCGATCACCCGGCCGATCGCGTTGTCGACCCACCCGCGGAAGTAGCCCATGATCAGCCCGAGCACGGCTCCGGCGCCAACACCGACGAGCATCGCGGCAGGCGCCACCTCCATCACGCTGCGCGCCCCGACGAGCACGCGCGAGAGGATGTCGCGGCCGACGCGGTCGATCCCGAACGGGTGCGCCCACGACGGCGACTGGTAGCTCGGTGCAAACGAGTCGTTGATCGGGTCGTACGGCGCGATGTGATCGCCGACGAGCGCGCAGATGACCCAGAAGAGCAACACGACGGCGCCGACGATGAACGTCGGCGAGCGGACGATCTGACGGATCGTCTCCTTGCGGACGCGCTCCGGCGTGTCGAGCGGCTGCTGCGCGAGCGGCGCAGCGCCCTCGACCACGAGCGGCAACTGGGGTGCGTCGCCGCCCAGCGCGCTCATTCCTGCCTCGCGAGCCGGATCCGCGGGTTCAGCGCGGCGGTGAGAAGGTCGCCGCTCAGCGTCGCGACGAAGTAGACAACTCCGAGAACGAGCACGCAGGCGAGGAGCATCGGGAAGTTCTTGATCTGCGCCGCAGTGAGCGTGAGGTAGCCGATGCCCGGGTAGCCGAAAAGCTTCTCGATCGCCACGATGCCGCCGAACAGGTACCCGACCTGCGTCGAGATCACGGCGATCGTCGGCAGCAGGCCGTTCCGAAGCACGTGCCGGAGCAGCACGTCCCGTCGCCTCAGTCCCTTCAGGGTCGCGGTGCGCGTGAAGTCCGCGTCGAGCGCCTCCATCGTCCCGGCACGAGCCATGCGTGCGATGTAGCCGAAGAGCACGAGCGCGAGAGCGAGCGCCGGCAGGAAGAGCGAGTCGAGCTTGGTGAGAAACGACGCGTCGATGAGCGCACCGGCGGTGCCGGGGAACACCTTCAGAAACGCCGGCCCGAGGATGGTCACGAGAATCGCGCCGAGCACGAATTCCGGAATCACCGCGAGCGAAAGCCCCGCGACCGTGATGGTGCGGTCGGTCGGCCTGCCGCGGCGAAGCGCAGCGAAGACCCCGGCCAGGATGCTGAACGGTATGCAGAGCACGAACGCGTACAGCGCGAGAAAGAGCGAGCGCTTGAGCGCCGGACCGAGGTCGTTCGTGACCGGCCGGCCGTCGGTGTAGTTGGCGCCGAAGTCGCCCTGCACGGCATGGGCGAGCCAGTCGCCGTAGCGGACCGGGAGCGGCCGGTCGATGCCGAGCCTGTGGTTGAACTCCTTGACGGCGTGCGGAGTCGCCTCGCGGCCGAGCACGAGGCGGCCCGGATTTCCCGGCAGAACCTGCGCGGCCGCGTAGATCATCATGCTCAGCAGCAGCAGCGAGACGAGCCCGAGGGCGAGTCGATGAGCGACGTAACGAAGCATCCCTGGCTATTCCCGAAACCAACGGGGACGCCGGCTCCCCGGCGTCCCCGTTCCTCTGGCTACGCGAGCGTGACGCCGCGCAGGTTGACGACCGCGATCCCGTCGGGCACGTACCCGTGCACCTTCGGGCTCGCGCCCGCGATGAAGTTGTAGAAGTAGGCGTAGATCACCGGCGTGTCCTTCAACAGCTGCAACTCGATCTGGCGTGCGTACTTGCGCTGGTCCTTGATGCTCGCCGCGGACTGGAAGCTGTTGATCAGCCCGTCGAAGTGCTTGTTCGCGTAGCGGGCTGCGTTCCAGACGCCGCCGCCCCGCAGGGCCGCGTTGAGGTACGTCAGCGGCACGGGCCGGTGCCCGTAGTCCACGATCCCGAAGTCCGTCGCGAGCCACGGTGCGATCTTGCCCGCGGCGCCGAAGCTGACGCCGTCGAAGTACTGCGCACTCGTGTACACCTTGACCGTGCAATCGATGCCGATCTGCTTGAGCGCCTGCGCGACGCGCTGCGCGTAGTCGGGCATCTCGAAGCTCCGGTAGCACGTCAGCGTGAGCTTCAGGTTCGTCGCATGCGCAGCCTGGAGCAGAGCCTTCGCCTTGGCGATGTCCTTGTGCCGCTGTGGGACGGTCTTGTCCGTGAATGTGTATCCCGGCCACATCGGGCTGTCGTTGCCGACCTGCGCGTACTTGCCCCAAAGGCCTTGGGCGATGCCCGGGCGATCGAGCGCCAGCGCGATCGCCTGACGCACCCGAGGATCGTTGAACGGCTTCTTCTTCACGTTCATGTTCAGGTAGCGATGGTTCGCCGTCTGCAGCGGGATCACGTTCGAGCCCGCAGAGAGCTGCTGCGCACCCTGGTAGCTGATCTGGATCGCGAGGTCGATCTGCCCGCTCTGGAGCGCAGTCACGCGCGCCTGATCCTCGAGGATCTGGTACTCGATCGCGTCGATCGAGCTCTTGCCGCCCCAGTAGGTCGGGTTGGCGACGAAGCTCAGCCCGGCGGCGCCGCGGTTGTCCTTCAGCTTGTGCGGGCCGGTGCCGTTCATCTTGCTCGTCCACTCGCCCGGCTTCGAGAGATCCGAAGGGAGCTGGTAGTCCTTCGGCAGGATGATCGCCTGATACGTCATCTGGCACGTGAGGTACGGGAACAACCCGTTCGGCGAGTCGAGGTCGAAGCGGACGTGCGAAGCGTCGACCTTTTTCACGCCGCCCGGCGAGAGGACGCCGTGGAAGGAGGACTGCGCCTGCGAGTCCTTCGTCAGCAGCCGGTTGAACGTCGCGACGACGTCGTCTACCGTCATCGGCGTCCCGTCGTGGAACTTCACACCTTGCCGGATCGCGAACGTCCACGATTTCGCCCCCTTCGAGGGCTTCCACGAGGTCGCGAGCTGCGGCTTAAGCACCGAGTTCTTGTCGGCGAAAACGAGCTGCTCGCCCGGGATGTGCGAGATCGCGAGCGCGCCGAGTGACTGGAGCAGCGGCGGCTCGAGCGAGCCGTCGGCAATGACGCCGCCGACGCGAAGCGTGCCTGCGAGCTTCCGCCCGACTCTCCCCGGCGCAGCGGCCGCGGCCTCTGCACCGCCCGCAAGCAGACCCAGGAGCGGCAATGACATGCCGAGCACCGAGCCGCGCTGGAACAGCTCCTTGCGGGTCAGCGTGCCGTCCTTGAATTCGTCGATGAGCACGTTCTCGCGCTCTGAAGCGGTTCGGCGGTAGTTCTCGATCGCCTCGTTCGGATACCGCATTGCAGCCTCCCGGGTCGTGAGAAAATCACCTTTGCAGGACCCCCCGGCAAAAACAAGCTACAAACAGGAAACGTGACCGACCGCCCGCTCGTCAACCCGCCCCGCCCCGTGCCTCCCCATGCGTTCGTGCGCGAAGATACGTATGCGGCGACCCGGCTGCCCGTGGATCTTGCGTCGACGCTCATTCCGGACGCCTATACGTCGGCGGACTTCCACGAGCTCGAGCGCGACCGGGTCTTCTCGCGCTCGTGGGTCCCCGTCGGCGTGACGGACGAGCTCCGGGAACCCGGCAGCTTCCTCGTGACGGAGGTCGGGGGACGCTCGCTCATCGTGTGCCGGAACCGCTCCGGCGAGCTGCGCGCACATCACAACGTCTGCCGGCATCGCGGCGCGCGCATCGTCGACGAGGAGCACGGGCGGGTCGACCGCTTCTTCCAGTGCCCGTACCACGCGTGGGCGTACGACCTCGACGGCGCGTGTCTCGGGACGCCGCTCTTCACGCCCGAATCCGGGATCCCCCAGGATCAGCAAGGCGCCTTCGACATGTCGGACGTCCGGTGGTTCGACAAGGCGGACCACGCGCTCTACCCTGCCCGCGTCGACTCGTGGGGCTGCCTCGTCTTCGTCTGCCTCAACCCCGACCCACCGTCGCTCGCAGACGAGCTCGGCGACCTGCCCGAGCGGCTCGCCGGCTTCCGGCTCGAAGAGCACCGCCTGCTCCGGCGCGTCGAATACGAGATCGCCGCGGACTGGAAGCTCGTCGCCGAGAACTTCATGGAGTACTACCACCTGCCCTGGGTGCATCCGGGCCTCGTGAAGGTCTCGCCGCTGAAGGCGCATCACCGCTGGCAGGGCACCGGCATGTACGTCGGCTTCTGCACCTCGCCGATCGCCGCGAACACCGACGACGGCGGCTGGCAGGGGCTGCCGGCTCTCTCGACACTCGACGAGGACGACGCCACGAGTGCGCGCTTCGTCTGGCTCTTCCCGAACATCGCGATCAACGCGCTGCCGAACCACACCTTCCTGCTGCTGGCACGGCCGGCTGCGACGGGACGTACGCGCGAGATCGCATACCTGCTCGCACATCCCGAATGCGTCGAAGGCGCGGGCGACCGGCTCGACTCCGAGATCGATGGATTGCTTGCGTTCTGGGACGAGGTGAACCGGGAGGACATCGCAATCGTCGAGCGCGTGCAGTCCGGCGTCGCCGATCCGGTCTACACGGGCGGGCGCATGTGCTACCGCTTCGAGGAGTCGGTGCATCGCTTCCAGAACATCGTGATCGACCGCATTCTCGGCATCCGCCGCGTGCCCGAGGGTGACGACGAGGTGCAGCGGCCGATGTTCGCCTAACTGTAAGTCCTAGAGGGCGAGCTCGAAGAACGTCCGGAGGACCCGCTCGCCGGCGGGATGCTCGGAGCTCGACTCCTCCGGGTGGAACTGCGTGCCCCACCAGCGCCGTGCCGGATCGGCGATCGCCTGCACCGCGCATGCCTCGCTCGAGGCGAGGACGCGGAAGCTCTCGGGCACGACGGTCACCTCGTCGGTGTGATCCTGGAAGACGACGATCTCCTCCGGCAGGCCGCGAAGGAGGTCGCTGCGGTCGCGAATCGTCACGGACTGGAACCCGCGCTGCTCGCCCACGCTCGGCGCAATCCCGCCGCCGGCGAAGAGGGCCTGGAGCTGGAGCCCGGCGCAGATCCCGAGTACGGGGCGGCCTGCAGCGCGTACCGCCTCGCCGAGGCGCGCGAGCTCGGCCGGATCGTGTGCCGACCACGGCGCCGAGGAGCCGCTCAGCACGATCGCCTCGGCGCGCTCGAGCTGCCCCGGCTCGAGCGCCTCATAGTGCACGTCCTCGATCGCAAGTCCGGAGGCAGCGCCAAGGCGCGCCCGCAGGCGTTCGTAGTTGCGGGCCCGCGACTCCGTCAGGTCGGCGCGCCGCTCGGTGAGGACGAGCGCGACGCTCATCAGCGCCCGGACCAGCCGAGCGTTCGCGACAGCTCCTCGGCCACGGCCCGCACCTGCTCGCCGGCATCTTCGAGGCGGTCGGCGAAGCGAAACGAGGGCGCCGATACGTTGACCGCAGCCACGATGCGGCCGCGAAAGTCTCGGACCGGCGCGCCCACAGCCACGAGCCCAGGCTCGAGCTCCTCGTCCACGAGCGCGAACCCGCGCGAGCGGGACTCGACGAGCCGATCCCAGAGCTCGTCGACGTTCTGCGGCCCCCGTGGATGCCGTTTCCGGAACGACGCACCGGGGAGCACCCGCGGGAGCTCGTGGCGCTCATGGTCGGCGAGCAAGGCGTAGCCGGCCGAGGTGCACGCGGCCGGGACGACGCGGCCGACCCAGTTCACCGCCTGCACCCCGTGCGCGGGCGCTTCGGAGAGCACCGTCAGCACGTCGGTGTCCTGAAGCACGGAGAGATGTGCGGCCTCCTCGAAGGCGGCGACCAACCGCCGAAGGCAGGGCGGTGCGGCCGCGGCGAGGCGGTTATCGCCCGCATGCGCCGCGAGCGCGAAGAACCTCCAGCCCAGACGGTAGGCGAGCGTCTCGGCATCGCGATCGACGAGCCCGTACTCGGCGAGCACCTTCAGTGTGCGCGAGACCTGGCTCTTCTCGCGGCCGACGAGCTCGGCGACCTGCGTCACTCCGAGCTCGTCGCCCTCGAGCGCCATCAGGACCGCGAGTCCACGCTGCAACGCGGTGGTCGTCTCAGTCACGTGTGATCTCGAGCAGGTAGGCGACCATCACGGGCTCGTCGCCGAACGTGAGGTGATACGCGTCCGAGAGCTGCTCGACCCGGTCGATCTGCTCGAGGCTTCGCTCGAAGAGCGGCGTGAACGGGAAGAAGCCGTAGTCGACGACACGCGACGCGAGTCCGTGCTCGGCGAGGAGCGCTTCGGTCTGGAGCCGGCTGACGATCGAGAGCTGCATGACGTACGCAACGCCCTCGTCGTCGAGCAGGCGCGGCAGCAGACGCAGCAGATGGTCGACGAGATTCCGGCCCCAGTAATCGAGCGGCCGATGGCCGCCGGGCTGCTCGAACGGATCGACGGGCATCTGGTACAGACTCGCCACGACGAGGTCGTAGCGGCGCTCCGGCTCGACCATGTAGAGGTCGACCTCGGCACCGGTCACGCGGTCCGAAACGTCGTTCCGGAAGGCGTTCGCAAGCGTGTTCGCGACCGCACTGCGCTGGATATCGATCGCGTGCACCTGCTCGGCCCCGTTCAGCGCGAGCTGGACGGCGAGCAGGCCGCTGCCGCAGCCGACATCGAGGCATCGCTTCCCCGCGCCGGCGCCCGTCGTGAAGAGGTGCTTCCAGACGAGCAGGCTCCCGAGCGTCGGCACGAAGACGTCAGGATCAAAGGTGAGCTCGGGCAGGACGAGCGGGTAGACACTGTGTCCCTGCTCGTCGGTCCACGGCGGTACGGGTGACCATGACGGGCTCGTGGCCGGCAGCGGGTCGGGTCGCGCGCGTCCTGCCGTCGTACCCGCGAGCCGCTCTCGCGCCGCAGCGATGTGCGCCGGCGAGGTGCCGCAGCAGCCGCCGACGATCTGCGCTCCCTGCTCGCGCCAGCGGGCGGCGAGCTCGGCGTACTCCTCGGGCCCGATCCGCTCGTCGAAGCGCCAGCCCCAGTCGGAGAAGTAGCCGAGATTCGGATACACCCCGAGCGGCAGGTCGGTGAAGTCGCGCAGCCACGGGAGCATCCCGTCGACGTGGTCCGGCGGCAGGCAGTTGATCAGCAGCGCTCCGACACCGAGCTCTTCGAAGCGGCGTGCGGCACGACCGAAGAGGTCGCCCTCGGGACCGCCCCAGTGCTGACCGTAGACGCCGCAGACGCCGTGGCGGCACCGCCGGAAGCTGAGCCACACGGGCAGCCCCGTCTCGAGCGCCGCGTCGACCGCCCGGAACGTGAAGTCGTCCCTGATCAGCGACATCGTCTCCAGCAAGAGCAGGTCGGGAGGCTCTTCCTCGAACACACGGCCGAGAAGGCGAAGGCTCGCAAGCCGGTCCTCGCTGTCCACGTCGCCGTTGACGCTGAACGCGATCGCGCCGATGCCGGCACCGGCGCCCTCCTCCCCGGCCTGCCGGGCAAGCCGGATCCCCAGGCGGGCCACGTCGAGCCAGTGCGTGAGGCCGATGTGTCCCGACTCGAGCTCCGCAGCGGCCAGGATCGCCCACGTGTTCGTCGAGATCACGTCGGAGCCCGCAGCGACGTAGCGGCGGTGAACGTCGAGCACCGCGTCCGGGGCCTGGTAGAGCGCCTCCGTCCCCCAAAGACCTCGGTCGGAGTCCCGCAGCTCTCCTGCCTGCTCGCGCTCGAGCTCCGTCGCGTTCCCGCCGTCGAGGATCACCGGCTCGCCGGCGGCGAGCAGCGCCTCGATCCTTGCCATCCGTCCCATCCTATGAGAATAATGCAACCAGAGTTGCTGTGGGAGCAACCCAGAGAGGAGTGAAGCATGACGAGCCCGGGCCTGGTCGAGCGGCTGGAGGAAGGGCCGGTGATCTGCGCCGAGGGCTATCTCTTCGAGCTCGAGCGGCGCGGATACCTCCAGGCCGGGTCATTCGTCCCCGAGGTCGTGCTCGAGCACCCGGAGCTCGTCGCGCAGCTGCATCGGGAGTTCGTGCACGCCGGCTCCGACGTCGTCGAGGCGTTCACCTACTACGCGCACCGCGAGAAGATGCGGCTCGTCGGCAAGGAGCACCTCCTGGAGGAGATCAACCGCCAGGCGCTTCAGCTTGCGAAGGACGTTGCCGCCGAGAACGACTCGCTCTTTGCGGGCGACATCTGCAACACGAACGTCTTCGTCGGCGACGACGAGTCGCGCCGCGCGGTGCGCGCGATGTTCGAGGAGCAGGTCGGCTGGGCCGTGGACGCCGGGGTCGACTTCGTTATCGGCGAGACCTTCTCGTTCGGCGAAGAGGCGTTGATCGCGCTCGAGACGATCCGTGCCGCCGGCCTCCCGGCCGTGATGACGCTCGCGATCCACCAGCGGCCGGAGACGAGAGAAGGTTGGACGCCCGAGGAGGCGTGCAAGCGGCTCGAGGATGCCGGCGCCGACGTCGTCGGGCTCAACTGCATCCGAGGGCCGCGCACGATGCTTCCCCTGCTCCGGCGCATCCGCGAGACCGTGGGAGGGCACCTCGCCGCCCTGCCGGTGCCCTATAGGACGACCGACGACGAGCCGAGCTTCCAGTCGCTCCGAGATCCGGACTGCGACTGCATCCCCGACGACAGGCCGTTCCCGACGGCGCTCGATCCGTTCACGTGCAACCGCTACGAGATCGCCGAGTTCGCACGGGAGGCGCAGCAGATCGGAGTCGGGTACTTCGGCGTCTGCTGCGGAGCCGCGCCGCATCACATCCGCAGCCTGGCGGAAGCGCTCGGCCGCACGCCGCCGGCCGGCCGCTACAGCGCCGACATGTCGAAGCATGCGTTTCTCGGAACGGACGAGCGCCTGAAGCGCGAGAACCAGGAGTACGCAGCGGAGCTCTAGCGCGCTGCTGCGGTCGCTGGATCAGAGCAGCGCGTCGAGCCCGACGGTGATCCCGGGCGGCAGCGTGTCGAGCTTCTCGAGGGCGAGCAGGACGCCGTCGGCAAATGACTCACGGGCGGTCGTGTCGTGGCGGATCGTCAACAGCTGCCCCTCGCTCCCGAAGATCACCTCCTGGTGTGCCACGAGGCCTGGGAGCCGGACCGAGTGGATCACCGGGTCGCCGCCGATCAGTCGCGCGGTCGCCGCCGCCGTGCCCGACGGCGCGTCCTTCTTTGCCTCGTTGTGCAGCTCCACGATCTCCGCGCGCGGGAAGTACCGCGCAGCCTGCTCGGCGAACCGCATCATCAACACCGCGCCGATCGAGAAGTTCGGCGCGACGAAGACGCGCAGCCCACGTTCCCGCGCCAGGTCGTCGAACGGCTGCGGATCCCAGCCCGTCGTGCCGACGACGCACGACACGCCCTGCTCGAGCGCTGCGCGGACGTTGTCCGGAACGGCCTCGGGAGCCGTGAAGTCGACGGACGCATCGAGCCCGCGAACGTCCGGCTCGTCGCCGATCTCGATCCCGCGCACCTCGTGTCCGGCCTGCTCGAGCACGGGGACGAGCGCGCGCCCGACCTTGCCTTCGGCGCCGAAGAACGCCAATTTCATGCCGCGGCGCGCGCGACGAGCGCAGGGTTCGCCCGCTCGACGGCGTTGCGGAACCGGCCCTCGTCCGGTCCGACGCCGGAGGCGGACAGGCGCTCGGGCGCCAGCAGCACCGAGGCGAGCTCGGTGATCGCCTCGACGTCCACGGCGTCTATCTCCGCGAAGATCCGCTCGAACGTCATCAGCTCCGTGTCGGAGATGAGCGACTTGCCAAGGCGGCTCATCCGGTTCGACGTCGACTCCATCGAGAGCATGATGCGTCCCTTGAGGCTCTCCTTCGCGCGCTCGAGCTCGCCCGCGCGGAGCCTTCCCTCCGCAATCTCGCCGATCTGCTCGATGCAGATGTCGATGCAGGCAGCGAGATTCTCCTCGCGCGTTCCGACGTAGAGGCCGACGAGACCCGTGTCCGTGTACTGCGATGCGAACGAGTACACCGAGTACGCCATCCCACGCTTCTCGCGGATCTCCTGGAACAGGCGCGACGAGGCCGATCCGCCGAGCATCGAGTCGAGCAGCGACGCCGCGAAGCGACGCCGGTCGGAACGGGCGATGCCCGGCGCCCCCAGGCAGAGGTGGTACTGCTCCGTGTCCTTGCGCTGAAAGCGGAGGCTGGGCGGCGGCACCTTCACGAGCGGCTTGCGCACGTGCGGCGCGCGGCGCGCGGGCGCCTCGCTCTGCCGCTCGAACCGTTCGAGCAGTGCTATCAGCCGATCGTGCGTGATGTTCCCCGCTGCCGAGACGACGATGTTCCCGCCCGTGTACATGCTGCGGTGGTACGCCGCGATCGCCCGGCGGCTGACCGTCGAGATCACCTCTGCGGTCCCGATCACCGGCCGGCCGAGCGCGTGCGAGCCGAAGACCGCCTGCGAGAAGAGGTCGTGCACGAGCTCCTGGGGCGTGTCCTCGTACATCGCGATCTCCTCGAGCACGACCTCGCGCTCCTGGTCGAGCTCCGCGAAGGCGGGCGCGAAGACCATGTCCGTCATCACCTCGAGCGCCTCCTCGACGTGACGGTCGGGCACGCGCGAGTAGACGACGGTGTGCTCGCGCGACGTCGCCGCGTTCAGCTCCGCGCCCATCGCGTCGAACGTCTCGGCGATCTGCCGCGCGTCGTAGGAGCGCGAGCCCTTGAACAGGAGGTGTTCGATGAAATGCGAGACCCCCGCACGGTCCTCGCGCTCGTCCCGCGAGCCGGCGCCGATCCAGAACCCGAGCGAGACCGAACGGACGCTCGCCACCTTCTCCGAGATCACGCGCTCGCCCGAGTCGAGCTCGGAGAGGACGTACTTCTGCACCGGCCGATCGTACCCGGGCGGCTCGCTGTCGAGGGCCCCAACCCTCTAGGCGACGAACTGCAGGCCGCCGCCGCTCCGCTTGGCCTCGTAGAGCGCGGTGTCCGCGAGCCGGAAGAGCGTCTGCGCCTCGCGGGCGTGCTCCGGGCACGAGGCGACGCCGAAGCTCGCGCGGACGCCGATGCTCGGCTCGGCCACGCGGCGTACGACCTCGCGTGCGTCGTCCTCGGAGGCCTCGGCGAGGAGCAGTGCGAACTCGTCGCCGCCGATCCGGAATGCGTCGTCGCCCCTCCGCAGTGCGGACTGCAGCGTGCGAGCGAAGCGCTGCAGCGCCTCATCGCCCGCGAGGTGCCCGAATTGGTCGTTCAGCTCCTTGAAGCCGTCGAGATCGCAGAGCACGAGCCCGAACGAGCGGCCGTACCGCGTCGCGCGCGCGACCTCCCCGTCGAGGCGGTCGACGAACGCGCGGCGATTGAGCAGCCGCGTGAGCGGATCGTGGTCGGCGAGGAAGCGCAGCTCGCGCACGTGCGCCGAGGTCACGATCGCCGCAGCCGCCTGGTTCGCGAACACGCGAAGAGCCTGAAGCTTGTCGCGCGAGGGCAGTAGGCGGTCGTCTGGCTCGTCGGCCCAGAGGACGCCGATCACCTCGCCGAGACTGTCGTGCAGCGGGACGAGCAGCCAGTGGTGCTGCCATGCCCACGGGCCGCGCCCATTCTGCTCGGACACGTACGGCTGCCTGGCGAGCGTCAGCCGGCGCGCCGCCTCGTCGTCCGGGAGGAGGTAGCAGCCCTCGATCTCGAACACGGGATCGAGCAGCCCTTCGATGTCGCGCAGGAACACCGGCTTGCGCTTCGTGTCCTCGATCTGCCAGCCCACGGCGGCGCGCGGATCGAGCCGGCCCTGGCCGTCGCGAAGCGCCGCGAGGACGTTCTGGAATCCGAGCGCGTCGCGCACGCCGGCACACACCGCGCGCAGGATCTCGTCGGCGACCGGCTCTGCGGGCAGCCGCGACGACACGGTGAGCAGTCGCTCGAGCGCTACCTGGTGACGGGCCGAGTGCGCCGATTCCTGTGAAGCCTGGACCGCGAGCGCCGCGTGGTCGGCGAGCGCCGCGAGGACGTCGATCTCGTCGTCCGTCGGGCGGCGACGGCTTGCGGGCTCGTCCACCGAGAGGACGCCGAGCAGGTGGCCGTCTGTGTGACGCAGCGGCACGAAGAGCGCGTCCTCCGGCTGCCAGGCGTCGGCGCCGGTCCCGGGCTCGGTCTCCGGCACGTAGCTTGAGCCGGCACTGTCCTCCGACCAGTCGAACTCGCCGGCAGGCACGACATACGCGCCGCGGCGGTGGAAGCGTGCGTCGAGCAGGCGCTCCCATTCGGCGACGCCCCGAGTCTGCCCGAGCAGCTGAGCCCGTGCCGCATCGCTGCCGTGCACCGTCGTCACGACGAAGTCGTCCCACGCCGGCCGGTAGAGATTCACGACGACCGCCTCGTAGCCGAGGGACTCGGCGATCGTTCGCGCGATCGCGTGCAGCAGCTCCGGCAGGTCCCCCTGCGCACGCAGGAGCCTCGTGACCTCGAGGAGGCCGCGAAGCGGACTGATCGGTGGGAGCGACGGCGTAGCCACAGGCGGCGAGGGACTCGGTACCTCGGCTTTCTCCATCGGCAGCGAACCGAAGGGCACGCACCCCCGAAGGGTTACGGCTTCACGGCGCGCGCGGCGGCCTCGGACAGTGAGGCGGTGAAGATGTCCAGCTCGTTCTCGATCACGCGGCCGTCCGCCCAGAACGCGTGCGCGACGCCGTTTTGCGCTGCGACGGCGGGTCCCAGGCCGCCCCTACCGAGCCCCGAGTACACGACCACCGTCGGGGTCGGGTCGGAGGCGGCGCGCTCGGGCGGCGACCAGGTCCGCCCCTCGCGCGAGGCCGCGCAGGTGAACCATGCGCGCCGGGCGTGCGGGTCGAAGGTCGTGTCGTACCAGCAGGCCCACAGCGTGCCGGTCGTCGGATCGACCGCCGAGGTGGGCGCGAACTGCTGCGTCTTCCCCCTGTCCGGCGGCTGAACCGGAACGCGGAAGAGCGGCTTCAGGTCGAGCCCGAGCGCTGCCGCGTAGACGTCCGGCGTCTGGTTTGAGCCCACGTCGCTGTACACGACGAAGACCCGGTCTTTGCCGATGCTCACGGTCGGATCCGGCCCTTCGCAGGCGCGGAGCTCCTGCGGCAGCGGGTCGCCGGCGGTCAGCGCGCAGCCGCCCGCGGGGTTTGCGAGCAGCGGCGCCGCCGCGCGCGGGGCGCTGAAGATGCGCCCGCCGTCGGTCGAGCGGGTGATCCAGAGCCCCACCTTCGCGTCGATGCCGGCGACGTACACGTCGCCGTTTCGCGCGACGGCGATCGTCGCGCGATGGGGCCGCACCAGGTCGGGCCAGACCGCCGCGGGTGGGCTCCAGGTGCGGCCGCCGTCGGTGCTCGCGCTGATGACGATCGTCGCGACTCGCTTGCTCACGCCCCGCGTCCACACGAGGTAGGCGCGGCCGCTCCGTTCATCGACGGCGAACGCGGGGGCGTCGTCGAATCCGAACTTCCACGCCGGCGGCGCGACGCGCACGAGCCGTCCCCACTTCTCCCCGGGGCCCGCGCGCGAGGTGACGACGAGGTACGGGGTCAGCGCGTCGCCGCAGAACGTCGCCGCGAGAAACGCGAGGTACTCGCGGCCGTGAGCATCGGCCGCGACCCTCGGCGCGCCGTGTGCGCACGACCCGCCGGCGACGACCGGACCGTCGGTGCGCCGCCACGTCTTTCCTCGGTCGGCGGACTCGTAGACGTCGAGCGTCTCGCGACCGCTGTCGTTCGACGCGCCGAAGAGATGGGACGGACGCGTTGGGTCGATCGCGAAGGCAGCCTGGGTCTGGTCTGCGGTCGACGACGACACGTTCACGTTTGCACCGCCGAGCGGCCGCTGGTTCCGGATCGTGTGCGTCGTGAAGTGGTAGACGAGGAAGCCTGTGAGTCCGATCAGCGCGGCGATCACGACCGCCTCGATCACGAGCCTGCGGCTGTTCGGAGAAAGGGCGGCCCAGAGGCCGCCCTTGTCTCTCCGATCGGATGCGCCGCTAGCTATTCCCGTTGCCCTCGCGGCGGGGGCCACGGTCGCGTCCGCCACCGCCACGACCGCCACGGCGGTCGTCACGGCGCGGGCGGTCCTCCTCCGGAGGCCGCGGCGGCGCGTCCTTCGCCCGCTCGATCAGCTCCTCCGGCTGGACGAGCCCGCCGTTCTCGTGCTTGGCGATGAGCTTGAGGCCGATGCGGCCGCGGGCCTTGTCGACCTCCTGCACGACGACGTCGACGACGTCGCCGCGGGACATCACGTCCTCGATGTGCCCGACACGGCCCGGGCCGACGTTCGACACGTGGAGCAGGCCGTCCGTTCCCTTCTTCAGCTCGACGAACGCGCCGAACTGCGTCGTCTTCACGATCTTCCCGGTGTAGGTGTCGCCCACCTCCGGCTCCTTCGTCAGAGCCTGGATCGCCGAGATCGCGGCGGCGGCCTTCTCGCCGTCGGTCGCGTAGATGAGGATCGTGCCGTCCTCCTCGATGTCGATCTGCACCTCGTAGTCGGACTCGAGGCCGCGGATCGTCTCGCCGCCCTTGCCGATGACGAGGCCGATCTGCTCCGGGTTGATCTTGATCGTCGTGATGCGCGGAGCGTTCGCCGACAGCTCCGCGCGCGACTCGGGGATCACTTCGAGCATGCGGTCGAGGATGAAGTCACGCGCCCGCTTCGCCTGCTCGAGCGCGTCCCGCATGATCTGCTGCGTGACGCCCGTGATCTTGATGTCCATCTGGAGCGCGGTGATGCCGTCACGCGACCCGGCGACCTTGAAGTCCATGTCACCGAGGTGGTCCTCGGCGCCCTGGATGTCGGTCAGGATCACGTAGTCGTCGCCCTCCTTGACGAGGCCCATCGCGATGCCGCTGACCGGCGCCTTGATCGGCACGCCGGCGTCCATCAGGGCAAGCGTCGAGCCGCACACCGAGCCCATCGACGACGAGCCGTTCGACTCGAGCGTCTCGGAGACGATGCGGATCGTGTAGGGGAACTCGTCCGTCGACGGAATGACCGCCTCGAGCGCGCGCTGCGCGAGTGCACCATGGCCGATGTCGCGGCGCTTCGGGCCGCGCATGAAGCCGGTCTCCCCGACCGAGTAGGGCGGGAAGTTGTAGTGGTGCATGAAGCGGCGCTCCTCCTCGAGGGAGAGGTCGTCGATCCGCTGACCCTCCTTCGCGGTGCCGAGCGTGAGCGACGAGAGGATCTGAGTCTGGCCGCGCGTGAACAGGGCCGAGCCGTGTGCACGCGGGTTGACGCCGACCTCGACCTCGATCGGCCGGATCTCCTCGGTGCCGCGGCCGTCCGGGCGGCGCTTGTCGACGGCGATCTTCTTGCGGACCATGTCCTTGTAGATCGACTCGCACGCCTTCTTGACGTACGACTTCGTGGTCGAGTCCTTCGCGCCGGGCTGGACCTCGCCCGTCTCCGGGTGCAACACCGCCGGCCCGACCGGGAACGGCAGCCTCACCTCTTCGGCGATCCGGTCGAACAGCAGGTGTCGCTTCGCTGACTTCAGCTGCTTCGAGTCCTGCTCGGCGTCGGTCAGCGCCCGCAGCTCGCTCTCGAACTGCTCGCGCACCGGGCCCTCGACGGCGACGAGCCGCTGCCGTTCTAGAAGCGCGAGCAGTGCCGAGCGAACCTGCATCTGGCGGACGATGTCCTCGTCCGTCGACTCCATCGTGAGCGGCGGCGCAAGCTGGCTGAGGAGATCCTCGACGACTGCGCCGGAGTCCTTCAGGCCGGTCTGCTGGACGCGCTCCCACACGGTGTGGCCGTGCTGGGTCTCGAGCTCGACTGCGAGGTCGAGGTCGAGCCACTTCGCCTTGCCGGCCTGGCGCGCCAGATCTTCCTGGGCCTCGCACAGCTTCACGATTTCGCGCTGTGCGAGCTCCAGAGCCTCGAGGATCGTCTCCTCGGGAATCTCGTCGGCACCCGCCTCGACCATCGTCAGGCCGTCCTTCGTGCCGACGACGATCAGGTCGAGCGGTGAGTCCTCCGTCTCCTGGAGCGTCGGATTGACGAGGAAGGTGCCGTCCTCGGTGCGGCCGACGCGCACCGCGCCCACCGGGCCGAGGAACGGCAGCGGCGAGAGCATCAGCGCCGCCGAGGCGCCGTTCAAGCACAGGATGTCGTGGCCGGTGACCATGTCCGCGCTGAGAACGGTGCAGATGACCTGCACTTCGTTCCGGAAGCCCTTCGGCCAGAGCGGCCGGATCGGGCGGTCGATCATGCGCGCGGTGAGGATCGCCCGCTCGGTGGGGCGTCCCTCGCGCTTGAAGAAGCCGCCCGGGATCTTGCCGGCGGCGTACATCCGCTCCTCGACGTCGACGGTGAGCGGGAAGAAGTCAGCACCCTCGCGCGCCTCCGGGCGGCCCTGGGCGGTGGCGAGCACCATCGTGTCGCCGCTGCGGACGACGACGGCGCCGTCGGCCTGCTTCGCGAGCTTGCCTGTCTCGAAGCTGATCTCCTGCTGTCCCACTTGGACGGAGACCCGAGCCAGGCGCTCGGTCGCGATACTCATTCGATTGTCCTCCACTCTGCTTGTGGAGGGCGGGAGTTTGAGTCAGCCCGTCCGCGAGGGCTCGCTCAAACTTCCACCCTCCGGGGTGTTTGGCCGGAGCTAGCGGCGCAGGCCGAGCTCCTTGATCAGGGCCCGATAGCCCTCGAGATCGTGCTTCTGCAGGTAGTTCAGGAAGCGGCGGCGACGCCCGACGAGCTTCAGGAGCCCGCGACGGGAGTAATGGTCGTGCCGGTGGGTGCGCAGATGCTCCGTCAACTCGTTGATGCGACGGGTCAGCATCGCGATCTGCACCTCGGGCGAGCCGGTATCGGCGTCGTTTCGGCCGTACTTTCCGATCAGTTCCTGCTTGGCTTCCTTGGTGAGGGCCATTGAGCCTCCTGGGTTGTCGCGTCCCCCGAGTCCCCGCTCGGCACGCCAGGAAGAAGCGCGTCGGGCCGGGACTGGGTCGCGGGTAGGGTAGCGAACTCCGCATGAATACGGGGTTTTCGCTCGAGGAGGCGGTGCGCGAGGCGCGCGCACGCACCGGCGTGCCGGGTGTCGCGGCGGGATTGCTCGTCGCCGGCGAGCGGTCGTTCGCCGCCGACGGCGTGCTCGCGCTCGACGGCGAATCTCCCGTGCACGTGGACACGCCGTTCCGGATCGCGTCGATCTCGAAGCCGTTCACATCGACCCTTGCCGCCGCCTCCCTGCCGCTCGACGGCGGGCTCCGAGCGCTGCTGAGCCACACCGCCGGCTTTCGCTGCGAGTCGACCGAGCCGCTGCCCGCGGGCGCTGAGGGCCTGTTTTCCTACTCGAATGCCGGCTTCTGGGAGGCGGGTGCGCAGTCGGCAACCGCAGCCGGATCGTCGTTCGAGGAGGCGATGCGCCAGCGGGTGCTCTCGCCTCTTCGGCTGGAGGCGACGGGCTACGAGGAGCCGCAGGCGGCTGCGCGCGGTCACGTGCAGGCGGGCGAGTCCGGACACCGCGTGGTGCCGGACGACTCGTATCCGGTGTCGCGGCGGCCGTCGGGCGGGCTCTGGTCGACCGTCCGCGACCTGCTTCGCTTCGGTGCGCATCACCTCGCGTCAGGTTCGGGGCTGCACGAGCCGCAGGTCGCCGCGCTCGGCGGGCACTACGCCCTCGGCTGGTGGGTTCGCGAGCTCGAGGACGGCACCACCGCGCTCGACCACGAAGGGTCGGTCGCGGGCTACCAGTCGCTGCTGCTGCTCGTGCCCGAGCGGGAGCTCGTGCTCGCCGTGCTGACGAACAGCTGGCGCGGCAGCGGGCTGGTCCGGCGCCTCGTCGACCGGCTCGGCCTCGGGCCGTCGCCGCTCCCGGCCGAGCCCGTCGATGCCGGCGTCGCGGGGACGTACGCACTGGACGGCGTCGAGGCGCGCGTCGAGGTCGCGGGCGACGACCTGACGGTGTCCGTCACCGAGTTCGACCCGGTCGTAGGGAGCCCGATCACGACGCGTGTGGCGGCGAAGCCGCTCGGCGGCGGCGTGTTCGGCTATACGGGCGGCCGTCTGATGAGCCACCGGTTCGATTTTCCCCGGCCGGACCTCGCACGCATCGGCTGGACCGTCCTGCCGCGGACCGAATCGTGATCGCGGGCGTCGCCGCGGGCCATCCAGCGACTGCGCGGTCAGGCGTCGAGATCCTCGCTGCGGGCGGGAGCGCAGCGGATGCCTCCGTCGCAGCCGCGCTCGCCTCCTGTGTCGCGGAGACCGTGATGACCGGGCTGCTCGGCGGCGGCCACGCGATCTACTTCGATGCGGCGACGGGAGTCGCGCGCAATCTTGATTGCTTCTGTGCCGTCCCGGGGCTCGGCGCCGAGGCGCGCGAGGCCGAGCTCGTCCACCTGCACGTGCCGTTCGGCGCTGAGCTCTTGCACTACGCCGTGGGGCCGGCGTCGTGTGCGGTGCCGGGCGTCCCCTCTGGTCTCGGCGCGCTCTGGGAGGCGCACGGGCGGTTGCCGTGGGCGCGGCTGTTCGAGCCGGCCCTGCGCCTCGCGCGCGACGGTGTCGAGATGCCCGCCGCGCACGTTGCCTGCCTCGCGATGCTCGAGCCGGTGATGACGATGCGCGAGGGCGCGCGCATGTACGCGCCGAGCGGCACGCTCCTTCGCACCGGCGACCGCCTCGAGCAGCCCGGCCTCGTCGCCGCACTCGAGTCGCTCGCGGACGAGGGTGCGGCGGGTGCCTACACCGGCACGATCGGCCGGGCGCTGCTCGAGCTCTCTCGCGAGCGCGGCGGGCTGCTGACCAAGAACGACCTGGCCGCGTACGCGCCGGCCTGGCGCGAACCGGTCGAGGCGCGATGGCTCGGGACGCGCGTTCTCACCCGCGACGGGCTGTCCGGCGTGCCGGACACACTCGCACGCCTGCCGCCGTTGCGCGGCCTCGGGCCGGCGGAGCGGGTGACGGCGCTCCTTGGCGCGCTCGACGGCGTCGCGGCCCCGGAGACGCACACGACGAATCTCGTCGCAGTCGACGCAGACGGCAATGCCTGCGTCGTGACGACCAGCCTCGGCCTCGGCTCAGGCGACTGGTTGCCGGGACTCGACCTCCACCTGAACAGCATGCTCGGCGAGGTCGACCTGCTGACCGGACCGCTCGAGCCGGGCGCGCGGATGGAAAGCATGATGGCGCCCTCGGTCTTGCTCGATCGCGACGGCCTCGCGCTCGCGCTCGGAGCCGCCGGCGGCACGCGGCTGCGGACAGCGCTCGTCACCGTCGCAGCCGGCATCCTCGACGAGGGTCTCGAGCCGCAGGCGGCGGTCGACCTGCCGCGCGTGCATCCTGCCGGCGAGGTCGTGAACGCGGAGCCCGGCGTCGACGAGGAGGCGCTCACGGCGCTCGAGGCGGCGGGCCGTGCCGTCCGCCGCTGGCCCGAGCGTCACCACTACTTCGGCGGCGTCAGCGCGTGGGGACGTGACGGAGGCGCGGCCGACCCGCGGCGGAGTGGTGCGGCGATTCCCGCTCCTGCGGCAGGCTGACCGGGATCCAGCCGACGTAGCCGCATGTCGGGCAGCCGGGGTTCTGGTTGACCGTTCCGCCCGCCGCCGCCTTCGCGTAGACGTCCCCGCACTCGAGGCAGCGGACGCTCTCGAGCACGGAAAGCGTTGGGAACATGTGCGCAGCAAAGTCCATACTTAAAAAGACGCCCGGACGCAGCCAAACTTGCGCCGAGCTGCTCAGTCCGCGCCCGTGAGGAGCACGATGCGGAAGCGAGCCTTGTTGCTCATCATGCGAGCGTAGGCCTCGGCGGCGTGCTCGAGCGGCATCGTCTCGATCCGCCGCCGAGCCGCGAAAGCGCGGCTGCGACGTCCTCGGCCTCGCTGTCGACGTAGTGGTGGGCGCCGAGCCGGCGGGCGAGATCCTCCTTCTCCCCGCCGCGAGCGACCGCCACCGTCTCGAAGCCGAGCCTCACGGCGAACTGGACGCCGAGATGTCCCAGACCGCCGATGCCCAGCACCGCAACGAGCCCTCCCGCGCGCGCGCCGCTGCGGCGCAACGCGTTGAACGTCGTGACGCCGGCGCACATCAACGGCGCCGCTTCCTCCGCCCGGAGATCGTCCGGCATTCGCGCAAGCGCCCCCGCCCGGCAGACCAGGTACTCCGCGTATCCGCCGTCGGCGGTCACGCCCGGGATCGGCTTGTTCTGACAGTCGACCAGGTCGCCGCGCCGGCAGGGCTCGCAGTAGCCGCAGCTGCCTCCGAACCAGCCGACTCCGACCCGTTCGCCCGCCTTCCAGCCGTGCGCTCCGTCGCCGACCGCGTCCACGACCCCTGCCACCTCGTGCCCGGGCACGACCGGATACATGACACCGGGGAAGCGCCCTTCCATCGCGTAGGAGTCGCTATGGCAGACACCGCACGCTTGGACCCTGACGCGAACCTCACCCGGTTCGGGCTCGGGAATCTCCCGTTCGCGGAGCTCGAGCGGACCGCCCGCCTCGGACACTGCATGACTCGCATCGCGCCCGGGAGCTTAGCCCGGCCGTGCGGAGACTCTCGTCCGCGCCACGTCGGCGTCAATCGCCTCGATGAGCTCGGCCTCGGAGCCGAAGGCCGCCTCGTCCCGCAGCCGCTCCCAGAGCTCGAACACCATCCGCTGTCCGTACAGGTCGCCGTCGAAGTCGAGCAGGTGACCTTCCACACGTCGTTCCACGCCGCCGTAGGTGGGATTCGTCCCGATCGAGATCGCGGTCCGGTGACCGATCGTGAACCCCGCGTAGACGCCGAGCTTCGGCACGAGCAGGTCCGGCGGCGTGGCGAGGTTCGCCGTCGGAAAGCCGAGCAGGCGGCCGCGGTGGTCGCCGTGGACGACGATCCCCTCGACCTCCGGCGGCCGGCCGAGCAGCTCGGCGGCGTGGACGACGTCCCCGGCCAGCAGGAGCTTGCGGATGTGGCTCGACGAGACATTGTCGACAAGCGGCACCCGCCGGACGTCGAAGCCGAGCCGCTCGAGCAGCGCGAGATCGCCGGCGCGGCCGTGACCGAACCGGAAGGTCTCCCCCGCCGCGACGATCTCGGCCCCGATCGCCCGCAGGACCGTTTCGGCGAACGCCTCCGGCGTGAGGGCGAGCAGCGCCGCGTCGAAGCAAAGGACGAGCACGTCCTCGACTCTTGCCTCCTCGAGCAGCTCGAGGCGCCGCTCGAGCGTCGAGAGCAGCTCCACGGGAGCGCCGAGAACCGCCCGCGGATGCGGATCGAACGTCACGACCGTCGGCCGGAGGTGCACGGCTCCGGCGGCCTCGATCACGCGCCGGTGCCCCCGGTGCACGCCGTCGAAGGTGCCGATCGAGACCGCTCGCCGTGCCGGTGCGAGCTCCTCGGGCCGCCGCGCGACCTTCACGCCGGTGCTCCCACGCGCTCGAGCACCTCGGCCTCGGCGAGCAGCAGCCGGGGCTCGAACGCCTCCGGTGATACGGCGTCAGCCACGGAGAACGGCCCGACCTCCGTTCGCCGCAAGGCCCGGCAATGCCCGCCGAGCGCCTCCGCGATCGCCCGCACGTACGTGCCGCTGCTGACGCGGATGTCCAGGGTGACGACCTCGCCCGTATACGCGATGACGTCGAGCGCGTGCACCGTCGAGCGGCGCATGGGCATCTCCACCTCGACGCCCCTCCGCGCGAGCCGGTACGCGCGCTCGCCGCCGATCTTCACCGCCGAGGCGGCGGGGATCGGCAGCTCGATCTGGCCGCGGAGGCCCGCGAGCCGTTGCTCGAGGTCGGCCGCGTCGGGCGGCTCGAGCCGCTCGACGACCTCGCCCTCGGGATCGCCCGTCGAGGTGCGGGCCGTCAGGTCGACGTCCGTCACATAGCGCTTGTCGAGGCCGACGAGGCACGCTGCGATCTTAGTTGCCCGTCCGGACAACACGAGCAGAAGCCCCGTCGCGAACGGGTCGAGTGTTCCGGCATGGCCGGTCCGCGCACCCGTCATGCGGCGGATCTGCGCGACGATTGCGAACGACGACGGCCCGGCAGGCTTGTCGACGAGCGCGACGCCTGCAGGCTCAAGCGCTCGCGGCGGCACGTTGCGCGACGAATTCCTGGCGGATGAGCTCGGTGATCTCGTCGATCGACGCCTCGCTCGAGAAACCGGCGGCCTGACGGTGCCCCCCACCGCCGAACGCTCGCGCGATCGCCGAGACATCGAGCTCGTCGATGCTCGAACGCAGCGACACGCGCCGTGCGGGGCCGGTATCTCGCGGGGGCTCACGAATCAGCACAGCCAGCTCAGCTCCTTCGACCGCACGGAGGAAGTCGATGATCCCCTCCGAGTACGCCTCGACGGCGCCGACCTCGGCGAAGTCCGTTCGAAGCAGGTGCGAGACGATCATTCGCCCCCCCTCGAGAACCCGCGTCCGGTCGAGTGCGCGCGCGAGCAGCTTGAGCTTGGCGAGCTCGAGCGACTCGTAGACCTGCTTGAAGACGGCGTGGAAGTCGGCGCCCGCCTCGATGAGCTCCGCGGCGAGGCGATACGACTTCGGCGTGGTGCTGGAATATTGGAACCTTCCCGTGTCGGTGACCAGCGCGATGTAGAGCGGCTCTGCGATTTCGGCTGTGAGCTCGACCCCGAGCTCGCGGAAGACGTCGCGCAACAGCTCTCCGGTCGACGATGCTTCCGGGGCGATCAGGTTGATGTCCCCGAAGCGCGAGTTGTCGTGGTGATGGTCGATGTTGACCACGAGTCTTGCCCGTTCCTCCGGCGCTCGATCGGGACCAATCCGGTCGACTTTCGCGCAGTCGACGGCGATGAGCACGCGCTCCTCCATGTCGTCCGGAAGCTCGCGCCGCAACCCGTCGAGCTGCATGAACGCGTACTCGCGCGGCAGGGGTGCATCGCCCGAGAGGAACATCAGCGCGTCCTTGCCGAGCTGACGCAGCGCGAGCGTCGTCGCAAGGAGCGAGCCGAGCGCGTCGCCGTCCGGATTCTCGTGGGTCACGACGAGGAAGCGGTCGTGCTCGCGCAACGCCGCCGCAACAGCCTGAAGATCACTCGACGTCTGCGTCATCCTCGGGTGCGAGCTCGTCGATCAACTGGCTCATCCGCACGCCGCGCTCGACCGACGGATCGTACTCGAAGGTCAGCTGAGGCGTTCGCTTGAGCCGCAGCTCCCGCGCAAGCCTCGACTGCAGCAGCCCGTGGGCGGCCTCGAGGCCGCGCAGCGTCGCGGTGCGCTTCTTGATCGAGCCGAGGACGCTGACGTAGACGGTCGCGTGCCGCAGGTCGGGCGCCGTGTCGACGCCGGTGACGGTGACGAGACCGATCCGCGGGTCCTTCAACTCGGGCATGGCCTCGGCCAGCACCTGGCGTACCGACTCGTTCACGCGACGCATCCGCTCGGTCATGGGCCATATTCAAGCGAGTGCACGCCCTCGCCCTCACAGCTGTCGGCGTGTGGTGCTTCGTCGTCGCCCTGGTTGGAGGGCTTTTAGGGCTCGTTCTCGGGAACATCCGGCTGCCGGTGTTCCTGCTCGCCGGCTCGAATCCCGCCGCGGCCGGAGGTGCGAACATCGCTGTCTCGGGCGTCGCGGCCGCGGCCGGCTCGCTCGCCCATATCCGGGCAGGCCGCGTCGACTGGCGGCTCGCAGCATGGATGATCCCGCCCTCGGTCGTGGGCGCAGTCGGAGGCGGGTACGCGGCCGGGCACCTCCCCGCGGACGTGCTCCGGGTCGTCATCGGCGGGGCGCTTCTCGTTTTCGGGCTGGATCTGCTGCGCCGGCGGCGGCAGGAGATTCCGGAGCCACGCGACGCGCCGGATCTCCGGGCGGCGGTGCTCGCCGGCGCCGCGATCGGGGCGATCGGCGGCCTGATCGGGCTCATCCTCGGCACGCTCCGGGTGCCCGCCCTCATCCGCTGGGTCGGCGAGGAGCCCGCCCGGGCCGTCGGGACGAACCTCGTCGTCGGCGTCGCGGTCGGCGGAGCCGGACTCATCGGGCACATCCCATCCGGCGTCGACTGGACGCTCCTCGCCGTTGGAGCGGGTGCCTCGATCCCGGGAGCCCTCATCGGCTCGCGCTACACCGGCCGGCTCTCGGCGCCGGTGCTTCTGCGTGCGATCGGTGTCATCCTCGTCGTGAGCGGCACGCTGACGATCGTCCGCGGAGTCGTTTAGTCAGTCGTCCGGATCGACGACGAAGCGCACCGCGAGCGCGACCTCCCACTCCTGTCCGCGGAGCCAGCGCTCTGCCTCGTTCATGAGTCGCTCGACCTCGCGGTGCTCGCGGGCGACGCATGCGACGGTGATCCGCGCGCGCTGCCAGACGTCGTGGTGATCGACCTCGGCAACCGATGCGCCGACCCGGTTCTGCAGCTGCGCCTTGGCCGAACGCAGATAGTGGCGCTTCTCCTTGAGCGAGTGCGCCGACGGGAAGTGGAGCTCGCAGGTGAGGACGCCGACAAATCCGCTGGCCATCAGCGGACGACCCGGTCGACGATCTCGGCGGCTTCGCGAACGACGGCGATCTCGCGCTCCGTGGCCGTTTCGAGGAGGGACTCGAGCAGCGTCAGGCGGAGCTCACGTCCACGGTCGAGCACCCGTCGCCCCTTCGCCGTCGCATGGAGCACGACCGCACGCGCGTCTGTGTCGTGCCGCTCGCGACGGACGAGGCCTTCCTCCTCCATCGCGGCCGCGAGTCGGCTCATCGTCGGCACCTTCACCCGCTCCATCGCGGCAAGCTCGCTCACCGTCTTCGGCCCGGCGAAGACGAGCACGGAGAGCGCCGACAGCCGCGGCGGAGAGACGCCGCTCCCGGCGTCCTCCCTCGAAACGCGCCTGAGCAGGTGGATCGCCGCGGAATGCATCCGGTCGGCGGCTTCGCGGGTGGCGCTTGACATACTTAGTTAGGCTAGCTAATGATACCCGTGTTGTCCACGATCTTCGAGCTCATCGACGCCGACGACGCAGCCGCGCTGCGCGAGCTCCTCGCCAAAGAGCCGGGCGCCGCTGCGGCGCACGACGAGCAAGGCCTGACCGCGGTCATGCGCGCCTCCTATCGCGGCGGCGACGTCTTCGACGCCGTCAGGGCGGCGAACCCCCCGCTCGAGCCGTTCGACCGCATCGTGGTCGGCGAAGCAGACGGCCTCCCCGCCCCTGACGCTGTGACGCCCGACGGCTTCACCCCGTTGCACATCGCGGCCTTTGCGCACAACGTCGAAGCAGCAAGGAAGCTCCTCGACGCCGGTGCGGATCCCAACGTCCTCGCCACCGCGTCGTTCGCGCAGGTCACGCCGCTTGGGACGTGCGCCTTCGCAAGCGCGAACGACGTCGCAAGGCTTCTGCTGGAGCACGGCGCGGATCCCACGCTCACCGCGGATCACGGGTTCACCCCGCTCGACTCGGCGATTCAGAACGGCAACGACGAGCTCGTCGAGCTGCTACGCGGCTGAGGGCGGCTCGTCGAGCGACGTTCGCTCGACCTCGCGCGTCTCGAACACCTCGAGCACGTCCCCGACCTTGACGTCGTCGAAGTTCGCGAGATGGAGGCCGCATTCGAAGCCCTCCTGGACCTCGCGTGCGTCGTCCTGGAAGCGCTTGAGCGAGTCGATCGTGGTCGTATAGATCACCGTGCCGTCGCGGATCACGCGGGTCTGCGCGCCGCGGCGAATGACGCCGTTCGTGACCATGCAGCCGGCGATCGTGCCGACCTTCGAGGCGCGGAACGTATTGCGGACCTCGGCCTCGCCGACCGTCTCCTCGGTCTTGACGGTGGTGAGCATGCCGACGAGCGCCTGCTCGATGTCCTCGGTCAGCTTGTAGATGACGTCGTAGGTACGGATCTCGACGCCTTCGCGGTCGGCGACCGAGCGCGTCTCGGCGTTCGGCCTGACGTTGAAGCCGACGACCATTCCTCCCGACGCGGCCGCGAGCATGATGTCGTTCTCCGTGATGCCGCCGACGCCCTGGTGGATGACGTTGACGCGCACTTCGGGAGACTGGATCTTGCCGAGCTCGCTGACGATCGCCTCGACCGAGCCCTGCACGTCGCCCTTGATCACGAGGTTCAGGTCCTTGACCTCGCCGGCCTGCATCTGCTCGAACAGGTTCTCGAGCGAGATGCCGGAGGGACGCTGCTGTGCGAGCTGCTCGCGGCGGAGCCGCTCGGCGCGCTTCTGCGCCGAATCGCGCGCTGCGCGCTCGTTCTCGACCACGCGCGCCAGCTCGCCGGCCGGGGGCGGTCTGTCGAAGCCGAGGATCTCGACCGGGTCGCCCGGGCCTGCGGAGACGAGCTTCTCACCCTTGTAGTTGTGAAGCGCGCGCACCTTGCCCCAGGCGTCCCCGGCGACGATCGCGTCGCCGACCTTGAGCGTTCCACGCTGCACGAGCATCGTCGCGACGGGGCCGCGGCCGATGTCGAGCCGGGACTCGATGATCGGGCCCGAGGCCTCGGCGTTGGGATTCGCGCGCAGGTCGAGCTCTGCGTCCGCGACGAGCAGGATCCGCTCGAGCAGATCGTCGAGACCGGTTTGCTCCCGCGCCGAGACGCGAGCGACCTGCGTCGTGCCTCCCCACTCCTCCGGCTGCAGGCCGTCGGCCGACAGGTCGGCTAGCACGCGGTCAGGATTCGCGTCCGGCAGGTCGATCTTGTTGACGGCGACGACCATCGGGACATCCGCCGCGCGCGCGTGCGAGATCGACTCGCGCGTCTGCGGCATGACCGAGTCGTCGGCGGCGACGACGAGCACCGCGATGTCCGTGATCTTCGCGCCGCGGGCGCGCATCGCCGTGAAGGCTTCATGACCGGGCGTGTCGAGGAAGGTCACCTTCCGGCCGTCGACGTCGACCTGGTATGCCCCGATGTGCTGCGTGATGCCGCCTGCCTCGGTCTCGACGACCTTCGCATTGCGGATCGCGTCGAGCAGCGTGGTCTTGCCGTGGTCGACGTGACCCATGATCGTCACGACCGGCGGCCGAGCGACGAGCGCCTCGTCCGGGTCCTCGAAAACCTCTGGTGTGTCGTCCTCGTCGGCCGCATGCTTGATCGTCACCTCGCGCTTCAGCTCCGAGGCGATCAGCTCGACCTCCTCGTCGCTCAGCGACTGGGTCGCCGTCTTCGGCGCGCCGAGGTTGAACAGGATCTTGATGATCTCGCCCATCGAGACGCCGAGCGCCTGCGAGAAGTCGCGGACCGTGACGCCCGACTCGACCGAGACTGGACCGGTGGGCGGCGGAGCCGGCTGGCGGGTGCCCTCGCGGCGCGGCGTATCGTCGCGGCCGCGACCCTGGCGCGCGTCGCGCGGACGTGCAGCCTGGTTGTCGATTACGACGCGACGGCGCCTGTTGCCGGGGCCGCTGCCGCCGCGCGGGCGGAGCGGGCGATTCGGCTTGCCTCCATTAGCCATTCGATACCTCAGTCATTCGACTCCTCAAGTGTAGATGCGCGCGAGCGCGGGATCGACCTGGACGGACCTGCGCAGCGACCGCGCGAACGCCCGGTGCGCCTGCGCCCGCTCGAAGCAGACGAGTCGCCGGCAGGTGTAGGCCCCGCGGCCCGGCGCCTTGCGATCCGCGACGAGTTGCCCCTCCCGGACGGCGAAGCGGACGAGCTCGGCCTGTGGGGCACGCCGGCCGCAGCCGACGCAACGCCTGACCGGCTCGGCCACTAGCCCTCGTCGCGCGCCTCCTCGGCGCCGCCCGACGGCTCGACCGGGATGCCCGCGGGGACCTCGGCCGGAGGTGCGTGCCCGGCCTCCGGCGAGACGAGCGGCTCGCCATTGTCGGCCGCGACCACGTCGGCGTCGGGGCCGTGGGTCGCAGCGACATCGGCGGGCGCCTCGGACTCGACCTCGGTCAGCTCGAGCTCCGGAAGCGACGGGCCGACCGACTCCGCGTCGGGCTCGAGCTCGTCCGCCAGGGCCTCGAGCTCGGGCTCGGACTCCAGCACGATCGGCTCCTCACCATCGACGTCCGTCGCGGCGAGGGCCTGGTGGGCCGCCACGCCGCAGTACTTCGAGCCGGGAAGCGCGGCGTTCGGGCACCGCTTCCCGTTCGCGAGGATCGCCGAGCAGCGTCCGGAGATGTCCTCGCCCTCGCCGTCGGCGCCGCCGTACGCGAGGTCGGCCTCGGCCTGCGCGAACTCCGTGTCGCTCTGGATGTCGATCTTCCAACCAGTGAGACGGGCGGCGAGGCGGGCGTTCATGCCCTCCTTGCCGATGGCGAGCGCGAGCTGGTCGTCGGGCACGACGACCGTCGCTTCCTTCCCGTCGTCGTCGAGGTACACCTCGCGTACGCGCGCGGGCGAAAGCGCCTTGGCAACGAAGCGCGCGGGCTCGTTGTTCCACGGGATGATGTCGATCTTCTCGCCGCGGAGCTCGGAGACGACCATGCGGACGCGCGAGCCGCGCGGCCCCACGCAGGCACCGACCGGGTCGACGCCCTGCGCGTGCGACTCGACGGCGATCTTCGAGCGGTAGCCGGGCTCGCGCGCGACGCCGCGGATCTCGACGAGGCCGTCGGCGATCTCCGGCACCTCGAGCTCGAAGAGCGTCTTGATCAACTCCGGGTCGCGGCGCGAAAGGATGACCTGCGGGCCCTTCGTGCCCGAGCGAACCTCGGTGATGACTGCCTTGATCCGCGAGCCCTGCTCGTAGCGCTCGCCGTCGACCTGTTCGGAGCGCGGCAGCAGCGACTCGACCTTGCCGAGGTCGACGAGGACGTTGTTGCGGTCGCCGGCCTGCTGGACGATGCCCGTGACGACCTCGCCCACACGGTCGATGTACTCGTCGTACATCATCCGCCGCTCCTCCTCGCGGATGCGCTGAAGGATGACCTGCTTCGCCGTCTGAGCCGCGATGCGGCCGAAGCCCTCCGGCGTGACGTCCTCGCGGCGGATCTGGTCCTCCGGGATGTCGGACCAGTCGACGTCGAGGTCGTCGTCGGCGATGAGCGTGTGCTGGCGCTCGCCGGTCTCCTCTTCGAGCCGCTCGAGCTCCTCGAGCTTGCGCTCGCGAGCGTCGTCCAGAAGTCGCTCCTCGACGTCCGCGGGCAACTCGATCGAGAAGACCCGGAAGTCGCCGAGCTCGTCCATCTCGACGGTCGCGTGACGGGACGCGCCGGGCGTCTTCTTGTACGCGGCGAGCAGCGCGTCCTCGAGGGCTGCGACGAGCGCACCCTCTTCGATCCCCTTGTCGCGCTCGATTTCGCGAACCGCTTCGATGATCTCCTGGCTCATGGCCTACCTCTCGTCGATCAAGTTGCCCCGCACGATCGCCTCGTACGGAATCTCAACAACAGTTCCCCCGTCGACGCCGAGCGTGACGGCATCGGCACCGGCGTCCTTCAATTCCCCCTTGAACTTCGACCGGCCCGCGATCGGCTGGGCCGTGCGCAGCGCGACCTTGTGTCCGAGCACGCGGGCGAAGTGCGACGGCTTTCGAAGCGGCCGCTCGATGCCCGGCGACGACACGTCGACGGTGTACTCGCGCAGATAGTCGCGGAGCACGTCGGTGACGCGCACGCACAGCTCGTGGTCGACGCCCTCGGGATGGTCGACGTAGACGACGAAGCGATCCGGATTCGCGAGCTCGACGGCCAGCACCTCGACCCCCGGAAGGTCGTTCTCGACCCGGGGCGCGATCTCGCTCTCCAGCTTCTTTTCCCTCTCGTATGTCGTGGCCATCCGCGTGCGTTCTCCCTGCTTGTCATAAAAAATGGGCCCGCAGGCCCATTCCGCCGAACCGGTGAAAATGGTAGGCCGAGTGTAGCAAGCGAATAGGCCGATCGGCCTATCAGCCGCGGACGCCGTGAAGCGGCCTCGAGAGGAGCTGGGCGGCCCGCGAGGAGTCGAGCGCGACGTTCCGCGCCCGCGCACCGCCGGGGCTCGGAGTGCCCCGCATCGCGTCCGGATCGAGACCGTGGACCGCCCGCAGGATCCGTGCGAGCTCGAACCTGGAAACCGCTTCGGGCGCCGCGACGTGGAGCGGGCCGGCAACGTCGAGCCGAGCAAGCTCGAGGAGCGCAGCGGCGAGCTCCGAGACGATGGTCGGGCAGCGGATCTCGTCGGTGTAGAACTCGACGTCGTCGCGAAACGCGAGCAGCTCTTGCGGGCCGGGCTCCGGCTTTCCGTAGAGGAGCGACGTGCGCACGAGCAAAGCCTCCGGATTCGCCGCGGCGACGAGCCGCTCCGCCTCGAGCTTCGCGGCGCCATAGTCCATCACCGGCCGCGCCTCTGCCTCCTCGTCGTACGGCGCGCCCTGCTCGCCGTCGAAGACGAGGTCGGTCGAGAGATGGACGAGCCGGGCATCGCAGCGTCGGGCAGCCCCGGCGACCGCGCGGCTGCCACGGACGACCGTCCGCTCGAGCTCCGGCCCGCCCAGCACGTACGCCGTGTGGACGACGACGTCGGGGCCATGGCGCATGAACACACGGTCGACTGCGGCGTCGTCGCGGACGTCGAGCCGCTGCGACCGCTCGTATGGCGGCGGGTTCCGGTGCCGCGTCGCCACGACGTCCCACCCCTGCTGCGCGGCCTGCCGACAGACCTCGGAGCCCAGGTACCCGGCGCCGCCGGTTACGAGCAGCTTCACCGTTCGTCGAGGATGATCGTCACCGGCCCGTCATTCGAAAGGTCGACCTCCATCTTCGCCCCGAAGACGCCGCGGCTGACCGGGACGTTCAGCGACTCGAGTTCGGCGCAGAACCGGTCGTAGAGCCGCTCCGCATCCTCCGGCTGCGCGGCGCCGGTGAAGCTCGGCCTGTTTCCCTTCGTCGTGTCGGCGAGCAGCGTGAACTGGGAGACGACGAGCGCCGCACCACCGACGTCAATGAGGCTTCGGTCGAACCGCCCTTCCTCGTCGGCGAAGATCCGGAGCCGCACGATCTTCGCGGCCAGTCGAGGTGCGGCACCTTCGTCGTCGCCGCGGGCGATCCCGACGAAGACGCACAGGCCCTCGCCGATCTCCCCCACCGTCTCGTCGCCGACGCGTACGCGCGCGGCGGACACCCGCTGCAGGACAGCCTTCACCGGCTGCGCTAGTGACGTAACCGGCAACGTTCGCCGAGCCCCTGGCCCGCGATCACGCTGCGCGCTGGCGCGTCCTCGGTCGCGCCGATAGTTGGACTATCGGCGCTCCCTGCGTCCTTCCATCGCTTGGTGCTCGCGACCCAGGAACCGGGCAACGCTACCGGCCACATCACTAGTCCTCGTCGAAGTCCCGGATCCGGGCCCGGTACTGGTTCGAGCCCGGACGAAGCGAGCTTGCGAGCTTGTAATGCCCGTTCGCCTCCCGCTCCCGGCCCTGCTTCTCGAGGCAGCGGCCGAGTGCGTAGTGCGCGTAGTCGTTCACCGGCGAGAGCTCGATCAGCTTGCGGAACTCCGCCTCAGCCGCCTCCCAGCGCCGGATGCGGAAATACGCGATCCCGAGCGCCTCGCGGATCGAGGCCTTCTCGGGCTCACGGCGCTTCGCCTTCTCGAGGGCAACCGTCGCCTGCGCGGGCATGCCGCGCTTCAGGTGGGCCCTGCCCTGCTGGAAGAGGCTGTACGTGGACTCGCTCATGACCCGAGATACGGAAAGTTCTCCCTCACCAAGTCAACCGGATGCGTCAAGTCGCGCGTCTTGCCGATTTCGACGCCCGCGATCCGAATGCCTCGGTCAACCGCGAGCTGGACGGCGTCGGCGAGCTCGTACGGGGGCCCCGGCAGCCCTTCCAGCAGCGGCACGATCGCCGGCCCGAGCACCCAGAGCGGCGCCGCGCCGAGCCGGTTCTTCGGATCGTCGTCGACCACCTTCTCAACGAGCCCGCCGACGATCCGTACGGCATCCCGGTGCGGCGGGTCGACCTTCGGATTGCCGCGCACCGCGAGCGCGCCGGCCGCGCCCGAAGCCGCCCAGGCCCCGAGGAAGCGGCGAACGTCGCCGGAGGTGTACACCGTGTCGGCGGCGGTCACGAGAAGCGGAGCCTCCGGGCCGTCGGCAAGCGCTCTCAGCACCGCGTCGGCCGAGCCGAGCACGCCGGGCTGGCGAACGTAGCCGAGCTCGAGGCCGAACGCCGACCCGTCTCCGAGCAGCTCCTCGACCTGCTCTGCGAGATGGCCCGTCACGACGGTCGCAGCTGTGCAGCCTGCAGCGACGAGCTCGCGAACGAGTGTCGCGATCACGGGACGGCCGTCGATCGGCAGGACCGGCTTCGGCCAGTGGGCGGTGACCGGACGCAGACGCGAGCCTTCACCGGCTGCCATGACGACGGCGTGCATCAGGCCGAGAAGCCGAGTGAGCGAAGAGAGACGACACCGCGTACGCGGTCTCGCGTCCTGAGGCGCACCCGCACGCGGCGCAGGAGCGCGCGGAGCTCGCGCCTGGCCTCGCGCGCGGCGCGCCCCGCCCCGGCCGGCGGACCGAACCGCGCCGCGGTCGCTGCAGCGACGAACGCATCCGGATCGACGGCGAGCTCGTGCCGCACGATGGCGCCGAGCTCGTGGAGCGTCGCACTCCGCGCAGCACCCATGTTCTGGTCGACGAGGAAGTCGGCGAGCTGCCGCCTGCATGCTGCGGCGACGCGGCGCGGGTCGCGCGTGACGTAGCGCGCGTAGCGGAGGACGAGCTTCGTCGCGGCGACCGCTCCGAACGCTGCACCGACGAGAATTGCAAGCAGGAGCAGCAGGCTTCCGCCGCGCGAGCCTGCCTGCGGGCGAGCCGCGCCGCGCGTGTCGAGCGCGCGCAAGCCCGTCCCTTCCTGCTCGCCGTGCCGGTGCGCGGATAGGCGCGGATCGGTCGAGCCTCGCGGGCCGACCGGGCCGCCGCCGCCCGACAGCCTCGCGCGTGCGGCTGCCGCATACGGCGCGCTCAACTGTCCGCGCTCGGGACGGCCGGCGGCGGGCGTCGGGTCGAACGGCAGCCAGCCGTAGCCGCGGAACCACGCCTCGACCCACGCGTGCGCATCGTGATCTGTGACGCGCCAGAGGCCCTTCTTGGCGTCATAGGTGCCGCTCGAGAAGCCGACGGCGACGCGTGCGGGAACGCCGAGATAGCGGAGCATCAACGCCATCGCGCCCGCGAAGTGCTGGCAATAGCCCGCGCGCGTCCGGGTCACGAAGCTGACGAGAGGCGGGAGCTCGTCGCTGACCGGGCGATTCGTGTACGTGAAGCCGCCGCTGTCGCGGAACCACGTCTCGA
>WNFV01000807.1_pt1 | contig 102457 bp, 87 predicted proteins | sample 5400101 | NCBI WGS metagenome assembly WNFV01 (sample SAMN13153361, study PRJNA577476) | soil metagenome | isolation source: 115 cm soil or saprolite under grassland replicate 1 | place: USA:California | collected 2016-06-15
AGCAGCAACAACGTTTTTGGGAAGAACAAACCCGTTCCTTACGCGAACGTCAGCAGGCAAAGCGCGCTGAAAGGGCCTCCCAGAACGCATCGCGCCATCTCGCAGCTACCAATGAAACGCCTACTCGTTGAGCAGGGAACGGACGCGCGGGGCGAAGTTTCCGTCTAACTTCGCGCAACATAGCGATTCGCATTCTATAATGCTGCCACGCCACATAAAATCGCGTTTTTCCGCACCATAGCGAGGCCCGTATGCCACTCTCCTTGATCGTCCACGGCGGCGCGTGGGACATCCCCGACGACGAGGTCGCCGAGCACCAGGCCGGCTGCCGCGCCGCGCTCGAGCTCGGCTGGCAAGTGCTGCGCCAAGGTGGCAATGCCCTCGACGCGGTTGAGGTGGCCGTGTGCGCACTCGAAGATGCCCCGATCTTCGACGCCGGCATTGGCAGTGTGCTCAATCGCGATGGCGACGTCGAGCTGGATGCGGCGATGATGGATGGGCCGACGCTCCGATCCGGCGCGGTGGCGGCGGTGCGCCGGGTTAAAAACCCAATCGCGCTGGCACGGCGGGTGTTGGAAAGCCAGGTCATCCTGTTGGTCGGGCAGGGCGCCGAGCGCTTCGCCGAAACTGTCGGCGTACCGTTCTGCGACCCGGCCGAGCTGATCGTCGAGCGGGAGCGTAAACGCTGGGAGCAACTGCACCAGCGGGATGATTATCAGACGCAAGACGCCTTTGGATCCCGCCGGGTGGAAGATGGAGGATGGAAGATAGAGGATAGAGGATTGCCGCCATCTTCTATCTTCCATCCTCCACCCTCCATCCTCAAAAACCCGAGCGACACGGTCGGCGCGGTCGCGCTCGATCGCTACGGCAACCTGGCGGCCGGCACCTCGACCGGCGGCACCGCCAATAAACTGCCAGGCCGTGTCGGCGACTCACCGCTGATCGGCGCCGGGCTCTACGCCGATAACCAGACCGGCGGCTGCTCGACCACCGGCTGGGGCGAGTCGATAATGAAGGTGCTGCTGGCAAAGACCGCAACCGATCTGATTGGCGGTGGTTATGATCCGATGGCCGCCGCGCGCGCGGCAATCGACGTGCTGAAGCGGCGGGTCGGCGGGCTAGGCGGCTGCATCTTGCTCGACGGACAAGGCCGGGTCGGTTTCGCCTTCAACACGCCGCGCATGGCCTACGCTTACCACACTGAGGATGGCGATGCGGTGATCGGCATCTAAGTGCAAGCAATCGCAAATCCGTTCGAAGTTCCCATAGTTCCCGTATTTCCCTTTGGCCCTTGCAGGGAAATGAAGGAATTATGGGAACTAGGATCGAACTTGTGATTAGTTGTACTAAACGGCGGCATGCTCTTGGCACGTGTTATGCTACAGCCTCGCTCAAGGCGCCTGGAATCGAAGGCCGATTGATACCGTGTGCGCCCGCGACCAAGCCACGACGATCCGAAGCGCGTATGCTTAGGCGATATGCACAACCGGGATCGAACGGCTAAAGCAAAGGAGGCAGGAGTAATGAAACGTGACCCTGTGTGTGACATGGAAGTCGATCCGCAGACCGCGCCGAAATCTGAGTTCCAAGGGCAAACCTACTATTTTTGCTCGCTCGCCTGTAAGCAGGCGTTCGACGAGAACCCCAAAGAGTATGTCGAGCGGGCCAAGGCCGTCAGCGGACATCGCTAACGATTAGCTGGCTTTGTAACACGCCGCGGGCCGTACGAATATGTACGGCCCGCGGCGTTTGTGATCGCTTTGTTTCTATGCTGCCATCGACGCGGAGCTTGCCGGCCTGAGCTTTGTGAAGAACATATGATCCCAATTTGCATGCTACAATAGCCCCACGAAAACCGATATATCGCAGCAACGCCGATAGGAGGAAGACGATGCGACCGCGCGAGCACTACGTGCAGCAGTTGGAAACCATTCATATGGAATTACGAGCGCTCGGGCAGCTAGTGATCGTCTCGATCACCCAGGCGATCGCCGCGCTGCGCCAGCAAGACGTTGATGCCGCCAAGCAGATCATCGCCAACGACGCACGCATCGACCAGGCCCAATCGCGACTGGAACAGCACGCGGTGGCCGTCATGGCGACGCAGCAGCCGATGGCGCGCGATTTGCGCCGGCTCGTCGCGGCAATCGAGATTGCGAGCGAGCTCGAGCGCATTGGCGACTACGCCAAAGGCATCGCGAAGATGACAGTGCGCGGCGCCGACCAACCGTTGGTGACGCCGCTGATCGACATCCCGGCCATCGCCGAGCAGGGAATTAATATGCTTGGCGCCGCGCTTGACGCATATGTGAACGAAGACGGCGAGGCCGCACGCAAGCTGAGCATCGCCGACGACAGCGTCGATGAGCTCGTCTCGCGCGTGCGCGCCAAGTTAATAGCGGCAATCCAGGGCGACCCAGCGATCACTCCGCACGCGGTCGATCTGCTGTTTGTGGCGCACAACCTCGAGCGCATCGCCGACCGGACCACCAATATCGCCGAGCGAGTCATCTATATCGACAGCGGCGATATCGTTGAACTGAACCCATAAAGCCCGGTAAAAAAAGAAGAGATCCAGGGTTGAAGATTGGAGATTGGAGGTTCGCCTAATCTCCAATCTCTAAAAGCGGGAAGTTATTCTTTGCCAAGCCCATAGCGAGGGTATATGCCGGAACAACTTCGACTCATGTGCGTGCTGGCTCACCCCGACGATGAGTCGCTCGGCAATGGCGGCACGCTGGCGAAGTACGCCGCCGAAGGAATTGAGACCTATCTGGTGACGGCGACGCGCGGCGAGCGCGGGTGGCAGGGCGACGCGCGCGATTACCCCGGCCCTGCAGCGCTCGGCGCAACGCGGGAGGCCGAGCTACATGCGGCGACGCGAGTGCTGGGCATTCGCCATGTCGAGTTTATGGATTATATCGACGGCGATCTCGACCAGGCCGATCCGGCCGAGGCGATCGGCAAGATCGTCGCGCAGCTGCGGCGGGTGCGGCCACACGTCGTCATCACATTCGGGCCGGAGGGCGGCTACGGACACCCCGATCATATCGCGATTTCGCAATTCACCACTGCCGCGATCGTCGCCGCGGCCGACCCACATTATTCCAACGTGGAAGATCTTTCGCCACACCGGGTCGCAAAGCTGTACTACATGACAGTATCGCGCGCGCTGGCCGATGCTTACCTCGCTGTGTTCGGCAACCTGATCATGCCCGTCGACGGCGTGGAGCGCCACCCGATCATCAATGAGGACTGGGCAATCACCACCTGGCTTGACACCAGCGACCATCAGGATACCGTCTGGCAAGCCGTCTTCTGCCACACCTCGCAACTGCCGGCGTATTCGCGGTTGGACCAGATACCCGAGCAGTATCAGAAGGTGATCTGGCGCCAACCAACTTACTATCGGGTCTTTAGCATGGTCAACGGCGGGCGCGGGGTCGAGCGCGATCTGTTCGCGGGGCTGCGCTGAAGAAGTAGCATCTATGAGCACAGAACAAACCGCACGCTGAGAGGAGTCGTTATGAACGCTCAGGACATTCTAAAGTATGGGCACATCACGGTGCTCCAGACGATCGACGGGCTGGCTGAGTCGGAGTGGGCGACCGGTGGAGTGTGCGGCGTCTGGTCAGTCAAAGACATCATCGCGCACCTGGCTTCGTACGAGCAGATGCTGGTTGAGGTGCTGACCTCGTTTCTGGGCGGCGGCCCGACCCCCTATCTGGATCAGTTCCAAGATCCAAACGGCAAGTTCAATGACTCACAGGTCGCTATGCGCAAAGATGCGACGATCGCTGAAACACTGGCCGAGCTCAATACTGCCCACGCGCACGTAATGGCATTGGTGGAGCAGATCCCCACCGAGATGCTGCGCCAAGCCGGCACGCTGCCCTGGTACGGCATGGAGTATGCCCTGAATGACTTTATCGTCTACAGCTACTACGGGCACAAGCGCGAGCACAGCGCACAGATCGCAGTGTTTCGCGATCGGCTGGCACACTAGGCGCCTGACCAAGCGCTCCTTTTTATAGAATACCAAGGCGCTTGATGGCTCCAGTATCGCATAACACAACAGCGAGCATCAGAAGATACTCGCTGTTGTGGCCCCGATTGGTATAGGGGTTGTTCAGACAGTTTATTCGGCCGGCGCCTCGTAATCGCCGGCGGGTGCCGGGCGATCCTGGCGGCTCGACAGAATAATCATATCGCTCGCAATCACCTCGGTGCTGTAGCGATCTTGCCCCGTCTCTTTGTCTTGCCACTTGTTGGTGCGCAGCCGGCCTTCGATATACACGCGCGTGCCTTTGGTGAGATACTGGTTGCAGATCTCGCCAAGCTTGTCCCACGCGACACAACGAAACCACTCAGTCTCTTCGTGCGCGGAGCCATCGGACGACTTCCAGGAGCGGCCAGAGGCGACGCGGAAGGTGGTGACCGCGCTGCCCTGCGGAGTGTAGCGCATCTCGGGGTCGGCGCCGAGATGGCCGGTGAGCATCACTTTGTTCAGATCTTTTGCCATGGCTTGCCTCCTCTTATTCGAACATACAAGGTCGTACCAACTCAGCCTTACGGTACAAGGCGGATACTCACTGCTTCTTTCTCGGCAGAGCGCCTCCGCGATGCATGAACCAGTGTACAAGTTCATCTTAGCATGTATGTTCAAGATCGTCAAGCATTATTGCTAACGCGAAGAAATGAAGTATCATGCTGCCGCAGGCCAACGGCGCTCCAGAGAAAACGGGCCTTGTGCGATAACAGATTTTTTGAACAGAGGTACTCAATGGCCGAAGTAACTGTCCATAGCGTTGGCAAGCTGCGCCAGCAGATCAATGTCGGTGCGCATACGCTCTACGCCGATGAGCCGATCGGGGTGGGCGGCGACGACACCGGCCCGGACCCGTACGAACTACTGCTGGCGGCGCTCGGAGCGTGTACGTCGATGACGCTGCTGATGTACGCGCGGCGCAAACTGTGGCCGCTCGAGGATGTCGCAGTGAAGCTGAGCCATCGCCGCGACTATGCGCGCGACTGCGAGGATTGCGATCGGAAGCCGGTGCAGATCGATGTGATCGAGCGGCGTATCACGCTCGTCGGCCCGCTCGACGCCGAACAGCGCGTGCGGCTGCTGGAAATCGCCAAGAAGTGCCCGGTGCACCGCACGCTGACGGGCACAATTAGCGTGATCGACTACTTGGAAGACTAAGCCTAGAATCGCTTTCTGAAAGTGACCACGTGGTTGAAACGAGGAGCGCTGTGACAGCAGCATATGATGTCATCGTGATCGGCGGCGGGCCAGCGGGAGTGACGGCGGCGCTGCGGGCGCGCGAACTGGGCGCTTCGGTGGCGCTGGTCGAGCGCGGGCCGCTGGGCGGCACGTGTACTAACGACGGCTGCCTACCGACGCGCGTGTTGGCGCGGGCCGCCCGCCTGGCCCGCGACGCGCGGCAACTCTCCGACCTCCAGCTGATCGACGCGCCTCCTCAGGTCGATTTCGCACGACTGATGATCCATACCCAGGAGATGATCTACACTGTCCATGAGAAAAAACAGCTGCTGCACCATCTGCGCGATTCGGGCGTGGTGGTTGCAGACGGTGGGCCGGCGCGCTTCGTCGATCCGCACACGGTCGTGCTGGCCGATGGCCGGCGGCTGCAGGGCGAACAATTCATTCTGTGCCCCGGCGGGCACGCCCGCCGGCCGGCGTTCCCCGGCGCCGAGCATGCCCTGACCCACAGCGATATCTGGGCGCTGCGCGCGCTACCCCGCTCGGTGGCGATCGTCGGGGCGGCTGCCACTGGCTGCCAGCTGGCGTCGATCTTCGCCGCACTCGGCACACAGGTAACTTTGCTCGAGATGGCGCCGCGGATCGTGCCCACTGAGGACACGCTGGTATCCCAGGCACTCGGCCAGGCCTTGCGAGAGCGCGGAGTCGGCGTACTGATGGGAATCAGCGGAGTGACGCGAATCGATCGGCTGGGCGAAGAGCAACTGCGGTTGAGCTATGGTGATGGGGAAACCGATCGGGAGTTGGAGGTTGCGGCAGTGGTGCTGGCGGTCGGCTGGGTCGGCAATGTCGAGGCGCTCGATCTGCCGGCCGCGGGCGTGGCGAGCGAGCGGAGCTTTATTGTGGTGGACGACTTCTTTCGCACCTCGACGCCACACATTTTCGCGGCCGGCGACATCACCGGCCGCATGATGCTGGTGCAGAGCGCGAGCTACGAGGCGCGCGCCGCGGCCGAAAATGCCGTGCTCGGGCCAGGACAACGCCTGCCACACGCCCTCGTGCCACACGGCGGCTTCACCGACCCCGAGTATGGCAGCGTCGGATTGACTGAGGCGCAGGCGCGCGAGGCTCACGACGTTGTGGCGGCGACCGTGGCGTACGCGGAGATCGACCGGGCGGTCATCGATGGGCGCGCCGAAGGCTTCTGCAAGCTGATCGTCTCGCGCGACACCCACCGGCTCCTCGGAGCCCATGTTGTTGGCGAGCAGGCGGTGGAGATTGTGCATGTCGTCGCGGCGGGCATGGCTTCAGCCATGTGGGTCGAGCAGTTGGCGGAGCTGGAGATTGCCTACCCGACGTATACGGCCGTTCTCGGCCTGGCCGCCCGGCGGCTCGTGCGCGAACTGGGCGTGATGCCGCTGACATCCCAGTGGCGCACGCTGGGTCGGCCGCACGCCGAGTGGGAGCGGCGCGATGATTCGTGATGGTTATGATTGTTATGAAATATGTACCAGATCGCGTATAATCGTATCCGGCCAGGCGGATCGAACGGCGATGATTGATATTCAATGACATACCGCAACAACCCAACACAATACGACGCAATCGTCATCGGCGCGGGCCCCAACGGCCTGGCGGCGGCGATCACGCTGGCGCGGGCGGGCCGCTCCGTTCTGGTAGTCGAGGCGAACGAGACGGTCGGGGGCGGCGCTCGATCGGCCCAACTGACGCTGCCCAACTTCGTCCACGACATTTGCTCGGCGGTCCACCCGCTCGGCGTCGGCTCGCCATTCTTCCGGGGCCTGCCGCTGCACCAGCACGGCCTCCAGTGGATTCACCCGCCCGCACCGCTCACGCACCCGTTCGACGACGGCACCGCCGCCACGCTGGAGCGCTCGGTCCGCGCGACCGGGGCGACTCTAGGGCATGATGCCGAGGCCTACTGGCGGCTGATGGCGCCAATCGCACGCAATTGGGAGAAGATCGCCGCCACGACCCACGCTCCGCTGCGCCTACCGCGGCACTTGCTCGCGCTGACGCGGTTTGGCCTGCGGGCGATCTGGCCGGCGCGCGGTCTGGCCGAGGTATGGTTTCGCGGCGACCGCGCGCGTGGTCTCTTCGGTGGTCTGGGCGCGCACTCGATCCTGCCGCTGGAGCGTGCGCCCAGCGCGGCTGCTGGCCTGGTGCTGGCCGCGCTGGGCCATGCGTATGGGTGGCCGATCCCGTGCGGCGGCTCACAGAAGATCGCCGACGCGCTGGCCTCGTACCTGCGCTCGCTCGGCGGCGAGATCATCACGGGCCAGCGTGTCGAGACGCTGGCGCAGCTTCCGCCAGCCCGCGCGCTCTTGTTCGACGTGACGCCACGCCAACTCTTGCAGATCGTCGGCGACCGGCTGCCGGCTCATTATCGCAGCGCGCTCGGCCACTACCGCTACGGCCCAGGCGTCTTCAAGGTCGACTGGGCGCTGGATGGGCCGATCCCTTGGCGTGCCGCAGAATGTTTTCGCGCCGCGACCATTCATATCGGCGGCACGCTCCCTGAGATCGCCGAGTCCGAGCGGGCGGTATGGCAGGGCCGGCACGCCGAACGACCACTCGTGCTGCTGGCGCAGCAGAGCCTGTTCGACGACAGCCGCGCGCCAGACGGCAAGCACACCGCCTGGGCCTACTGCCACGTGCCACACGGTTCGAATGTCGACATGACCGCGCGGATCGAGGCGCAGATCGAGCGGTTCGCACCCGGCTTCCGCGACCAGATTCTGGCGCGCAACGTGATGGGTCCGGCGGCGATGGAGACCCACAACGCCAACTACATCGGCGGCGATATCAACGGTGGTGTGCAGGATTTCTTCCAGCTCTACACGCGGCCGACGTGGAGCCTGACGCCCTACCGCACGCCGGCTCAGGGCATCTATATCTGCTCGTCGTCTACGCCGCCGGGCGGCGGCGTACATGGGCTGTGCGGCTACTTCGCGGCGCAGGCGGCGCTATCGGATGACCCCTGACACTCCCACGGCTAAAGGAGACTGCTGAAAAACTACCATGACACCACAATATGTAGGGTCGTGGCGAACCTGATCGACTACAGGTTGTGTACTCAAGGGACTTTTTCAGCAGTCTCTAAAGCCTGTGGGGTTCCCGGTTCTCTGGCCCGCCCAACGGCAGAGCCTCCCCGAAGGCGGTGCCCCCGCCTCTCTTTAAGATATTGAGCGCAGCAGCAACGTGTTTCATCCCACCCCTAATGAACTTTTATTATTAAATCGGGCATTTCGCACCGCCGCACGCGCGGGGCTAAAGCGCCCGCGCTAACAGCCCAAGCCCGCTGAAGCGGGCTACCCGATTAATTTCTTCATCTTCATAAGGGTGTGGGCTTTCGCGTGCCTATTTTGTAACACTTGGCGGGTGTCAGCGTCGTATGCTGCTTGCATCGGCCAAGCCGCATCTTGAGGGTGCAAACCCAATCATATGCAGCCCGATGCCTCGCCCAAACTGCTCAACGCCGGCCCACAATCTCGCAGCGGGATTCAGTGTTCGATCGGCTCCAACTGATAGATAACCCCAAAAGGCCGCACCTTGAATACTTGCTCGATCTCAGCCATATCGTAGTAGCGGCCGGTGGCCGCGATAAAGACTGGCCGCGATCGACGCTGTTCGAGCAACCAGGGAACCTGCTGCCCTCTGCCAGCATAGATCTCGACCAATGTTACGTCGCGTCTCACGCCTTCAACCTCCTGAAGGTAGAGTAGCGTCTGGAGTGGCAGCCAGTCGGCCAGCACAGCAGCGTTGGGTGGTAGATCTCGCATGGCGGCCTCGGCAAAGTCCCGAGCACCACGGTAGCCGTTTTTTGGTGGGTAGAGGAAAAAGGTGTTGTTGTCGCGATTCGGCAGGCTGCGCACAGCCAGCGGGTTGGCGCCGATGCGGTTAAGTGCGATCGGTGTCAGGCGATAGACCAGCGGGGGCAGGACTATCACCACTAGCGCGACCACCACGAGCAGCGCGGAATGCCTTCGCACCGGAGCCCAATCGCGCAGCACTGCTACCCCAACGCCAACCCAGAGCGCGAAGACGAGATACGATGGTAAATAAAAGACATACTGGTCGGGCGCCTGGAATGTCAGTGTAAAGATGACATCGCCCAAGAACAGCAGCGTTAGAAACAGTGCGACTACCCGATCTGCCCACCAGAGTCGCATCATGCCGAGTAGGCCCAGCGCAGTTGCGGCCAGAAACTGGTAGCTCAGAAAGCCAAGCCAGAGTGCTAGGGCCTGTGGACGTACGACCGCGAGCCCTGCCAGCGTAGCGGTACCGCTCGCGCCGATTGCGGCCGCACCGCCGTCGGTGTAGACCAGATACGGCGATGCGCCGAGTGCAAGCGCTACGATTGCCAGCAGATACGTGCGAAGCAAGCGGCGCTTGGGCGTCCGCCAGATCAGCATAGCGACCGCCGGCAGGGCGGTGAGAATCAGCAGGTGCGAAAGGGTTGCAAGGCCGCTCAACAGTGCTGCTGCTACCAGCAGCCGGTCGTCGAGCCGCTCGCGCCAGAGCAGCAGCAGGAAAACGATCGAGGCCAGCATCGCCATGTAAAGCATGTAGACCTCGGCGCGAACCGCGTGCAGCCAGAAGGTATGCGAGACCCCTAGCGCGCCGGCCGACAAGGCGGCAGCGACAGCCGAGCGTGTGAGCACCCATGCCGACGCGCATACAAGTAGTACTGCAATCGCGCCGAACACCGCCGAGATCAGATTCGCGCGCCAGGCCACGTCGCCAATTGGCAGCCGCGCGAAGGCGTTCGCTATCCAGACCCACAGCGGGTGCGCATGCGCGCCGGACGTTGCGCCGCCGGTAAATGTCAGCCGCTGAAGCTCGGCATCATCGCCCCATAGCATCGTCGGCGCCAGCGTGGCCAGGTAGAGCGCGAAGGCGGCCAAGCCAACGGCCAGGGCTAAGAGTAATGGCTTTGGTGGCTTTGGAAGACTCTCCCCATCCTGCCGACGGATAGAATCGATGATCATTTCTCGCCAGTCGTTTCCCCAGCCGTTATTCCTAGCTCCAACATAGCCCGCGCCACGCCTTCCAGCAATGGCCGATCGTCCTCGGTCGCGCCAAGCTCGGCCAGCGCCCCCGCAACGGAGTCCGTTGTCCGTGGTCCGTTGCCTGTTGCAGGTCGTTCAACTTTCGGCATCCGTTGTCCGCCCCTAGTCACCGCTTGTCGGTTTGCTACGGACCACTGACCACGGACAACGGACTCAACGGCCGGTTCCCACAACGGCGCACGCAGCTTCGGCATATCACCCCACCCATAGCGTGCGGCCAGGAAGTGCATATAGCCCTGCGCCGCGCCGCCGAGCGTGTGCTCGCGCGCGACATATGCGCGGGCGCTCGCGCCCAAAGCGGCGGCCACGTCGGGGCGTGCGCTCAGCAGCCTGCAGTAGGCCAGAATCATGTCGCCCTCGCTACGATCCAGGTCGACCTGAGCGGCGGCGCCGGGTGGCAACTCGGCGAATGAGCCGCTGGCCGTCACCAGTGTTGGCTTGCCGGCGCCGAGCAGCCGAAGCAGACTGGCCGAGGTCTCGCCGGCAGTTGGGTGGCGCAGATTCACACAGATATCGGCAGCCGCGACATAGTCCTCGAAGGCCCCGCGATCGACATAGCCGGTCACAGTCACGGTGTCGTCCAGTCCGGCGCGGCCAATCACCGCGCGCACGTCGTACACCGGTGAGACGCTGCCAACCAGCAGGTAGCGCGCGTTCGGATGCTCGGTGCGCAGCGCCTTGAGCGCGCGCAAAACGGTGTCGACGCGCTTGTACGGGTTGATATGGCCGAACGAGGCGAGGATCAGCGCATCGCGCGGCAGCCCCAGCCGCGCCCGCGCCGTGTCGCGCGGGATGGCTGGCGGCAGCGGCACTCCCATTGGCACATGCACCGCCGGCAGGCCGGGCCGTAGGGCCGCCACATGGTCGAGCACGTAGTGGCTATGAGCAATCACGCCCTCAGCGGCGTCGAGCACCGCCTCGCAGAACGGCAGATCGAATGCCGCGTCGACGAAGCGCCCGCGGATCATCAGTGCGGCCACCCGCTCGCCCTCGGCGCCATATCGGCAGATCGCCTCGGCGCGGTAGCGCTCGACATCGCGCTGCACCATCGCGGCGTAGCCGAGCATGAAGTGGTGCAGCACAAACTCGTGCAGCGCCACCACCCCCGGCACACGTTGCATGGTGCGCCAGATCGCGGCGTGCACCTGGCTATTGCCCATATGGTAAACGATCGCGTCGTAGGGCTTGCGCCGATGATCACGCTCGAGCCGGCCGAGCGGGCGGACATCCAGGCAGCGCACCAGCTCAGCATTACTCGGCCGCAGATCGTCGTCGACATAAGTAATGATCTCAGCGTACTGAGTGAGGTAGGGCAGCAGCTCTTCGCTATAATCGGAGATGCCGGAGGGTGCAGGATTGAGCGGACTGGCGTAGGCGATACGTTTCATGGTTGGTGGTCTTTAGTCCGTGGTCCGTCGTCCGCTGCACCAAACCGCAGACTGCGAGCCACCCACAATGCAAAACAGATTAGTCCGCTTCGTCGGGGACATTGCCAATAGATCTGAGATAAGCATTTAATCGCGGCGCTAACTCATCAATGATTGGCTTAAGATACGTTACCTGTTCTTTGGTCAAAAGTTTACGATGATATGCACGCCTGAGCCAGAACTTTGTTTCATTCAATGAACCGCGTGCGATTTTCACAAAGCGCCGATTATCCTGAAAACTTCCTCTGCCAGTACCCTCTGCGATATTGGCCCCGATGCCATCGGCCGCACGCACAAGCTGTTTACCAACCGTATCTTTAGAAAACTGCTCCCACCTTGTGACGATATTCCAGATTTCATCGGCTAGCCGCTCAGCCAATTGATACACCTGCAAATTTTCGAAGTTCATCCTTGCCATGTTGTCCTCTGTCAGTTGTCATTTGCTCGTTGCATGCTGCATGAACCGTCATAGTAGGCAGCTAGGAACGGACAACAGACAATTGACAACGGACAACAGACTCAGTCGAAGACCCCATATCGCTCCGCCAGCGCGTCCTCTAGGATGCGCACGCAGCGTGGCATAAGTGCAGGGAGCTCGTCGGGAGCGAAGTAGCGCAGATCCACGAACTCGGTATGATCGGGGCTCAGCCTGCCACCCTCGACCATGCACTCAAAGAAGGCAGTGATGATCTGCGCCTGATCGCCGTTTGGGTAGGTCCACTCGAAGTCTGGGCCGGTATACAGGCCGATCAGGCGCTCGACGCGCACATGCAGCCCGGTCTCTTCCAGCACCTCGCGCACCAGCGTCGTAGTCGGCGTCTCGCCTAGTTCCACCACGCCAGATGGCGGCGCCCAGAGCATGACGTCGCTGCGACGACCCAGCAGCACATCGCCATACTGGTCACGAATGAACGCGCTGACGGCGAGTTGCAGCAGGCGCTGGTGCCCAACATAGCTGCGCAGCCAGCGCATATAGTTTACGGTCATCAACGACCTCCCAGGTATGTACTTCCTGGGGCGCTATTATACTATCCTTTTCAATTTTGTTTTGTGCTACAATCAGGTAAGGTATCGTAAGCTCCGCAAACTATTCCAACTAAGGAGTACATGATGGAATCGATCGTCCCCTTCGTGAAATATGTTTTCGTGATAGCACTCGGCGTCGAGGCAGTGCTGATTCTGCGAGCGCTATTTCAGTTGGCGCGCGATAAGGCCTGTGAAGCACAGGCGCCCGCGCCGGCAAGCGAGGAATAGCCTGTGCGCCACGTTCTCATGCATATCTCCGATCTGCACGCCGGCCCACCGTTCCGGCTCGATCTCGCCGAGCAGGTGGCGCGCGAGGCCCACGAGCTCAAACCTGATCTGCTGGTCATCTCTGGCGATTTCGTGCAGCGCGCCGATTTCTCGAATCAGTGGAACGCGATCACCGCCTACCTCAAGACACTGCCCGAGCCGCGGCTGGTGGTGGCCGGCAATCATGATGTGCCGCTGTTTAACCCGTTCAACCGCGTATTTCGCTCGTACAATACGTACAAAAAACATATCTCGGCCGACCTCAACCCGGTCTTCGAGCGCCCTGGTTTGGTGGTGGTCGGCGGATGCACCGCACATGGTCTGACGATCGACGGCGGGCGCTTGAGCGCCAAACAGATCGCCACGATCGAGCATCACTTCAGCCGAACGCCGGACGGCGCCTGCAAAGTTGCCGTACTACACCACCATGTTATCAATCCGCCCGGCTCCGAGAGACGCAATATGATCAGCAATGCCGCCACGGCGGTGCAACTTCTTGACCGCTGCGGCGTCGAATTACTATTATGCGGGCACATCCATGTCTCGTATGTTGGAACGACCCTCGATGTGCGGCCCGATCTGCGCCAGGGTACGATCATCTGCCAAAGCGGCACGACCACCTCGCGGCGCGGTAAAGGGCGGGAGCACGGCAAAAATTCGTATAATGTGATTGAGATCGAAGACCATGTGATTCGAATCGGCCAGCATATGTATATCGAGCAAGCCGGCCGCTTTGTGCCGGTCGCCGAGCATGTGTTCCCGCGCCGCTCTGCCGGGGTGTATATGCTCCCGCGGGCCGAACGCGTGGTCGACGCCGACCTGACGACGGATTAGAGCTGGGAGATAGAAATGGACCGCTGATTCCCACGGATGTGACCGATTTACGCGGATTATTGATAGGTCGATGCTATTGTCGAACAGTATTTCCAAAATCCGTGTGAATCCGTTTCATCCGCCAAATCCGTGGCCTATTCTCAAGGGGCGCTGATGACGCAAGAGCCGACGCAGACGAAAAGTAAGCCGACCACACAGCCGCTAACGCCACCACCGGAACTGCGCGCGCCTGAGTCGCGCCAGCGCGCGCCGCTCCCAGGCTGGTGGCGTTGGGCGTTCGTCGCAGCTGGGCTGGTGTTGCTCGCAGGCGCAGTGCTGCTGCTCACGCGTGTGCCGAACCCGGCGAGCGATACGCGGCCGGTCGAGCTTGTCAAGGGCTTCGCCGACGCGATTGCGGCCAAAGATGCCGATAAAATGCTCGCGTTCGTCGAGCCGACGGCGTACCGGCGCGAGATCGGCCCTGAGGTGCGCGCCTACGTCGAGTATCTTCAGGACGTTCGCTTCGACAATGCGCGCTATGAACTGCTCGACAACGATGGGCAGCGCGCGCATGTGCGCTGGACCGCCACTATGCACTACACGCTCAATCTCGGCAGCGAGACCAAATCGGGCGACCGGCCGGTCGACACAATCTTCGAGCTCACCAAATTCGAGGGTAATTGGTATTTGCACAGTGCGAAACTACCAAGCAGCCAGTAGTCAGTAGTCCGTTGCTGGCGCAATAGGCAACAAACAACGGACCACGCACAACAGACAACGGTCTCACTATGAAACGCCACATCTTGCTCACTATTCTGCTGACTGCGCTGCTCGCGCCCACACTCACGCTGGCCAGCCCCACCGCGCCGAACGACCCGCTCTTCGCCGATCAATGGGCCCTTTCGCAAGTTGGCGCGACATGCGCCTGGGCCAGCACGACCGGCAGGCCGGATGTGACAGTCGCAGTAGTCGATAGCGGCGTCGACATGCATCACCCCGACTTAGTCGATCGGCTGCGAACCGATGGGCGTGACTTCGTCGACGGCGACGACGACCCGAGCGACGAGAACGGCCATGGCACCAATGTCGCCGGGATCATCGCGGCGACGCTCGACAATGGCGAGGGCATTGTCGGGCTGGCCCCTGGCATCAGCATTCTGCCGGTGCGGGTGATGAATGCGAAGGGCGCTGGATCGGATCGGGCCATCGCGCGCGGTGTGCGCTATGCCGCCGATCAGGGCGCGCAGGTGATCAACCTCAGCCTCGGCGCGACGCTGACAATCGATGCCGATACCGTCTCCGCACAGGTCACCAGCGCAATTCGTTATGCCCAGAGCAAAGGCGCGCTGGTGGTCGTGGCGGCCGGCAACGACTTTCTACCGCTGGAAAACGCGATCGTCGGCGACAACCCCGATGTGCTGGTGGTAGCTGCGACCGACGAGAACGATATCAAAGCCGACTTCTCGAACTCTGGGCCGTGGGTTGGCGTAACGGCACCGGGCGTGCATATTCTTTCCACGATGCCGACCTACGATGTCTACCTTACCAGCCAGGTACCGCGCGACGAGCGCTTCGACAAGGGCTACGACTATATGAGCGGCACGTCGCAAGCTACGCCGTTCGTCTCAGCGTTGGGCGCGCTGCTGTTTTCGGCCCACCCCGACTGGGACGCGCACCAGGTCGAGCAGGCAATCAAGGAGCACGTGGCCGATATCTCACAGCAAAATGCATTGCTGTTCGCGAAGGGCGCTCTGGGGACTGGGCGCATCGATGCTTGCCAGGCGCTCAGCAATGCGGGAGCTCCAATGCCAACCAACGAAGCGGTCGGCGCGGCGCCGACTGCTGAACCAACGCCCGAATCCACTGCTCGCCCAACAGCACGCCCGCCGCGCACACCCACGCCCGCGCCTGCAGGTGCAGTCGCGCCGAGCAGTGGTAGCAGTGCTGGGCGCAATTTAGTGAACCAACTCATACTGATTGGCGCTGTTATGGCATGCGGCGCGGTGCTGATGCTCGGGCTACTGATCTTCGCGCTGTTCCGAGTGATCCGCCGGCCGCGTCAAGCATCCGCCAACATGCCCGCAAACATCCCGTCGCCAGCCGCCCAGCCCCTCCCGATCGCCCAGTCGCGGCCAGCAATGCTCACCTCGCCGCCGATCGCCCCGACGATTTCGCCATGGGGTCAGCTTAGCGTCGTCGCCGGGCCGGTGGAAGCGCGCGTCTATACACTCGGCGGCTCCGGCGCACTGATCGGCCGTGGCGACGACTGCGCTGTGCTGCTGCTTGGCGACGGTACCATCTCGCGCCGACACGCCTGGATTCGCAACGACGGGCGGCAGATCACAATCGAGGATGCCGGCAGCACCCACGGCACCTACCTGGGCGGTCAACGCATTGCGACACCCATCCCACTGCGCCGGGGCGACTTCGTCCAAGTCGGGCAGACACTGCTGCGCTTTGACTAGCATGCCGCTGGTAGCGAATCACCGCGTTATGGCTGGCGAAGTGGCAGCGTGAGCAGTCGTGTACCGGTTTCCCGCTCATCCGGCGGGGCGGATTGTCCCGTCCGAGTCAGAACCCAGATCACGTAGAAGTCCTGCCTAGGTCGTGCGATCAGTTCCGGTGGACACGACGTTAGATACCAAACGCAGTCGGGTGTGTGCGTCGTATATGCGACAAGATGCACCCGGCCACGCCGCACATCCAGCTTCGGTGGCACAATCACCTTGCGCTGGATGGCAAGACCGAAGACCACCGTAACTGTGACCAGCAGCACCATCCAGGCGCCGAGGGCGCTTGCCAGTACCGTCCCCAAATCCGATCGTCGTACGCTCGCCTCAGTGTTCCCGGTAATATTTTGTGTGAATGCCATGGTGATTTCCTCAACATTGTGTGCGGCCAGTGCTGCGCGCAGCTGTGTAAGTGGGGTAGGTGGAGATGGATAGCGCCATGCACCGCAGCCTCAAGGCGGCGTCCAGCTCAAACTGGACGCCGCCTTGACCGCCGTGGTCGTCTTGGCCGCCCGCCTCTGCATCTGGCAGCGGTCAAAAACAGACTGGTAACGTGCGGCTTGACACCGAAGACTGTCTCTTCTCAGTCGTCGAAGTGGATCTTTCCGGTGTAGGTGCCTACAGGCCCCACCGCCTTGTCAAGCACGACTGCGGCCTCGCTTAGCACGCCGTGCAGGTGGGCGAGTTCGCCGGTCGCACTGACGATCACGGCAGTGGCCGAGACGACCAGTGCGGGGTCCGACGATCCATTGAGCTCGAAGGTCACAGTGCCGGGCACCCCGTTCACCGTCCCGCTGAAGGTTTCAACATCGTGGAAATTGGCGGTCCCGTTGGGATGAAAGATCAAGCTGCCGTGCAGGGTCGAGGTGCCGTTGAACGTGCCGGTGTAGGATACCGTGGCGCTCAGATCAATGATCGTGTTGCCTCCGGCCACCCGGATGCTGTTGAAGGTGGAGGAGGTATAGGTGAGGGTGCCACTTGCCGACGTCGGCGCGGACGCGCTGGCAGTGGTCACGCCACCCAGAGCCAGAACCGCGACGAGTGTGAGCAGTACGAGGCGAAACCGTGATCGTGCCATGCTGACCTCCTTGATGTTTATGCGGTTAACGTTTCGTGGCACTATTCAACCACGCCCACGCCGCATACGAAAGAGGTACAGCGGCCACAGCCTTGGGTACAAAAAGGGATACATTTCTTCTGCCGGCCTCTGGGTGATCTATTCAGTATGCAAAGATAATGCTATACTATGCCCACGAGCACTTCGCCAGATAACTGCGGATGTATAGTTTGCGATACTGACAATCAGTACTCCAACGCGGCCGCGTGGCCTGAGCGCGCTTCACGTTTCGCGCGTAGGTAAGCGATGGACGACCCTGCATCATTTGGCCCCTGGCTGCGCGAACGCCGCCGGGCGCGCGACCTGAGCCGCGAGGAGCTTGCGCGGCGGGTTGGCTGCGCTGTCGTGACGGTCAAGAAGATCGAGACCGGCGAGCGTCGGCCGTCGCGGCAGATCGCCGAGCTGATTCTGGATGTGCTCGCCGTTCCGCCGAAAGAGCGCAGCGCGATCGTGCAGCTGGCGCGCGCGATGCCTGCCCTCGTCGCCCCGGCGCCCCCATCTCCACCGCTCAGTCCCGCTGATCTTGCGCTGGAAGACCTCAGCGGCCGGGCGATCCGCGGCTACGCACTGCACCAGCGGATCGGCACGGGCGGCTTTGGGATGGTCTACCGCGCCGAGCAACCGGGGATCGGCCGCGCGGTCGCGATCAAGATCATCCTGCCGCAGTATGCGAACCACCCCGAGTTCATCCGCCGCTTCGAAGCCGAGGCACAGATCATCGCCAGGCTGGAACACCCGCACATCATCCCGCTCTACGACTACTGGCGCGAGCCGGGCGGCGCCTATCTGGTGATGCGCTACGTCCCCGGTGGCACACTACACGCCGCGCTCCAGCGCGGTCCGTTCCCGCTCGACGCCAGCGCCCGGCTGCTGGATCAGATCGGCCTGGCGCTAAGCGTCGCCCATCGCGCCAGCGTGATTCACCGCGACCTCAAACCCTCGAATATCCTGTTGGACAGCGACGGCAACGCCTACCTGGCCGACTTTGGTATCGCCAAAGACCTCGGTAATGCCGAGCCGGCCAGCCAGACCCAGCCCGGTGCGATCGTCGGCTCGGCGGCCTACCTCTCGCCCGAACAGGTCAAGGACGAACCGGTGACGCCCCGCAGCGATATCTACAGCCTGGGCATTATGCTCTACGAGCTGCTGACCGGTGTACAGCCGTTCCAGGCGCCGACGCCAGCCCAGCTGATTCAGAAACAGATCAACGAGCCGTTGCCTCCGCTGCGCGCCCGCCGCCTGGATCTCCCCGAAGCGCTGGACGCGGTCATCCAGCGAGCGACCGCCAAGAACCCCGCCGATCGCTATCCCGACGTGGTGAATCTGGTCGCTGATTTCCGTGCCGTGGTCAATAGCCCGTTGTCCCTTATCCGTAGCAGCGAGGTGAAAGACAACAGACAACGGACAGCGGGCAACGGCCAACAGACAGTGGTGGTCGAACTACCAGACCTGGCTAACCCCTACAAGGGACTGCGCCCGTTCACCGAGGCCGATGCCGCGAACTTCTTCGGGCGCGACGCAGTAGTGGCACGGCTGCTGGAGCGCATGGCCGAGGACCAAGAACAAAGAACAAAGGATAAAGAACAAAGACACGACAGGCCACTGACAACGGACAACGGACAACGGACGATGTCGCGCTTCCTTGCGGTGGTGGGGCCAAGCGGCAGCGGCAAGTCCTCGGTGGTGCGCGCCGGGCTGATCCCGGCGCTGCGCCGCGGTGGCGTGCCCGGCTCGGAGCGCTGGTTCATCGCCGAGCTGTCGCCCGGCGCGCATCCGCTGGAGGAGCTGGAGCTGGCGCTGCTGCGCTTGGCCGCCGATCGCCCGGCGCGCCTAGCCGAGCAGCTCGCGCGTGACGAGCGCGGCCTCCTGCGTGCTGCACGGCTCATTCTGCCGCCCGACGACGAGAGCGAGTTGCTGCTGGTGATCGACCAGTTCGAGGAGCTGTTCACGCTGGTCGAGGACGAGGCCGCGCGAGCACATTTCCTCGCCAGCTTGGTCGCCGCCGCGACCGACGCACGCAGCCGGATACGGGTGGTGATCACCCTGCGCGCCGACTTCTACGACCGCCCGCTGCTCTACACCGGCCTGGGCGAATTGATCCGCGCACGTACGGAGGCGATCTTGCCGCTCACGGCCGACGAGTTGGAGCGGACGATCGCTAGTCCGGCTCAGCGCGCCGGGCTGGCGCTGGAGCCGGGGCTGATCGCAGCGATTGTGAAGGATGTGGATGAACAGCCGGGCGCGCTGCCACTGCTCCAGTACGCCCTGACCGAACTGTTCGAGCGCCGCGACGGGCGCACGCTGACGCTAGCGGCCTACCGTGAGAGCGGCAGTGTGTCAGGCGCGCTGGCCCGCCGCGCCGACGAGATCTATGCCGGACTGAATGAGCAACAGCAGGAGGCCGCACGGCAACTGTTCTTGCGGCTGATCAGCCTCGGCGAAGGAACTGAGGATACCCGGCGGCGGGTCCGGCGTGCCGAATTAAGAACCGAGAACCAAGAACCAAGAACCGAAGGTGAGCATGATGTAGGCGGTTCTCGGTTGACCCCACGAGTGCCCGTTCTCGGTTCTGGTGGAGCTATGGATGAAGTCATCGATCTGCACGGCCGTTACCGGCTGCTGACCTTCGACCGCGACCCGATCACGCGTGGGCCTACCGTCGAGGTGGCGCACGAGGCGCTGATCCGCTCCTGGGCCCGTCTGCGCACATGGCTGGACGCTAGTCGCGAGAGCCTGAGGGTGCAGCGGCGGCTGGCAGCAGCGGCAGCGGATTGGATCGCCGCCGGGCGCGACGCGAGCTTCCTGGCCGGCGGCGCGCGGCTCGTGCAGTTCGAGGGCCTGGGGTATTCGAACCTGGCGTTGAACGTAGAAGAACTGGCCTACCTGGACGCCAGCATCGCGGCGCGCGAGGCCCAGCACACCCAGGAGGAGGTGGCGCGCCAGCGCGAGTTGGCGCAGGCCCAGGCCTTGGCCGCCGAACAGCAGCGGCGGGCCGAGACCGAGCGCCAGCGCGCGGAAGAGCAGATCAGAGCGAGCAAGCGTCTGCGGCGACGCGCGGTCTGGCTGGCGGCGGTGGCGGTGCTGGCGCTGGGCGCCGCGTTATTCGCCGGGCTCCAGCGCCAGCAGGCGACCATCCAGGCGGCGAATGCAGAACATCAGGCTAGCCTCGCGCTCGCGCGCCAGATCGTCGTGCAGATCTTCAATCTCGCGGGTAACCAGGTCGATCTGCGGCTGTTACTCAGTGCGGAGGTCACGCGTAGAGCCGACATTCGAGAAACCAGAGCGAGCTTGTTTGACGCATTGGAACGGACTTCCCACCTCAGCTCCTATCTTCGACACCACACGGATCAGGTTCGGAGCGTGGCTTTCAGCCCAGATGGCAAGATACTTGCCTCGGGCAGTGACGACAAGACGATCATCTTGTGGGATATCGCCACGCACCGCCCAATTGGCCTACCCCTGAGCGGTCACGCCAACGGGGTCAATAGTGTGGCTTTCAGCCCAGATGGCAAGATACTTGCCTCGGGCAGTGACGACAAGACGATCATCTTGTGGGATATCGCCACGCACCAGCCGCTCGGCCTACCCCTGACCGGCCATCTAAGCAGGGTGCGCAGCGTGGGCTTCAGTCCCGACGGCAAAACCCTCGCCTCGGGCAGCGAGGATAAGACGATCATCCTGTGGGATGTTGCCACGCACCGCCCGTTTGGCGCGCCACTCCAGGGTCATACCGATTGGGTGCGCAGCGTGGCCTTCAGTCCCGACGGCAAGACCCTCGCCTCGAGCAGTGACAAGACGATCATCCTATGGAATGTCGCCACGCACCAGCCGCTCGGCCTACCCCTCACCGATTACACGAGCGTGGTCAACAGCGTGGCGTTCAGCCCAGATGGCAGGCTGCTGGCGTCGGACGGTAATGACAAGACGATTATGCTGTGGGATGTGCCGACGCATCACCCATTTGGCGCCCCGCTCCAGGGCCACACCGATTGGGTGCGCAGCGTGGCCTTCAGCCCCGATGGTAAGACTCTCGCCTCGAGCAGCAAAGACCAGACCGTCCGGCTGTGGGATGTGGCGACCGGCCAGCCGCTTGGCCTGCCCCTTGCTGGCCATGCTGATGTTGTGTGGAGCGTGGCCTTCAGCCCCGACGGCAAGAGCCTCGCCTCGGGCGCTGGGGATAAGACGATCATCATGTGGGACCTGGCGACCGACCCGCTGCGCGGGCCGTCCCTGACCGGCCATACGGGTTGGATGACCAGTGCCGCCTTCAGCCCGGATGGCAAGACGCTCGCCTCGGGGAGTTACGACAGGACGGCCATGTTGTGGGATGTAGCGACCCGCCAGCCGCTTGGCTTGCCCCTGCGCGGTCACACGGATAATGTGAGCAGTGTCGCCTTCAGCCCCGACGGCAAGACGCTTGCCACGAGCAGCGACGACAAGACAGTCATCTTATGGGACGTGGCGACCCGCCAGCCGCTTGGCTTGCCCCTGCGCGGTCACACAGGTGAGGTGGCGATAGTAGCCTTTAGCCCGGACGGCAAGACCCTCGCCACAGGGAGCCTCGACCTGACGGCGCGCTTATGGGACGCGGCGACCCGCCAGCCACTTGGCCCGCCGCTCACTGGCCATACGGCTATTGTGACGAGCGTGGCCTTCAGCCCGGACGGGAAGACACTTGCCTCGGCCAGTGAGGACCAGACAGTCATGTTGTGGGATGTGGCGACCCGCCAGCCGCTTGGCCCGCCGCTCACCGGCCATACTGGTGAAGTATACAGTGTGGCCTTCAGCCCAGACGGCAAGCTGCTCGCCTCGGGCAATGCAACGACGGTCATGTTGTGGGACGTGGCGACCCGCCAGCCGCTTGGCCCGCCGCTCACCGGCCATACCGGCCGAGTGAACAGCGTGGCCTTCAGCTCGGACGGCAAACTGTTTGCCTCGGGCAGTGACGATAGGACGGTTATCCTATGGGATGTGGCGACCCGCCAGCCGCTCGGCCCGGCGCTCACTGGCCATACCGACGCGCACGGCAACGGCAGCGTCGCCTTTAGTCCGGACGGAAAGACGCTTGCTTCAGCCAGTGACGACCGGAGCATCGTCCTCTGGGACATCAGCCTCGAATCCTGGCAGGCCCGCGCCTGCCGGATCGCCAACCGCAACCTGACGCAGGCCGAGTGGAACCAATTCATCGGCGCAGACATCCCGTACCAACGCACCTGCCCCGACCTGCCGGCGGGTGCAGATACGGCGACCGCTGCTCCCGTACAGTAGCCAACACTCCAGGCGCCAACTCCCACTACAATCTCCACGGTTCACTCCGCCCGCCACGACCGGCACTAGCTCGCCTCGGTGAAGACTCCTGAATGCTCTGCTATAATAGGCATAGCGAGAACTCTTTGCGCCGGAGCACTAGACACAATGGCTGATGAGGAGCGACGCCTTGTCGCGTCCGCCCAACGCGGCGACGTTGAAGACTTCAACGCGTTAGTGCGGCTCTATGAGGGGCGTGTCTACAACCTATGCTATCGCATGCTCGGCGACTCCGACAGCGCCGCCGATGCCGCCCAGGATGCGTTTCTGTCGGCGTTCCGCAACTTGCGCAGCTTTCGCGGCGGATCCTTTCGTTCATGGATGCTCCGGATCGCCACGAACACCTGCTACGATGCGCTGCGCGCGCGCAAGCGCCGGCCGGCGATCTCGCTCGACATGGATGCCGACGAGGATGACGATTCATCGCCGCTGCAGATCGCCGACGCCGCCGAGTCACCCACCGACTTCGCGCTGCGTCGCGAGCTTGCAACGGCGATTCAGCATGGGCTCGGCGCCCTGCCCGACGAGCAGCGTGTGATTCTCATCCTGAGCGATATCGAAGGGTTGGCCTACGAAGAGATCGCCCAAATAACCAACACGAATATCGGCACTGTGAAGTCACGACTCAGTCGTGGGCGGGCGCGCCTGCGCGATGTGCTCAAGGCGGGGGAACTTCTCCCAGCGCGCTACCGTCATGGGAGTGAAACATAGCCAGTGTGCTATGGTAGAAATATCAAATTATGACAAGGTTCATTGTCAGTTGTCAGTGGTCAGTACTGACAATTGACCACTGGCAATTGACAACTCAACAGTAAAACCGCACTAAGAACCTTATCTAACACGAAATGTGACACGTACAACCTGAAATGCTCGATGTACACATGACGTATCACGTTTCACGAAAGTCATGACCACATACCCTGACCCACAACTGAATGATAGTGATCTAGAGCTTCTTTCGGCATATATCGATCAGCAGCTTACAGCGGCAGATCGGGCCACACTCGAGCAGCGGCTCGAGCACGAGCCAGCGCTGCAATTGGCGCTCGAGGAGTTGCGCACGACAGTTGGGTTGCTGCGCGAGCTGCCTGCTGCTCGCCCGCCGCGCTCGTTCGCGCTCGATCCGCGGTCCGTGGCGCCAAAGCGCAGTTGGTCATTCCCATGGATGCAGCTCGGCTCGGCGCTGGTGGCGGCGACGCTCCTGCTCGTATTTGGCTTCGTGTTGACACGTGGTACCGGCGGCGGGGGCAGCCCAGCTTCAGCGCCGATGGCGGCATCCGCGCCTACGTCCGCACCTGCGGCGGCCGCGCCCACGTTCGCACCTGCGGCGCCAATGTCGGCGGCGGCCGAGCCAACCGCTGCGGCAGCGGCGGAGGCGCCGATGGCCGCGGGAGTAGCCCCAACGGAGGTGGCTGCGTCAACCTCTGCACCAGCGGCGGCGCTAGCGCCAGCAGCCACAGCAGCACCGCCCGCACTGGAAGCGGCACCAAAACCGGCACAGGAGCCAACCGAAGCTCTGCCGTCAATCGCCAATGGCAGCACGGCGGGCGGCGCGCAGCCATCCACTGAAGCCACGCCTGCACCCGCCGCGCCGGCTAATGACGCGGCTGGCGCACCCAGCGCCAACAGTCAGCGGCAAGCCGCCGGCACGCCGACACCAGAGCCGTTTAGCGCGCAGATTGCCACTTCTGGCAGCTCGGCTTCCGACACGCAGGCGCTTGAGGCGCAGCCGGTTCCGACGCCGCAAGCCAGCCCAGGTGGCCGATCGAGCACAATACTGATCGGCATCGTGTTGATCCTGATAGTGCTTGGCGGGGTGTCCATCTGGCTATTCTCGCGGCGCAAAACCTGATCCGAACGGCCGAGGACCGATCGACGACCGGCCCTCGGCTCTATAACGGCGGCCGACAATCTACCGCCGCCAGATAATCACAAGCATGTCATCAACAATCGACGCGACCCCAGAGGTCGTCGTGGCCGCCAAACGAGGCGCCAATAAGCGCCGCTCAATGGCGCGCACAATTGCGATCGGGGTACTCGCGGTCGTTCTGAATGTGCTGGCATACTACTACTTGCCGCCGGACCTGGCCAGGAGGCTTGGTGCGTTCAGCTACTTGGGCGTTTTTCTGATCACGCTGCTGGCCAACGCCACCACAATTGTGCCTATGCCATATATCCCGATCGTCGCCCGCATGGCCGCGCAGACCGACAATCTACCGCTGCTGGTTGTTGCCGGCGCGCTTGGTTCGGTGCTGGGCGAGTCCGTGGCGTTTTTCATTGGCCGATCGGGGCAGACGATTTTTGAGGAAACCCGCCTGTATCTGTGGGTCCACCGGCAGCTTCAGCATCCTTGGCGTGCCTTTGCGGTGTTGTTCCTGTTCTCGGCGCCACCCAACCCGGTCTTCGATGTCGCCGGGCTGACCGCCGGTGCGCTTGGGCTGCCATACTGGCTATTCTTCACCGCGGTGTTTCTCAGCCGTATGATCCGCTTCGCGCTGATCGCGTTCGCTTGCATCCAATTCTGCGCAGTCGGATGATAGAAATAGGCTGCGGATTTGGCGGATTCACACAGATTTACCCTCAATTATGCGCGAAAATCCGTTTCATCTGTCCAATCACAGGCCTATTCATCAGCACTCAGTGTTCATGATCGTGCCGGACATGGAAATGCGAGTGGGCGTGCATCTCGCCGGTAGGATGCTTGTGGCGGTGGGCGTGGATGAGGTTGGTGCTCTTCAGTAATTCCTGGTTGTTTAGAATCGCTCCCGGCAGACCCTCGGCGATCGACTTGCCATTCTGGAACACATAGCAGCGATCGGCGATCTCGCCGACGACGTCGAGATCATGCGTGGCGGTTATCACCGTCTTTGCGCCGCCGCTCCAGCCGACCAGAAAATCGACGACCATGCTCTGACTCTTCGGGTCGAGCGCAGCAGTCGGCTCGTCCATCAGCAGCACCTCGGGGTCGAGTATGAGCACTGAGGCCAGCGCAACCCGTTTCTTTTCGCCACCGGAAAGCCGGTGTGGCGAGCGATCCTTGAGATGCGCGATCTCGAGTAGGTCGAGCGCCTCCTGCACCGTGCGCCGGATCGTATCTTTTGGCCAACGTAGCTGCAGCGGGCCAAATGCAACCTCGTCGAATACTGTCGGGCTGAACAGTTGGACATCGGGGTTCTGAAATACCAGCGCAACCCGCCGGCGGAAAGCGAACGCAAATTCCTCGTCCTGTAGGCGCTCCTCAGTCAGCGGCTCGTCAAACGCCGAGATGCTGCCGCTCTCGGGGAAGTAGAGCGCGTCGAGCAGCCGCAGCAGCGTCGATTTGCCCGATCCATTCGCGCCCAAGATCGCGATACGTTCGCCGCGCTGAACCTTCAGCGACAAGCCTTTCAGCGCCGTAACCTCGGCATTATAGCGATAGATCACATTCTGGACATCAAAGATAGTTTCTGACACTTTGTGCCTCACCCGAAATGAAGAATTGAGAATGGAGAATTGAGAACATATTCAGCGACAAATATGCTCGCGATTTTCAATTCCTCATTCTCAATATCTGCCCAACCAAAAGGCCAGCGCGGCGACCGCCAGAAACCCCGCCAGCGCCACCCAATCATGCCAGCGCATCACAAAATCGTCGAGCGTATACACCTCGCCGCGAAAGCCGCGCGACTGCATGGCCATATAGACATCGCTGCTCAGCTGTAGCGTCTTGCTGAGCAGCACGCCAACGCTCGCGCCGGCGAGCCGGCGGCGCTCGGCGCCTTCCAGCACGCCGACCATCCGGCTTTGGCGTGCCTCGAACATGTCGCGGGCAGTTTCCAGCATCAGAAAGATATAGCGAAAGGTCATGCCCAGAATAACCACAAATACTACCGGCACGCGCAGCACGCGCATGGCCTTCAGCACATGCGTCCATGGCGTGCAGAGGATCAGCAGCAGCGAGAGTGTGGCAGCGGTCTCGACTCGCGTGATCAGATAGGCCGCGCTGCCCAAACCCTGCGCGCTCATTGGCCAGCCAAGCAGCGGCAGCCGATAGATCGCCCGGCCGGGCGTAAGAAAGATCGCCGGCAGTGCGATTGTGCCAGTGAACAGCAGCGCGCCGACCCATACGCGCGTCGCAAGAGTGCGGAACGGTACCCGTGACAGCAGCGCCAGCACCAGTGCAATAGCAAATAGGCCCAGAATCACCAGGATATTGCGTGACAGCGCTGCGGCAACAACCAACGCTAACAGGCCGACCAGCTTCACACGCGGGTCAAACTGCTGGAGCAAACCACCGGCATGCGCTAGTTCCTCGGCGTAGAGCGCCCGCTCCATCGCGCCTGACAGCTCGTTGATTGTCCGCTCGACGAAGCTCTTGCGGCGCTTGCGCGTTCGTGGCGCGCCATCCTGCGCGTTTACTGGCTGTTTCGAGACGACCATGCGGCTTTCCTATTGCTTTTCCAAGCCAGGTTATAGATCATAGGCAATAGGTTAAAGGGTATCGATACCCCCTAATCTATTTATTGCCCATAACCTATCGCCCGTCGACCGCCCCGGCGCTACATCGACCCACCACGCGCCGCCTTGGCGCCACGGCCGCCACGTAGCACGCGGGCGATTGCGCTAATGGTGAAAAAGATCAGCATGATCAGCCCGATCCCGATCATGGCCGACAAAATATAGCCAAACGACGCGCTCTTCATCCAGCCTGGGGCATAATCGGGGATCGGCGCGGTCCAGATCGATGAAAGCTGCGCCAGCCTAGATGGCGAGCCGCCACTGCCAGGCCCCTGGCTTGGTGCACTTGGCGGGAGTTGCCCGCCCGATGCTTGAGCGATTGCCTGCCGGCCTTGCTGCGTTGTGAAATCTTCGGCGCTCCACTCGCCCCAGGCTGTGCCGGCGGCCAACAAGCCGAGCGGCGATGCAATCATCAGCACCGCCAGGCCGATCCAGAGCGAGCGAGTTATACGCCAGCCGCCGCGGCGCGCCAGTTCATCTGCGCCATCCTCGGCCACGCGCGCGTTCGGCGCGGTGAGCTTAAGCAGCGACGGGTCCGCCTTTTGCAGATACGCGACCACACCACCGGTCACCACCAGCTCGGCCAAGCCGGCGATCGTCAAGTGGCCGAGCATCATCGCCGGGATCGCCACGCTCAGCGGGTAGGGCGCATACAGTGGCGCGCCGGTCGCGTCGGTGAACCATAATGGCTGGATGCCGAACTCGATCGCCGCGAGCAGCGCGGCCACGTTGATCGCCACATAGCCGGCGACCGCGCCGGCAATCACGCGGCGTGTATCGGTGATTGCGGCGCGCCCGGCGATCGCGCGGTAGACCCAATAGGCCGCCAGCGAACCGGCGATCGCCATATTAAAGCAGTTCGCGCCAAATGCCGTAATGCCGCCATCGCCGAAAAAGATTGCTTGGATCAGCAGCGCAACCGAGATCGCCAGCATCGAGGCCCAAGGCCCGAGCACGATTGCGGCGATGCCCATGCCGACAGCATGGCCGCTTGTGCCGCCTGGGAGCGGCAAATTGAACATCATGATCACGAAAGAGAATGCCGCGAAAAGCGATAGCAGCGGCACCAAGCGTGTGCTCAACAGCCGCTTGACACGCTGCAGCGCAATATACCAGAATGGCGCCGCGGCTACGTAGAGGGTTGCACAAGTCGCTGGGCTCAAATAGCCATCGGGGATATGCATTCTATTCCTCCTATATGCGCTCGCACTGGCAAGTTACCAAACTCAAGATAGTGTAGACGCGATTATTACACCACAGCGAGGCCGCCAGGCGACGCGCAATCGCGCCTTGGCATCCTCAACTGCATCGTTGGCACCGACTGCATAGCTCACTAAGAAAATATACGTAGTTGCGACGAGATCGTATTGCAATTAGTATTAATTGCAATCGGTTGCAATAATATACTGTGTTGGCCTGCTCTTGTCAACCATATAGGTCAGCAACCGACCTCCACAGTTGTGATGAGTGTCGTGGCAACCCGCTCGGAATTACATGCCGCCCTTATCATGTTCGTAGTGACAGGTCTGTCTGGATCACTTTTGATCGGTGGTAAAATCTGTCATACCATTCGAGTGTGTCCAATGTAGGTTAGCGCAGTGATGCTCGCCCGCTGGCGCACAACCGAAACGTGGATCGGCAGGAGCAAGCGTATGATCACTGAGTTACCGCCGGATCACATCCCTGTACACAAAGCGTCGTTCCCAGGCCCGCACCTGGAATTGGTGATCGCCTCGATCGCTGCAGGCAATACCGCCGCGCAGCTATGGGAAGTAGAGCAGCCGGGCGAAAGTGCTGTGAAATTGCTATGGGATAAAGGCAATAACGTATTCTATTTTTCCGCAAATCAGATCAGCGCCGCCTCGCAGCACGACCTGGCAGACTTCATCGCCACACATATTCGGCCGCGCGCGCGCGCAGAACGCTCAGCGCACTTCAAGATCCACGCGCTTTCGCCGGCACTCGAAGATGCGCTGGCGCCGCTGTTCAGCGAGATTACGCTGAGCGAAATGCCAACGCTGTTCTACGGGTTCACACAGCCGGGGCCGGTTCATGTTGCGGCGCCCGCCGTCGACGGCATTCGCTTCATTTCGATCGATCGGGCATTCCTAGGCGCCGAGCAGTTGCAACATATCGCGCGCGTGCGCGCTGAAATCTTGTGGATGTGGCCATCCGAGGAGCACTTTTATCAATACGGTCTTGGTTACGCAGCCGTCGTACATAACCAAGTCGTCTGCTGGTGCACTGCCGAGTATCTGAGCGCCGAACGCTGCGGTATTGGCATCGAGACGGTAGCGGCCTACGAGCGGCGCGGGGTAGCAACCGCCACCGCTGCTCAGTTCGTGCAACTGTGTCTCGAGCGCGGAATGACCCCTTTTTGGGAGTGCCGCGCCAACAACATTGGATCGATCCGTGTGGCGGAAAAAGTCGGGTTCGCGCGGCTGGCCGAGGAGCGCTACTGGGTGGGTGTATTCGACGACTAGCGCGCCGTTTGACATCTTGGTTGGCATTTTTGTCTGACCGTAATAGATAGTGCGTAGTGCGTAGGAATACCAACTACGCACGACATCAAGAGGCCGACTTTCTGGATCGGCGTGGGGGCCGCCCGTTCTTATTCGCCAGGCCGATCTGCACCAGCGCCTCGGCGATCGTAGCATCTTCGACGGCGACCTGGGCGGCATAATGTTCGAGCTGCAGGCTGCGGCGTTGGCGCAGCGCCAGGGGCGCAATTGCAATCACATCTTCGTTCGTCACCTCGTGCCGGTTGTCGGCGGCCACGCGCGCCCGCGCCGCCTCCAGCAGCGCGATCTCGGCGCGATGCGAAGGAATGTTCAGCGCCTGGATGCAGCCGAGCGCGAACTCCTCGACCAGCGGCGGCACGACCACCTGTGGCAGCAGCTCGCGCGCGGCCACCACATCGTTCTTCAGTTTGGCCAGCTCGTCGGCATAGCGTTCGCGGAATGCTTCGGGATTTTCGCGGAAAGCGCGCGCGCGGCGGTAGACCTCGAGCCGCTCCTGACGATGAGCCAGCGGGGCGACCCAAACGCGCAGCCCAAAACGATCGAGGATCTGCGGGCGCAGCGTACCTTCCTCGGGGTTCATCGAGCCAATCAGCGCAAACTGGCTCGGGTACAGCCGCGTCATCGGCCCGCGCCGCACGAAGGTGCGCCCTTGCGCGGCCGCGTCGAGAATTGCGTCGATGACGCGCGCGTCGAGTAGGTTAATCTCGTCGATATACAGCAGATTGCGGTGCGCTTTGCCCAGCACGCCCTCTTCGAGCAATATTCGCTGCTGTTCCAGTGCCACACGCTCGTTGATCCCGCCGACCACATCCTCCAGCCGAGCATTGAGCGGCAGCTCGATGATTCGCATCGGCACGCGCCGCAGCACCGGCTTGCCCTCCTCGTCGCGCTCCTCACGCTCGATCAGCGGCATAATATCGGCCAACCCGCGCACGGCGGTGGTCTTGCCGACGCCATACGGGCCGATCAGCAGCACTCCGCCGATATGCTGATTCACAAGCGTCAGCACCAGCGCGGTCTTCATTTCCGGCTGGCCAACGACTGCGAGGAAGGGGTAGGGTAGTAATTCATCCATAAAGTTCAGGAGTCAGGAGTTAGGAGTCAGGAGTCAGAATGCGCGACCTATGCTGACTCCTGACTCCTGATTTCTCATAGCAGCTCAATCTCATAATCGATCACCGGCGCATCCGGCCGCTGCTCTTCAATCCAGCGGACGACCGCCTCAAGCTGGCCGCGCGCGTAATCGTTGGAGCCGGACACGCATGCCACGCCCAGCACGGCCCGACCGTGCGAGTCCTGTGCGTCGACCTCGGCAGCCGAGACATTGAACTCATTCCGCAGCCGCGCCAGCACCGACTTGACGATGCTGCGCTTCTCTTTTAGAGAGTGAACTCCATGCAGATGGAGCGTAATCGTACAGGCGCCAATAATCATAGTTATGAATTTTGAGTTTTAAGTTATGAGTTAGGAATCTCGAATGAGGGCTACTCATAACTCATACCTAATTCCAGGAGCCAGGTCTGCTTGAGCCGCGCTCGCGCTCGCCGGGCTCGCTGCCGCGGAACATCGCCAGTTCGGTGCGGAAGGCGGCACTGATCGCGCGTAGGCGGTTTGTCAGATCCGCCTCTAGCCAGCGCTGCTTCTGATAGTTATCGACCTGCAAGCGATGCGCCATCCAATACGAGAGATCGGCCACGCTCTCCGGCAGTTCGTCCGGCGGTTTCGCCACGCCGGTCAAAGCGCTGATCACCTCCCAGTAGCGCACATACAGCCCTCGCACCTGGTTAGCCAACTTGGCGCTATCAGGCGTGCTTTCCTCGGCTAGATATGCAACCGAGGCGATCAAATACGGCTGGCGCTGCACCAGATACTGAATCCGAAAGCGGCGCTGCCCAAGTGCGATCAAGTAGTAGCGCCCGTCCTCGAGCCGCACGCTTTCGCCGGCATTGATCTGTGCGGTTGTGCCAACGGCATAGGGCACCGCCTCGCCGCCAAGCTGCCGCCGCAGCATATTCAGCTCTGGGTCGCCACCGCCAGCCGCCTCAATCTGCCGCCGCACCCATGGGTCGTCCGGGTTGATTTCGCTGCCCACGCGAATCAACACCACGCCAAATGGACTGTTCTGCTCTACGCAGCGCCCAATCATCTGTCGATAGCGCTCCTCGAAGATATGCAGCTGGAGCGGAGCACCAGGAAATAGCACTGCATTGAGCGGAAAGATCGGCAGCTTCTGAACCATTGGCAAACCCTAAAAGTTATGAGTTTTGAGTTTTGAATAGCTTACCAATGAACTCAAAACTTAGAACTCATAACTGATCTCCGGTGCATGTACATATTGTCGCGCTGTGCGAGCCCATGTGCAGATCAACTGTCAGCTCAACTTCAGGGCCAGACAGTGCTTGGACGGCAGTAGCTGGATCGAATTTTGCCGGCATACCCTCGGACATCACCGTCACCGGGCCAAGCCGCAGCTCCAAAAGATCGGGGCGCAGCTCTACGCCACTCGCCCCAACCGCCATCAGCAGCCCGCCCCAGTCGGCAACGCCTTGAGCGCATGCCCAGCGCACCGAAGCCGAACGCGCGACCGCCTGGGCCACCTGGCGCGCCGCAGCGGCGCCGGCGGCGCCGCGTGTGAGCACTTCAATGATTTTGCCATTGCCGGCAGCGTCGCGCAGCACCTGCTGCGCCAAGTCGAAGCAGATAGCATCCAGCGCTTCCTGCCACGCGCCATACTCCCACGAGCCCGCATCTACAATCGGCGCATTCTCCGCAGCGCCATTGGCCAGCAGAATCACGCCGTCGTTCGGACTGGTATCGCCATCGATCGACAGGCGACCAAACGACTGGCCGACGCTTTGCTCGAGCGAGCGAGCCAATAGGCGTATGTCAATCGCCACATCGGTCGTGATAATCGCTAACAGCGTCGCCAAGCGCGGATGTACCATTCGGCCGCCTTTGGCCATTCCGCCAATCACCACGCTACGCCCCTCGCGTAGCGAGACCACCAGCGCGCGATCCTTCGGCCGGGTGTCGCTCGTCAAGATCGCTGTGGCGGCCCGCCGTCCACCTCCGCTATCTAACTCAGACACGGCACGCCGCACTGCGTCGCGCATTCTGTACATCGGCAGCGGCACGCCAATCTGCCCGGTCGACATAAGCAAAACGCTATCGCGCGGCACCTCCAGCTCATCGGCAGTGAGTTTGGCGCACTCCACGGCGGCGGCTAGGCCTTGCTCTCCAGTACCTGCATTCGCCTGGCCCGCATTGATCAGCACCGCTCGAATATTATCGCGGTTGCGCGAGAGCACGGCCTGGTTGAAAAAAATCGGCGCGGCCAGGATTGCGTTGGTCGTGAAAACCGCCGCAACTCGGCACGGCTGATGCGAGTAGATTAATGCGAGATCACGCGCACGCACTTCTTTCAGCCCGCCTGCGACTCCAGTAGCCCGAAAGCCGCGTGGGCTGGAGACAGTCCCATCATCGAGGATGTTGTAGCTCATAGGAATTGTAAATTGTAAATTGTAAATTGTATCTTGCGGATTGCTCGATCTATCCACAATTTGCAATTTACAATTTACAATTACCAGACATGGCAGATCAACCCTTTAAGATACTCGCCTTCCGGAAAAGTTAGTAATACCGGGTGATCGGGCGACTGCGTGAGCCGCTCGACAATCTGAACATCGCGCTGTGCGTCGAGCGCAGCGCCGAAGACAACTTTCTGAAATAGATCGGCCGACACAAGACCCGAGCACGAGAATGTGGCCAATACCCCGCCCGGCCGCAATATTTGCATTGCAATCAGGTTGATATCTTTATACCCTCGCGTAGCTCGCTCGATCTGGCCTTGGGCATGCGCGAATTTGGGCGGGTCAAGGACGACCACGTCGAACTGGCGGCCTTCGTGGCGATATTGGCGCAGCAGCTTGAAGACGTCGGCCTCGATCGGCTCGACGCCACTCAGCTCGTTCGCGGCCATATTTGCGCGCAACATCTCGAGCGCGCCAGCGCTGGAGTCGACTGCAATTACCTGCGCTGCCCCAGCACGCGCGGTAGCCGTTGCGAAGCCGCCGGTGTAGCAGAAGCAATCCAGCACATCTTTTCCAGTGCAATAGGATGCAACCCGCAGCCGATTATAGGCCTGATCGAGGTACGCGCCAGTCTTCTGGCCCGCCCGCAGATCGGCTAGAAATAACAGATCGCCGGGCTGGCGTGTCATAATCTGATTCGGCGGCGCTTCGCCCCACAGCGGGCCTTCGCTGGATGGTAAGCCCTCCTTCTCACGCACATCGGCGTCGCTGCGCTCGTAGATGCCGCGCGGCTGCACCAACTCGGCCAGCAGCCGCACAATCAGCTCGGCGCGCTCAGCCATGCCCTGTGTCAGCAACTGCACCGCCAGATACGCTGCGTAGCGATCGACAATCAACCCCGGCAGGCCATCGGACTCGGCATAGACCAGGCGATAGGCCGCGTCGGCGGCGGTATAGCCAAGCCAGCGGCGCATCTCAATCGCGCGCACCAACCGCCGCTGGATCAGATCATCGTCGAGCGCCTCATCGGCCTGCCAGGTAAACAACCGGGCGCGAATCTGCGAGCCGCTGCTCCACGTTCCGCGCGCCAGCCATTCTCCGGACGCATCGCAGACTTCGACGACATCGCCACGCCCCACATAACCCTGGACGCGCCCAATCGCCCCAGAGAAGATCCAGGGATGGCGCTGTTGCACCGGCCGTTCTTTTCCTGGGTTCAGAAAAATGGTTGCCATAGCTACCCGCGCTATGCCGCTGCATAGCGCTATACTGTAACACAGCGCCAAGGCACTGTCAAGCGTTTTTGCGCTCCCTTATAGCGTTATCGCCAGCCGGAAACCAAGGAACTCGTTGCGCAGGTTGGGCGGCAGCCGAAACCGGCAAGCGCAGCGCGCGAAGCCATGCGGGTTGGCGTAGCAACCGCCGCGTAGAATGCGGCGCCCGGGCGCGCGCGGATCTTCACGCCCATCGCCGGGGATATATGGGTACAGCGTATCGAGTGAGGCGGTCCACTCCCACACATTGCCGGCCATATCCAGGCACCCCACCGGGCTCGCGCCGTGCGGGTGTGCCCCGACCGCCGCCGTGCCGCCCGCGCCACCTTCGCGCGTGTTCGCCTTGGCCACATCCCACAGATCGCCCCATGGGAAGGTGCGGCCATCGACACCGCGCGCAGCACGCTCCCACTCCGCCTCGGTAGGAAGGCGAATTGCAGATTGCAGATTGTAGATTGTAGATTGGGAATCTTCGTAATCTGCAATCTGCAATCTGTAATCTGCAATCTGAGTAGTTATCCAGCTGCAAAATATATTCACCTCATCCCAACTCACATCGACCACCGGGTGATCGAGGCGCGCGGAGGGCGGCTGCGGTCCACGCCAGGTCGTCGGCGGGCGCGCGGCGGTGGCGGCGACAAACCCGGCATACTGTGCATTCGTCACCGGCGTCGTGGCGATCGCGAAAGCCGACAGCGCTACTATATGCTGGGGCGACTCCTCGCGGTACGACTCGCGCATGCCGCCGTAGGCCTTGGCTAGCGCGCTCAGATCGCGTTCGGGCGTGCCCATCAGGAATATGCCGGCAGGGATGGCGGTGAATCTAGGGAGAAGATACTCATCATTATTCATATCTTGATCTGAGCAGCCAGAAGTCAGGAGTCAGGAGTCAGAATTGCTGTCGGCATTCTGGCTCCTGACTCCTGACTGCTATGCAATCGCCCATACGCTGCCTTGCGGCGTCTTCGTGATCTCGATCTGCACTGGGAATAGGTCTTTCAGCTCCTGGAGGTGGGTAATCACCAGGATATGCTTGAACTCGCTCTGCACTGAGGTAATCGCATCGACCAGGCGTTCGCGGCCGCGGGTGTCTTGCGATCCGAAGCCCTCGTCGATCACCAGTGTTTCCAGGCGCGCGCCGGCGCGGCGGGCCAGCAGTTTGGCTAGCGCGATGCGAATGGCGAAATTCAGCCGGAAGGCCTCGCCGCCGCTGAATGCATCGTAGTCGCGCGTGCCCAAGCCGTCGGCAATCTTGATCTCCAGCGTCTCGCTGATATCGCCCTTTTTGGTATCGCGCTGGGTTTCGAACGTCAAATGCATCTGGTTGTCGGTCATGCGCCCCAGCAGAGCATTCGCCTCGCGCTCGATCTCGGGGATGGCAGTTTCGATCAGTAGCGCCTGTACGCCTTTCTTGCCGAACGCTAATGTCAGCTCATCGAAAAGGCCTTTACGCTCGATCAACGACTTGCGGCGGGCCTCATACTCCAGCAGTTCGGCGGCGGCCTCTTCGGCACGCTGCAGCAGCGCACGCTTCTCGCCCAGGTCGCGCTCGGCCACCGATAGTTCACGGCGGCGGGTTTGGAGCGTGGCCAGCGCGGTATCGCGCTCGCGTAGCGCCGAGGACAGCCCGCGCAGATCTTCGTCCAGCGCGCGAATGTGTGCCTCGGCTGCCTCTACTGAGGCGGTGACCCGCGTCAGCGCTTGGGTCGCGCGGTCGAGGTCGCGCCGGTCGCGCTCTTCGCGCTCTTCGGCGCGCTGGAGTTCTTGTCGTTCGTCGGCCCAGTGCGCCAGATTGCGCACGGCAGCAGCAGCGGCGGCGGCGCGATCGGGCGTATAGCCCAGCGCTTCAATCTCGGCATCCAGGCGCTTCAGCGCCACGCGCTCGTCGCGCGCATAATCGTCCATCTCCAGCGTCGTGATTAGCTCGGCGATCCGCTCTTCCTGCTCGTGCAGCGCCGGCGTCTCGTTATCAACTTCCTGTAGGCTGCGCCGCTGCGAGTCGATTTCGGCGCGCAGCCGCGCCTGATCGCCAACCTGTTGCTCCAGCGTAGTGATCCGTCCTTCGAGCCGGCTTAGCTCGCGATCGAGCGCAGCTGCGTCGCCCAAGGCGGCCAGCGATGCTTCGACGCGCGCCAACTCGCTGCGCACGCCCCGCTCGTAATCGCCCTTCACCAGTTGAAGCTGGATATCGTCGAGCGTGCGCTGGTCTTCGGCTTGCTTGCGTCGCAGCTCCTCGGCGCCGCTCAGATCGCGCTCCAGCCTCGCGATCCGCCCGGCGAGCTCGGGTAGGCCGGCGGTGCGGCGCTCCAGCGCCTTCATTGCGCCGCGCAGTTCCACCAGTTGCGCGTCGGCGGCGTCGGCCTCGCGCTTGGCCGTGGTGAATAGCGAGCGCAGCTCCTGGCGCTCCCGGGCATACTCATCCTGAATATGCGCCAGGCCATCCGCGCCGAGCTCGCTCTTGCAAAGCGGGCAGACATGCGCATCGGCGTCGAGCAGCGCCAGCTTGCGGTTGATATCATCGCCGCGCCCCTTGATCGCTTCGCATTCCGATCGCCTGGTCGCGCTGCGCTCGACGGCGGCGTGCTCGGCGGTGCGCCGCTGCTCAAGCTCAATCAAGCTGGCATCAAGCAGTGTGCGCTCTTCGCTGGCTTTGGCCAGCTCGGCGCGCCAGCGTGCCTCATCCTTGAGCCGGTCGGCCACCTCGGCGAGCCGGCGCTTCAGCTCCTCGCGCGTGCCAACCAGCGAGTCGTGCTTGAGTTTGATTTGGCTATCGAGCTTGGTACGCTGCAACTCAAGCTCGTGTGCGGCGCGCTGGCGTTCGCGCAGCTCATCGCGCTGGGCGCGCGTAGCTGCCAAATCGCGCGTGGCGGGCGCCAGCGCATCGAGCTGGCTGGCCAAGCGCGCGATCTCGGCTTCGATCTTTGGGCGGCGGGCGGCGCGCTCGCGCAGGCCGCGCAGCTCGCCCTCGGCAATCTTTAGATCGGCGCGCAGTTGGCGCTCGGCGTCGCGCAGCGCCTCGGCATGCGTCCGGCGCCGCTCGTGCAGGCGATCATAGCCCTCGCGCAGGTTATCGAGGCACTCGCGCTCGGCCTGGGCCGCCAGCAAGCTCGCGCAGCCGGACAGGATCTCGTCGCGCCGCGCCAACATCTGCTGCGCGTCTTCTAGCGCGCGCTGCAATCGCGTAACCTCGCGCGCCAGCTCATTCTGCTCCTCGCACAGCTTGCCTAGCTGTGCGTCGAGGCCGGCCCGCTGTGTTTTCAGGACCTCCAAGGCTTGCACGCGCGAATTCGCGGCCACATGTGCGGCCTCGGCCTCGGCCGCCGCTGCGGCAATCTGCTCAACTTGGCGCTCCTGCGCGGCAACCAATCCAGCATAGGCGGCCTGCTTCTCCGCTTGGCGCTGCAGCTCGGCGATTTGACCTTCGACACCCTTGACCTGGCCGTCGAGTGCGCGAGCCCGCTCCTTGGAGCCCATTTCCAAACGCTCGTAGATATCCAACCCAAGGATATCGGCCAGCACCTGCTTGCGGCGGCCGGGCTCCTTCTTGGTAAACTCGTCGGCGTGGCCCTGGCGCAGATAGGCCGAGTTCGCGAAAATATCATAATCCATGCGCAGTGTCGTAATAATCGACTGCTGCGTCTCGCGGATGGTCGCCCCGCTGATCGGCTTCCATGCGCCATTGTTGCGCACCTGAAAATCGAGCCAGCTTTGCCCGATTTTCTTGGCCTTGCTGCGCTTGCGGATCACCCGATAGTCCTGGCCGTCGAGCATGAAGATAAAATCGACCTCCATCTCTTGCGCGCCCAGAGCAATCAGGTCGTCGTCGCTCTTCAAGCGCGCCTCGCCCCACAGCGCCCAAGTCATTGCATCGAGTAGCGCCGATTTGCCGGCGCCATTCTCACCCGAGAGACAAGCGATTTGAATGCCGTCGAAATCCAGCGGCGGCAGATCATCGCGATAGCACATAAAGTTGCGCAGCACCAACGTGCGTGGAATCACAATGGCCTCCGGGTAGCTCTAGTAGAACAAGTTTGCGTATAAGTGACGAGTGGTATTATACGCGGTTCGCTGGGCTGCGGCAAGGGGATAAAAGGCGACAACCGTTCGCGGGTCGCACAGACGAAGTGGTAAAATAGTGGATATGCGCGACGGTGTGATGGCTTGATCAGCAGGAAGGACGCGCGATGCTCAACCTGATCGAACAAAACCTTGAAGCGATCCGCTCGCTCTGCCGCGAGTACAAGGTGACGCGGCTGGAGATCTTCGGTTCTACGACTAGGGCCGATTTCGATCCCCAACGCTCGGACATCGATTTCCTGGTGGAATTCGCGCCGGGAACCGATCTTGGCCCCTGGATGGCGCGCTTCTTTGAGTTACAGAATCGGCTGGAAGCGTTACTTGGGCGCAAAGTCGACCTGACGACGGCATCTGGAGTGCGCAACCCCTACCTGCTGCGCTCGATCAACCAGGATCGGCGGGTGCTATATGCTTCCTAAAACGCCTAAATTGCTCGAAGATATCCGCGATGCGGCGGCGTTCATCGTGGAGGTCACGCGCGATGTTACTGAGGTTGACTATCAACGCAAGCGAATGCTACGGCAAAGCGTCGAGCGTAACTTTGAGATCATCGGCGAGGCCCTGCGCCGCATGACGCAGCACGACCCGGCTACAGCGCAGAGTATCAGCGCGTACGCGCAGATCATCGCTTTCCGCAATATCCTCATCCACGGCTACGATCAACTCGACGATAGTCTCGTCTGGGGCGTTGTTCAGCGCGATGTGCCACTGCTGCTGGCAGAGATTGTCGCGCTCTTGGCAAAGGTTGACCAGGCAAATGTTAGTTGACTCTTTCGTAAGTTTATGCTAAAATAGCACACATGATCGACACTGTTCTACAAGCTATCGCCGAGCCGCGCCGCCGCGAGATCTTGGAACTCGTACGCGTGATCGAGCGATCGTCGGGCGAGATCGCCGCACATTTCGACGTGACGCGCCCGGCAATCTCGCAGCACCTGCAAGTGCTGATGAGCGCTGGCCTGGTCACTCTGCGCAAACATGGCACGCGCCGGCTTTATCAGGCGCGGCCTGAAGGGTTGGCCGAACTGCGCGAATTTCTCGAATCATTCTGGGATGATCGCCTGCCGCATCTGAAGCGGGCCGCCGAAGCCGAACAGAAAAGGATCGATCGCGATGACCGACACGCAGCCTGATATCCTGGAGCGCGAAATTCGCATCGCCGCCCAGCCGGAGACAATTTTCGCCTTTTTCACCGACCCGGCCAAAATGATGCAGTGGATCGGCAGGGAAGTGACGGTCGACGCGCGCCCAGGCGGCATATGCCGGATCGATATTAACGGCTATGTCACGCGCGGCGAGTATCTCGAGATCGTGCCACACCGCCGGGTCGTATTTACCTGGGGTTGGGAGACCGAGGGAAGCACGCCGCGCCCTGGCGCGTCGACCGTCGAGATCTCGCTGATACCAGAAGGCACGACGACGCTGGTGCGCCTACGGCATTTGGGGCTCAACCCCGAGGAGCGCAAGTCCCACGGTGAAGGTTGGGATCTTTTCTTACCACAGCTTGTGCTAGCCGCCGAGGGCAGCGGGCCGTAACCCGATCCATGGACCGCTTCATCTGAAATATAATACCCAAGCCAGGCGGTTGCCGATGTAGTAGGCCTGGCGTATGACACGGGCAAGCTTGATAAACCACGCCGTGATCCAAGGTTAAAAGGATGCCTTCGCGCATCCGCGTTATCTCATTTCTTCAGCGTATTGGCGTTCGTGTTGCATGCCGCCGATGGCCTGCTGTTGCGCATCACCCTGAATCATCGTGCCACCAGACCGGCGAGATTTAAGGTCTGGGCGTCTTACAACATAAGGAGACAGTGTCATGACCAGTCAACAATCGCAGACGGAAGCCAACAAAGCGATCATCCGCCGGTACCGCGAGGCGCACAATCAGAACAACATGGATGTACTCGACGATATCGTCGCCGCCGACCTGACCAGCCATAGCCACCTGCCCAATGTGCCGCCCGGTCGTGAGGGTGGCAAGATGGTACACCAGGGTTCGCTGGCCTCTTTTCCCGATGGCCACACGACAACCAACGACCTGATCGCCGAGGGCGACAAAGTCGTCGAGCGTTTCACATTCGTCGGCACGCACAAGGGCGAATTCTTGGGCATCCCGGCGACCGGCAAACAGATTACGGTCACCGGCATGTCGATCTTTCGGCTCACGAATGGCAAGATCGTCGAGCATTGGGGCGAGAACGACGCGATGGGCTTGTTGATGCAAATGGGCGTGCTGCCGGCACCAGAGCAATAGGATCAGGTATTATCACAATCATCTCGAACAGCCGCCGCCGAAACGTACCGCTGTCGACTTTCTCCCATTGCTTGGGCAACTCGGCCAGTAGCCGTTCGCGCTCGGCGCCGCGCGTGGCCAGGTACGATTGCGCGCCGAAGTCGTCGGCCAGACCCAACGAAGCCACATGCGCCCGCGCGGTGACTTCGTCCTGTAGCTGCCCCAGGTTTTCCTGGAGCGCGATCACTGGCTCCAGCGCCTGATCGACGCGCGAGCCGAGCGCCTCAGCGAAGAACTCCAGCGTATAGCGCAAACGCTTGCCGGCGATCCGCGCCTGGTGCAGCGTCTCGTTCGCCGCGCCGTGCAACACGCTCTCATAGGCGCGCCAGAGCTCATAGCGCCGCCAGATCGCCGAGCCGGCAAAGTCGCGCACCCGCTCGATAATGCCGGGCTCGGGCGCCGGCAGCGCGCCAGCGCCCGGTGTGCTCAAAAACTCGGCGAATTCGCGTTTGAACTTATTGTACTGCCGCGAGGCCAGATCTTTCAGCAACCTTTCGCGGGCTTGCGTACGCTCGGCCGTTGCCGCGGCGATCAGCGGCTGCAGGCTGGCGCGCTCGGGTACGGGTAGCGCATCGCGATGCTCCTCGATATGTTCTAGAAACACATCGCCATCGCGCACGGTGCCGAGCGATTCGGCGATTCGCCGCAGCCCCTTGCGGTAGCGCCGGATCAGCTTGGGCTCGTACACACCCGCGAGAATTTGCAGCGCCGCGCGCAGCCGCCGAGTGGCAACACGCATCTGATGCACATCCTCCGAATCCTCGTCCTTCAGCACCGCCTCTTCGCGCGCCAATAGCTTATCAAAAAAGCGCCGTAGCGCCCGCCGGGCCGCTTCGGCGATCGGCTCAGCGCCGATATCGCCGTGTAGGACGTTTGGCGGCACGAGTGAATCGAGCAATCCCTCATCTGATTGACCGTTTTCACGCGCCGCCGGTGTTTCCGGTGCCACGAGCGCGCCTGGCGCGCCAGCGCGCGCCGTCAACTTGCCAATCTCCGCGCGCCAAAGCGCAGCGCTGGCCTCAACCGCGGCCAGCGTCTGCTCCGCCCGCGCCCCACCAATGATCAGCTCGGTGCCATCGCCGCCCGACTGCACCAGCAACTCGCCCGGCGCGGTGTCGATCGCCCAAGCAAGTCGCAGAACTGCCGCGAGACATAAGGCGGTACGCTGATCCTTCTCGCCAAGCCATATGAACGCCGGCTCGCGCTGCGGGCGCACTTTTGCGCGCTGGAACGCCACTGCGCTCGCGACAATCGACTGATGCTCCACACTCAGGCCAGGCAGCCGCACGGCTAGCACCAAGTCGCGCCCGGCGCGATCGCTCCGATCGTCTTTGCCCAACTGGGCGGCGAGATGATATGCTACCGCAAGCACCAGCAACTGCCGCGCCTTGCCCGGCAGCCGTTGCGCCACCGCGCCGTTGAAAAGCAACAGCGCTACTGCCTGGGTGCGCACACCGGAATCGATTTCGGAAACGGGCGTATTCTGAGCCATCGCATGCCTCCGTATCGGTAAACGCCACCTTGAAAACGCATTGTCATGCTGAACGCGCGTGATGCATCTCAAGGATTCTCGTTGAGATGTTTCACTCCGTTCAACATGACATGGTTCTTCGTTGAATTCTGAGCAGCACTATGTCATGCTGAACGAATGTGAAGCATCTCAATGACATTCACAACATACCTATGAGCGAGTGAAGCTCCGCTCAACATGATAATGGGATTCATTGATTTCATTGTAGCGCATTGTCATACTGAACGAATGTGAAGCATCTCATTGTAGCTCATTGAGCTTCGCTGAGCCGTTCTACTATTCCGCGTTCAACCGCCCCACCAGCGCCTCGGCCTGCGCGCGTTCCTGAGCCATCCCCAGCTTGCGGCTCCACTCCAGCGCCTCGCGGGCGTACTCCAGCGCCACAGCGCGGTTGCCGCGCTGTTCTTCGAGCGTAGCGAAACGCACCTGGAGGGTCGTCAAAAAACCACGGCTGCCCGTTTCCCGCAGGAAGTCGAGCGACTCTTGATACATGTTCGCGGCGTTTTCAAGATCGCCGAGTTGATGCGATACAAAAGCGAATTGGCCGATTGCCCCCCAGGCTCGCTCGATGTTGAAGACTGGATTCTCGATATCCAAACGGAAAACAGCCCGCGCAGCCTCAAAATGCGTTTGCGCCGTCTGCCAATCTCGCTGATCGCGGGCAATCTTCCCCATTTCAAGATTGATGTCCGCCTCAACATATTGTCGCTGCGCATCGCTCAGTAACGGTAACAGCTGAAGCGCTGCCAGGCAGCGCGCCATCGCCTCGTCAAAACGCTCCTGGCGGCGTAGAATCCGAGATGCATTCACAAGAATATCGCACTGCCACGCGACATCATCAATCCGAAGTGCAATTTCGAGCGCTTCCTGATTCGCCCGCTCAGCTTCGTCGTGGCGTCCCTGCTGGCTGACAATCCACGCAATCATATTCAACGAACCGCGCATGCCTTCAAGATGATCTGTAAGCCGAGCATATTCTAAGCCAGTCTGCGCCAGGTTCAGCATATCGTCCCACTGGCCAGTCAAATCATAATAATCGAACAGCGCGGATAACACTGGCAGCAACACATCAGGGCGAGTCACCTGCTGGGCCCAATTCGCCAATGTCAACAGATGAACACCCTCGCGCTTAAGCAGCACTCGGTTTGGATGCTGCCATTGTGGGCTGGCATACAACTTGGCCAAGGCCGTCAATGTGTCAATCCAGCGCCCGCGTAGCTCGCGCTCGAGTTCTGGCCGCGCCGCCAACTCATCCAACAGATAGCTCTGCGTGAGCGGCAGCAGAAAAAAGCGCTCGCCTTTTTGCTCGACCAACGATAGCTGGAGGAGCTCGGCCAGGGCGTCGTCGCGCCCGATCACGTCGTCGCCCAGGCCGGCGACCTCGCCGAGCATCGCGCGACTTGCATGCGACTCGAACAGCGCCAGCGCCAGCAGCAGCCGGTAGGCGTCGCGGTCGCGGATGCGCGCCACGCTCTCGGCGAAGCAGAACCGCGCGATGTCGCCGTGCCCGCTGCCCAATCGCCGCAGCACCGACTCGACGCTATGACCCAGGCTCATCAATCCGATGCTCCAGACGATCGCCAGTGGTATGCCGCCGGTCTTGCGATAGAGATCATCCAGAATAACCGCCGAGGCCGCAGAGTTCACGGAGGAAGTATTCTTTTTGCCTTCGCTGATTTCTGTGGCAAATGTCAGATCGACATTCTTGCGCGCCGCCTCGACCAACATCAGCGCCTTGGCATCCGCCTCGGGCATACCGGCGAGCCGGATGGTGTAGGCGATATCGATCCGGTGGCGCGTGGTGATCATTACCTTGGTTGGGTCGGGAATTTCGCGTAGGAATGAGAGCAATTCCTCGTCGTCGACTGTCTCTAGGTTATCGACGATCAGCAGTGTGCGCTGTGCGGCCAGTGCGCGCTCGACCATGCCACGGCGCTGGTCGGCGTCGGCCTGGAGGATGGCCAACTGGTCGAACACCGTCGCGATTTCGCGATACAGATCGTTCAGCGTATTGAAGGTCTGCTGGCGCTGCTGGATGCCGCCAGCGGTCAGCAGAGTGCGCTTGGCCGAAGCCCACACAATCGCCTCGAAGCGCTCGTCGGCCGGCAGACCGGCATAACTGTCGCGGTAACCGTAGGCCAACTCCAGCGCAAGCGCGCTCTTGCCCACGCCGCCAATCCCGTCGAGCGTGATCACAAAGTGGCGGCTACGCGGGTGTGGCATCAGCAGCCGGCGCAGCTGTTCCAGCTCGGCCTGCCGGCCGACAAAACGGGTATAGCTGCGCTGCGGTAGGTTGTGCCAAGGTCGGGGGCGCGCGGGCGCTGGTAGCGCTGCGGGCGAAGCTGATAATGGCAAGGCATGCCTCGCCCCGACCAGATCCGTCCGCAGCAACTCAAGATGCTGAGCCATTGCATCGGCGCTCGCGGCCATCCGGTGGCTGCTGTCGGCGGTGATCTTCTGGAACGCCAGCCCATAGACCTCACGCAGCTGCGGGATATATAGCACTTCCCGGCCGAGATAGTTCAAAAATGCAGCCATCGCCGCGTCGACCCGCGCGCGATCGATTCGCCCTGGCAGCACATCGTCGAACGAGCGGCGCAGTTGCTCGATCGGCGCCGCGGTGTCGTGGAACGGGCGCGTGAGTAGATCGCGCAGCGCCGCTCGCACGCTCGGTAGCTCGATGAAGCGCGCCTGCGTAGTTAGCGCATCGACGAGATCGGCATCCTGAAGACGATACTCGCGCGCAAAACGCTGCTCGGCCTGTGTCACCGCCGCCGCCAGCTCTCGCTCGAGTGCGCGCCGATCGAAGATCGCCTCAAGCGACTCACCTAGCACCTCGCCCAGCAGCTGGCCCAGCAGATTCGACAAAAACTCCGTCATCCTGACCCCGCCGCGTCGAGCAGCGCCAAGCCGCGCGCGAGTTTGCTGCGATCCTCGGGAATCAGCGTAAATCGTTCGCGCAACAACCTAACCAACTCGTCGAGATCGGACCGTTCGCCATGCTCGAGCAATTCGATCTCTAGCTCGCGAAAATGCTGCTCAAGGCTACTGGCATAGATATCGCCCTCATCTAGGCTCAGCTCGGCCACGCGCGCTCCATCGCGCTCGGCGTAGATATGCTGGCGCCGCGTCCGAATCGTCAGCATTGGCGCCAGCGTAGCCCTGCCGAGCAACGCAAGCACCCGCTCGCGCAACTCACCTGCCGGCCAAGCGTGCGGATCGTCGTCGTCGCCGACATCGGCCTCCCATTCGTCGCGCTCGTACATACCATCGCGCACTTGCGCGGCGCCTTTCAGCGTCGCGATCCGTCGGCTGCCAACCGTGCGCACGCGTAGGCCATACTGCGCTCGGCGCAGCCGGCGGTCGGCGGTGTCGAAGTAGACGTTGCGCTGATCCTCGGCATTTGGCGCCACGACTAACCCGAACGGGCCGAGCGAACCCACATGCAACAACGCGGGAAAGATCTGTTCGTCCTCGACACGAAACTTAGCTTCGATCTCCATGATCTCGACCGATCCTGCGATTTTCGATCTTGCGAGGCTAGTATAGCATAAATGCACCGCCCATAGCTGTTAACAGAGTGATCTGTATCGTTGTGACTCCAGAATGGCGCCCCGCAACGACAAACATAACTCACTCTTCTTGAATTCTTAACACTATGTTACGTAATCGTTGACCTTCGACCATTACCCTTAGCGGCGCCGAATGAGCACTGATATTGAAGAAGGAGAGATCTCTATGTGGTACACAGACCGGGCGCGCTGGCTGCGCATTCTGCTCCCAATGCTGGTGGCCAGCTTCATTATTCTCGGGTTAGTCGCTCCAATCGCGCAAAGCCAGGCGCGCCTTAGCGTGCCGGGCGACCCCGGCGCCGAGTACGAGCGCAAACTTCAAAGCCAGACTGAAAAGCTGTTTGGCTTCGAGCAGCCGGTCGCCAGCGCGGCCACTACGCCCAGCAACACAGCACCTGGCGATCAGGCGGTCGTCATTGCCAAAGGTCTCACAGCGCAGCTCATCAGCGACCGCGTCGGCGAGAATGCCGATATGATCGCGCTCTGGCCGAACGACGATCAGCCAACCCATGCGATTATTTGTAATGAGATCGACGGCTCCGCGCCGGGATCGCCTGCCACGGTCCAGCGTGTGCAGCTATCCGACGGCCAGGTGAGCGATATGGTCTTCGGCCTGACTTCCTGCGACCCGGCCCATCGCACACCTTGGGGCACAGTAATCGTGGGCGAAGAGGCTGGCAAGGTCGGGCGCGTTTGGGAGATCCTCGATCCGCTGAACGTCAACGGCGTCACCGTCAATCGCGCGGCCGGAACAAGCAGCGACACGTCGCATGTCGTCGCGCGAACGGCGCTTGGCCAGGTGAGTTTCGAAGGCATCGTGCAACTTGCCGATGGCACGACCTACTATGGCGACGAGTTGCGCCCGGCCAGTGGTAAGCCCGGCGGTGGGATCTACAAGTTCGTGCCGGCCGTGAAGCGCACCACCGACGCGGGCCCAATCGCCAGCCTCGACCAATCGCCGCTCGCCGCAGGGTTGGTCTATGTCTTGCGCTTGGGTCTACGCTCGGGTGGCACCGATTTTGGCCAGGGTGCCAACATCGGCGCGGGCAAGTGGATTGGCCCGCTGTCAATCGCGACCGATTTAGCCGCATCGGCGCTGGCGGCCGGTGGCTACACCGGCTACTACCGGCCGGAGGATATGGATCTCGATCCGATTGCGCTGGCGAAAGGCCAGGTGCGCGCATGCTGGCCCAACACCGGCAATGACACCTCGGAGATGTGGGGTGAGGTGATGTGCTTCACCGACAACTCAACCGGCGACGTCAGCTTCCCCACCGGCACGCGGCCGGTAGTATCGCCCTTCGTGATCGGTTCGCCCGATCTGCGCATGCCCGACAACGTCGACTTCCAACCCGGCACTGGCATCCTTTATGTGCTGATGGATGCTTCCACCAGCGCCGAGAATCCGGCATTCGGCAACGACGATGTATGGGCATGTCTGCCCGATGGGGCCGATAGCGACGAACTCTCCGACGGCTGTGTACGGGTGATGACGCTAAAGGACGGCAACGCCGAATTCACTGGAATCCAGTTCCTCGGCGACGGCAAGAGCTTCCTGATTCATTTGCAGCATCGTACCCAGGAAGGCCGCGCCGTGCCGGGTACGACTGATGAGCTCCTGGTATCGGGGCTGAAAATTCACGATTAAGTAGGATTGGTCCATGAACCATTGCAGATTGCAGATTGCAGATTAGGAATTCAATCTGCAATCTGCAATCTGCAATTATTACGGTCCCCAAATATTCTTCCACAGATCCTGCACCGTCGTCTGAACCGTGGCGATCGTCTGGCGAATCGGGTCGGGCGAAAGGCGCGCGTCGAGGCGGGTGCGCGCGTCGTTGATCACGTCGTTCAGCAGTTCGTGGGCGAAGTGGCCATGCAGCTTGGTAAACTCGTCAACAAACACTTCTAACAACATATCACGATTCGGATTCGTTTGGGCGTCTTCCAGCAGCTGATTCAGCAAAGCTCGCGCTTCACCGCGAAAATCTTCAGTTGACATACCAATACTCCTTTGCCGCGGCTTCCTGTGCGGCTAGCGCTGGATTTGACGGACCGAGACGCCACGATGTTGCGGGGTGATAGGCGATCAGCAATAGGTCATGGGCGATCGGCGACGGGAACATCACCTTGTCATCTTGTCACCGCCTTGGCCCTTGCGCGAGTGTCTGGTTCTTATATTTGCAGTTCTCACAATAAGCGACGCGATAGCCGGCCAGCGTCGCGAACTGGAGCGGGTGGCCGCAGTTCGGGCATCCGGGCGGCCCACGAAATGTGCTGGATACTGGCGGAACATACTCGACTGCCGGTGCGGGCACAGGCACGGGCGTTGGAGCCATTGGTGGCAGTGCGCCGGCCACGCGCTCTGTTGTACGATAGCCGAACTGCGCGCTAAGCCGCTCGACCAGCAGCGCATAGTCGATCGCACCGCGCGAGCGTGGGTCGTACTCATAAATCGTTTTGCCGAGCGTTGGCGCCTCCGAGAGCCGCACGTTGACGCGGATCGGATCGGCGACAAGCGCACCAAAACGCGCCTTCAGCTTGGCCAGTAGTTCGCCCGATTGACGGACGCGCGGGTCAAACATCGTCGGGACGATCAGGCGGATGCTGTTGCTATTACCTTTCACCTGCTTGACTTGGCTAAACAGCAGGTCGATGCTTTTCAACGAAAAATGCTCAATCGCCGTCGGCACAATGACATCGCTCGCGCACGCCAGCGCGTTGGTGTTAAGTATTGTCAGCGAGCCGCCGCTGTCGAGCAACACAAAATCGTAGTCGGCATAGAGCGGGCGCAAGCCATGATCCAATGCACGGCTCCAGTCGGCCCGCCGCGCAATGATCGGCTGAACACTAAGCAGACTATCGTCTGAGGCCAGCACATCAAGGTTTTGCCGCGCGGCGATAACACAATCGGCCGCCTTCGCGCCGTCGGCCAGCAGATCGTAGAGCGTGCGGCGCGGATGAACGCCAAGCGCTAACGCCAAGTTACCCTGCGGATCGACATCGACCAACAGCACGCGCGCGCCCTTGAGCGCCAACCCTGCGCCGATATTGACCACTGTGGTGGTCTTGCCGATCCCGCCCTTCGCATTCGCAACCGCGATCACACGACCCATGCCGCGCGCTCCTGCCGCCATTCGTCGTTGTGGCGGCTATTTCGAAACCAGATAGCTGCTTGTTATGAGTGTAGCATAACTTTACACGCCTTACCACAGTCGGTCACTTGATGTGTACATCGCCATTCGGTAGTGCGTAGTACGGGCTGACAAAATGCCGATTGGGATGTCAAACCACCCACTAGAAAAGCAGGTTTCTCTTTTTATGCTATAATATGAGTAATGGCAGATACCCGCCAGGGGTATAGGGATATAATGAACTAGGGGTTTTATTCAGCTATGTCGAATCCTTCAATCACAGTATATGGCACCTCGTGGTGCGGCGACTGCAGGCGTGCGTTGCGCGTGCTCGACCAGCATAAGGTTGATTACCATTATGTCAATATAGAGCGTGATGACATGGCTCGTAGCTATGTCGAGCAGGTCAATCGCGGCTACCAAAGCGTGCCGACCATCCTGTTCCCCGATGGATCGGTGATGGTCGAGCCATCGTCGGTGGCGCTGGCTCAGAAGCTGGCGAGCATGAACACTTAACAACCGAGAACAAAGAATCGGCAGTTCAGCTACTGTTCTTTGTTCTTTGTTTTTTGTTTTCAACTAGAACAATGGATTCACTTCGATGACCTGATCGCGTCCCGGCCCTACCGAAACGATCCCGATCCTTGCCCCAGTCAGCTCGCACAGCCGCGCAATGTAGTTTTGCGCCTCGCTCGGCAGCTGATCGAAGCGCCGCACGCCATTGGTTGGTTTCTGCCAGCCTGGTAACTCTTCATAGTTCGGCTCTACCTTACCGATCACGGCAATGTTTGTCGGCGGGTAATCCAGTTCGGCGTCGTGCAGGCGGTAACTGGTGCAGACCTTAATCGTCGGCAGCGCGTCAAGCACGTCGAGCTTGGTTATCACCATTGTGTCGATCCCGTTGATGCGCGCCGCATAGCGCGCCAGCACTGCGTCGAACCAACCGACTCGTCGTAATCGCCCAGTGGTCGTGCCGACCTCAGCCCACGGAGTGCCGATCTGGCGTAGCACATCGGCCTCAGCGCCATGCACCTCAGTCGGAAACGGGCCTTCGCCAACGCGCGTGGCATACGCCTTAAAGACACCGGCGACCGAATTGATCCGCGTCGGGCCAATTCCAGCCCCTTGGCAGGCCCCTGCGGCGCCCGGCGGCGAAGAGGTGACATACGGGTAGGTGCCGTGGTCGACATCGAGCAACGCCCCTTGCGCGCCTTCGAGCAGAATCGGCACATCTTTGTCGAGCGCTCGCTGAATAATCGGATGCGTATCGGTGACATGGTCGGCCAACCGACGCCCATAATCCAGGTAGCGCAGATAGATTTCATGCAGCGACAGCGGAGCTTGATTATAGATCGCTGTAAGCAGCTTGTTCTTGGCTTCAAGCACTTGGCGCAGTCGGCTTAGCAGCGTCTCCTCGTGTAGCAGGTCGCCAAGCCGAATGCCGCTGCGCGCCATCTTATCGGCGTAGGCCGGCCCAATGCCGCGCCCGGTGGTGCCGATTCTATTGTCGCCCCGCAGCGTCTCTTCGTACTGATCTTGCTGCACATGGTAGGGCATCACGACATGGGCGCGCTCGCTGATGAATAGCTTGGCCATGCTGATCCCTTGGGATTGCAGATCCTCAAGCTCTTTGAGCAGAACCGCCGGGTCGACGACCACGCCGTTGCCGATGACGTTCACGGTGCTAGGATCAAAAATGCCAGATGGAACGACATGGAGCTTGAACGCGCCGCGATCATTGACGACAGTATGGCCCGCGTTGTTGCCGCCGCCATAGCGAATCACCAGGCGCGCACGCTCGGCCAGCAGATCGACGATATGGCCCTTGCCTTCGTCGCCCCATTGGGCGCCAATTACCGCGACGACTGGCATAGCTGTTTCCCTTCTGAATAGAATCAAGCACACTCTATTATAACGTAAGTAGACCAACTCATAATAGACTACATTAGTCCTGATTGGCCGTTGGTAGTTTGTCATCTTCACGGGTTGACAGCGCTCTGCAAAGCGTTACAATACAAAACAGACCGCTAACCCGCCGGAACGCTTCGATGGAGCGACCACGATACATCGAGGTCCTGAATACGGAATCAAGCAGGTTGTTGGGAAATGAGCATCGCTACGATGGCATCAGTACCGGCTAGACACAATCTGCAATCTGCAATCTGCAATCTGCAATTGCATTAGTAAGATCCTGGATGCTCGCACTACCACCAACAACACAGCCAGCGCTGCCATTACTCTCCACGATCGCGCGCCTGCTGTCGAGCGAGCGATCTTTCGCGGCGCGCATACACGATTTGTTTGTGCTCCTGCACGAGGCTGTCGGCTTTCACGACGGGCGGCTGGTCTGCTGGCTGCGATCGGCCCAAGCGGCGGGTCCGCGCGAGCAGTTCTACACTTCCGACGGCTGGCACGATCTTTGGATTGACGATCTGACCGAACTAGTCGCGCAGCGCGACGGACCGGTGCATACGACCATCCCGTTTAGCAAACTGCTCAGCCATCCGGCTGCCGGCCTCCCAACTGAAATTACCTACTTTGGCGTGCCGGTAACCTGGGAAGGCCAACTCTGGGGCGTGCTGGAGCTACGCGCCGACGGCGCACACGCAATCAACGCAACCGAACAGGCCTTCGTCAATGCCCTCCTGCCGCTGCTGGCCGCAGCGATTGCGGTCGAAGGCGGCGCGGGCAATGTTCTAACACTGCCATACCACCCGAACGAGCTGACGAGCGAGCAGAACCAGGTGATCGCGTCGCTGCGCACCGAGCTCGAGGCGCCGCTCACGCTGAATGCGCTCTTGAAATTACTGCTCGATTGGGCGCTCGACTCCACCGGCGCGGAAGCTGGCGCGATCAGCACAGTCGACCACGAGCGCGGCGAGTTGGTGGTGCAAGTTCACGAGGGCTATACCAATGCCCCGTTCAATGGCAGCGAGCTTCAGATCGAGCCGCGCCGCCGCGTGAGCTGGGAGCTCGGCATCGTCGGCAAGGTCGCCAGAACTGGGCGATCGCTGCTTATCCGCGATGTCAATCGTGAGCCGGACTACCAGCCTGGCAGCCCAAACGTGCGCGCCGAGCTGGCCGTTCCGATCATTGCCGACAGTAAACCGCTCGCGGTGCTGGTGCTCAATAGCCCGCGCTCGGCCGCATTCGGCGATAGCGAAGTAGCCTTTGCCCAGGCGCTCTGCAGCGCTGCTCCACAGCCGCTGCTCCGCGCAATCCGCTATCAAAGCCTGCTCGAAACCAGCACACAGCTCAGCCAAGTCATCACCAGCATGCCAATCGGCCTGGCGCTGCTCGATCTGCAGAGTCGCGTGCTGCGGCACAACCCGGCCTGGCAGCATGTCTGGGGCGTCGAATTTAGCGGTAATGATGGGCCCTTCCAGCTACCTTGGGATCTGGTGCCGCTCATCCTGGCGCGGCTGGCCGACCCAATGGGGCTGAACGACTTCTGCGCCAACGGCCAGAGCAACCCTACCGAGGTGCAAACAACCACCATCCGTCTGCGCGACCCGCATCAGGAACTGGATGTGCTTTCAGTGCCGACGCGCGACAGCCTCGGCCAGCTCACTGGCCGGCTGTGGCTTGTGAGCGATGTGACGCGCGAGCGCGAGGCCGACCGCCTGAAGAGCGAGTTTATCTCTGTCGTATCGCACGAGCTGCGCACACCGTTGACATCAATCCTGGGCTACACCGAGCTGCTGCTGGCGCGCGAGTTTGCTCCAGCCGATCAGCGCGAGTTCGTCAAAACTGTGTACGACGAGGCCAATCATCTCTCGCAGATTGTCGAGGATATGCTGGGCATCTCACGCCTGGAAGCCGGCAAAGTCAAGCTCAACCAGTGGGTCGTCTCCATGCGGCAGCTGATCGGCGAGATGACCGCTCAGCTCAATCACCATCTCTCAAATCGCCACCGCATGGTCATTCATATCCCCAACCAATTGCCGCCGGCCTACATCGACCGCGACAAGGTCAAGCAGATCTTGTTCAACTTGCTGATCAATGCCGCCAAATACTCGCCGCGCGGTGGTGAGATCGCGCTATCGATCGAAGAGCCCGCTACGCTGCCGCCTGACCATCCGCACGGGCGCTTCCTGCTGATCACGGTGAGCGACCAAGGCATTGGTATCGCGCCCGAAGATCTGCCGCGCATCTGGGAGCGCTTCTACCGCGTCGATAATACCAACACCCGGCGAATTGGCGGCACTGGCCTGGGCCTGGCAATCACCCGCGCGCTGGTCGAGCTGCACGGCGGGCGCATTTGGGTCGATAGCGTGGTTGGCAAAGGCACCACTTTCTTCTTCACACTGCCAATCGTCACCGAGCTTGTACGGCCGTAGCATGTTTGCCGCACGCAAAGACGCAAAGCCGCCAAGATTCTTCATTTCTTTGCGGCTTTGCGCCGCTGCGAGAATTTTCTGCTTTGCTCTAGCATGGAGAATATGACCGATCGCGACAAAAGCTCTTCCCACGGCTACTTCGTGCCGGCTAGGCCGGCGCAGGCCGAGATCCGCGCCTCGAACTCACGCTTTATCGCCAGCGTCGCGCCTTCCGCCAGCGTCGCAGCGGCGCGCGCGGTGATTGCCGGTATTCGCGCCAAGATGCCCGACGCCAGTCACCATGTCTATGCCTATATCATTGGGCATGGCGCCACCACTACACTCGGCATGAGCGACGACGGCGAGCCGGCCGGCACCGCGGGACGGCCGGCGCTGGCTGTGCTGCGCGGCAGCGGCTTGGGCGATATCACGCTGGTGATTGCACGCTACTTCGGCGGCACCCTGCTGGGCACCGGTGGGTTGGTGCGCGCCTACGGCGATGCCGCCAAAGCCGTGCTGGCGGTGGTTCCGCGCGAGGAGAAAATCGAGCGCCGAACGATCGAATTGACGCTGCCCTACACCACCTATGAGCAAGCCCGCCGCCTGGTGGCGGCCCACGCCGGCAGCATCCTGGCCGAGGAATTCGCCGCCGACGTGACGTTGCGCGTGCTGCTGCCAATCGCGCAAGCCGTCGCCTTTACCCGCGAGATCCAAGAGTTGGCCGCCGGACAGGCGCGGATCGACGGGGTAGCAGAGTGAGAGCGATCATTCCAAGTGGCGCAAAGGAGCGCAGGCTGGTCGTACGCAAGATCTTGCCGACGTGCAGCGTCTTCTGGCACAGACGCCCTCTACGGAACGCGACGCAATCCGCACTCTCGTGGAAACGTTTAGCCCTGAACTTATCGAAGATTACGACTCGCTCGTGACTCTGGCGGATCTAGAATTCGGCCCGCCGGGCACGGAACAGCCATAGCGCGAGAAATACCCTGCTTGGGTAGCTGAAACAAAAGTACAGTCTATCGCAAGTGCGTTCCTAGTTCCCATAGTTCCCTGAGTTCCCGTGCGAAGGAACTATAGGAAATTGCGATAGCCTATACTTAGCGATACGCTGGCGACACCGAGCGCAACCGCTCAATCAGCGCCGGCAGAATGTCGAGCAGGTAATCGATATCCGCGGTGGTGGTCGATTTGCCGACCGTGAAGCGCACCGAGCCAATTGCACGCTCGTAGGGCAGTCCCAACGCCGTCAGCACATGCGAGGCTTCCAGCGAGCCGCTGGTGCAGGCCGAGCCGCTCGACGCGGCAATTCCATGCTGGTCGAGCACCAGCAACACGCTTTCACCCTCGACGTACTCAAAGGCGAGATTCGCATTATTCGGCAATCGCTGGGCTGGGTGGCCGTTGAGCGAGGTGTAGGGAATACGCTCAAGCACTCCAGCGATCAGCCGATCGCGCAGCGCCGCGCTGTGGGCAGCATAGCTGGCTCGGTCGTTCTCGGCCAAACGCAGCGCCGTGGCCATGCCCACGATTCCCGCGACATTCTCGGTGCCGGCGCGCCGCCGGCGTTCCTGCCCGCCACCATTAATTTGCGGCAGTAATGGCGTTCCACGCCGCACATACAACGCGCCGACGCCCTTCGGTCCATAAAACTTATGGGCCGCCAGCGTTAGCAGATCCACATTCAACGCGTCGACATTCAGCGCGAGCGAACCAGTCGCTTGCACCGCATCGGTATGCAGCGGCACGCCCTGCGCGCGGCAGAGCGCGCCAAGCTCGGCCAGCGGCTGGATCGTGCCAATCTCGTTGTTCGCATACATGATCGACACCAGCACCGTATCGGGGCGCAGCGCCGCCTGCAGATCCGCGGGCCGCACCAGGCCGTCCGCATCAACCGGCAGCACAGTTACGTCGAAACCAACCGCCTCGAGATACTCGAACGTGTGCAGCACGGCATGATGCTCGATCGCACTGGTGATGATATGCGACCCCTTGCCGGCCTGGCGCTGCGCCAGCGCCACGCCTTTAATCGCCAGATTATCGGCCTCGGAACCGCCGCCGGTAAAGATAATCTCCTTGCGGCTTGCACCAAACACGCTCGCAAGTGTCTCGCGCGCATCGTCGAGCGCCTCTAGTGCGGCGCGCCCGGCTCGATGGATGCTCGATGGATTCCCATAGAACTCGGTAAAATAAGGCAGCATCGCCGCGACAACCCGCTCGTCGACCGGCGTTGTCGCGGCATGATCGAGATAAACCAAGCGATCGACCATAGAAGCTCCTCCCCAGGATCAGGCGCCCGAAATGCAACGGTTTGATTGTAACACTCTTCCAGCGAACACGAAAGACAAACAACAAAGGACGATTGCTCATCGTCCTTCGTCAATCGGCTACCGACTTACCAGCCCAATCTAAGCATTTGGAGCAATTGGCGCCGACGGTATCTCGTGTTCGGGCGGGATGATCGCCTCGGCCTTGCCAGGCATCAGCTCGATCGACTCGCGCGCGCGCCAGCACGCCGCGAAGTGCCCGCCGCCATAATCGATGAATGGTGGCTCCTCCGACTTGCAGCGATCGATCACGATCGGGCAGCGGGTGTGGAAGTGACAGCCAGACGGTGGGTTGAGTGGGCTCGGCACATCACCTTCGAGGATAATGCGCTTGCGGCGCTTCTCAATCTTCGGGTCGGGGATGGGCACCGCCGACAGCAGCGCCTGGGTATATGGGTGCATTGGCATGCTATACAGCTTAGTACGCTCGGCCAGCTCGACGATTTTGCCCAGATACATCACCGCCACACGATCGCTAATATGCTTCACCACCGCCAGCCCGTGCGCAATGAATAGGTAGGTCAGCCCCAGGCGATCCTGCAGATCTTCGAGCAGGTTAATCACCTGGGCCTGAATCGACACGTCCAGTGCCGAAACCGGCTCGTCGCACACCACAAACTCGGGCTCGACCGCCAGGGCGCGCGCGATGCCGATACGTTGGCGCTGCCCACCGGAAAACTCATGTGGATAGCGATTGATGAAATAAGGATTCAGGCCGACGAGCTGTAACAGCTCCTGCACACGGGTACGCACTTCTTTACCCTGGCGCAGTTTATGCACCTTGATCGGCTCGCCAATGATATCGCCGACCGTCATACGCGGGTTGAGCGAGGCGTAAGGGTCCTGGAAGATCATCTGCACTTTGCGGCGCATCCGGCGCAGCTCTTCACCTTTGAGCTTCACCAAATTGGTGCCCTGGAACCACACTTCGCCAGCGGTTGGCCGGTGAAGCTGCAAGATCGCCCGCCCCGTCGTCGATTTGCCACAGCCGCTCTCGCCAACTAGGCCAAGCGTCTCGCCCTGCTTGATGTTGAAGCTGACACCATCGACCGCCTTGACGGCCCCGACCTGGCGCTGAAAGATAATCCCTTTGGTCACGGGGAAATACATCTGGAGGTCGCGCACTTGGACCAGATCGTCCGAGCCACTGCCATTTGTCGTCATACTATCCTCGTCTTGATGAGTAATGCGTAAAACGTAATACGTAAAACGTTATCCGTTACTTGAGCAATCCGGCTTACGTTTTACATTTTACTCTTTACGTTCTAGGCAATCGCGGCCACTTCGCCGACACGTTCCTGCTCCGGAATCGGGGTGTCCAGCGTAATATCAAACAGACAGGCCGCGCGGTGATCGGCGCCGACCGGTCGCAGCGGTGGAACGGTTTGGTCGCACTTACCCGCGACGAAATAATCGCAGCGCGGGCTGAACGGGCACACCGGCGGCAAGTTAATCAGATCCGGCGGAAGACCGCGGATCGGAGTTAATTTACGTCCCTCTTGCTCATCGAGGCGGGGAATAGAGCGAAGCAAACCAATGGTATAGGGCATCCGCGGGTTGGCGAAAATTTCGCTCGTCGCACCCTCTTCGACGATCCGCCCAGCATACATCACCACCACACGATCGGCCATGCCGGCGACCACGCCGAGGTCGTGGGTGATAATAATCACCGCCGTGTCGGTTTCATTCTTCAGGCGGTTGATCAATTCAAGAATCTGTGCCTGGATCGTCACGTCCAACGCGGTTGTCGGCTCATCGGCAATCAGCAACTCGGGGTTGCACGAGAGGCCCATCGCAATCATCACGCGCTGGCGCATGCCGCCCGAGAACTGGTGCGGGTAATCGTCGAGGCGCCGGGCGGCGCTGGGTATACCGACCATACCCAACAGTTCGATGGCGCGCTTCTGGGCCTCGCGGCCGGTTAGCTTCATGTGCAACTCGAGCGACTCCGTAATCTGCCGGCCAATCGTGAGCACTGGATTGAGCGATGTCATCGGATCCTGGAAGATCATCGCGATCCGGTTACCGCGGATATGGCGCATCTCATCTTCCGAATACTCCAGCAAATTCTCGCCATCGAACAGGATTGTTCCAGCGGCGATCTGGCCGGGCGGGGTCGGAATCAGTCGCATCAACGCGAGCGATGTCACGCTTTTGCCAGAACCGCTTTCGCCGACGATGCCAAGCGTCTCACCGCGATCGAGGTGAAATGAAACATCATTCACTGCGGCTACAACGCCATCCTGCGTCTTGAACTGAACTTTGAGATTACGGACTTCGAGTAATGGCGGCATACGGCAATCCTTTTAATACATGAACTGTCGCCGAGCTAGCAGGCGGGAAACATTATCCATACCGGTAAAACAAGCGTGCGACCATCGGTGTCGGGCCGGCCGCTGTAGTATTTACTAATTCGCCTCGCGCGGATCGAGCGCATCGCGCAGGCCGTCGCCGAGAAAAGTGAAAGCCATGGTGATTGAGGCAATCGCGACAGCAGGCGCAATCAATAGCCAGGGCTGAGCCGTAATTGCCGACTTGCCATCCAAGATCATGTTGCCCCAGCTCACCGGGAAGAGCGCCTGAGGATCAGTCGCCGGGCGCAGCCCAATACCCAGATAGGAAAGCACCGCCTCGGCGATAATCGCTCCGGGGACGATAAAGGCGCCCGAAATAATGATCGGACCTAGCGAGTTAGGCAGCAGGTGCTTCAACAAAATATTGTGCTGGCGCACGCCGACCGCGCGAGCCGCCTCGATGAATTCCTTCTCCTTAAGTGAGAACACCTGGCCGCGCACCAGGCGTGCCACTCCGACCCAGCCGACGAGTGAGAGCGCGCCGAACAAGATCAGAAAGCCGTTCCAGAACTTGCCGATCGGGGTCTCCTTGAGCGCGGCCATCACGATAATGAAGAACAGAAACGCCGGGAACGAGTAGACGATTTCGGCGAAGCGCATCAGCAGGGCATCGATCCAGCCGCCCCAGAAGCCGGCGACAAGACCGATGAGCGTCCCAAGGAATAAGGTGAAGGCCATCGGTACGAATCCCACGACAAGCGAGGTCCGAGTGCCATAGATCAATCGGCTAAACACGTCGCGCCCGATCGCGTCGGTACCGAGCGGGTAGACCGAAGTACCTGTCGTCGCCGGTTGGTTCGGTGTCTGAATCCAGGCCGCCTGCCGGTAGCTATTGCCCGGAAAAATCTCGAGCGCATTATGTGGCGCAATCAATGGCGCGGCAATCGCTATTACTATCAGGATTGCGATATAGATCAGAGCGCCCACTGACGCCCTATTCCGCAGCAGACGCCGGCGGGCATCGCTCCACAGACTGCGTGGCGCGCGCGTTGCGAAGACGATCTCTTCCCTCGGCACCACGACTTTCTGCATTGTTGTCGCCATAGCTGTTCCTCATGGGTCGGAATCCCTGGTTGCGCTAGCTGTATGAGACGACTGAACGCAATGACAATGATCTCAGTGCGCTCAGGCCTTCAGCGCTGCAGCGGTTCCATGATTATCCAATGTTCCGAATGCGTGGATCCAGGAACCCGTAGCTCAGATCAACAAGAATATTGGCGAGCACGACCAGCGTCGCATAAAGTAACGTCGACCCCATGATCATCGAGTAATCGCGCTGGAAGATCGAGTCGACAAAGAATTTACCAATGCCCGGAATGCTAAAGATCGACTCGGTAATCACGGCGCCGGCTATCAGATCCACCAGCGCCGGGCCGAGCACCGTCACGACCGGGATCAGCGCATTTCGCAGAATGTGGCGCGAGATCACCATGCGCTCGCCCAATCCCTTGGCGCGCGCCGTGCGGATGTAATCCTGGCGCTTCACCTCAAGCACGGTCGTGCGCGTGATGCGCGTGATAAACGACATCGTCGCCAGAGGCCGGTTACAAACACCGGGATAGAGACGCCGATCGTCGCGAAGAACAGACTGACATAATCGACTATCGAGTTCTGCTTGAGTGCGGCGGTAACCCCGAGTGGAATACCGACCATAACCGCGAATATGAGCGCGAACAAGCCCAATCTCATCGAATAGGGCCACTGTTTGAGGATAATATCCTGGACACTTTTACCGCGCTGACGGTAGGATGGCCCCAGGTCGCCGCGCGTGGCGTTAAAGATATAGTTAAAAAATTGACTATCAAGATACGCGCGAGTAATTTTAAGAGGGTTGCGCTCGCCATCGTTCCAGAGCTTGCTCGCCGCAGAAGGATTAAAGTATTGCGGCTTGTCCAGGCCGAAACGGGCGTTGAGCGCCTTCAACGTCGCGCCATCTACTTGCTTTTTGTTATTGTCCTTATCGAACGGGCCGCCGGGCGCCTGGTGCATTAAAAAGAACGACACCAACGATACAAAGAACAGAACTGGAATGGCCCACAGCAGGCGACGAATGATAAATCCAGCCATGCCATTACTCCTTGTGGGGGGATGAGTGTCGTGAGCGATACGTAGTATGCCTCATCCGCCGACTCGCGTTCGAATGTATCTATAAGTAATGGTGGCCCTGCCTCGCAGGGCCACCATTCGACTATACCTTACTACTCGATCGATACATTGAGCGGACCAGTCAGCAGGCCGGGGTAATCCCCATCCTGCGGGGTGAAGTCCAACCCCTTGACGTTCGGCTTGATCAGGAAGGTGTTCTTGGTGTTCGAGCGGATGATCTCGCCTTGATCCGCGATGACCAGCTTCTGGGCCTGGTTATAGAGATCAGCGCGCTTGGCCGGGTCGAGCTCGACATCAGCCTGCTCCGTCAGTTTGTCGACCTCCGGGTTCTTGTAGCCGCTATCCTGAGCGAAGGAGGTGCTGGAATGCCAGTAAATACTCAGCCAGTCCTGCGGGTCGGGGTAGTCGGCGCACCAACCGCCGCCGGTCATCTGCGGGTAGGTCTTGACATCCTTGCGCATACTGACCAGCGTGGTGCCCTCGACCGGATCGGGTGTGATCGTCACACCCAGACTCTTCTGGAAGATCTGGACGAGATACTGCGCGCGGGCCTGGTTGGCGGGGTTGTTGCTGTTGTAAGAGTACTTGATCTCCGGCAGCCCCTTGCCATCCGGGAAGCCCGCGTCGGCCAGCATCTGCTTGGCTTTGGCCGGGTCGTAGTCGAAGCGCTTCTCGTCCGGGTCATATCCAGGGTACCCCGGCGGGATCCAGGTCAGCGTCTTGATCTCGGTATCCTTGAGTGCGTCGCGGATGTATGCCTCGCGGTCGAAGCCGTAGGCGAAGGCCTGGCGCACCTTCGGGTTGGTGAACGGCTCCTTGGTCAGGTTCATGATGATGGTCAGCGTGCAGGCGCCCGGGTATTCTTGGTACTCCTTGCCCAGCGTCGCGTCGGCCTTGATCGTCGGCACGTCGTTCGGGTCGGGGGTCATGATATCGACCTCGTTGTTCTTGTACGCCTGCAGCGCAACCGCGAGGTCGTCGATATACTTGAATTGGATGCCATCGAGCTTGGGCTTGCCGCCCCAGTAGTTCTCGTTGGCCTTGAACTCGATCAGGTTCGAGCTTTTGTCGATCTTGGTGAGCTGGAACGGCCCGTTGCCGATCTGGTTGGCGGCATCCTCATACCACTGCTCACCGCCCTTGTCGATGAGATCCTGCTTGGCCGGGTACATCACCCAGATGCCGGCCAATGTGTGGAAGTAAGGGGTCGGCTTGGCAAGGGTGAACTTGAGCGTCTTGTCGTCAACCGCCTGCACGCCGAGCGCCTTATTCAGATCAGTCAGCTTGGCCTCGTCGGTTGGCACTTCGGTGTTAATGATATCGTTGGCGCCCTTGATCACATCCAACGAGGTCTGGTAATCGCCGGGGCTGTGCGGGTCGAGCGTGCGGTAGACCGCGTTGACGAAGTCCTGCGCTGTCAGCGGCGAGCCATCCGAGTACTTCAGGCCATCGCGCAGATGGAAGGTGATCTCGGTAGCATCGGTGTTGTATTCCCACTTCTCGGCCGCGGCCGGGACGGTCTTCAGATCCTTGTCGAACCGCGTCAGGCCCTCATAGTTGAGCTGTTCAATGGCGATCTCGTTCACGAACGAGGACTTCTGCGGCGCCAGCGTGTCGGGCCAGAGGCTGTCGGCGATACGTAGGACATTGCCGGCGCCGGCTGCTGGTGCGGCGGTCGCTTCGGCTGCTGGTGCGGCGGTCGCTTCGGCTGCTGGTGCTGCCGCGGTCGGCGCAGCCGCGGGTGTCGGCGCTGCGGCAGGTGTGCCACCGCCACATGCGGCCAAGATCGGAACGACGAGGGCGAGCAGCAGCGCGATCGCAAAACTGCTCCGTACATTCATTCGCTTCATGAGAAGCAAGCTCCTTTCACAAGCATCTGCATAAAAGGCTCGAGTTTAGAAAAAGAGGGCGTAAACCCCAGGAGCTTTAGCTCTGGGATATAAGCCCTTCACCCGCTTCAGCCCTTTAGACCCTTCAAGACTTGCAAAACACCCTCCTGTATGCTATACTTTAGTACAGGTGTTCGCACCTGAACAACTGAACGTTGGGCGTTCTGGCAGAGAATCCGCTGCCAGGTAAAACGTTCTCGGTCATGTGGCGCACTGGTTCGGCGGAAGGGGCCAACCTGAGAGCCAGGATAGGCAAGTGCATTCATAGGCCACACACCACCTTTGTTCTCTTCGGAGAACGAGATTGGGGCGGCAATCTCTGAAGCCCAGGTGCCTCTGGCCTTGGGAGCCGTCACAGCAATGCGGATACATTATCCGAGAGTGCGATTCCTCTAACCTACGCTCTTTCGACCGATAGCCACCTCCTTTCAAAACCAGCAATGATCTGATAACAGCTCGCCTTGCTGCGAGTATGACGTAATGACGATGAGCCGGAGCGCATTGCGATGCTAGCGCATGACTCGTATCATCGGCGCTAGATACCAATACGAGGCTGACATATACGAACTTGTCCAGCTTGGTGCAGCTAACGACCAAACTGTGGGCGCGGGCCAGCGCTCGGCCACGACACGCGCACGTAAGACCGCAAATCTGCGCTCTGCATTGGGCACCGCGTCTCGATTGCTTCGCAAGGCATCGCGCAAAATATAGTCAATTTCATCGACTTCGCGATTGTGATTAGACATAACGCCTATCAGCATACCCTGCGCTTCGACACAGCATTGATGAAGAGGATCATCCCTTGGGCGGCGGCCGAATGGTAACACGCGGCCTTCGCATTGTCAAACCAAAACCGCTCTAGTTGGCTACGGATTGACAGAACTCGCGCTACTATCGGCTTATGCAACCGCTTGCTGTGCTGTGCCAAAAGCGACAAGGTCTAAATACTCCGCAAGATCCCGCCGTACTTCCTGATCGGGCGAGTCGCGCAGGCGCCAGAGGAATCGCTGGAGTACCTGCGAGTCATAGGCGATCTGTGCATTATGATGGACGTCATCTTGATCAAACAGCCCCCGGCCCTGGAGATCGAAACTATTGGCAATATACGTTTCCAGCTCCTGCAGAATATCTTTCGTCAGCGCTCGGCCAGTGCGCCAGAGTAGTTGCGCCAACTTTGGCGAGCAGCGCAGCCGCCCATAGCGATCTTCCCCGAGAATGGCCACCAGCCGTGCTCGCGCTAATGGAACATCGTGCAGCGCCATGCGCAGCCAAATGCGCTGAAAACCAACTGGCGGCACGGCCGCCGGCGCGGTGACGGGCCCAACCGGTTCGGCCGACCAGTGTAGCGCTCGAAATTCGATTAACCCGGCATGGCGCAAAACATTGCGGCTGAGATTCTCTTTGTGTTCAGCCATATTGACCGTGGCTGTAATATACATATTCGATGGAATGGTGAGCTGGCGATCGGCTGGGAAGCCTGGTAGATTAAGCCGCTTTGTTCCATTTGGATCGACATGCAGCAGCGTTGCGAAATAGTATTCGAGCTCTTCCGGATGCAGCGCGTCGAAACAGACAAAATAGGCTTTATGAATATTACTCGGCAGCGCAGCCTCTTGGAGGAGATCGAGAAAGCGCCAGGAACTGAATCGCTCATGGAGTGAGCGATAATAGCTATCCTCGCCAGTGCCACCGGGCCAGACGCCGGCACTTGGAATTAACGTGTACTGGGGAGTGTCGCGCCCGACCAATGCTTCGGCGAATAAGCGCGCCAATTCGGTTTTGCCGCGTCCCTCCGCGCCGGTAAGAATTACGAAGGGGTTTGTTTTCAACGAAACATAGTAGTTAACAATCAACGCTCGTGGAAAGGCATAGCCCGACCTTTGTACGACATGAAGAATATGGTCGAGCAGTTCCTGTTCGCCAATCGGCGCTCCCTGTGCCTCGCGGCATACCATCCGCCATAAAGGACTCGCGTTGTGTTCACTCGGCACCAGTGCCAGCTTCCCAGGGCCCGCATCGGCCATACCGCCGGCATCATCGGCAGCGGTTTCACGGAAGTACTGTATCAATTTGTCCCTCTTATTCAGCACGGAAAGTTGCTTCTTCATTGAATCAACCTGCGCTGTGCAAATGCTCCTAGCTGCATTATATAGCAATCCGATTTGATTTGCGAACTTGGAGTCGAGGCTTCAGCCGGTTCGCTGGCATTGGCTTCGGCTGAAGCCTCGACTCCAGCTTACGACTCAGATTAGGATTGCTATAGCTCAAGTGCCGCGCCTGGAAAACTTCATCACACTATATTACACTGTTCGCTGCAACATGGTTCATTATCTTTACAATTTTAACAGACAATCAATAATTAGTGGATTTCCTGTGTACCTCCGAAATCAGTCTGTCAGATCATACTCAAGCTGATCGAGTACAGTTGTAGGCGGGACATAGCGCTGCTCGGCGGCGCGGTTGACAATGCGCACATCACCTTTACAGACAACATTCGCCGCAAAACGTACGTCGCCTTGCACCGTCAGGCGCGTGCACTCGCGCAGCGAGGGTGCCCCTTCGGCAAAGCGCGCCTCGAAATCGTCGATCAACTTGTAGTAGCGCGAATCCAGCGCGATAATCGCCGGCTCGGCAGCACTTGCCTGGCACAAGTGGTAGTTGTTGTCGAGCTCATATATGTCCGAGCGCAGCCGCAATAAATCCTCACAGGTCTTTACCGGCATAAAGCGATCGCGCCCAACTCGCAGCACCTCCGCGCCTGGAAATACTTCGATCGCTGCGCCCATAGCTGTCTCCAACTGGTAAACCCTCGGTGAACCACTATCCTTAGGATCTAGCGTTTTAGCATTGCGGATCATCGGCAGTTTGATAACGTTGTTATGTTCGGCCAAGGTCTGTTTTAGTTGCGAAAGACTCAGCCAGATATTATTGGTGTTGAAGTATTTGTGACGCTTGATATCTTGAAATGCCGGCAGATCCTTCTCCGGGCACTGCGCGATCTCGCGTAGAATCAGCTGGCCGTCGCGCCGACGGGTGATGTGTCCACCCTTCTTGTCGGCTTCAGTGCGATCGGTCACTTCCATGATGAAGGGTACACCCTGGCTGGCAATATAGCCCAGAATGCCGAGGTCAAGCGTCGCGCCCAAATTGTCGACGTTCGATATAAACAGGTATTTGTAGCCATTCGCGATCAAGCTATCGAGCATGCCCGAGGTCGCCAGCGTGATATACACTTCGCCATGGCCCGGCGGGCACCATTCCAGGTCGGGGTTATCTGGCCATTCTGCCGGCGCTAATGAATCTTGCAGCACCTTAGGCACTTTGTGCTGCATCAGGGTCAGCGGAATTGGCCCTGCCAGCTCGGGGTAATGCGCCAGCACCGCCCGCGATTCGGCGTCGGTGACAAAGCTATTCAAAAAACTCAGCGGTACTCGGCATTCATACTGCGCGCTGAAGCAGATATTTTGGCGAGCGACGATATCGAGAAACGTGAGGTCACCACGGACGGCAAGCAGAGATTTAGCCTTCTCTAGACCCATGTTCGTGCCGAGGCCGCCATTGAGTTTCAGCAAAGCGGTGTGTTTGATTGCTGCATGTCCAACCTCTCGATACCTAACGACTTCAGATATATCAGGAATCGAGGTAACTGGTTCAATCTCATTCTCACCGATCATTCCCATACTTCCCAAGACCAGTTTTGAGTAATGATAACGGAAGTTGTCAATAACGATTTCAGGAAGGCCTTCCCGACGCATACGCTCTTCGAATGGGGTAAAGCGGGCTGCAATATTCTGAGACATGTATGAGAACTCTTTCTATTCGTCAATTGCTATAAGAGGCGCAAAAGTATCTCCAGTTGCATACGAAAATGCTCCCGCTCCCACAAGCAAGCCGCTCTCCATTATAACATGTTTACGGCTGTATCCACCCCGTATACTCCAACGCGCGGATGACGTTATTTTCAGGAAGCACACTTGTATCGATCAGCAGTCCAAGGATCGTCTGCCGTTCATCGTAATGGCCGGACCATTTATCATTGTCCTAGCATTTTGGCTCACATTGTCCCTGTTATTCTAGGACAATTTCGCCTACAATCATGCTGTTCGCCAGGAATGCGATACAAAGTAGGACAATAGTCATGCAGTTCAAACTCAATCGCGGCGGTCCCCAGCCGCTGTATGCTCAGCTCGCTCAAGATATCCAGCGGCGCATTCGCTCAGGCGCGCTGCCGCCCGGCGCGCGGCTGCCAACTGTGCGTGAGCTGGCAAGCCAGTTGGGTGTGACGCGGCTGACCGTGCACAGCGCGTATAGCGAGCTGCAGGCTGGCGGCTGGGTCGAGGCAACTGTTGGGCGCGGCACCTTCGTAGCCGCGAATGCCGAGCCGGCGGCCGTGCTGCCCGAGACCGGGCGCGACCTCTCGCCGCCCAGCGTCTTGAACGATATGCTGCGCATGGCGCGGCTGCCGGGTATGCGTTCGCTGGCGATGGCCGACGCCGCGCCGGATCTCTACCCATCACGCGACTTTGGCCGCGCGCTCGAGGAGGCGCTCGTGAGCGGCGGCGCGGCGGTGATGGGCTACACATCATCACAGGGCGATCCGCTGCTGCGCACTACACTTGCCGATCTGCTGCGCGAGCGGGCGATCAACGCCGGGCCCGACGAGATCATGATTACGTCAGGAGTGACGCAGGGCCTGTCGCTGCTGGCGCGCACGCTGGCGCGCCCTGGCGACGCCGTGATTGTCGAGCAGCCGACCTACCTTGGGTTATTGAATATTCTAAGCGCACAGGGCATTCGCGCGATCAGCGTGCCGATCGACGATCAAGGGCTGGTGGTCGAGGAGCTCGAGCCACTGATTCAAGAGCAGCGGCCACGCTTCATTTATAGCATCCCAGTGTTCCAAAATCCCAGTGGCGTCTGCCTTAGTCCGGCGCGGCGCGCCGAGCTACTCGACTTGATCGGGCGCTACCGCATCCCATTGGTCGAAGACGATATCTACAGCCAGCTAGTATATGAAGGCACCGCACCGCCGGCCCTCAAAGCCGACGATCATAACGGCCTGATTTTGCATCTCGGCAGCTTCTCCAAATCGTTGCTGCCTGGCGCGCGGATTGGCTATCTGGTCGCCGCGCCACACATGATTAGCCGGATCGTTGCCGCCAAACAGGCCGACGACCTGTGCTCGCCGCCGTTATTGCAGCGAGCACTGGCATTGTTCATTCAGCATGGCTGGCTGGCCAGCCACCTGCGGCGAGTGATCCCGCGCTACCGCGAGCGGCGCGATGCGTTGATGACGGCGATGGCTCAGTATTTCCCTTCTGGTTTACGCTGGACCACGCCCCATGGTGGCTTCTGCTCGTGGGTAGCCCTGCCGCCAAACATCTCGATTGCCGATCTGTACCTCGCGGCGACCGAGCGCGGCGTCGCGTTCGCACCGGGCGATGTGTTCTTCGCCGAACGCCCGCCACACCCCTACATGCGGCTAGCATTCAGTAGCCTGCCGCCGGAGCTGATAAGCGAAGCGACACAGATCCTCGGCCAAATTATCGGGTCGCATCTCACACGGCGCAGCTTTGTGGCACCGCCACTCGCCGATTGTATACCGCTGGTATAGTTTATAATAAAATTACAACTTTAGTCCTATTGATCAAATAAACAAACAATATTATAAGGTACGTACCCAGACACCGCAGACTCTGGAGCAAATCATCTACCAGCAGTTGCGCAATCATCCTGCTGTTCGCCGAACATTCACAACACTGGCCACATCGTCGACATACGAAACTCCGGCCATTCCTTTGCCAGAGTTGCAGGTGGTCAACGGACGTAATAACTAACTCGCAAGTATAGAGGGAGATACCGACATGACGACGATTACACAGGCTTACCCCAAGGATACTTCCAGCAAAACTGGTCTCTCGGTGCGCGAGCACACTGGCGGGCCGCGCGGCGAACAGCCGAAAGCCTCGAATGAACTGGTTGGGTACTTTACATCGAATACGCCGTTCGGGTCGCATATGCCGCTCGATACCCGTATGCACTGGAATTGGCGCAACCCGCTTAATGTCATCCCAGCCTTTATGATATTGCTGTTCGTGGTGACTCTGATCGGGTTACTGTTTAGATAACGAGTAAATAATAGGTTCGGAGGGCAAAGCCCTCCGAAAGAACTTTTCAGGTGGGCTGGAGAGCTTCGCTCTTCGGCCCACCTCAAAGATGAGAATCATCTATGCAGCGCGAGGCGCGTACCGGCTACCTAATCACCATCGCCGCGGCAATTGTCTGGGCGTCGACCAGCCCCGGCATTAAGTACTTGCTCGAAGCTCAACACGTTCCGGCGCTGGCGATTGCTTTCTGGCGCGATGCGTTTATAGCGCTGGCGTGCTTCGTGGGGCTGTTCGTGTTTCGGCCGGCGCTGTTGCGGGTGAGCCGGCGTGACTTGCGCGGCATGGCGATTATCGGTGCAATCTCGATCGGCATCTACCACGCATTATGGGTCTTCTCGATTGTGCTGAATGGCGCAGCAATCGCCGTGGTGATGATCTATACCTTCCCAACCTTCGTCACACTTGGCGCGTGGCTGCTGTTTGGCGAGCGCATTCGCTGGCCGCAGGTGCTGGCGCTGGCGATCGCACTGCTGGGCTGCGCGCTGCTGGTACGCGCCTATGATCCAGCTGTTCTAAGAGTTAGCTGGCTCGGAACGCTCGTAGGCCTGGCGACCGGCATGGCGCACGCCGGCTATGTCTTGTTCAGCCAGCGCGCCGTTGAGACGAAGAGTCCCTGGACGTCGCTGGCTTACACCATGCTATTCGGCGCGCTAACACTGTTAGTGCTCTGGCTCGTCAGCGGCGCGTTAGGGTTTGTTGACCCGGCACAAACCAGCAACGTCATTCGCGCGGTCGGCGACGGCGCCGCGCCATGGTTCGGGCTGCTGGTGCTGGCGCTTGGGCCGACGCTGGGCGGCTACGCGCTGTTCACGATCGCGCTGCGCTATATTCCCGGCCGCGTCGCCAGCATTGTGGTGATGCTCGAAGCGCCGGCCTCGGTGCTGCTGTCGGTTGCGCTGCTGGGCGAGCGCTTGGAGTGGCCGCAAATCATGGGTATGACGCTCATCCTGGTGGGGGCCTGCTTGCCCGCATTGCTCGCTGCCGATCGCCGCGCCACCGAGCGCGCCATCCTGCCATCGAACGAGCCGCTGGCGGATGTCTAGCGTTTGAGACAGACACACAGCACGTGGAGAGCGCAGAGATGTATAATGTCATCTTCTGCGCTTTCCGTTTTCCTGGCAATTGCCTGCTACTGGCTGCTGCAATTCAGATCCGAGCTATCGGACGGAAGACGAATGACGACGATCTTTCATCTTCCGTCCTCCGTCGAAACATGGAATGGATTCACGATAGCTGTACTTAGGTACAACAAGGAGTCGCGTGTGACGATCCGCACCTACCGCTTAATCCTCGCCGGCTTGGGCAATGTCGGCCGCAACTTCGTCGGGCTGCTGCAATCGCAGAACAAGCTCCTGCGCCAGCGCTACGGAGTCAGCTTCATCCTCGTCGGCGCGGCCGACTCGCGCGGCGCGGCGAGCGACCCGCGAGGCCTCGATCTTGCCGCGCTGCTGGCGGCCAAGCGCGGCGGCCAGGGCGTGGATACGCTGCTCGGCGGGCAGGCCGGCCGCACCGGGCTCGACATGGCGCGCGCGCTCGAGGCCGACGTGCTGCTGGAGGCTACGCCGGTCAACCTGAAAGATGGTCAGCCCGGTCTCGATATCGTGCGCTCCGCACTCGGGCGTGGAATCGCAGTAGTGCTGGCAAACAAGGGCCCGCTGGCGCTCTCGTACCAGGAGCTCGCGGCGATGAGCGATTTGGGCGAACCAAATGAAGAGCGCGGCAGCTCTCGCGACTGGCCGGCGCTGCGCTTCAGCGCCTGTGTTGGTGGCGCCATGCCGACGATCAATATCGGCTGGCGCGACCTAGCTGGCTGCCAGGTCGAGCGTGTCGAGGCGGTTCTGAACGGCACGACCCAAGGTATTCTGCGTATGATGGAAACCGGTGTCGGCTATGCCGATGCGCTCGCCGAGATGCAGCGACGTGGGTTAGCCGAGACCGACCCGACTCTCGATGTCGCCGGTTGGGACGCCGCGAATAAGACTGTGATTCTGGCCAACGCCGTGCTGCGCCGCCCGACGACCCTGGCCGACGTTGCGGTCGAGGGCATCACGACGTTGACGGCCGAAGATCTACGTGCGGCCGCCACACGCGGTGAGCGCATCGTGTTGTTGTGCCTGGCGGAGCGCCATGGCGACGATTATGCACTAAGCGTGCGACCAACCGCGTTGCCGGCCGGCCATCCGCTGGCGCGCATGACCGGTGATGAGATGGGGATTGTCTACTATACCGACATCGCCGGGCGCTTGAGCGTTACCACCCGCGAGACCGACCCCGTGCCAACAGCAGCAGCCATGCTGCGTGACACGATCGAGATAGTGACACGTAGTGCGTAATGCGTAGATGGATTGCCCTTCGTGAATCTTTTCCACGCTGCCGTCTATCCTGAGCCTAATCGAAGCGCAGGCTAACGGCGCCCCAAGCTACATAAAGGATTCATCATGAGCTACGATCTGACCCTAGACGAAGTACAGCAGGCGCGCGAGCGCATTGCACCATATGTGCGCCATACGCCGCTATCGCCCCTACCGGCGCTACGAAACGATCTACCGCCGCAGCTGCGCCTGAAGTTGGAGAATCTGCAGGTCACCGGCTCGTTCAAGGCGCGTGGCGTGTTCAATAATCTGCTGCAGCTCGATCCAGCCCAACGCGAGCGTGGGGTCATCACCGCATCAGGTGGCAACCATGGCGCGGCGCTGGCCTATGGCGCGTGGCGGCTGGGCCTGCCCGCAACGATCTATCTGCCGGCGGCCGCGAGCGCCGACCGGGTGGCGCGGATCGCCGCGTGGGGCGCGCAGGTCATTCAGCACGGCAGTGTGTGGGACGAGGCACACCAGCGTGCAGTGGCCCACGCCGCCGAAACCGGACAGGCCTATATCCACCCGTTCGACGCCGCGCGAACGGTGGCGGGCCAGGGCACACTCGGCTTGGAATTGCTCGACGACCTATCCGAGCTCGATTGCGTGCTGATCGCAATTGGCGGCGGCGGGCTGATCGGAGGCATGGCCGCGGCGATCAAACAACTCCACCCACATGTACGTATTGTCGGCGTCGAGCCGAACGGTGCGGCCTCAATGCGCTATGCGCTTGAGCATGGGCATGTCGCCCCACTGCCCGAGGTGCATACAATTGCCGATACACTGGCGCCACGCGCGGTCAGCGATCGCACGCTCAAGCTAACCCAACGTTATGTCGACGAGATCGTCACCGTCAGCGATGCACAGATGGTCGGCGCGATGCGCCGGCTGTGGGCCGAATGCAATCAAATCGTCGAGCCTGCCGGCGCCGCGGTGATTGCCGCGCTCCAAGCCGGCGCGGTCGACGTAAGCCAGCATGCTCGGCCAGTTGCGTTGATCTGCGGTGGCAATGCGGCAGTCGAGAGCGTTTTTGCTTCATATCATCCTCGCTGATACACAGACGATGCCGACCACCAATCCTCTGTCGGCAAATGTAAAACGTGAAACGTGAATTTTGACTCGGGTTCATGCTTCACAGTTCACAAAAACTGCTTGACTCTCCCGCCACCGGAGGGTGTAGACTGCTCTCGAAAGCTTTCGAATCACCTTCCGCGCGGGAGGCAGGGATGTTCAAGATCGGCGATTTTTCAAAACTCAGCCGTGTCTCGGTCAAGACACTGCGCTATTATGATGAGATCGGCCTGCTCAGGCCGACCCACGTCGACCAGTTCACCGGCTATCGCTACTACACCGCCGAGCAGCTTCCGCGGCTCAACCGCATTCTTGCGCTTAAGGACCTGGGTTTCTCGCTGGAGCAAACGGTTCGGCTGCTCGACAGCGCACTCTCGCCGGCCCAGATGCGCGAGATCTTGCGAATGAAGCGCGCCGAGCTGCAGCGGCGTGTCGAAAACGAGCAGGCGCGACTGGAGCGCGTCGAAGCGCGGCTGAGATCGATCGAACAGGAGCAGACCATGTCGGCTTATGATGTTGTTATCAAGCGTGTCGACCCACAGCTTGTCGCATCTGTGCGCTCCACCGTCCCGACCTTCCCAGCGGTGGGGCGGCTCTTCGATGAAGTATGGGCCTATCTGGATGCACAATCGGCTCAATACCCCGGCCCGTCGTTCGCGATCTGGCACGATGTTGAGTACCGCGAGACTGATATCGATGCCGAAGCAGCCGTGCCAATCGACCGCTCGATCCCTGCTCACGGGCGCGTGAAGGTCTATGAACTGCCGGGAGTGGTGACGATGGCCTGTGTCGTCCATCATGGCAGCTTCGACACACTTAGTCTGGCGTACAACGCGCTGCTGAGCTGGATTCAAGACAATGGCTACCGTATTGCCGGCCCGGCTCGCGAGTACTATCTGCAAGCAAGCGAGCCGATCGCACAGGACGATCCTTCATACCTGACTGAGATTCAGTTCCCGGTCGAGCGTGAGGACCGGCTGGATCTGGCGAGCGCAGCGCTCGCGGCCGAGCAACTCGCGCGGCTGACTGAGCGCTCGCGGCAGTCGCTCAAGTTCGCCGCCGAGGAGGCGCGCGCCGCTGGGCAACCCAGTATCGGCGGCAGCCACCTCCTGGTGGGAATGCTGCGCGAGAGCCGCGGGTTCGCCGCGCACGTCCTGACCAACCTCGGCATCAACCTCGATGGTACAAGGCAGGCGCTTGGCGAGGAATGGGGAGCGAGCGCGTCGCCGGCAGGTGATCTACGGCTGGGCGACAGTGTACGACAGGCGCTTGCCGTCGCGGCCGAGGAGGCCCACAAGCGCAGCCACGACTACATCGGCACCGAGCACCTGCTGCTCGGCCTGCTCGGTGCCGGCGACTTGGCCGCCAGGGCAGTGCTCGATCGGGCCGGCGTAACGCCGGAGCAGGTGTGCGAGCGGGTCGAGGAAATGCTGCGGAATCAGTAGCATCAGCGTATTGCGCTGATTGGAAGCGGATAGAATAGACCCTACGGTCCGTTCTATCCGTTTTGTTATTCGCTCGAATCGTTAACGTCGCGCCGATCATAATTTGGTACAATCTGCACCAACAGCTAACTACAACAGGAGCAGCATATGAGCGACACCATCAAAGCCCAGATCGACACGCTGGCGGCCTTCCCCGACGCGCTGAAACGGCAGGTCCAGGGTTTATCGGACGCGGCGCTGCGTTTCAGGCCCACTCCGGATGATTGGTCGATCGTCGAGCTCGTCGGGCATATCATCGACGTCGGCGCACTCTGGCCAGGCCGCACGCGCCAGATGCTGGCGACCGAGAACCCGGCGCTCACGCCCGTCGACGCGAACTGGGTGCGCCAGCGCGACTATCAGAACAAGCAGATCGGCTTCCTGCTGATCACGCTGGCCGAGCAGCGCGCCGAGTACGTAGAATTCCTGCGCATGCTGCGGCCTAGCCAGCTCGCGCGCACCGGCATACATCCAACGCGCGGCCCGCTTACGGTGGCCGAGGGTATCGCGGCGCTGGTCGATCACGATCAAGGGCACAGCCAGCAAATCGCAAACAACCTTGCGGCATTCCAAAGCGCCGCCAGCTAGCTTCACAAATTCTTCTGAGGAGGATCGCCAACGTGACAGATCATGATCTAATCAGCTTTGCCGATGTCCGCGCCGCCCAGGCGCGATTACGCGCAGTAGCTCATACCACGCCCGTGATTACATCACGCACGCTGAACGCACGCAGCGACGTTAGCGCGTTTCTGAAGTGCGAGAACCTGCAGCGCGGCGGGTCCTTTAAGTTTCGGGGTGCTTACAATACCATTAGCCAGCTGCCCCAGGAAGCGCGCCAGCGCGGCGTGTTGGCGTTCTCATCGGGCAACCATGCCCAAGGTGTGGCGCTGGCGGCGCAGCTCCTGGGCGCGCCGGCCGCGATCTGCATGCCCAACGACGCGCCAGCCATCAAAGTGGCCGCGACGCGCGGCTATGGCGCCGAAGTGATCTTCTACGACCGGCTGGCCGACGACCGCGAAGCCTTCGCCCGGCGGATCGCGGCGGAGCGCGGGCTGACGCTGGTGCCACCATATGACGATCCACGGATCATGGCTGGTGCGGGCACCGCTGCATTGGAGTTGATCGAGGAAATCGCCGACCTCGACGCGGTGCTGGTGCCAATTGGCGGCGGTGGGCTGATCGCCGGCAGTTCAATAGCGATCCACGCCATTCGCGCCGCGACACGGGTCGTCGGCGTCGAGCCGGCCGGCGCCGACGATACACTCCAATCGCTGCGCGCCGGCCAGCGCGTGCAGATACCGCCGCCTGGCACTATCGCCGATGGTCTGCGTGTGACGGCGCCCGGTGCATTGACCTTTCCCGTCGTACAGCGCCATGTCGCCGATATTTTGATCGTGTCCGACGACGAGATTCGCGTCGCGCTGCGTTTCGCGCTGGAGCGACTCAAGCTGGTGATCGAGCCTTCAGGAGCGGTGCCGCTGGCCGCGCTCCTGGCTGGTCGCGTGCCAGCCACGCTCAAGCGCATCGGTGTGATTATCAGCGGCGGTAATATCGATCCACCGGTACTCGCGGGTCTCTGGGGCGCCGGCAGCGAACAACTAGAAGAGAGAGCGGCAAAGTCTACTTTGCGCGGTCAGTAATTGAGCCTTTGCCACAGATCATAGGCCGCAGAGAATGGAGGATCGAGGATAGAAAATAGTATGTAGCTGCGACAACCTCCATCTTCTATCCTCGATCCTCCCCTATTGACGATCCTCACGGTTTCCCCGTATAATCCTCGACACGAGATCCCTCCAAGCGCACATTCAAGAAAGGATATTCCACATGACCGTCTTCAAAGATTATGACGAGTTGTATACATGCATGGGCCGGCTCTATGATCAGGCGAAGCGTGATTCGCGCATCGCTCCGAAAATCAAGGATTCGCACTTGGTGATCCAGTTTCGTTACGACGAGCCACACGCGACTGTGACAATCAATGCCGCCGCCCCGCCAAGCCAGGAGGGTGCCTACTTCGATGTACTCTGGGGCGATGATACCGGGTTGAGGCCGGATGTCGAGATGAGCATGAAAGCCGACGTTGCGCATCAGTTCTGGCATGGCAAAATTAGCCTCATGGTCGCATTGATGCGCCGTCAAATCATTGCAAAGGGCCCGATCCCTAAGATTCTCAAGCTGCTCCCAGCCGTCGAGCCGATGTACGAGATGTATCCGCGCTTGTTGCGCGAAATTGGGCGTGCCGATCTAGTCATCGATTAGTCGCGGAATAGTGATTGCTACGTCGATCTGGATCAGCGCCTCTATCGCTTTTACACTTGCCGGGGCGAGAGTTGCTCGCGGCGCCGCACTTGTGTAGACACATTTAATTCAAAGCAAGATTTTGCGGACCAAGCAGTGATTCGACGGAGCGGAGGTCCCGGAAATGGATACGGAGGAGATGTATCGACGTGGCATCGCCGACGCAGAGCAAGGCGAGCCGCATCCTTTTTATTATCAACACTACTATCAGTATCGGCGCGGCTACGATCGAGCGCGGCGTAGTCGTGGCTTGCCGGGAGGGTTTTACGATGTCCGCCGCCGTCGGCTCACCCGGCTGGCCGCGATCACGCTACTGTTGGCCGCGATAGTGGCTGGCTATTGGTTCTGGCGTGGGCGTAACCAGTCGCTGGTGGTCGCAAATAATGTCGGCGAGCAGTCGAGCGTACCAGCGGCGACCGCGATACCCACCCGCACACCGATCTTTCCAACACCAACACTTCTCCAAACACCAACGCCGCCAACTTTGCAAATTGGCGGGAATGCCACGATTGTTAACACAGCGGGCGCGGCGCTCCGGAGCCGCAAACAGCCGACGCTCAAAGCCCCAACAACGGCCAGCTTCAAGGAAGGCGATGTCGTGCGGATTCTAGAAGGTCCGATTGAGGCTGATGGCTTTATCTGGTGGAAAATCGAGGGGAAAGGTGGCACCGGCTGGAGCGCTCAGCAATCCAAAGATGGCCTGATTTGGATTCAACCATCGGCTGCGACGTGACAATGTTCCGCTGTGTGGCTTTTTTGGCCCGTCGTCATACAAGCTTGTAAACGTCGAATAAGCTTGCGATGTAGATCGGCGAGTCAAGCAGAGCGGCCTGCTTCAGGCTCTCTGTAATGAACAGGAGGGTTTCCATGGCACCATTGTTTGGTGAAAGCGATGAGATGAAAAAGGTCGGCGAAGATATGCAGAAACTAAGCGAGCAGATCGCCAAGCTCCAGCAACAGCTCGCCGCGAAGACCGCCGAGGCCAACAGTCTGCGCACACAAGCAGCACAAGGCACAGGCAACGCGGTTGCACTCGAAGATGCCAACGCGCAGCTTGAAGTGCTCCGCAACCAACTGGCCGAGCTCAAGTCCATGGCCAGCGCTACCCCTAGCGCCGCGACCACATCGGCGCCGGCCCCTAGCGCGGCGAATGTGTCGGCCGCCGCACCACGTCGGCTTGAGGTCGGCGCAACGGCCTGGGTTACACAGGCCGGCGGCTTGCCGTTGCGCCTGCGCAGCGGCGCAAGCCTGGAAGCCGACATCATCGACCGACTCAAGCCTGGTACGCAACTAACGTTGATCGAAGGCCCAATTTTCGACACCGGCCACAGTTGGTGGCGGATCAACACGGCCGATGGCCGCCACGGCTGGGTCGCCGGCGATCAGTTGGTGATGCAACCCGATTAATCATCATGAGCGAATCGCTTGGAATCGGCGTCATTGGTCTGCACGAGGGCCGCACCATGCTGATCGCGCTCGACCGCGCGACGTACTGCCACGCGGTTGCCGGCTGCGATCTGCGCGAAGAGAAGATCGCGGCCGCGCGCGCCGCCAGGCCGAACCTATTCTACACCACCAGTTACGACGAGCTACTAGCTCACCCAGGCGTCAAGATTGTCAGTATCTTTACCCCCGACACGCTGCACGCCGAGCATATTGTGCGCGCGTTTGAGGCCGGCAAAGATGTGATCTGCACCAAGCCGCTGGTGCCATCGGTTGCCGATGCCCGCCGCATCCTCGATGCTGCGCGCCGCACCGGCCGCAACCTGCTGGTCGGGCAAAGCACGCGCTTCTTTGAGTCGTTCCGTCGCCAGCGCGCCGCCTACGAGCGCGGTGAAATCGGTGAGCTGGAACTGGTCGATGCACACTACATCCACCGAATGGATTGGTTCTACAACAAAAGCCCGTGGGCTGCCAATCAGAGCGACTGGATCTTCATGGGCATGAGCCACCCAATCGACCTGATTCGATGGTACCTCGGGCCGATCGATCAGGTGCATGCCTATGGCCGCCTTAGCCGCATGGGCGCGCGCTATGGCCGCAGCGGCTACGATTCCTACGTCGCCAACTTGCACGCCGCCGATGGCCGGATCGCGCGCGCGATGGGCCAGTATGGCATGGTCGAGCTACCCTCGGCGCGTAATGCGATCGAGCTCCTGCTGTTCGGCGATGCCGGCACCAGCATGGCCCAATATCACGACATGCGCTACTACGCCACCCGTTCCGATGGCACTGAAGTGATTGAGGACGCATTGTACGCCCACCGCGCATACTATTTCAACAACGAGGTGCATGGCATGCATTATGGCGAGTTCGCCAACTATGCCGGCTACTTTGCCGGCTGCCTGCTCCAAGGGTTGCCACACTCACCCGATCTAGCTCAGGGAATCGAGACCTTTTGCGTCATGGAAGCAATCCGGCGCTCGTCTCATAGCGGCGATCCCGTACAGGTGCGGCCGATCCTGGAAGAGGTTGGCTTGATCTAAATAAATACAACATATGTCCCGTTATCGAAAGTAAACATCATGACCATAAGCTATTCACCTCGTACCGCGCGCCGTCTCACCAATATTCTATTCATCGCGCAGTGTCTTAGCTCGGCCGCGCTGATTGCCAATGTCCAGGTCAATCCAATCATCGGCGCCAGGCTCAGTGGCCATGTCGAACTCGCCGGTGTCGCGGGCACGTTGCTGCTGATCGGCGCGGCCATTTCGGCACATCTTTCTGGCCGCTTCATGCAGCGCTTCGGGCGGCGGCTGGGCCTGGCACTTGGCTTTCTGATTGGCACGATCGGCATGCTCATCAGCGGAACAGGTGTTGTTCTCGGTAGCTTCACGCTGTTTCTGCTGGGCGTTGTGCTGCTGGGCGGTGCGCGCGGGGCGGCCGACCAAAGCCGCTACGCCGCCGCAGATACCCAACCGCCCTCGCAGCGTGCCCGCGCGATTAGTATGATCGTGTTCGCCAGCACTGTCGGCGCGGTCGCCGGGCCCTGGCTGGCCAGTTCCAAAGGCAACCTGCTCGGCAACCTCACCGCGGCGCCACAAGCCGGCACGATGTGGGTCGGCGCGCTGCTGTTCGGCATCGCCGGCATGTTGATCTTTTTACTCCTGCGGCCCGACCCGCTGGAGATCGGCCGGATCATCGCTGAGCCGCAAATGCGCTCGCACGGGCCATCCCTGCCGGCACGACCGCTCGGCGAAATCATGCGCCTGCCCGCGGCGCGGCTGGCACTCGCCGCAATGGTGATTGGGCAGGCTGTGATGGTGCTGGTCATGTCGGTCACTTCATTGCACATGGATAGCCATCACCACGGCGGCGACGAGATCTCGCTGGTATTTATGGCCCATACGATCGGCATGTATGGCCTTTCGATCGTCACCGGCACGGCGATCGATCGGTTGGGCCGCAAGCTCGCGATCGCTATTGGTGTGGCGCTGCTAGTGGCGGGCGGGCTGATCGCGCCAAGCTCGCTAATAACTGCCTGGCTGGCGCTGGCGCTGTTCTTGATTGGCCTGGGCTGGAACCTGTGCTATGTTGCCGGCTCGACGCTGGTCTCCGACATTCTGGCGTCCTCCGAACGCAGTAGCATCCAGGGAAGCATCGAGTTGGTTGTCAACCTGACATCAGCATCGTGCAGCCTGCTAAGTGGTGTTATTCTGGCGAACCTTGGCTATACCTTACTTGGCGTACTTGGCGCGGCGCTGGCGCTGATCCCGCTGGGTGTGTTGGCCTGGCAAGGCCTGCGGCGGCCAGACGGGTCATTGAAGGACTCACGGACACCACAAGCCACTCCTACTACATTTGATTGATACGACTTATGCAGTTGTCGTTTTTCGGGACGTTTGTGCCTGCGGCAGCAGGTATTTCTTAATTCTCTGTTGTTCATTTTCGCCCTCACAGAGCGCAAAAACGAACCAAGAATGATATGGGGTGCTGTGTTGAGTACAACCACACAACGACCAATCATCGCCGTCGGCGATCTTGTCTGGGATGTCTTGGTCAAACCGAATGGTATATTACTGCCAGGCGGCGATACGACCGGCCGGATCGCGCTTGCGCCAGGGGGGTCGGCCGCGAATGTCGCGGCTTGGATCGCGCGCTCCGGCACGCCAGCCGGCTTTGTGGGCAAAGTTGGCGCCGATGTGTTTGGCGATCTGGTGGTAGCCGATCTTGAGCGTGAGGGCGTGGCGGCCCATGTGAGCCGAACGAAAGAGCACGATACCGGGGTGATCTTGGTGCTGATCGACCGCGCCGGGCAGCGCAGCATGGTCACCAACCAAGCCGCCGACTTTCATTTGCTCGCCGAAGATGTACCTGAGGCGTCGCTCACAGCTTGTGGGCATGTGCACATCACCGCATGGTCGATCTTCACCAACCCGCCCCGCGCTGCCGCGATTCGCGCCGCGCAGATTGCCAAGGCCGCCGGCGCAACGGTCTCGTTCGACCCAGCTTCATACCAGATGATTCGAGAGATCGGTTACGATAAGTTCGCGCGCTATACCGCCGATCTGCCGGTCGACATCCTGTTTCCCAATCGTGAAGAAGGCCAGGCGCTCACTGGCGAGACCGACCCACAAACAATCGCTCAGGGGCTACACGAACGCTACAACGGCGCGCTGATCGTGCTCAAGCTCGACAAAGATGGCTGCTTCGTTCTGGCACAAGATCATGCCGGGCATTATCCCACCAGCGATGGCCCAGTCGTCGACGCGACCGGCGCGGGGGATGCATTCGATGGAGCATTCCTGGCGAGTTACGCGCGCGATGGCGATCTTGCGGCCGCGGCGAAGTTTGCGAACGAGGTCGGCAGTTGGGTCGTCGCGCGCTATGGCGCTCGCCCGCCGGCCGACGCCGAGCTACGCGCGATCCTGAAGCGTAATGCGTAGGAGTGCCGACCACGCATTACGCATTACGTTTTACGCATTACTCATCAAAATGTTAGCTATCAAGCACTACACTTTCCGGCCCCAACTCGCTGCGTAATGTATCGAGCAACTCGTCGGTACAGCGCACCTTATGGCGCGGCTGCAACAGCACTACCCCTTCCGTATTCGGCATATGGATGATCACATTGTCGTCGCCGGCGCTTTGGCGCAACACGCGATCGATCTTTTGCATCAGCAGCACATCGGCGTCGAAATCGCTGGTGCGCGGCAGATACAGCCGCAGCGAGTGTGCTGCCACCGGCGGCGGTGTGGCGCCGCTGTCGCCATTGCCATTCATATGCCCATTGCCATTCGAGCCAGCCTTTATTCTCGACCGAATAATACTGATTGGTGTAACATCGTCGGGTGGCGGCTCGCTAGCAGGAGCGGCCAGCGCCACAGCACTCTCGCCTCGTTCGGCTGGGTGCGGCACATCGTCCAAAGGTGCAATCATTGCCACATCATTGCTAGCCCCGCTCGGGATATAGTCGCCCTGGCCCTCCAGGTCCATCTGCGGTGGCAGTTCGGCCACCAACGGCGCCGCGCGCGCTACATCCAATGTTTCGGCGCTCTCCAGGAGTAATTGCAAACTCTCATTACGTTTGTCGACTTTAGCGGTTATTCGCAGGAGCGCGTCGTCAACCAGCAGCTCGCGGCACCTTTCGTAGCTTTTTGGGAAAGCGACCAACTCGGCGGTTGCCTCCAGATCTTCCAGGTTCGCCACCAGCATGCTGTCGCCTTTCTTAGTCGTCAGCCGCCGCGCACCCAGCAACATACCCACGAATGTGAGCGTCTTGCCGACCGCCTCGTCGCCGAGCAGACTGAGCGGCGTGACATCGCTCAGATCTAAGCCTTCGAGCGCCTTGGCAATCGGGTGGTCCGAGACATACATGCCCAATAGCTCTTTCTCCCATGCCAGCTGCTCTTTGTAATCCTGCGGCGTCTCTGGAATGATCGGCATGGCGGTGACCTGAATAATGGAGTCTGAACTATTTGCTCCGCCCCCAAACAGATCGAGCTGGCCGACCTCCCGGGCGTGCTGCGCTTTAATGCCTGCTTCCAGCACCCGATCGAGAACCGCCAGCTTCTGGCGGCGCGTGCCGGGCAGCGTATCCATGGCGCCGCTTTTGATCAGGCTTTCCAGCACACGTTTGTTCAGCGCCGCCCGGTCGATCCGATCGCAGAAATCTTCCAGGCTCTTGAACGTACCGCCCTTTTGGCGCTCGGCGATAATTGTGCCAACCGGGCCGCTGCCCACATTGCGAATGGCCGAGAGCCCGAAGCGAATGCCAAGCCGGTTGGTATGATCCGGCAGCGCGCCGCTCGGCAATTGCTCGATCGTGAAACCTTCGTGGCTGCGATTGACGTCGGCCGGCAGCACCGCCACGCCGAGCCGGCCGCACTCGGCCACGCTCTTCGCTACCTCCTCGATCTCGCCAGCGGCGGCAGTCAGTACTGCGGCCATATATTCGGTTGGATAGTGAACTTTGAGATATGCCGTCTGGTAGCTAAAGATGCCGTAGAGCGTCGCGTGCGAAAGGTTGAACGAGTAGCCGGCGAAAGGCAGGATAAGGTTCCACAGCTGATCGGCCTGCTCCTTCGTCAGGCCGCTTTTGACGCAGCCCTCTTTAAAGCGCGGCTCCTCCTGCGCCATCAATTCCTTATTTTTCTTACTGATCGCCTTGCGAATAATATCGGCCTGCCCCAGAGTATAACCCGCAACTGCCTGGAGCAGATGCATGATCTGCTCCTGGTAGATCAGCACGCCGTAGGTGTCTTCTAGAATAGACTTAAGCAGTGGATGAAGATATTTGATATCCTGCGGATTATTCTTGTTATGAATGTAGACTGGGATCTGCTCGAGCGGGCCGGGGCGATACAGCGCGACCATCGCATACAAATCTTGCACACGGTTTGGTTTGAGCTGCATAATATAGCGGGTCATCCCACTAGACTCAAGCTGAAACACATTCGTTGTTTCGCCACGCCCTAAACTCTCAAAGACTTCCCTATCGTCGAGCGGAATATCGACCAACTCGATTCGCTTGCCGGTTGTGCGCTCGATATAGTTGAGCGAGTCGGCCACGATCGACAGATTGGTCAGCCCAAGCACATCCATTTTGAGCAGACCCATCTTCGCCAACGTCGGCCCGTCGAACGCGGCCATCACTGCGTTTTCATCTTTGGTCGTGCGCTGCAGCGGTACGATCGTTTCAAGCGGCTCACGGCTGATCACCACGCCACATGCATGTGTGCCCACGCTCTTCATGCGCCCTTCGACCTTCTGAGCCCAGTCGATCAGGTTGTGAAGATCGGGGTTGGTGTCGTAGATCTGTTTTAGCTCGGGCACGCGCTCGAGCGCCTGGGCGATCGTCGTGCCAACCGGCAGCGCAGGAATCAGCTTGGCGACCTTATCGACTTCGCTCAGCGGGATGTCGAGCACGCGGGCCATGTCGCGTAGCGCGGCCTTGGCGCCGAGCGTGCCGTAGGTGATAATCTGGGCTACGTTCTCGCGGCCATACTTGGTGGCGATGTACTCCAGCACCTCGTGCCGCCGACTATCGGCAAAGTCCACATCGATGTCGGGCATCTCCAAGCGCTCGGGGTTCAAGAACCGTTCGAACAGCAGCTTGTTGGCTACTGGGTCGACATCTGTGACGCCCAGGCAGTAGATCACCAGCGAGCCGCCTGCGGAGCCACGTGGGATGGACGGGATACCGCGTGCACGTGCATACTTGACGTAATCCCAGAGAATCAGAATATAATCCGGGAAGCCCATTTTATTGATTACGTCGAGTTCGTAGGCGAGTTGCTCGACGTACTTTTCAGGCGGGTTCCCATTGAAGCGGCGCATCAGCCCTTCCTCGGCGACATAGCGCAAGTACGACACAGCGTTATGGCCCGCGGGCAGATCGAACTGGGGCAGCTGCACGCGCCCGAACTCGAGCTTCAGGTTGCACATCTCGGCGATCCGCCGTGTATTCTCCATGGGCGACGTCCCGTAGCGCTTGAAGCGCTGCCACATCTCCTCGCCCGACATGATGTGGTAGGTTTCGTCCATCTGGTAGTTCTTGCCGCAGAAATCCTTCAGCGTCAAGTTGAAGCCCATCGCCATTACGCGCGTGTGCGTCTCTAGGTCCGCGCGGCGCACGAAATGAGTGTCGTTCGTGGCCACTAGTGGGATGCCCAGCTCCCTGCCAATTCGCACAAGCTCTTCGTTGATCTGCTCTAATTCGGGGGTGTTGTCGTGCAGTTGAAGCTCAAGATAATAGTTTTCGGCGCCGAGCAGGTCGCGATACCACGCCGCGATCTGGCGGGCTTCTTTCTTCTGCTGCTGCGTCAGGTGCTGAATGACCTCGCCGGCAATGCACGAGGATGTCATCACAACGCCTTCGTGATACTTCTCCAGCAGCTCGCGATCGATCCGTGGGCGGGCGAACACACCTTTACCCATCCCATCAAGATGCGCGCGCGATGTCAGTTTCACCAGGTTGCGATAGCCGGTCTCGTTCTTCGCCAGCAGCACCAAATGGTAATAGTTCTTGCCGCCTTTGACCATCGGATCTTTGATCGAGCCCGGCGCCATATACGCCTCGACGCCGATGATCGGTTTCACGCTGGCCTTCTTTGCCGCGGCGTAGAAATCCATCGCGCCGTACATCACACCATGATCGGTCAGTGCAATGCTGTCCATGCCTAGCTCGGCCGCCCGCTCGACAATGCCTTTCGTTGTGGCGTAGCCGTCGAGCAGGCTGTATTCGGAATGAACATGTAGGTGAGTGAAATCGTTCATCTCGCGCTCCGGCGATAGATGCACAGCCTGTGCTTCAATGTAAAGCCTTTACACAACTACAAAGCATCGGGGGAACCGATGACTCGCACATGCCCCAAAGCATGGAAATGCGCCGCGGAGCTGTCAGGTGAAACACCATTTCATGGCATCAAATCAACATAACGCTACGGGCAGCCAACATGACAAGCTCTCGATATGCCCATTATAGCACACTCATGCGGCCCGATCACAGTGAAAAGCGCCTGAATGTGTAAGCTTTTTTGGGGATATCTTGTGGAAAATTCGTTTGACGGCGGTTGCTAACGCGCGATTTCTTTTGGCCTGGCTGCGCACATATCTCTGGCAGGCGGTCACTTCTCGTGCTATGATAATAGCCGTCCATGCGTCTCGCGCCGTAGCCTGTCGGAAGAAAATCGGTTCTTGGTTCTCAGTCATGGCGAGTAGTTTGCTGGCAACTGTTCAGGCGCTATGCCTGGATTGAAAGGGAGGCGACTATGTGTGGCGGAGTTCGCTTCAAGTATGACGAACGGCTAGAGCCGGTCCTATCGGAAATTTATACGACTGAGCAGCTCGACCAGGCCCGCGTCCAGGGCTTCGTCGAGTCGGTTTTCTGGCAGCCACGGCCAATTTTGCCGGTCCTGTTCGACAACGAGCTGCGGATCTACGATTGGGGTAATCGCGAAGAGAGTCTCAAGCTGCCTAAAACCGGTTGGGTGCGTGTCGAAAGCCTGGATGCTGGCAAGTGGAACTATCTGCGGCCGCGCGCGATCACAATTCCGGTCTTCCAGGGCGTCGAGAAGCGCGTCTGGTTCGGGATAGACTATGGCATCCGAGGTTTCCTGGTAAAGCGCGATGGCGTCGAGCGCGCTTATATGCTGACCGTGCCGCCAACGCCAGAGTATCAGGCGCTCACCGGCCACGATCGCATGCCAGCGCTGATCGATCAGGATACAGTTGTACCTCTGGAAGACGGCGGGCGGCAGACTGCGCTTGGGCAGTAACTAAGCATAACAGTACTATCGTCAGCATAGACTCATTGGTGATTGCCACGGCGGTGAGCGGTTGGTACACTCATGCAATGAATATACGCGCCGTCATCTTCGATCGTGATAACACTCTTTTGCACTTCGACCCAGCTGCCGTCACGGCAATTGAAGCGCGTATTGCAGAAGTGGCGCCGACGCTCCCGCCGGGCGCTGTCACCCTCTATTGGACCATGTGGCCTGGCCCATGGCCGCGCACGGCCAACGCCGAACCAGCATTTTGGCGCGCATTTTGGGATGGTCTCGCCCGGCAGTATCAGCTCCCTCAACACGAGGTTACCGCTCTCGAGCAGATCGGTATGTTCTACCACACCTGCTTCGCCGCGTTTCCCGACTCGGCAGCCTGTTTGGCAGAACTGCGCGCGCGCAGCCTGCGCTTGGCCGTGCTCACGAACTTCGAACTGCCGAGCGTCGATCTGACATTGCAGCACGCCGGTCTCGATGCAAGCCAGTTCGATGTGCTACTTTCTAGCGCCTCGATTGGTTTTCACAAACCCGATCCCCGCGCCTACCTTGCGGTTGCCGATGCGCTGCGTCTCCCTGCCAGCGAATGTGCATTCGTGGATGACCTACCCGAAAACGTCGAGGCCGCGCGTGCACTTGGAATGACCGCTTGGCTCCTTGATCGTGAATACAAGGCCGGGCCGCGCCTGGCTTTCCGAATTCATAATTTGTACGACTTGGCAAATCTGCTTGGATTACTTGACGAGCAGATGCGCCAATCTTTTGAGGACCATTCGACACAAACGTCGAATATCACTGCATGCACCTGAAGGTTGCGGCGACAGCGAAGTATCCTTCGTTGTGCCAGTACATTTTGACGAAAGGAATGACCATGAGCACCTCATGTATACGACGATTGGCCGGACTGCTTGTTGTACTCGTTCTAGGCATGCTGCTTGCGATGCCGGCGCAGGCCGCGCCATCGGCCTTGACCCAAAGCATCACTGCACATCACAACGAGAACCGCTGTGTCGACCACAAGCAGATCGAGACATGGAGCAATCAGCAGGCGATTGAGGCGCGCGGCTTCAACTTCGATATTGTCGGCCCGCAGGCCAGTGTGATGTTTCAGCATGACCTCGCGCTAGACTTGGCAACTACCGACAACTCGGCTTACACCGCCAGCCGCATGACCGAAATTGACAGCGAATTGCCAATCGCGCAACGTGTCAAGTGTTGGCTGGCCACTCCCGATAAAGATGTGGTCATCGAATTCAGAGTTCGTTTCAATGAATCGGCCACACCTGCGGGGCTGACCGAAAACCTGGTTTTGTGGAACGCGCCCCTGCCATCCTTTAATGGCACCAACCCTCCATCAGAAAGCGCTGTACCGCTTACATCGATCGGTGTCGCTCGCACCAGCGCGCTCGGCACACCTCTGTACATAGCAACCGTCGTCCAAGACCTCGATCTTACCACATACAATGGCCTCTTGAGCTTTGCAGTGATACCCTCTTGGCTTGATCCGGGCGATTGGCATCAAGTCAAATTGACGCTCTCCCAGCAGTCCGCTCGCATCGAGGTGGCCCAGGGGCAGCACGAGTATGAACAGGTTCTCGAACAGCAACTGCTACACCCCGCCGAGCCACTAGGTTTTGAGTTCTCGGTTGATAACGAGGCTTTCCCTGGGTATTACGTCCCAGTTACCGAGCCTGATAGGATTGAGATTGATTATCTGTCGATGCGCATGGTTCGTTCGCACTAACACATAATCGTTCCTTCCGGCATCTCCCGATTTGGGAGATTTTGAAGAACGTAGTCCACCAAGTGTCTTTCTTTTCGAGATCTGGAAGAGCAAAGCTCTTCCAGACCTCGAAAAACATTCGGGGCAGTGAAGCCCCCGCACCCCACCAAATCGTAAAGTTCATAAAGACATGTCTTTTAAAGCGGAGATCTGTAGCAGTGCTGTATCGCAGTACTGCTATTACGCTTTGAAGATCAGTACTGCCAGAAAACAGGACGAATAGGATATTGTTATTAACCCTGTTTTTACTTATGCTCTCAGCAGATCGTTCCACATCGAGAGACAGAAAGCATTGGTGATAGAACGTTCCACTGGAGTGCTATTCTGGAGAGAACAACATATGAACCGAATGATCGACATGCTCATTACCGACCTATGTTATCTGGTAAGCGACCTTGGCAAAGATGGCGGATTAACTAGCCCTTCAGTCTACGACACAGCGCAAGTATTACGTCTGGCGTCAACTGATAAGAATGTCTGGGCATGCTTGCATTGGCTGCTCGACCAACAGCAGGACGACGGCGGTTGGGGCAACCATGCTATTCCACTTACTCGTGATGTACCCACGCTTGCAGCAATCTTAGCAATCAACACCCATTGCACGCGCCGGCGCGACCAGATCGCCATCCGGGCTGGTCTTGATTTTCTTAATCGGCAAGCCTTACAATGGGCAGCACCGCTGCACGACGACATTCCCTCAGCAGTCGAACTGCTCCTTCCTCGCTTGCTTGAAGAAGCTGCGACGGCAGAGCTAGCCCTGAATCCCGAGCCATATAACGCATTAATAGCGTTGGGGCAGCGCCGGCGGCGCTTGATTGCCCAAAAGAAACCGAAGGCCGGTACGGCGGCGGTCCATTCTTGGGAAGCATGGGGAACCGAACCCGACCCCACTGTGATTGACGGGTCGGGCGGGGTCGGCCATAGCCCTGCTGCAACTGCCGCTTGGATCTCCAGCGCAAAAGGTAAAACGGAACTTATGGGCTTCACAGCGGATGCCCAACGTTACCTCGAACATGCAGCTGCTAGTACTGGAACAGGCATACCTGGCGTCATGCCGAATGCCTGGCCAATCGCGCGCACAGAACAGGCTACCGCGCTCTATGGCATCTTATTGGCCAATCTGCTCGACTACCCGGCCCTGCAAGATACGGTTCAGCCGATTCTCTCAGACTTAGCTCGCGGGCTCACCTCGACTGGCCTTGGCACAAGCGATTTTTTTACGCCCGATGGCGATGATACCGCCATGGCCCTGGCATGCCTAGCAGGCAGACGTAATGTGTCGATTGACGCGATGCTGCATTTTGCGGTCGATTCACACTTCTATACCTATATCGGCGAATTGCAGCCATCGCTTTCGGCAACCGCCCATGCGCTCCATGCGCTGGCTCTTTGCGGCAAACCTTGGATGAATGCAAACAGCTACCTCCACGAGCACCAGTGTGCAGATGGACGCTGGATCGGCGACAAATGGAATGGCTCCTGGTTGTATACTACTTGCCATACTCTTGCGGCGTTGCTTTCAACCGAGGCCTACGATCCAACGCTAACACTGAATAGCGTTCTGGCCCACCAGCATGCCGATGGCGGATGGGGGCTGGATGCTTCGAATAGCGAAGAAACCGCCTACGCGGTAGCGACGCTCTTGCAGATCCACCAAACTAATATGCTTCCCGCAAGTGGCCAAGAAGCGCTGCGGCGAGCAGCAGCGTTCCTCATATCACGATACCGGCCTTTTGCCGAGGAGAGTGTCGCGGTCTGGCTAGCGAAGGAACCTTATCGGCCACGGCGTGTTTCCCGTGCTTTTGAACTTAGTGCAACTCTGGCGCTCACAGTAGAGGGATACGTCTCATGAGTCAAGGAGCCGATCTACGTCTATCACTTGAAGAGTTTCTGGCCGCTCCGGTCGGCGAGGTGGCCAAAATGATGCCACAGACTGTCGTATATATCACAGGAGGTACGCGCCGTAGCGCCGTGCTTGCTGGCATATCACCACAAAGCGACGAATACGCCCGCTGGACACGCGAACGCATGATTGCCTGTTTCGAATTATTGTGCCGCTTCGGGGCGCGGCACATCTTTACCACCATGATTCGGCCCGGCCAATTTGCCGAGGTCGGGCGCTACCGCGATCGATTGCTGGATTGGCTCGACTGGGGCCTGACTGGGCCGGAAGCTTTGGCAGATTATGCACGCTTGGGGTGGCGCGTGCGCCTAATAGGCGCGGAAAGCATGCCTGAATTGCAGCCGATCGCCGATCGCTTACACGCGGCTACTCCTGAGCAATCCACGGCTACTACATTATGGTATCACGTCATTTCTGAGCCGGGCGCACCTTGGCAGTGGCTCTTAAAGGCCGCCCAGCATGCGCAGGCGCGCACCCAAACCGAAGCCATTCGCGCGCTTTATGGTGAAGATATCCCTTTGGCCAAGCTGTATCTGGCCTTCGGGAAACCGATGTTTGTCGCAGATCTGCTTCCGCCATTGCTGGCGGCTGAAGTACAATGTTACTGGATCCAGCGCCCTGGCTATTTATACGATGAACAATTGCTTCGGCGGATTCTTTACGACTATGCTTACTTGCGCCCAACCTGGCGACTAGATAAATCATCGCGCTATGGTACACTAGAAGCGAAACGTTCTTTGTGGCAGCAACCGCTGGTACTTGGCTGCGGTAAGCACATAGGCGCATTCTGGTATCCTGAGCTTGATCAGGATGCATTTATGGCCGGGGAGGATGTATGAGAGTCACCCAGCGCGCGGTTACCCTCGCACTGCTTGGTCTGCTCGCAATCTTGACACTGCTGGTCTTAGTGAGCGAGTTAGTCACGGGGAGTTTTCTTGCCCAGGTCATTCCGACTGCCGGCGCATTTATTCTCATACTAGCGTTGCTGTTCTTGTACTGGCGCGGCTGGGAGCCGGCTCGTTATGTTGTTTTGATTCTAATAACGCTGCTGATCGCGTTCAGCACACAGGAACCTTATCTTTCCCAGCAACCCACGCTCACGATGTTTATTCCAGGAGCGCTGGCTCTGATACTTGCAAACCCCGCTTGGGTGGCCGGCAGTACAATCTTTGTGTATATTACATTGCTGATACGGGCGGGCGGGCAGGGCGTGTACACAGATCCGATCACGTTTGGGCTCTGCGGGATCATTCTCGGTAGCATTATTCTGGGGCGCCTGATTACGGATACCGCCCAACGCAATGCCCAAATGAACGCCGAACGGGCCGAGCAGCAAAAGCAAATCGTCGAGGCGCACGCCCGCGAACTGGTCGACGCAAATGAATTGATGAGCATGCAGCTCGATCAGCAAAAGGAGTTGCTCGACTTAGTGGCGACGTTGGAAACGCCGGCAGTTCCCCTAGCAGACGGCGTACTGTTCGCGCCAATCATCGGGCATATCGACACCCGGCGTGCTCAGGCGCTGACAACTCGGCTGCTGCACGAGGCCAGCACACAGCGGGCTCGGTTAGTCGTGCTCGATATTACCGGCGTAACGATTGTCGACACAGCAGTCGCCAAAGCGCTGCTCAATACGACGCGGGCATTACAACTGCTCGGCTGTCAGGTAACTGTGAGCGGCATTTCGGCGTCGGTCGCGATCACACTCACGCAATTAGGCATCCATCTCCAGGATGTCGCGACGGCACGCAATCCGCAAGAAGCATTGGCGCAGCATATCGGCGGCGCTATCGCGGCGCCGTCTGATCGATGATATATCGCTGCATAGACAGCAAAAAACGAGCGCACGATACTTCTCTGCGCTCGTTTTGTTGCACTCTGCTTGGCCAACAGGCTATCCGCTGAGGCGCGTCCCACAGTTTGGACAAAAAGCAGCTGCCACCGGCATCTGGAATCGGCAGTTCGGACAGAACTTCATTCCGGCTGGGGCTTGTGCTGACGCAGCGGCGACCGGCGACTCGGTGGTGATTGGAATATTCTGCGCCTGCGCCGTCCCTGCTGGCGGCTCGATAAAGACCTCCGCCTGGGCCTGCTTCAGCTCTTCTTCCTTCAGCGTGATACTCGATTGTAGCGCATCAATCGCCTTTAGCAATTCGCCCAGCGTCGGCGACTGAATCTGGCCGGCGCGATACAGCTGGATGGCGCGGTCGCCGAAATCCTGCCGGTTGGCGTCGAACTGGCGCCTGAGCTCATTGATCTCGTTCTGCAATTTGGTTGCCTTCTGGAACTTCTCAGCCTCGAATTTGGCCCGATCAACACCCTGCGAAATGGTCTTACTCAAATTATCAAGAAAACCCATAGCCCCTCCATTGCGAAGCTAGTGAGAATACGGTTGTCACCCTGGTGGTGCTCCTTGCTTAGACGCTCGCATCGCCTGTTCGGGTGCAGATCTATTGTACCAGAGAGTCGCTAGATCCGCTGTACTAATGTGGCACCAGCGCAACCTTGCGGCGGCGCCCTGCGCGTAGAAAGCTGACCTGCCAGGGGCTATGACCTTTGAGCGATTGCACCGCCCGGCGTAGCGCCTCGACCGTGTCGGTCGTGTGATCGCCCAACGCGAGAATAATATCGCCACTATGCAGGCTGGCCCGCGCCGCCGCACCGCCCGGCGCTACCTCGAGCAGCAGCACGCCGCTCTCCTGCCCGAGCGTCAGCGAGCGCTGCATCACTTCATCGATCCGCACATCGAGGCCACTGATCCCGAGCACGCCGCGACTAATACCCTGGCGGTGCGCCTCGGTCAGCTGCGAGATTGCGTCGAGCGCAGTACTCACCGGGATGGCAAACCCCAAACCCTGGGCATATGGCAGAATTGCTGTTGTAATACCGATCACGCGCCCTTGTACATCGACTAACGGGCCACCTGAATTGCCTGGGTTGATCGGCGTATCGGTCTGAATGAGCTGACCAAGCTTCGTGTTGCGATCAAGTGGCAGCGACCGGCCAAGCGCGCTGACCACTCCCGCTGTGACGGTGAAATCCAGCCCGTACGGATTGCCAATCGCCACGACGAGCTGGCCAACACGTAGCGGCGCAGCACTCAGTTCGGCCACCGGCAACCCGCCCTGGCCAACCCGCAACACGGCCAAGTCGCGCTCGGGCTGTGAGCCGATGACGCCAGCCGGCAAGCTGCGTCCATCCGGTAGGGTCACTCTGACGCGCGATGCGCCGGCAACCACATGGGCATTGGTCAATATATAGCCATCACTGCTGTAAATCACTCCAGAGCCGATGCCTTGGTCAGGGCCGCGCCCGCGCTGCCCGCCGCGCCCGGTCTCAACTTTGACCACCGCTGGGCCGGCACGCTCTGCCGCGGTGGTGATGGCATGCGAGTAAGCATCCATCGCCTCGTGTTCCTGTATAACCGTACTCATGGCCCTGACCTTTCTCGCCCCTCACACGCCGTCTCGCAATTCGTCGGAGAAGCTCATGAACTTGGATACTTAATAGCATTAAGTATATCTTGAAAGAAAGTCAGTGTCAACGTAATTTTGATTACACAGTTACAATTCTTATAGAACTATAATACTTGCGCTTTTGCACCTGCCACTTTAGCCCTTGGCAGAGCGATATTGTCTTTGCTGTTCTTTTTTCGCTCGTTGAGCGAAAAAAGAACAGCAAAGAATGACTATTTACCTTGCTGCCGCAGGCTAAAAAACACCAAGGCCTGGTGCCTTGGTGTTTTCGTTGGTGATAGATCAGTATATTACGGCTCGGAGAGCTTATACCCAACGCCACGCACGGTTACAATAATGCGCGGGCGCGACGGCTCGACCTCGACCTTCTCGCGCAGCCGGCGCACACATACATCAACCAAGTTGGTCTCTCCTACATAGTCGTATCCCCAGACCTCACGGAACAGCGTCTCACGATCAAACACTTGGCCGGAGTTGGCTGCCAGAAAGTAGAGCAACTCGAATTCCATCGGGGTCAAATTGACGCTCTGCCCGCGCACGCTGACGCGGTGGCGCGGCTCATCGATCTCTAGTTCGCCGACACGTACGATTGGCGGCGCCGCACGATGCTTGTACCCTTCGACACGGCGCAGGATGGATTCGACCCGTGCGATTAGCTCGGCGGTCTTGAACGGCTTAATAATATAGTCGTCGGCTCCCAACTCAAAGCCGTGGACCACATCGTCGGTGCCATCGCGCGAGGTGAGAATAACAATCGGCACATCGGAGCGCTCACGGATACGTTGGCATGCTTCAAAGCCGTCGACATACGGCATCATCACGTCGAGCATCACGACATCGAACTTGCCGTTTTCGAAAGCTTTTAAGGCCTCCAGGCCATTTTTCACGGCGACTATTTCATAACGAGGATCTTTGAGTGTGACCTGGATTAACGTGGCAATCGAAGGATCGTCGTCGGCGACGAGGATGCGACGCGGAGCATTCACATCATCCTGAGAGCGGTCGGATGTTCGTCGTATCAAGCGCATAGAATTGTAACGTTGGAACGTTCTAACGTTTAAACGTTCTAACGTGGCTAGACGGCTTCTTCCAATCGGCGGCGATATTCGGAGCGTTCGGTAGTACGCGGCATCATGATCGGGTGTCCGCGCCCTTCGACGACCTCTGCATTGATGATACAGCGCCCAATATGCTCTTGTGATGGTATATCATACATCACATCGAGCAGTATTTCTTCGACGACGGTGCGTAGCGCGCGGGCGCCAGTGCGCGATGCTAAAGCTCGGTTGGCGATCGCTTCCAAACCATCGTGCGTGACTTCCAGTTCAACATGATCGAGCGCCAGCATCTTCTGGTATTGTTTGATGATCGCGTTGCGTGGCTCGGTCAGGATACGCATCATCGCGTCTCGATCAAGCGGCTCAAGCGCCGCTGTCACCGGTATTCGCCCGATGAACTCGGGAATAAACCCATAGTGCAGAATATCGTCGGGCGTGCACTGCGCGAGCAAATGCTGCTTCTCCCGCGTGCGTTCCGCCTCGGAGGTATGCTGGAAACCGAGGCCACGCTTGCCGCCAATCCGCCGCGTGATAATCTGATCAAGGCCCTCGAACGCACCACCGCAAATAAACAGCACATGGGTCGTGTCGAACGCAATATATTCTTGCTGGGGATGCTTGCGTCCTGGCAGCGGCGGCACGTGCGCCACGCAGCCCTCGAGGATTTTCAGTAGCGCCTGCTGAACGCCCTCGCCCGAGACATCGCGGGTGATCGACGGGTTATCGCCCTTGCGAGCAATCTTGTCGATCTCATCAACATAGATAATCCCGGTCTGCGCGCGTTCCACATCGCCGTCGGCGGCCTGGATGAGTCGCAATAAGATATTCTCGACATCCTCGCCAACATAGCCGGCCTCGGTCAGCGCGGTGGCATCGGCAATCGCAAAAGGCACATCGAGCACGCGCGCCAACGTTTGCGCCAGCAATGTTTTACCGCTGCCAGTCGGACCCAGTAGCAAGACATTGCTCTTGCTGATCTCGACATCTTCGATCTGATGCGCCGTGCGCAAGCGCTTATAGTGGTTGTACACCGCCACCGACAGCACGACCTTCGCGCGCTCCTGGCCAATGACATATTGATCGAGGCGTTCGCGGATTCGTCGCGGCACGGGTAAGCGGCTTGGGCCGGCTGCGGCAATATGCCGGGCAGCCAGGGACTGAGATTCGCTTTCTTCGGCGATGATCGCGCCACAGAGTGCGACACACTCATCGCAGATACAAACAGTGCCGGGGCCAGCAATCAAACGCTGTACTTCTTCTTGCCCCCGGCCACAGAAAGAGCACAGATACGCCCCGCGGCCATTTCCCGAGCTGCGTGTGCGGGCCATATAGTCTCCATAAATCGCAGATTGTAGATTGCAGAGCGGTTGAGCTAATCTACAATCTACAATCTACAATCTGCAACCTACAATCCGCAATCGTTAGCGCTTTTCCGTCAGGTTCGCCATATCTTCACGAGTCAGAACCTCGTCAATAATCCCATAGTCTTTGGCGGCTTCCGGCGTCATAAATAGGTCGCGGTCGAAGTCTTTGGCAATGCGCTCGACTGGCTGGCCAGTATCCTTCGATATGAGTTCACGGCCAAGCTGCTGCATCCGCAAAAGCTCACGCGCTTGGATCTCGACATCGGGGCCGGAACCGCGCGCGCCACCGATCGCCGGGTGCATATGGATGGTCGAGTGCGGTAGGCTATAACGTTTGCCCTTGGTGCCGCCCGCGAGAATTATCGTCGCCATGCTTGCAGCCATGCCAACGCAGACGGTCGAGACGCTCGGGCGGATGGCGTGCATCGTATCGTAGATCGCCAGGCCGGCATAGATCGAGCCGCCGGGACTGTTGATATACAGCGAGATATCGCGCTCGGGGTCGTCGTGTTCTAGAAATAGTAGCTGCGCTACGATCAGATTCGCGATTTGATCGTCGACCGGCGTCCCCAGTAGAATGATTCGCTCCTTGAGCAGGCGCGAGTAGATATCGAAGGCGCGCTCGCCACGATTGGTGCTCTCGACCACCATGGGAATCAGCGACTCGGGATGCGGGGCAATCCATTCAACCTTATTTTTTGATGTCCAGTCCATACGTCATCTCTCCATCTAATGTATAGTTAAGAGTTAAAAAAGAAGAGTTAAGAGTTATTATAACTGTACCACAAAACTCTTAACTCTCAAGTCATAACTTTTAACTACTCTTCTGCCGTTTCAGGCGCTACATCCGCCGTAGTTTCCTCGCTCGCCTCGGCCGGCGCCGCCTGATCGCTCGTTTCGGACGGCGGCGCCCCGAGCTCGGGCGCCACGCCCGTCGCAATCTGGAATAATCGCTCGCGCAGCTTTTTATCGATTACGGTGCTGGCGACCGACGAGCGCAACTGCGTGCTTAGCAACTGCCGTGCGCGGTCACGCTGATCATCCTCGTAGCTGCCAAGAATCTGCTCGACCTCAGCGTCAACTTCGTCCTCTCCGGCGGTTAATCCTTCGGCCAATACGATCTCGCGCAGCGCCAGCGTGCTTTTTAGGCGTTCCTCGGCCTGCGGCTTCAGTTCGTCGACGGCCTCATCGTGCGACTGGCCGCGATACTGAAGCATCTGCTCGAGCGAGATGCCATAGCGTTCCAGATCGTGCCCGCGCTGATGGAGCAACTCGTCGGCTTCTTGCTCGATCAGCGCATCTGGGATATCGTACTCGGTCTGCTCGATCAGCTGCTTGATATATGCGTCGATCGTCTCGCGTTCGCCGTTGGCGCGGATCGTCTCGGCCAGTTCGCTACGCGTCTTGTCGCGCAGTTCGTCGAGCGTGCCCTCAAACTCTTCTAGCACCGGCAACTCATCCCATTCCGGTAGCAGCCGCTCCTGCAGGCGCACCAGCTTGACCTTGAAGGTGACATCTTTGTCGCGAACCTTCTCGTTCTCGTGGTCGGTGGGCATATGCGCCGCGATCTCGCGCGTTTCACCGGGCTCGATGTCGATCAGCCCATCGAAAAGGCCAGCGACTAAGCTGCCCGGCTCCAGCACCACATTCGACTCGGGGATCTCGGCGCCTTCTTCGCGATCCTCAAGCGGCTCGCCGTCGAGGAAACTTTCGATTTGAACAGTCAGTTGGTCCCCTTGCCGGGCCGGGCGGGGCTCTTCCGGCTCACGCAGCACCACATGGCGCTCGCGGCGCGCATCCATTGCCTCGGCAAGCATTTCGTCGGTCAGTTCGCGGGGCTCATATGGAACGCGGATGCCGCGATAATCGGGCAACTTCGTCGTCGGGTTGATCGGCACGGTAACTCGAAAACTGAATGGAGGCTCGTTAAAGTTGACGGTTTCGAGATTCGGGCGGCCAACTGGAGCGATCTTCTCCTGATCGAGCGCTTCTTTAAAGGCCTTATTGATCAGATCTTCAGATGCTTCCTCGATTAACGCCGGGCGGCCAAAATAATTCTCGACAATGAAACGGGGGGCCTTACCTTTGCGAAAGCCGGGGATATTATACTTCTGAGAAAGCCGGCGCGCAGCGCGATCAAGGCCTTTCTCAACTTGCGACTGATCGAGCTCCACATCGACGGCTAAGAGGCTTTTCGGTAACTTTTCGGTGATAACCTTCACAGGTGCTGCTCCAATGCTGAAACACCCTTTTCCATCAGGTGCGATGATTCGGCGAACATTATAGCATGAAGGGGCGGCACTGCAAAATAGGAATTCGCGTTCGTTACGCGGTGGGGGTTCGGGGGCGTGCCGTCCTCCAAATCTTCTGGCCAACGCCGACTGCGAAAGTCTCGTGAGTTGACAAAACATTTACCCCCACAGCGAGCGGATTCATAGCGCATTCAGATCTGTATGTTATTGTACAAATGCGGGCGGGAGTGCTGCTCTCATTATGGAAATGGCAACATGACCATAGCGAGGGCAGCCTCCATTTTTATGCCCAAAATCCGGGCACGCAACTTGCCCAGATCAGCACGATCTAGTATGATAACGCCAGGAAAAATGTACAACAAGGGAGATCGGCTGATGCTCGAGGCGATCTTCGCCCCGCAGTCCGTCGCAATCGTCGGCGCCTCGCCAGATCCAAAAAAATTGGGGCATCGTGTGCTCCGTAATGTGGTCGATAACGGCTACTCCGGCCGGATTATTCCGATACATCCAACCGCACCTAACATTCTCGATTTTCCGGCCTATGCATCAGTTGTAGCTGTGCCAGATTCGATCGATCTGGCGGTCATCGTGGTCCCGCCACAGGCCGTGTTGCAAGTGGTGGAAGAGTGCGGCAAAAAAGGCGTCCGCGGCTTGGTTGTCATCACCGCCGGGTTTAAGGAGATCGGCGGAGCTGGCAAGGATCTAGAGCGCAAACTGATCGATCTGGTGCAACGTTACGGCATGCGCATGATCGGGCCGAATTGCTTAGGCATCATCGACACCACTACCCAGCTGAATGCGTCGTTCGCAGCACTCATGCCAAACCCTGGCCAGATCGCATTTATGTCGCAATCGGGAGCGCTCTGCACGGCAATTCTCGATTGGAGCAAAAGTGAAGGCATCGGCTTCTCACGCTTCGTCAGCTTGGGCAATAAAGGTGATGTCGACGAGGTCGTGCTGCTCCAGGCATGGGGTGGCGATCCGGAAAACCGGGTGATCCTCGCGTATCTCGAAGGCATTAGCGATGGCGCGGCCTTTATCAAAACCGCGCGCGAGGTCACCAAGCGCACGCCAGTGATCGCGATCAAGAGTGGCACCACCCAGGCCGGCACGCGGGCAATTTCATCGCATACCGGCTCGCTGGCGGGCTCGGAAAATGCCTATCAGGCTGCATTCAACCAGAGCGGCATCCTGCGTGCCAATACGATGGAGGAGCTGTTCGACTACGCTCTGGCATTCGCATATCAGCCGCTGATTGCTGGCAAGCGATTGGCGATTGTGACAAACGCCGGCGGCCCCGGCATTATCGCCACCGACGCAGCCGAGCGCAGTGGGCTAACGCTGGCACAGTTCGCCACCGAAACAATTGAACGGCTACAGCGCGATCTGCCGCCGGCCGCAAGTGTGTTCAATCCGATCGATGTTATTGGCGACGCGCGTTCGGATCGTTACCGCTGCGCGCTGAGCGCCGCCTTGGCCGACCCAAATGTTGACGCGGCGTTGGTGCTATTCACCCCTCAGGCTGGCAGCGAGCCGGAAGAAACCGCGCGTGTGGTGGCCGAGCTGTCCGCCAACCAGTCGAAGCCAGTGGTCACCAGCTACATGGGCGCGGCTAGCTTGGGCCCAGCGCTCAAATTGCTGAATGAGCATCGCATCCCGAACTACGCCTTTCCCGAGCGCGCGATCGCGGCGCTGCGGGCCATGGCGCACCAGCGCGAGTGGAGTGAGCGCGCCGCGGGCGAGTTTGTTCATTTTGATGTTGATAACGGGCGGGTGGCCGAGGTTTTCACGCGTGTGCGCGCCGCAGGTCGCGTCGAACTGGGCGAGATCGAGGCGCGCGAAGTGATCGAGGCTTATGGCATGCGTCTGCCAAAGACGCAGCTAGCCCGCTCGCCCGACGAGGCGGCGGCGATCGCGGCCGCGATCGGCTTTCCGGTGGTGATGAAGATCTCATCGCCCGACATTTTGCATAAAAGCGATATCGGTGGTGTCAAGGTCGGCGTACCCGATGCAGCGACCGCGCGCGATATCTATGAGCTGATCGAGTATCGCGCCCGCAAGTACAGCCGCGATGCGACGATCTGGGGCGTGCTGATCCAAGAGCAAGTGCGCAAGGGCCGCGAGGTGTTGGTCGGCGTCAATCGCGACCCGCAGTTCGGGCCGCTGTTGGTGTTTGGCCTGGGCGGCATCTATGTCGAGGTGTTGAAAGATGTGTCCTTCCGGCTTGCGCCGATCACCCGCGAGGAGGCCCGCGAGCAGATCCATGCGATTCGCACCTTTGAACTGCTGCGGGGCGTGCGTGGCGAGCCGCCGGCCGACCTCGCCGCAACTGAAGAGATTATGCTGCGCGTTTCTCAGCTTGTGATCGATTTCCCTGAGATTGTCGAGATGGACATCAATCCGTTGGTCATCCATAATCAAGGTGAGGGCGCTATCGTTCTAGATGCCAGAATTATTTTGCAGGGATAACAACATTGCAGATTGCAGATTGTAAATTGCAAATTGCGTAGCGAATAATCTGCAATTTGCAATTTGCAATCTGCAATTCCAAGTGAGGATGAGCTATGGCAACCCTCTACGTCGCCTCGACCGAGACCTTCGTTGGCAAGAGCGCCACATGCGTCGGCCTGCTCGATCGGGCGCGGCGCGACGGTTTCACCGCTGGCTACATGAAACCCGTCAGCGTCTCAGTGACGCGCACTGAGGATGCCGTGCTCGACGAAGACGCCGCATTCATTCGCCAACACTTCGCCCTGACTGATCCGCTCGATAGAATCGCGCCGGTGTTGGTGACACAGCGTGTGGTCGAGAGTATCATCCGCGGCCAGGGTATCGATTTCGCCAAGCGGTTAAATGAAGCCTACTTGGCGGTCTCACGCGATAAGGACCTGGTGCTGCTTGAGGGGGCGAACCACTGGGCCGAAGGCTCGCTGGTGAATCTCTCGGCCGACCAAGTTTCGGATATGCTCCAGGCGCCGGTGCTGCTGATCACCCGTTATCGCAGCATACTCGCGCTCGACGCTATTCTGGCGGTGCAGCGCTATTTGGGCGATCGGCTGCTCGGCGTGCTGATTAACGGCATCGAAGAGCCACAGCTCGACTTTGTTCGTTCGCGCGTGGTGCCATTCCTCGAGAAGCGCGATATTCCAGTTTTTGCAACTTTATCGCAAGATCCACAACTTGCCGGCGTGACGGTGGCCGATCTGCACGAGCATCTGGGCGGTCAACTGATCGGCAACACGGCTTGGAGCAATAAGCTGATCGAGCATTTACTGATCGGCGCAATGGGCGCCGACGCGGCGCTCTCGCACTTTCGCCGCCGGACCAACAAAGCCGTGTTCACCGGCGGCGACCGGGTCGATTTGCAGCTGGCGGCGCTGGAGACCTCGACTTCGGCGTTGGTCTTGACCGGTAATATCCGGCCAGCACCAGCAGTGCTCGATCGCGCCGAGGAGCGCGAGGTGCCAATCATCTTGGTCGCCGACGATACACTCACTACGGTTGAGCGCGCCGAGGGTATCTTCGGCCATATCCGCTTTAAGCAGGATGCCAAGATCAGCCGCTTCATCGCGCTACTCGACCAGAGCTTCGATTTCGCGCGGCTGTACGACGAGCTAGGATTGGTGCAGACATAGTGCGTAATATGAGACGCGATTTACGCACTATGGTATGTATAACTGGTTAGTGTGACTCGATTACACTTTACTGATGGCATGGAGAAATATTATGTCAACTATAGTCGAAGAGATCATCGCACGTGAAGTACTAGACTCGCGTGGCAACCCGACGGTGGAGGTGGATGTACGTCTTGAAAGCGGCGATGTCGGCCGAGCGATCGTGCCTTCGGGCGCGTCGACTGGCGCACACGAGGCGCTGGAGCTGCGCGATGGCGACAAGAAGCGCTATGGCGGTAAAGGGGTACTAAAAGCGGTCGAGAATGTGAACACCTCGATCGCCGAGGCGCTGGTGGGTCTTGATGCTGCCGACCAGATAGGAATTGACTCCGAGCTGATCGCGCTCGATGGCACCGAGACCAAGAGCAAACTCGGCGCGAATGCTATTCTAGGCGTCTCGCTGGCCAGCGCCAAGGCCGCCGCGACGGCGCTAGGTTTGCCGCTTTACCGCTACATTGGCGGCGTGAACGCGCATGTGCTACCGGTGCCAATGATGAATATCCTTAATGGCGGCAAGCATGCGCAAGATAGCACCGATTTCCAGGAGTTCATGGTCATGCCGGTTGGCGCGGCCAGCTTCCGCGAGGGCCTGCGCTGGGGCGCCGAGATCTACCAGAGCCTCAAGAAAGTGCTCCACGACCGCGGCCAAGGCACCAATGTCGGCGACGAAGGCGGCTTCGCGCCGAGCCTGCCAACAAACGAGTCGGCGCTGGAAGTGATCGTCGAGGCGATCCAGAAAGCCGGTTATACCCCCGGCGAACAGGTGATGCTAGCGATGGACCCGGCTGCCAGCGAGATCTATGAAGGCGGCAAGTATCACCTGGCAAAAGAGGGCCGCAGCCTGAGCAGCACCGACATGGTCGACTACTGGGCCGACATTGTCAGCCGCTACCCGATTATCTCGCTCGAAGACGGCCTGGCCGAGGACGACTGGGAGGGCTGGGCGCTGCTGCGCCAGAAGATCGGCGATCGCGTACAATTGGTGGGCGACGACCTGCTGGTGACCAATGTCAAGCGACTCGAGCGCGGCATCAACGAGCGCGTCGCCAACTCGATTCTGATCAAACTCAACCAGATCGGCTCGCTCACCGAGACGCTCGACGCGATCAATATGGCCCAGCGCGCCGGCTGGACCGCGATCGTCTCACACCGCTCGGGCGAAACCGAAGACGTGACGATCGCCGACCTGGTGGTAGCCACCAACGCCGGCCAGATCAAGACTGGCGCGCCGGCGCGCACCGACCGGGTGGCGAAATACAATCAGCTGCTGCGAATCGAAGAGGAACTTGGCGAGATCGCCAAATACGCCGGTAAAGAGGCATTCAACGTCAAGCGCTAAGAAGGCAGATCACCGCTGAGCTTCTCGTACAGCCGCAAAGGTGCCGAGAGCTGCCCGAATTGGATAGATTTACTCCAGGCAACGAACACGCCCGTTGCGCGAGCCTCTCGCGCAACGGGCGTTCAAACTGCCTCTATGTTGGCTCCTATAGCGAGATCTGCCGCCCACGGAAGCTGATCTGGAGATCGACCTTATCGAGCACGGCCCAGAGCACCGCAACGAGCAGCAGCCAAAGCAGTTGCACGCGCACGCGCAGGAAGAAATCGATCGCGAGGCGCGATTCGGGCAGCTTCTGGT